>Ga0228666_1000012_pt1 | contig 320532 bp, 303 predicted proteins | sample 80DmetaG_FD_182702 | JGI IMG/M metagenome (GOLD analysis project Ga0228666, IMG submission 182702) | Seawater microbial communities from Monterey Bay, California, United States - 80D | ecosystem: Environmental > Aquatic > Marine > Coastal | place: USA: California | collected 2016-10-11 | reverse complement strand
AATTAACTCCAACTTTCGCTCCTGTTGAAACAATTTTTGAGGCACGTTGTAATTTTGATGTTGGGATTCGGTCTATTGATTTCATTAATTAGCCCCCATTTTTTCTTTAAACAAAAACTTTCCAAAATCTACAACGCTCTTTAGAGGTTTGGTGTGTGCTAATTCGAAACTTGCTGCAATAGATTTTTCAATAAAAAGATCAGTCTTTTCAAAATCTGTAGAGTCATCATCTAACCAAAATTTTAGTGTTACAAGTGCCTGAATCCAATAGGATTCATTCACCACATTATCTTTAATATCATCAATGCGTTTATTTTTTATTTCAAAATCAACAAGTTCTAATTCATCGACAAATTCAAGAAACTTTTTTCGTAGTGGTTTGAGTTTTTTTATGGTATTAAGCCCTCCAATTGAAGTTTCCAAAGCATGGACAACATAGCTACGATTAGCAGTAAGATTTCCAAAAAAAGTAAAATAAAAGCTCAATAATTTATTTTGAGCGTCGTAATTTTTGTAGTCTTTGCTTTTTTTAAGGGTTTTTATCGTATTGTCGAAAAAAGTTTCAAATATTGAAGATTCAAGAGCTTGAAATGAACCAAAAAAGCTATAAAATTCGGATTCTTCAAAATGATTCATTTTTGCAAATGCATAGACGCTTTTTGGAGTTTCATTGTGTTCCAAAACATTGTCCATAAATAATTCAATAAGTCTTTGTTTAGTAAGTTTAGTTTTTTTAGCCATTGTTAAATTGATTTCTACAAAAATAAAGCTTGTTCAAAGTTTATTATCAATAATTAAACAAACATTAACATTTTAAAAATCAAATAACAGTTTGATTATTTTTCATATTTTTAAATACTCAAATCTATCATATGTTAAAAAAAGTTTATGGAAGCGCTGTTTTTGGTGTAGAGGCCCACACCATCACCGTAGAAGTCAATGTTGATAATGGCATTGGTTATCATCTTGTAGGTCTTCCTGATAATGCCATAAAAGAAAGTAATTTTCGAATTGCAGCTGCACTAGAAAACAATGGCTTTAGGATTCCAGGTAAAAAAATCATCATCAATATGTCTCCAGCAGATATGCGTAAAGAGGGCTCTGCTTATGATTTAACCCTAGCAGTGGGAATTCTTGCAGCTTCAAATCAAATTAAAGCTCAAGAAATGGAGCGTTATGTAATTATGGGTGAATTATCTTTAGATGGCAGTCTTCAGCCTATAAAAGGGGCTTTGCCAATTGCTATTAAGGCCAAGGAAGAAGGTTTTAAGGGGTTTATTCTCCCTGATGAAAATGCCAAAGAAGCTGCCATTGTTCAAGGACTGATGGTTTATGGCGTTAAGCACATTATTGATGTAATCAACTTCTTTGATAAAAATAAAACACTAAGACCAACACATTTTGATATAAATAAAGAATTTGAAAGCGCATTATTGAGACCAGAATTTGATTTTGCAGACGTAAAGGGTCAAGAAAGCATAAAGCGTTGTATGGAAATTGCCGCTGCTGGAGGTCATAATATCATATTAATTGGGCCACCAGGAAGCGGAAAAACAATGTTAGCCAAGCGATTACCGTCTATTTTACCTCCAATGACGTTGCAAGAAGCTTTAGAAACGACCAAAATTCATTCTGTTGTTGGACGATTGCGTTCACCATCAGGTTTGATGACTCAGCGTCCATTTCGTTCGCCACACCATACCATTTCAGATGTTGCTCTCGTAGGTGGGGGGCAGTACCCTCAGCCGGGTGAAATTTCAATGGCACACAATGGGGTGTTGTTTTTAGACGAGTTGCCGGAGTTTAAACGTTCTGTTCTAGAAGTAATGCGCCAACCATTGGAGGATTTGGAAGTTACGATTTCTAGAGCAAAGTTTACCGTTACTTATCCGAGTAGTTTTATGCTAGTAGCTAGTATGAACCCAAGCCCAAGCGGTTTTTTTAATGATCCATCAGCACCATTAACTTCGTCTCCTGCTGAAATACAACGATATATGGGGAAAATTTCAGGTCCGTTATTAGATCGTATTGATATTCACGTGGAGGTAACGCCAGTTCCATTTGAAAAACTGACTGAAGAACGTCGCGGCGAATCTTCCATAATCATTAGAGAACGAGTAACAAAAGCAAGACAATTGCAAACTCAACGTTTTGAGAATTTGAGTGCAGTTCATTATAATGCTCAAATGCAAACTAAACACATACGGAATTTTTGTGTTTTGGATGAGGTTTCAAAGTCACTTTTGAAGCAGGCTATGGAACGTTTAAATTTATCGGCTAGAGCCTATGATAGAATCTTAAAAGTGGCACGTACAATTGCCGATTTGGAAGCTTCAAAATCTATAGAAAGCATGCATATTAGTGAAGCTATTCAGTACCGAAGTTTAGATCGAGAGGGGTGGTTGGGTTAAATTAAATTAAAGCTTTATATAAATTACATAAATAACTGAAAATAAATGGTTTAGGTGTTTATGATAAGAAAAATCTATTGTGACTTTTAAGTATTTTAACCCAACCATTTAAAAGCATTTTTTATTTTTTTAAGTTTGTTTTTGTAGGGTGCATATCGCAGTGGAATATCCAACCAATTGGCTTTGATAGTTATTCCTTTTTTATGCGAAAATGTATCGAATCCAAGACGCCCATGATAAGCACCAATACCGCTATCGCCAACACCACCAAAAGGCAATCTAGGGTTGCCAAAATGAATCATAGTATCATTTATAGATCCGCCCCCAAAACTAAATGTTTTGATGAGCGTTGTATAGAATTCTTTACGGTTTGAAAACACATAAAAACCCAGGGGTTTTTCAAAACGGCTAATGATATTGGAGATTTCTGTTGTATCCGAATATTTTAAGATGGGTAAGATTGGACCAAATATTTCACCTTTCATTACTTTACTATCCAATGTGGGTTCATTTATTAGCGTTGGAGCAAGATAGTTATCATCATTATCAATGTCACCACCATGTACAATGTCGCCCTCTTTTAGCATATCTACAAGTCGTTTAAGATTTTTACCGTTGACAATTCTAGGATAATCTTCAGATTGTTGAGGATTTTCCCCATATGCTTTTGTAATTTCAATCTTGAGCTGTTCGATGAGCTCAGATTTTATAGATTCTTTTGCTAAAATGTAATCAGGAGCAATACAAGTTTGTCCAGCATTGACAAATTTGCCCCAAACCAAACGTTTTGCTGTTAATTTTATATCAACACTATCATCAATAATACATGGGTTTTTGCCGCCCAATTCCAGAGTTACTGGAGTCATATATTGAGCAGCTGCTTTGGCAACAATTTTTCCTACGGGGACACTTCCAGTAAAAAAAATGTAATCCCAGCGTTCGTCCAAAAGAGCAGTTGTTTCTGGGACTCCTCCTTGAATAACGCTTAAATGTGCTTTTTTAAATACATCAGAAAGAATATCTTCAATAATTTGTGCTGTATGAGGTGTGAGCTCGCTTGGCTTTAGTATAACAGTATTTCCTGCTGCTATGGCCGAAATAATGGGGGCTATAGCTAGCTGAAATGGATAATTCCATGGCGCAATAATAAGAACTGTTCCGTACGGCTCGCTAAAAATATAGTCTTTCGAAGGAAAATTAAGTGCAGCAGATCGCATTTTCTTTGGTTTATTCCATTTTTCAATGTTTTTTAGTGTCATTTCTATTTCGGAAATTAGAATGCCAATTTCACTAAAATAAGTTTCAAATTTAGATTTTTTAAAATCTTTGTAAAGTGCATCATAAATTGCATTTTCATTTGAAATGATTGTGCTTTTGAGTGCTTTTAGTTTTGCCTTAATAAATGATATATCTCGAGTTTTTCCAGATTTGAAAAAGGTTTTTTGTGTGTTTTTAAGTTGTTTAATATGTTCCATATCAGTACTTTTTTAAACATTCGTTCCATAATACATCTTTTGGGGGCTTGGCACATATAGAGATTGGGGTTTTGGAAACAGGATGAATAAATTTTACTTTTTTTGCATGTAAATGAATTCCTCCGTCTGGATTACTTCTTTTGAAGCCATATTTCAAATCTCCTTTAATTGAACAACCAATATACGATAATTGGCTTCTTATTTGGTGTGAGCGACCAGTTTCAAGTGTGATCTCTAATAAGTGGTAAGCATCAAGTTTAAAAATTGTGGTGTAATGTAAAATAGCTTTTTTGCTTCCATTTACTTCTTTGGGGTAAACTTTTGATGTGTTTGTTTTTTGGTTTTTCTTTAACCAATGCACAAGAGTATCTTTTTGCTTTGGTGGATTATTTTTTACAAGTGCCCAATAGGTTTTATCAATTTTCTTCTCTTGAAATAGTTGATTCATACGCGAAAGCGCTTTTGATGTTTTCGCAAAAATAACGACACCAGAAGTAGGGCGATCAAGCCGATGAACAACACCAAGAAAAACTGCGCCTGGCTTGTTGTACTTTTTTTTAAGATATGCTTTAATTATTTCTGATAGAGGCGAGTCATTAGTTTTATCACCCTGAACGATATCACCAACACGTTTATTGACTGCTATCAGATGGTTGTCTTCATAAATGACTTGTACGTTTGAGGCATTTGTAACGACTCTAGACATGACTTAGTATTGCTCTTCAGCATTGGGAAAATCAGATGATTTTACATCATTTACATATTGCCCAATACTTGTGGTCATAGTTTCGTAGAGGTTCATATAACGTCTTAAAAAGCGTGGATTGAATTCGTGTGTCATTCCAATCATATCATGAAGCACCAAAACTTGCCCGTCTACATCAGCGCCAGCGCCAATACCAATAACAGGAATACTAATGCTTTCTGCAACTTCTTTGGCTAATTTTGCGGGAATTTTTTCAAGAACAATGGCAAAGCACCCAATGCGTTCTAACATTTTTGCATCTTTTAGAAGTTGCTCAGCTTCTTCTTCCTCTTTTGCACGAACAGTGTAAGTGCCAAATTTATATATTGACTGAGGGGTAAGTCCCAAATGTCCCATCACTGGTATTCCAGCATTAAGTATTTTTTTTATTGAATCTTTTATTTCTTTTCCTCCTTCGAGTTTTACAGCGTGACCACCACTTTCTTTCATGATGCGAATAGCAGACCGCAAAGCCTCTTTAGAATCACTTTGATACGTTCCAAAAGGCAAATCAACAACCACAAGTGAGCGTTCAATAGCACGAACCACTGATGATGCATGATAAATCATTTGATCCAATGTTATGGGCAATGTAGTTTCGTGTCCAGCCATAACATTACTTGCAGAATCGCCAACAAGAATCACATCTACCCCTGCGCCATCAACAATTTTTGCCATGGTATAATCATAGGCCGTTAGCATCGAAATCTTTTCTTCTGTAGATTTCATTTCTACTAAAGACTTGACAGTGATGCGCTTATATTCTTTTTTATTTGACATGATGCCTTAATATTTTTGGTAAAAATAGTGAAAAAGAAACGTTTTTATATGACACCTTGTCATATTTTCTGTCATGGCATAATGATTGACTATAGAGATATATAAAATAAAAACAATCTAAACAACATATAAATTATGAGTAAAATTATTGGAATTGATTTAGGAACGACCAACTCATGTGTTTCTGTTATGGAAGGTAATGAGCCTGTAGTCATCACCAATGCCGAAGGACGACGCACTACACCCTCAGTAATTGCTTTTGTAGAAGGCGGCGAAATAAAAGTAGGCGATCCTGCAAAACGTCAAGCTGTTACAAACCCTAAGAAAACCGTATACTCTATAAAGCGTTTTATGGGTAACAAATTCTCTGAATCTAAACAAGAGGTTGGGCGTGTCCCATATCAAGTAGTTAAGGGAGATAACGATACACCACGTGTGGATATCGATGGACGTTTGTACACACCACAAGAGCTTTCTGCTATGGTCCTTCAGAAAATGAAAAAAACTGCAGAGGAGTTTTTAGATCAAGAAGTAACAGAAGCTGTAGTTACGGTTCCTGCCTACTTTAATGATGCGCAACGTCAAGCCACAAAAGAAGCTGGCGAAATTGCAGGTTTAAAAGTAAGACGAATTATAAATGAGCCAACAGCTGCTGCATTGGCTTATGGATTAGATAAAAAAGGGAAAGACCAAACTATTGTTGTTTTTGACTTTGGTGGTGGTACTCACGATGTTTCTATTTTGGAACTTGGAGATGGTGTATTTGAAGTACTTTCTACAGATGGAGATACACACCTAGGAGGTGATGATGTTGATGAAAAAATTATAAACTGGTTAGCAGAAGAATTTATAGCTGATGAGGATATGGACCTTAGAAAAGATCCTATGGCGCTTCAGCGTTTAAAGGAAGCTGCAGAAAAAGCAAAAATTGAACTTTCATCTTCTGCTCAAACAGAGATCAACTTGCCTTATGTAACAGCAACGGCTAGCGGACCAAAACACTTAGTACGTACATTGTCGCGTTCAAAATTTGAGCAATTAATCGATGATTTAGTAAAAAGAACAATCAAGCCATGTGAAACTGCACTAAAAGCCGCAGGTCTTTCAAAAAGCGATATTGATGAAATCATATTGGTAGGAGGATCAACACGTATTCCAGCAGTACAAGAGGCGGTTGAGCAATTTTTTGGTAAAAAACCTAATAAAGGTGTAAATCCAGATGAGGTTGTTGCCGTAGGAGCAGCCATTCAAGGCGGAGTACTGACAGGAGATGTTAAAGATGTATTGCTTTTGGACGTTACTCCATTATCGCTTGGAATTGAAACTATGGGTAATGTAATGACAAAGTTAATAGAAGCCAATACAACAATTCCAACAAAGAAATCACAAGTATTTTCAACAGCTGCTGATAATCAGCCCTCTGTAGAAATTCATGTGCTTCAAGGGGAACGTGCTATGGCAGGCGATAACAAAACTATTGGACGTTTTCATTTAGATGGAATTCCACCAGCACAAAGAGGTGTACCTCAAATTGAAGTTACTTTTGATATTGACGCCAATGGAATTATAAAGGTTTCTGCAACAGATAAAGCAACTAATAAATCGCAAGATATTCGTATTGAAGCGTCATCTGGTTTGACCGAAGAGGAAATTCAGAAAATGAAGCAAGACGCAGAAGCAAATGCTGAAGCTGATGCCAAGGCAAAGGAGACTGCTGATAAGCTCAACAGTGCCGATGCGATGATTTTTCAAACAGAAAAGCAATTAAAAGAATTTGGTGATAAGTTGTCAGACGACAAAAAACAACCAATTGAAGCTGCTTTAGAAGAATTGAAAAAAGCTTACGAAACAAAAGATATTGCAATTATAGATCCTGCTTTAGAAAAAATCAACGAGGCATGGAAAGTTGCAAGCGAAGAAATGTACAAAGCTCAACAAGAAGCGCAAGCTGCAGGTGGAGATGCTGGTCCAGAAGCTGGTTCAGATGCACAATCTGAAGGCGACAATGTTGAAGATGTTGATTTCGAAGAAGTTAAATAAAAATTAATTTTACTGATTTAAAAAAGCACAACCATTTGGTTGTGCTTTTTTTTTATTAAAAATGTTTACTTTTTTTAGTGAACATTTTCAACATTACAATAGAATGTGGAAAGGTTACAGCGGCAATAAAAGCAAAGAACAAACTATAAAAATGTTTTTCGTCCTTAAAAACAAAATAAAGTAAAGTCATTCCAACCAAAGAAACTAGCCAATAAGGAAGTGCAGCTTTTGTATAATTTATAATATTTTTTCGGTCTAAACTACCATATGCAAATCGTATTTGCTCCAATAATGATGGGATACTGTGCCAGATGATAAAATAAATGGTGAACCCCCATATGAGCGAAGAGGATTTGAATATTATAACAAGCACCAAAAGAGTAAACAGCTCTGTTATAACTGTATTTAACTTAATTTCTTTCTGTCTCAACATTACAGCTAAAAAGCTTAGCATAAAAACTCCAAGTGTTATTAATACATGTTCAGTATATAATTGATTTAATGTCATCCCACTGATTTCATTCACAATCATTTTAACACTTGCTTCATTAAAATAAAACACCATAAATAAAACAAAAAGACCATAGGCGAAAAAATAAAGTCTTTTCGATGTATTCGTAATTGATTCAAGACTTTCTTCCCAGTGCTGTTCTCCAAAATGATAGGCGCTAAAACAAACAAAAAGGATTAATGCAATACTAGGTAGCCAGTAGAAAATTAACACCGCAATGCTGACAACGAGGAGATATGTTGCGAGGGTTTTGATAAAACTCGTTTTTTTAAGATTTGTTAGTTTATTAACAATCAACATATCATTAGAACCATGTATCATCCCAAATGTGAAAATGAGAAAAAAGCCTAAAAAAAGTTCAAAATCTTCGGGAAATAAGGTAGTAATCCACAATCCAAGGAAGCTAAACACGATTGAGAATCTGTAATTTTTTTTCATAAATATTTGTTAAATAATCAGTTTTGGAGCAAAAAAAAATTCATTTGATAAACTTTTGTCTAAAAAATTGATACATTTGTTAAAACAAAACTAACAAAATTTTTAGAAAAATGACAAATTTATTCTTACCACTTGTTGCAGACGTTACTGGTAACGTTAACGACCCAGTGAATTTCACATTCTTTATTGGATGTATGGCTATGATGGCAGCATCTGCCTTCTTTTTCCTTTCATTAAACCAATTTGACAAAAAATGGAGATCTTCAGTTTTAGTTTCTGGTTTAATTACTTTCATTGCAGCAGTTCATTACTGGTACATGAGAGATGCGGCTATGGCTGGAGCACTTGAAAATGTTACAGCATTCCGTTATGTAGATTGGATTCTTACAGTACCATTAATGTGTGTTGAATTCTATTTGATTCTTAAGGTGGCTGGTGCTACAAAAACATTACTTAACAAGATGATTTTATTATCTGTTATTATGCTTGTAACTGGTTACATTGGAGAATCTGGAGGAGACGCAGTAATCTGGGGTACTATTTCAGGTATTGCTTATTTCGTGATTGTTTATGAAATCTGGTTAGGTGGAGCAGCAAAATTAGCTAAAGAAGCTGGTGGAGATGTTTTACATGCTCACAAAATCCTTTGCTGGTTTGTACTTGTTGGATGGGCAATTTATCCAGTAGGTTACATGGCTGGAACTGAGGGATGGTATGGAGCAGCAGGACAATTCTTCGGAATGGAGCTTGACATGCAAGTTCTTTACAACATTGCAGATGCAATCAACAAGATTGGATTTGGACTAGTTATTTACTCTTTAGCTGTTAAAAAGACTGCTTAATTGTAATACCAATTTAACTTTAAAAAAAAGGCGCAATTTTAATTGCGCTTTTTTTTGATTAATTTTTAACGTTCAACGGCTATTCAGCCGTTTTTTCTTTTTGTATTTTTACTAAAATTTTAAAACTAATGAAATTATCCAAAGAAGAATTACTACATGAAGCCAATAAGGTCTGTAAAGGTAATTTAATGGAAACTCTACAAATTGAATTTGTAGATGCTGGAGACGATTTTATCATTGCAAAAATGCCTGTAAACAATCGTGTTCATCAGCCCGATGGAGTGCTTCATGGTGGAGCAACTGCAGCACTGGCTGAAACCGTAGGTAGTTTTGCAGCACATATTTTTCTAGATACAGACACCTATTTTGTGCGCGGTATAGATCTATCGGCTCAACATGTAAAAAGTGTGAAAGAGGGGTTTGTTTATGCTAAAGCAAAATGTATACATAGCGGTCGAACAACTCAGGTATTTGATATTAAAGTTACAAATGATAATAATGATCTTGTTTCTTTGTGTAAATTAACGACAATCACACTTCCAAAATAACTAATAATGCCCAACTCTTTCTTTGGTTTAATAAAATTACAAATTCAAGAAAACAAGCCATTTGTTTTATATTCTGATTTTGGTAAAACTTCAATCAAAGCCACACTTCAAACAAACACTAAAACATACACAACCTCAGATTTTAAAGAAATAGGATTTGTTTTTTCCCCGTTTGATAATACAATTCCAACATATTTAATCCCTTTAGAAGCATCAAAAGAATTGCATTTAGACACTACACCAATTTCTTTAAAAAAAAATAATCCAACTGCTCTAAAGTCAGAACCATCAATACATAAAAATTTAATCCGCCAAGCCATAGATGAGATTAATTCATCTGAATTAGAGAAAGTAGTTTTGGCACGAACCTTAACATTAGAATTTCATAACTACGATGAGATTGAACTTTTTTTGTCCATTGCAACTTCTTATCCAGAAGCTTATGTCTACTGTTGGTTTCATCCGAAAACAGGATTTTGGTTAGGGGCTTCACCCGAAACACTATTGAAAATTAAAGGTCGAAAAGTAAGGACCATGGCTTTGGCAGGAACACAAGTTTACAAGGGCTTGTCTCAAGTGGAGTGGGACACCAAAAATCATGAAGAACAAAAAATCGTAACAGAATTTTTAAAAAATGAATTGTCACAGCACCTTACAGAATTAGAAGTTTCTGCTCCAAAAACTATAAAAGCAGGAAAACTGTTGCATCTTCAAACAACTTTAATAGGTAAACTTAAGGTGACTTCAGAATCTCTAAAAAATCTAATTTTTAGTATTCATCCAACACCAGCTGTTTGTGGTACGCCAAAATCTTTGGCTATGGACTTTATTGGAAATAATGAAACCATAAATCGTGCATATTACTCAGGTTTTCTAGGTGAAATAAACATACCCAATGAAAATCATATTCCATTTACAAACCTAGTCGTTAATTTGCGATGTATGCATTTTGAAAATAATTTTGCAACACTTTTTGCAGGAGGTGGAATTACTTCAAAATCCGATGTGGACAAAGAATGGAACGAAACAGAGGAAAAATTGAACACCATAAAGTCTGTTTTAGGTTCTTAAATTACATCTTTTTTAACATAACAAAATGGTGCAAAATGAATACCTTTGCACACTAATGAAATGGCCAAAACACGATTTAGCACAATTCATAATCCAACTTTGCGAAGCCAAAGGTGTAAAACATATTGTAATTTCACCGGGGAGTCGTAACGCACCGCTTACTATTGGTTTTACGAATCAATCTTTTTTTAAGTGTTATAGTATTGTTGACGAACGTTCTGCTGCCTTTTTTGCATTGGGTATTGCTCAACAAACTTCAGAACCTGTAGCAGTTGTTTGTACTTCTGGTAGTGCATTATTAAATTATTATCCTGCTGTTGCAGAAGCATTTTATACTGGTCTACCATTGGTGGTTATTTCTGCCGATCGTCCTCCGCATCTTATCAATGTTGGCGATGGTCAAACCATTATTCAACCCCATGCTTTTGGTAAGCATGTTCTTTTTGAAGCCAATTTGAAACCAACAAAAAAACGCTTTCCTTTTGGAGTGCAATATTTTCAAAAAAAAGCGCAAATACTCATCTCTAAAGCACTTGATAACGCTCAACAAAAAATGGGTCCAGTACATATTAATATTCCTTTTGATGAACCTTTATATGAAACTGTAAATCAACCTATTTTAATACAGAGTGTTTTAAAAAAAGAATTACTCAACACTTCTATTCAAATTAGCAATTCAACACTAAAAACGTGGCAAAATGCTAAAAGAAAGCTAGTATTGGTGGGCGTAAAACCTCCAAATTCTTTGGAATCATCAATTATAGAACATTTAGCGAATGACCCCTCTGTAATCGTCCTTACAGAGACCACCTCTAATTTGCACCATCCAAATTTTTTCCCCTCAATTGATCAATTGATAGCACCTTTAAAAAAGAATGAATTTAAACAACTTCAACCTGATTTATTGGTCACTTTTGGTGGACTTATTGTATCCAAAAAAGTAAAAGCATTTCTAAGGGATTACAAACCCAACCAGCATTGGCATATTGACAACCATAAGGCAAACGACACTTACTTTTGTTTAAACAAGCATTTTAAATGCACTCCAACTGTATTTTTTAAAGCATTGTTTAAATCCTCAAAATCATCAGACAGTACTTATTTTAAAACTTGGAACGCCATAAAACAATTGCGTTTAAAAAGACACACCAACTACCTAAAATCCATGCCTTTTAGTGATTTTAAGGCCTTTGAATTGATTTCTGAAGCAATACCAAATAATTATATGGTTCAGTCGGGAAATAGCTCTGCAATTCGTTATTTGCAGCTTTTTGAGTTTGATAGCTCGATTCATTTGTACTGTAACAGGGGAACTAGTGGCATAGATGGCTCTACAAGTACCGCTGTTGGAGCTTCTGTTGTATCTCAACTTCCTACGCTTTTGATTACAGGCGATTTAAGTTTTTTGTATGACATCAATGGTCTATGGAACAATTATATTCCTGATAACTTTAAAATTATTGTTGTTAATAATAATGGCGGTGGGATTTTTAGAATTTTACCAGGAAATGATAATTCTGAACTTTTTGAAACCTATTTTGAAACCAAGCACCAACGTTCTGCAAAAACTCTTGCTCAAGATTTTGGATTCACATATAGTTCTGCTGATTCAATAGCGACATTAAATGATGCTTTATTTACATTTTTTAATGACAATAATACACCAAAACTACTTGAAATATTTACTCCATATTCCGAAAACGATAAGATTCTTCTCTCTTATTTTGATCAATTAGTCTAACTTTTTTGAAAAAAATGTGACTTTTTTAAAAATTATGTGTCATATCGTATAGGATATTGTGTTTGACAATACCAAAATAATTATTAATAAACCCTAGAATTGTTATGAACAAAAAAGAACAACTTATTGAAAAGTATGCGGAGGATTTAAAATCGAAATGTAATGTAAATCCAGATATGGAATTATTAACAAAAGTCACTATTGGCTGTGGTCCTTCTATCTATAAAGATGATGCAAGTACTGTTGCTGGAAGCGATCCAAATGAGATTGAAACCATCCGTAACAACTTTTTAATCAAAAAACTAGGACTGAGCGATTCTCCAAAATTAGATGAAGGTATCAACAAAGTTCTAGACCTTTATGGTCAGTCTAACCGCAATAAATACCGCGCAGTTGTGTATTATTTACTAACTAAACATTTTGGTAAGGAATCTGTTTATTAGAATAAGCTTTAAAATTTAAAGAAAAGCATTATGATTTTTCATGATGCTTTTTTTTATAAAATCAAGAAAAAATAACTGTTTTATTATCATATACCATCACTTTTCTTTGAATATGATGTTTAATAGCTGTGGAAAGTACAATTTTCTCTAAATCCCTACCTTTGCTGATTAAATCTTTTATGGTATGAGTGTGCGATACTCGAGATACATCTTGCTCAATAATAGGGCCAGCATCCAATTCTGTTGTTACATAATGTGAGGTTGCTCCAATAATTTTCACACCACGCTCGAATGCAGAATGATAAGGTTTTGCACCCACAAATGCAGGTAAGAAAGAGTGATGAATATTTATGATTTTTGAGGGGTAGGCATCAATTAATCCTTGTGGAATTATTTGCATATAACGTGCCAATACCACAAAATCTGCATCATATGATTTAAGTAACTCCAAATGTCGAAGTTCTGCCTCTTTTCGTGTTTCAGCAGAAATGGGCACATGAAAGAAAGGGATGTCAAAACGCTCCGCAATTTCCCCCAAATCTTTATGATTACTGCAAATAAATGGTATTTCAACTTTTAGTTCACCAGATTTAAAACGGCCTAAAATATCATATAAACAATGGTCATACTTCGACACAAAAAGCGCCATTTTTGGTATAGATTCAGAATCAAACAATTCCCAATTCATGTTAAACTTCTTAGCAACTGATTTTTCAAATGATTTTGAGAATTCAATGCTTGAAAATAGTGTGCTTAGAAAATCACATTCTAAACGCATAAAAAACACACCTTGTTCGTGGTCGACATGTTGATCTACATAGGTGATATTTCCCTGATTTTCAAGTATAAAACTAGTTGTGGCTGAAATTATTCCTTGTTGATCATTGCAACGAACTATAATGGTGAATTTTTTCATTTCAGCTAAATTATACAAATTGTCAACTTTAAACTTCGTAGAATGAAATTTTATTAAATTTTTGAGGATATTGTAAAAATTCAATCTTAAAATTATAATCTTATCAATGCAATGAACATAAATTAAATATTTTTTTGAGGTAGATTTTAATCTCAATTTATGGATTTCAATTTGTCGTATTGGAGTTACATTTCTGTTGCATTATGCTTACCTTTGCACAATGATTCAATTAGGGGAGTACAATAGATTAAGAATTTTAAGGGATACAGATCCAGGACTTTTTTTGGGTGATGATGAGGACAATGAGGTTTTATTGCCAAACAGATATGTTCCAAATACTTTTGAAATTGATGACGTTTTAGATGTTTTTGTCTATTTGGATAATGATGAGCGATTGGTTGCTGTTACAGATACGCCATACATAAAAAAAGGAGAATTTGCCCTTTTACGTTGTAATGCTGTCAATGAATTTGGTGCTTTTTTAGATTGGGGAATGGTTAAAGAATTGTTTTGTCCTTTTCGAGAGCAAGCTTTTAAAATGAAAAAAGGAGGATGGTATTTGGTATACTGCTATTTGGATGAGACCTCAGAGCGTTTGGTGGCATCTAGCAAAACCAATCGTTTTTTGGACAACAAAGAACTTACCGTTGAACCTTTTGAAGAAGTCGATTTGATTGTTTCTCACCCCTCTGATCTTGGTATGAATGTCATCATCAATAAACGCCATTTAGGATTAATTTTTAAAGATGATATTTTTAAAGATTTAAGCATTGGAGATAAGTTAAAAGGTATTGTCAAAAAAATTAGACCCAGCAATAAAATTGACATCAGTCTTTCCCAAATCGGTTATCGTAATATTGAGCCAAGCGCTCAATCGCTTTTGGATTTTATCAATGATAATAATGGATTTTTAGACATCACTGATAAGTCTTCTCCAGAAGTAATTAGAGAAGTAGTGCAAATGAGCAAAAAGACCTTTAAAAAAGCATTAGGGACACTTTATAAAAAGCGTTTAGTACGTCTTGAAACCGATGGGATTTATTTAGTCAACAAATAACACCGAATTATGAGTACAATACAATGGAAAACTGCAATTGAATTTGAAGATATTACTTACAAAAAGTGTGATGGGGTAGCGCGAATAGCATTCAATCGTCCAGAAGTAAGAAATGCATTTCGTCCTCAAACAACATCAGAATTATTAACTGCTTTTCATGATGCCAACGAAGATACTTCCATTGGAGTTGTCTTGTTAAGTTCAGAAGGACCATCGCCAAAAGATGGCGTATTTTCTTTTTGTAGTGGTGGCGATCAAAAAGCACGAGGACAAGAAGGCTATGTAGGAAAAGATGGTTATCACCGATTGAATATTTTAGAGGTCCAACGACTTATTCGTTTTATGCCAAAAGCTGTGATTGCTGTTGTATCTGGTTGGGCTGTTGGAGGTGGGCATAGTTTACATGTTGTTTGCGATTTGACATTAGCGAGTCAAGAACACGCAATTTTTAAACAAACCGATGCTGACGTTACTAGTTTTGATGGTGGTTATGGATCTGCATATTTAGCTAAGATGGTTGGTCAAAAAAAAGCACGTGAAATTTTCTTTTTAGGAAGAAACTATTCTGCACAAGAGGCTTATGAAATGGGTATGGTTAATGCGGTGATTCCTCACGAAAAATTAGAACAAACAGCCTTTGAATGGGCACAAGAAATTTTAGAAAAATCACCAATTTCAATAAAAATGCTAAAGTTTGCCATGAACCTAACAGATGATGGTATGGTTGGCCAACAAGTTTTTGCAGGAGAAGCCACTCGATTGGCCTACATGACCGATGAAGCCAAAGAGGGAAGAGATGCATTTTTAGAAAAACGTCCACCAAATTTTAATAAAAAATGGATTCCGTAGTATGGCGCGACTAAAAACTTGGATTTCAGCGTTTCGATTACGCACCTTGCCGCTTTCCATTTCAGGAGCGGTTGTAGGTTCAAGTTATGCATACTTCTCAGGTTTTTTCGATATACTAATTTTTATTTTTATAATTCTTACAACGCTTAGTTTTCAAATTTTATCAAATTTAGCCAACGACTATGGCGATGGTATCAAAGGGACAGACAATAACTCAAGAATTGGACCAGAACGCGCCTTACAAAGTGGTGCGATTTCCCCAAAACAAATGAAAAATGCTGTAATCATAAACGCAATATTGAGTGCAATTTTAGCCCTTCTTTTGACGTATATGGCTTTTGGAGTTAGTCAACTATTTAATTCATTAATTTTCATTGTTTTAGGGGCAATTTCAATATATGCAGCAATCACCTATACCGTTGGAAAATCGGCCTATGGTTACAGGGCTCTTGGCGATTTGATGGTGTTTTTATTTTTTGGTTGGCTTAGCGTTATGGGGACGTATTTTTTATTTGCTAAAGATCTAGATTCGATGCTACTAATTCCAGCAACTGCAATTGGATGTCTTAGTGCTGCTGTTTTGAATTTAAATAACATGAGAGATTTAGAAACTGATTTGAAATCTAATAAAATTACATTGGCTGGATATTTAGGGATGAAGTCATCAAAAATATATCATTTCGCCTTGATACTTTCTGCAATCGTATTAATGTTGATTTTTCAATTTTCAATATCATACTCAAAAATCATGTATTTGAGTTGGATTGCATTTTTACCTTTACTATTTCATTTAAAGGCTGTTTTTTTTATTAAGAATCCAAAAGACTTTGACCCTCATCTAAAACGTGTAGCATTGTCAACCTTCGTTTTGGCGCTCTTATTTGCTGTGGCACTGATTATTGAAAACCTTCACTCTTGATGAATTAATATAAATGAAAGCCTCGTTTTATAAATATCAATTACAATTTAAACAAGCTAGTGGGACTTCTAGAGGCGTATTAACCACAAAAGATACATGGTTTATCAACATTGAAAATAAAAATTTTAATGGCATAGGAGAGTGTGGAATGTTTCGTGGATTGAGTTGTGATGATAGACCTGATTTTGAGCAAACATTACAATGGGTTTGCGATCATATCAATTTGGGTTTAGAAAATTTATTAAAAAAATTGATAGAATTCCCTTCAATTCAATTTGGTTTAGAAATGGCTTTTTTAGATTTAAAAGCAAAATCTTCACATGTTTTATTTCCATCAAAATTTACAGAGGGTAAGGACTCTATACCCATTAATGGATTGATTTGGATGGGGGATAAGCAGTTTATAAAATCTCAGATTCGTACTAAACTTGATGCAGGATTTGATTGTTTAAAAATGAAAATCGGTGCTATAGATTTTGAAACGGAGTTGGCTCTTATTCAATCCATAAGAAAAGAATTTGATGCTAAAACCATTGAGATTCGTGTTGACGCCAATGGTGCTTTTTCTGAGTCTGATGCTTTGGAAAAACTCAAGCGTTTGTCAGATTATGCATTACATTCGATAGAGCAACCTATAAAACAAGGCCAATATGATGCAATGGCCAAACTTTGTGATAAAACACCACTTCCCATTGCACTTGATGAAGAACTGATTGGAGTTCACGATGTAACAAGACGTAAACAATTGCTACAAACTATTAATCCTCATTATATCATCTTAAAACCCACCCTTGTTGGTGGATTTTTAGGAAGTCAGTCGTGGATTGATCTAGCTGAAAACCAAAATATTGGCTGGTGGATTACAAGCGCATTAGAAAGTAATATTGGACTTAATGCTATTGCACAATGGACCTACAATCTAAATGTCAAAAGACCTCAGGGTTTGGGAACAGGTATGCTTTTTTCGAATAATTTTTTATCCCCATTACAAATAAATAATGGTAATTTGCAGTACAACCCAAAAGAAAAGTGGAATTTAAAAATTTAAACTATGTATATCAAACAAGCATTTAAAGTCGAACATGATTGGTGGTTATATCTCGTTGGAGTTCTTCTTATTTTTATTGGATCACAGCTTGGTCAAATACCATTTTTAATTGCAATCATAACTAAATCAATAGCAAATGGAGGAGATTTATCATCTTTGGATTATGATGCTATGATGTCAATTCTTGATTTAAACCTTAGCCTTTTTCTATTACTATTGTCTTTTGCTGTCGGGTTGGTGGTTGTTTTTTTAGTCGTAAAATATATTCATAAACAAACTTTAAGAAGTCTTACAACTTCTAGGGTTAAAATAGACTGGAATCGTTTTTGGTTTGCTTTTCTAGTTTGGGGGGTAACAACGTGTGTTTTTATTTTATTGGAATATTACTCTTCTCCAGAAAATTACACCTTTAATTTTAAACCTATCCCATTTCTAATTTTAGTATTAATTTCAATTGTTTTTATTCCATTACAAACAAGTTTTGAAGAATATCTTTTTAGAGGCTATTTGATGCAAGGCCTTGGAGTTTTAGCAAAAAATAGGTGGGTACCACTTATTTTAACTTCAACCTTATTTGGATTGTTGCACATTGCAAATCCAGAAATTGATAAGTTGGGTTATGTCCTTTTGGTACATTATATAGGAACAGGATTTTTATTGGGTATAATGACTCTTATGGATGAAGGTTTAGAATTGGCTTTGGGTTTTCATGCAGCCAATAATCTTATTGCCGCACTTCTTCTTACTGCAGATTGGACAGCATTTCAAACCCATTCTATTTTAAAAGATATTTCTGATCCAGAAATGTCAAATGTAGAAGTGTTTTTTCCTGTTTTTGTCATTTATCCAATTCTTTTAATTGTTTTTGCTAAGAAATATGAATGGACCAATTGGAAAGAAAAATTATTTGGAACAGTAACTAATAACTAGTTTTTGAGCACAAACACCGTTTTTAACAACTTTAACGAAGCGTTTCAATTGAATGGTATTCATTATTCTATGGATTCCTTAAAAGTTTTGGCAGAGAATCTAATTTTAAGTGACAATGTAAATGAGACACACTTAGGTGAATTTATTCTGAATTGGATTGATGATTCAAAGGATATAGTCCTAAAGACTTCTGGAACAACATCCAAACCAAAGCATATTATAGCTCCAAAATCTGCTTTTATCAGTTCTGCTAAAGCAACTGGAGATTTTTTTAATTTGTTACCGGAAAATTCTGCACTTTGTTGTTTGCCTTTTTCTTATATAGCCGCCAAAATGATGTTTGTTCGTGCATGGGTTTTAGGTTTAAAATTGGATGTCATAGAGCCTTCTTCAAGTCCTTTGAAGCACATTACGAAGCAATATGATTTTTCGGCTATGGTGCCATTACAAGTTCATAATTCTTTTTCAAAATTAAATCAAATTAAAACTCTAATTGTAGGAGGCGCACCCGTTTCTAGGGCTTTACAAAACCAATTGGAAGGGCATCCGTCATCAATTTTTGAAACCTATGGAATGACAGAAACAGTCAGTCATATAGCTGCAAAAAATTTATCACAAGGAAAAGGAGTCTTTACAGTTTTACCAGATATTTCAATTGCTGTTGATGATAATGGTTGCCTGGTGGTTAAAGCTCCAAAACTAACCCCGGAAGTTTTGTACACAAATGATGTTGTTACTCTAGTTTCGAATGATTCCTTTAAATGGTTAGGTCGATTTGATAATGTGATTAATTCAGGGGGTATAAAAATATATCCAGAGCAGATAGAGAAAGCCCTTCAAGATCAAATCAACAATCGGTTTTATATTACTTCAATCCCCGATCAATTACTAGGGCAAAAAGTAATTTTAATTATTGAAGGAAATTCACAAGATTTGGAATTAAATTTTAGTGATATAGATTCAAAAAAACGACCAAAAAACATCTACTTCATAAAAGAATTTTGTGAAACAAGTTCAGGAAAAATTCAACGTCAGAAAACACTTGAAACGTTAAACTTGAATCACACCTAAATTAAAATCTTTTTCAATAGGAGCATGGTTTGCCGCTTCAATTCCCATACTAATCCATTTGCGTGTATCAAGAGGGTTAATTATAGCATCGGTCCAAAGGTGAGACGCCGCATAATAAGGCGAAACCTGTTCGTCGTATTTTTGTTTAATCTTTGAAAGTAATTCGGCTTCTTGTTGATCAGATATTTTCTTTCCTTGTTTCTTAAGCGCAGCGGTTTCTATTTGCAATAATACCTTAGCAGCACTATTACCGCTCATTACAGCTAATTCGGCGCTAGGCCAAGCTACAATCAATCTAGGGTCGTAGGCCTTGCCGCACATCGCATAATTCCCTGCACCATAGCTATTGCCTGTAATAATGGTAAATTTTGGAACAACACTGTTACTCACGGCATTCACCATTTTTGCTCCATCTTTTATTATTCCGCCGTGTTCACTTTTACTACCGACCATGAACCCTGTTACGTCTTGTAAAAAGACTAATGGAATTTTTTTCTGATTACAATTGGCAATAAAACGAGTGGCTTTGTCTGCACTATCATTATAAATAACACCACCAAACTGCATTTCTCCTTTTTTGGTTTTAACCAACTTTCGTTGATTGGCTACAATCCCAACAGCCCAGCCATCAATTCGTGCATAACAAGTAATGATGGTTTTTCCATATCCTGCTTTATATTCTTCAAATTCTGAATCATCAACCAATCTTTTAATAATTTCATAGGTATCATACTGATCGGCTCTAGAACGTGGTAAAATACCAAAAATATCCTCTGGATTTTCTTTGGGTTTTACAGCTTTTATACGGTTGAATCCAGCATTTTCAGCAGCCCCAATTTTGTTCATAATGGATTTAATTTTATCTAAAGCATCTTTATCATTGTTGGCTTTGTAATCTGTAACACCACTAATTTCGCAATGTGTTGTGGCTCCACCAAGAGTTTCATTATCTATGCTTTCTCCAATCGCCGCTTTTACCAGATAGCTACCTGCTAAAAATATACTTGCTGTTTTATCTACAATAATAGCTTCATCACTCATAATAGGGAGGTAAGCACCACCAGCAACACAACTTCCCATAATGGCCGAAATTTGTGTGATTCCCATACTACTCATGATAGCATTGTTTCTAAAAATTCGACCAAAATGTTCTTTATCGGGAAAAATTTCATCTTGCATGGGCAAATAAACTCCTGCAGAATCCACTAAATATATAATGGGAAGTTTGTTTTCTATAGCAATTTCTTGTGCACGTAAATTTTTCTTAGCAGTAATTGGAAACCAAGCACCAGCTTTTACTGTGGCATCATTGGCTACAACAACACATTGCTTTTTTGCAATATATCCAATCTTTACAACTACGCCGCCTGATGGGCAACCACCATGATTGCTATACATCCCCTCGCCAGCAAAAGCACCAATTTCAATGGATTCAGATTTTGGATCTAAAAGATAATCTATACGCTCTCGAGCAGTCATTTTACCCTTGGCATGTTGTTTTTCAATTTTTGAAGTCCCACCGCCTAATTTGACTTTTGCAAAGCGTTTCCTAAGGTCGGATAAGAGGAGTTTGTTCTGGTCTTCGTTTTTATTGAAGTTTAAGTCCATAGTAGTTATCTTTGTAACAAAAATAACAATATTCTACATTTTTTAGATTTAGTTTAACGAAGATTTGTAAATCTTGATGATTATAATTTAAAATACTTTTTATGAAGATGATTTTTCACCCATCAAGTTCTCGTGGCTATGTTAATCATGGTTGGTTAGAAGCTAATCACTCATTTAGTTTTGCACACTTTTTTGATACCAATAAAATAAATTTTGGGGCACTTCGTGTTTTGAATGATGATAAAATAGCTCCAGGCATGGGTTTTGGCACACATCCTCATGATAACATGGAAATTATTACAGTACCACTGTCTGGGGTTTTAAAACACAAAGACTCCATGACAGAACAGTGGCTAACGGTTGAGGCAGGGGAGGTTCAAGTGATGTCAGCAGGAACAGGTGTTTACCATTCCGAAATGAATGCATCATCTACAGAGGATTTAAAGTTATTTCAGATTTGGATTTTAACAAATAGAGAAGGTGTATCACCACGCTATGATCAAAAACATTTTGAGCTGGTTCCTGCTGGAGAATTACAAATTTTAGTAGAATCTATAGATGATTTTAAATTAGAAACAAGTCTAAAAGTTTATCAGAATGCCCAAATTTCTAGAATTAATTTGAACGCAGGTGATCAGTTCCTGTATCAATTAAAATCTAATACTCATGGTGTGTATGTCATGCAAGTCTTTGGAAGTTCAAGAATCGAAAATCAACAACTAAACAAAAGAGATGCCTTGGGAGTTTCTAATCTAAATCAGTTTGAAATCGTTGCACACCAGGATTCACAGCTATTATTTATTGAAGTTCCAATGAAATTTTAGTGAATTTTTTTAGAAAAATCATAAATAAAAGTTTTAAAATTCACGATATTTGAATTTCCCTAAAATTTTAAAATTACAAAATGAATAAAAACACAGTATTGGCTTGGGCCACTTTTATTATGATATTTGTAGGTGTTTCTCTAATTGCACTTGGTGCTTTTCGTTACGATGATGTTGCGGGTTGGGGCTTTGCCGCAGTTGGCGTAGGGTTCTTTGCTATTGCCTGGGTGTTTAATGCCTTAAAAGGACGTGTATAATGAGCGACGATAAAAAAATTATCTTTTCTATGTCGGGGGTCACTAAAACTTTCCAAAGTGCCAATTCACCCGTTTTGAAAAACATATATCTCAGCTTCTTCTATGGGGCTAAAATTGGTATTCTAGGGCTTAATGGTTCTGGAAAATCTACACTTTTAAAAATCATTGCAGGTGTTGACAAAAATTATCAAGGCGATGTGGTTTTTTCACAAGATTATTCTGTTGGTTATCTAGAACAAGAACCTAAATTGGATAACGAAAAAACTGTTTTAGACGTGGTCAAAGAAGGTGCTGCAGAAACCGTAGCCATTTTGGACGAGTACAACAAAATAAATGATATGTTTGGTTTGGAAGAAGTCTATTCAGATTCTGATCGTATGGAAAAGCTTATGAATCGTCAAGCTGAATTACAAGATAAAATTGATGCTGCTAATGCTTGGGAACTTGATACCAAATTAGAAATTGCTATGGACGCGCTCCGCACTCCAGAGGGCGACAAAAAAATTGGTGTTCTCTCTGGTGGTGAACGTCGTAGAGTAGCCTTGTGCCGTTTACTATTGCAGGAGCCTGATGTATTACTTTTGGATGAGCCTACCAACCATTTGGATGCAGAATCGGTTCATTGGTTAGAGCAGCATTTGGCGCAGTACAAAGGCACTGTTATTGCGGTTACACACGACCGTTATTTTTTGGATAATGTGGCAGGATGGATTTTAGAACTCGATAGAGGAGAGGGTATTCCTTGGAAAGGAAATTATTCATCATGGTTAGATCAAAAATCAAAACGATTGGCTCAAGAAAATAAATCTGCTTCTAAGCGTCAAAAAACATTGGAACGCGAGTTGGAATGGGTACGACAAGGTGCAAAGGGGCGTCAGACCAAGCAAAAAGCACGATTAAAGAATTATGATAAACTTTTAAATCAAGATCAGAAACAGCTTGACGAAAAACTAGAAATTTATATTCCAAATGGCCCACGTTTAGGTACAAATGTTATTGATGCTGAAGGTGTTAGTAAGGCTTATGGTGAAAAACTACTTTACGATAATTTAAATTTTAATTTACCACAAGCAGGTATTGTTGGTGTCATTGGTCCCAATGGTGCAGGAAAGACCACGATTTTTAGGATGATTATGGGCGAGGAAACTCCCGATAATGGATCATTTAAGGTAGGTGAAACAGCAAAAATAGCCTATGTTGATCAAAGCCATTCCAATATTGATTCAGAAAAAACGATTTGGCAAAATTTTAGTGACGAACAGGAGCTTGTAGTGATGGGTGGGAGACAAGTAAATTCTCGTGCCTATTTGAGTCGTTTTAACTTTTCAGGAAGTGAGCAAAACAAAAAAGTTAAATTACTTTCTGGAGGAGAGCGAAACCGTCTTCATTTGGCAATGACACTAAAAGAAGAAGGCAATGTATTACTATTAGATGAGCCTACAAATGATTTGGATGTTAATACGTTACGGGCTTTAGAAGAAGGTTTAGAGAACTTTGCTGGGTGTGCGGTTGTAATTAGTCACGACCGTTGGTTTTTAGATCGGATTTGCACCCATATTTTGGCCTTTGAAGGCAATTCGGAAATCTATTTTTATGAGGGTAGTTTTAGTGAATATGAAGCCAATAAACGTCAGCGACTAGGTGGAGATATTATGCCAAAGCGCATTAAATATAAAAAATTGATTCGTTAGAAAAATTTTTTCTATTCTTCGAGAGGTTGTTCTGTATCTTCTGAATCATCTTTTTTTACTCTGTCTTTTTTATAAATTGGTAGTAGGTATGACAGGGTATAGCTGAACCCTGTGCCAACTTTACTACTATCATATGTTCGTCCAAAACCTGGGATATATAAATTCTCGAAATTATCTGGTGATTTTTCTGAAATCCTAGCTTTTAATTGCACATTGAATCCTAAAAACAGATTATTAAAAAGTTCAGCTTTTAAACCAAAAATAAGTTCTACCCATGCTGCAGTGAGGTTTGAAAATTCAACGCTTTCATTGTTTTGAATTTGCGTCCAAGTTTGGCTATTAGTATCATAAATAGTGTAACGATCTCGTGTTTGACTAAAACTTGATAATCCAAAGCGTAGACCGCTAATGATTAAATTTTCCATTCCTAACCAATTATTATACAAATTATAATCGACACCTGCTTTAAAATAATTTCCTTTAGCACTGCTATCTAAATAATCTGTTTTAGTGGTTTTTTCTTCAAATCCTAATTCACCAGCAACATACAAGCGTCTTCCCAAACGATAATCTGCATTAACTTCAAACCCCGAGTAGTCTGTTTCAAAGGCTGTACGTCCAAATTTGCTAAGATCTACACCAAAACGTAATCCGTATTTGTCTTGAAAAATAATACTATCTGTGGAGGTTTTGTTGCTAGTATCGATAGTTTCATTTTGTGCAAACGAAACGCTACTTATCCATAAAAAACAAAAGGAATTAATGAAATATTTTAACATGGGTTTCATTTTCGTTTGTTACATCATTCACTATAATATCGGCATTTACCATCCAAAGATCGCTATCCGTTTCGATGCTAAACCCTTGAATATTATACACATTTTTGTAACCACATGCACGAGAAACATATACCGGTGAAGTGGTGTAGGCAACGGTAATTACGTCTGGATTGCCTTGTACGACATCATTAATAAGACTGTAATTTTTATATAATTTGAATTGTGTTTGATTTGTTGTACCATTGAGAGGTAATTCAATTTTATCACGGGAACTTACGCTTTCGCCAGAAATTTCAACTTCGTTGCCTTGTGCATCTATACCAATAGCAAAAAGCCCTCCAACGGTTTTTGTTTCATCTAAATTTCCGATATCAAAAAACTCTACAACAAGGCGAGAGGTAGTTTGTGTATTTTCACTACATACATCATCTGGTTCACAAGCGATGAACAACAAAAAAATCCATAAAAAAGATATTCTATTCATAAAAATCTAAATTCTTTTTTTCAAAAGTACAACATTTTCTACATGATGCGTCTGTGGAAACATGTCTACTGCTTGAGTTTTTATGATCTTATATTTTGAATCCATCATAGCCAAATCTCTTGCCTGAGTTGCGCTGTTGCAACTCACATAGACGATTTTTTTGGGTAAAATATTCAATAGTTGTTGAACAACATCGTTATGCATTCCATCTCTTGGTGGGTCGGTAATGATGACGTCTGGGTGTCCGTGTGTGTCTATAAATTCTGAATTGAATACAGTTTTCATATCTCCAACAAAGAAATCTACATTATCGATTTTGTTGTGTTCTGCGTTTTCTTTAGCGGCTTTGATGGCATCAGGAACGGCTTCTACACCAACAACTTTTTTAGCCTTTTTAGCTACAAATTGAGCGATTGTACCTGTACCTGTATACAAATCATAGACCAATTCATTCCCCGTTAATCCAGCAAAATCACGTGTAATTTTATATAGATTATAGGCCTGTTCAGAATTCGTTTGATAGAAAGATTTTGCATTAATTTTAAATTGCAAACCTTCCATTTCTTCTACAATATAATTTTGACCATAGTAGCAAACTATTTCTTGATCATAAATGGTATCATTCCCCTTTGAATTGATGACATATTGTAGCGAAGTGATTTCTGGAAATGTATTTTTGAGAAAATCCATAATCGTTTCTATTTGCAATTTTGTCGCTGAAAAAAACTGTACAACAACCATAATTTCTCCAGTGCTTGTTGTACGAATCATAAGTGTACGCAAGACACCTGTTTGTTGTCTTGGGTCAAAAAATGGAATTTGTTGTTCGGTAGCAAAAACTTTTAGACTATTTCGGATCGCATTTGATGGATCTTTTTGTAAATAACATTTATTAAGGTCTAAAATTTTATCCCACATCCCTGGGATATGAAATCCAAGCGCATTTCTATTATTAATTATTTTATCTGCATTAATTTCTTCCAAAGAAAGCCATCGATTATTACTAAATGAAAATTCCATCTTATTTCTATAAAAATAAGGAGAATCACATCCTAAAATTGGTGTAATTTCTGGAAGTTCAACTTTTCCAATACGCAAAAGATTATTGGTAACTTCTTTTTGTTTAAAAAACAACTGTTGATCATATTTCATATACTGCCATTTGCAACCGCCACAAGTTCCAAAATGGCTACATGAAGGTGTTTCTCTGTGCTCGGAAAGTTTATGAAATTGTGTTGCTTTTCCCTCGTAATATCCTTTACGTTTTTTAAAAGTTTGTACATCAACCACATCGCCAGGAACAGCATTATTTAGAAAAATAACTTTACCGTCCGGTGCTTTGGCAATACTTTTCCCTTTTGCTCCAGCATCGATAACTTCAACTTCAAAAAATTCTTTTTTTGCTTTTTTTCTACGCATAGCTACAAAAATACTTTAAAAAAAAATGCTGTCCCTATGGAACAGCATTAAAAAATGATTTTTTATAGTATTATTTTTGTTTGAATACCCGATCAATAAGTTCTTTGGCAGTATCTTTTCCACCAAGACCAATCGCAATGGCCAAACCTAGACCAATAGCAGCAAAGAGATATTGGGTCAGTTTTGAAATCAAATCATTTCCAATGTTTAATTGTGATAAAATCATTGAAAATACAATCAATAATATTCCAAATTTTGCAATAGAGCCAATCACAGAGGCTTGTTCAATGTTCATATTTTGTAATCTTCCATTGATAAAATCGCGTACAAAATTGGCGAGATACAATCCAAAAACAAACAAAATAATAGAGATAAATATATCTGGAATGAAGCCCACAACTTTATCAAATAGTTCTTTGTCTACTGTTAGACCCAAAATATCAAAAACGGTAAGTAAAACTATGAGTAGTAATACATAGTAAATAACATTACCTATTATGGTTGAAAATTTGTGTTTAATTCCAATTTGATCTAACATTTGATCGAGTTCCACCTTATCTGCTATAGTGTCAATTTTGATAAGTTTCGCAAATTTGACAATTAATTTTCTTAGTAAGCGAGCAATAAATCGGCCTACAAACCAAAATAAGAGGGCACCAAGTAATTTTGGTATAAACTGCCCAATTTCATTCATAAAATAGCTAAAACTCTCCCAAACTTTAGCGCCTAGTTCTTTTGTTGATTCTTCAACTTGTTCCATAGTAAAATGTTTTTAATTAGTTTTCTGTATTTGATTAGACACAAAAAAATTGAAATGGTCACATTATTCTTTGATTTTATCTAATAATTTGGATTTTGTTTTAAAAAAATAAAAAAACTTATTAATTTGCACATCATGGGTGATTTCTCTCCATAAGAAGGAATTGTACTTTTCTTACTTAAATTTTTTAAAAAATGCCTCTTTTAAATACACTTTCACCAAAAGATGCCATGGATTTGGAGCACAACTATGGCGCTCATAATTATCATCCCCTTCCCGTTGTCCTCAATCGAGGTGAAGGCGTTTATGTCTGGGATGTAGAGGGTAAAAAATATTATGATTTTTTATCTGCATATTCTTCTGTAAATCAAGGACATTGCCATCCAGCTATTGTGGGAGCAATGAAGCGTCAAGCTGAAACTTTAACACTAACTTCAAGGGCGTTTTATAATGATCAATTAGGACCTTATGAGCAGTATATTACTCAGTACTTTGGATTTGATAAAGTATTACCTATGAATACGGGTGCAGAAGCTGTAGAAACGGCCATAAAAATCACACGCCGTTGGGCATATAAAGTTAAAGGTATACCTGAAAATAAAGCAAAAATCATTGTTTGTGAAAATAACTTTCATGGACGAACAACAACAATTATTTCTTTTTCTAACGATCCTACAGCAAGACAACATTTTGGTCCCTATACCGATGGTTTTATCAAAATTCCATATGATGATAGTAATGCTTTACAAAAGGTACTAGAAACACACAGTGATATCGCAGGTTTTTTGGTTGAACCCATTCAAGGGGAAGCAGGAGTTTATGTGCCATCAGAAGATTATTTAAAAACCGCCAAGGCATTGTGTGAAGAACACAATGTTTTGTTTGTTGCCGATGAAGTTCAAACAGGTATTGCTCGTACGGGTCGCCTTTTAGCAACTTGTGGCAATTGCAGTTGTGTCAATAAAGATTGTTCAGACACTCCAGACGTAAAACCTGATGTATTGATTTTGGGTAAAGCGTTAAGTGGAGGCGTCTATCCTGTTTCTGCTGTTTTGGCTAATGATGATATTATGAAGGTCATAACACCTGGTTCTCATGGTAGTACTTTTGGAGGGAATCCAGTGGCCGCAGCAGTTGCTATTGCAGCACTTGAAGTCATTAAAGATGAACAACTAACAGAAAATGCAGAGCAATTAGGACAACTTTTCAGAGCACAGTTAAATGATTATATCAAAAACAGTACAATTGTAAAACTTGTTAGAGGAAAAGGGTTGTTAAATGCTATAGTAATTAATGATTCAGAGGACAGTGATACGGCTTGGAATATTTGTTTAAAACTTCGTGATAACGGATTATTAGCCAAACCAACGCACGGAAATATCATTCGTTTTGCACCGCCTTTGGTGATGACTAAAGAACAATTACTTGATTGTGTAACAATTATCATTAAAACGTTGAAAACTTTTGAAGTTTAGCTTTTTAAATTAAAGTTAGTACGTATTTTTCAAAATTTTAAATCCCATACAATGAAACACATTTTTTATTTATTCTTATTATCAAGCGTAATGGCATGTCATAAAAATGCAGAAAACAGTAGAAATATTAATGTAAAATACCCAAAAACATCTCAGGTTGATACCGTTGATGACTATTTTGGTGTACAAGTAAAAGACCCATATCGCTGGTTAGAAGACGATAGAAGTAAGGAAACCGAAGCATGGGTAAATACACAAAACAAAACAACGTTTGACTACCTTTCAAATGTTCCCTACAGAAAAGAACTAAAGGAGCGTCTGGAAAAATTATGGAATTATGAAAAAATAGGCTCACCTTTTAAAGAAGGCGATTATACTTACTTTTATAAAAATAATGGTCTTCAAAATCAATATGTCATATACCGCTACAAAACTGGTGATGCACCATCAACGGCAGAAATTTTTCTTGACCCTAATACGTTTAAAGAAGATGGTACGATTTCACTAGGCGGCACCAGTTTTTCCAAGAGTGGTCGTTTTTTGGCCTATAGTATTTCTGAAGGAGGTAGCGATTGGAGGAAAATTATTACTATGGACGTGGTCTCCAAAAAAATTATTGAAGACACATTGGTAGATGTTAAATTTAGTGGAATGTCTTGGTACAAAGATGAAGGTTTTTATTACTCAAGTTACGATAAACCAAAAGGAAGTGCCCTTTCTGCAAAAACAGATCAACACAAGGTGTATTTCCATAAACTAGGCACTCCTCAAAAAGAAGATGTTTTGATTTTTGGTGGTAAAAAAGAACAAAAACACCGTTATATTGGTGCAAGAGTAACGGAGGATGATCGATTTTTAATTATTTCGGCAAGCGTTTCAACCTCTGGAAATAAGTTATTTCTCAAGAATTTAGATGCTCCAAATAGCCCTCTAATAACAATTCTTAATCATACCAAAAGTGACACTTATTTGATTGATAATGTTGACGATAAATTGTATTTCGTTACAAATTTGAATGCGCCAAATCAAAAAATAGTATCAGTAGATGCAAGGGATCCAAAACCCAAAAATTGGGTGGATTTTATCCCTGAAACAAAACATGTCTTGAATCCCTCAACGGGTGGTGGCTATTTCTTTGCGGAATATATGGTTGATGCGATATCTCAAGTCAAACAATATGATTATGATGGTAATTTTGTTCGAGATATAGAACTTCCAGGTCTAGGAAATGCTGGAGGATTTGGAGGTAAAAAAGATGAAACTATTGATTTCTATTCATTTACAAACTACAAAACACCATCAAGCATTTATAAATTTAACGTAGATACAGGGATTTCTGAGTTGTATTGGAAACCAGAAATAGATTTTGACAGCTCCGATTACGAAAGTAAACAAGTGTTTTATACATCAAAAGATGGAACAAAAGTGCCTATGATTATAACTCACAAGAAAGGCCTTCAAATCAATGGAAAAAATCCAACAATTCTTTACGGATACGGAGGATTTAATATCAGTTTGAATCCAAGTTTTAGTGTCACCAATGCGGTTTGGTTGGAACAAGGCGGTGTTTATGCAGTACCAAATCTTCGTGGGGGAGGAGAATATGGAAAAGAATGGCATGATGCGGGTACACAAACGAAAAAGCAGAACGTATTTGATGATTTTATTGCCGCAGCAGAATATTTAATTGCAGAGCAATATACTTCTAGCGATTTTCTGGCCATCCGTGGAGGGTCAAATGGAGGGCTTCTTGTTGGCGCTACAATGACTCAACGGCCAGATTTAATGAAAGTTGCTTTACCGGCGGTTGGTGTTCTAGATATGTTGCGCTACCACACCTTTACAGCAGGTGCAGGATGGGCCTATGATTATGGTACTTCTGAGGATAATAAAGAAATGTTTGAGTATCTAAAGGGCTATTCTCCTGTTCATAACGTCAAAAGTGGGGTAAAATACCCAGCAACTCTTGTCACTACAGGAGATCATGATGATCGTGTGGTTCCAGCGCATAGTTTTAAGTTTGCAGCAGAACTTCAAAGTAAGCAATCAGGAACTAACCCTACCTTGATTCGTATTGAAACCGATGCGGGTCATGGTGCAGGAACTCCAGTAAGCAAAACCATTGAACAATACGCCGATATTTTTGGCTTTACATTATTCAATATGGGGTACGACGAGTTGCCTATGAATGAATATGATACTTTTAAGGATTAATGTCTTTGTGTAGAATACTATTAGTAATTTCTATTTCGCTGCATTAATCTCATCCATTATTTTTTGCCACTCTTGTTGTATTTCAGAAAAGTCTGTTGTTGCTAGAGAATAAATTGACCAAGCAAGAAATAGCGTATTGATAGTCAAGACAATAAGTGCAAAAGTTTTTGCGGTTTGCATACTATTAATATTACCTTCATAATCCTCAGGATTCAATTGTGCATCTTTTACTTTTTTATTGGCTGTTAGATAGGCTGGCCCTGAAAGAAAAACACCAAGCCCCCAAAAACAACAACATAAAAGACCTAAAATACTGAGTATGTATACAAGTGTTGTATTTAATGATTTTTTCATAAAATAGTTTGTTTAATGAGATAGTTAGTAATAATCACAGCAATAGAAACTATAGAGAGTATATTGATGCTCTTTTGATAAAATTTAAACTTATAAAAACGACTAATCATCAATATTCCAGCAAGAGTTAAGAGGGGGTAAATTGCAGGATACATCCAAAAGGCGTCAACAAAATGACCTTTAAACACAAGAAAAAAAGCACGTTGAAATCCACAACCCATACATTCAAAACCAAAAAGTGATTTGCTCAAACAGGGTAGCATGTAGTTTTCTAAAGCCATTAGTATTGTTGCACCTCAAATTAATAAATAATTTATTAAATAAAAAAATAAATATGCAATTGAGAAAAATTGAACTAAAGATGTTATTTTTAACTCATTAAAAAAAGTGTCGTTTGAAACAAAACTCAATAAAATATCTATTTTTTTTACTAGGCGCTATCTTAATTATTTATGCTGAAATCTATTCAAATTCTTTAATTTCAGTTATTGGATTATTTTTTTTAGTTGTTGGGTTATATATAATATCCAAAGGCATCGGACAAAAACCTGATTATAATCCCTATGAAGTTCAAACTGAAGATGAAGAAGAATGAAGTTTAAATTAAATGATAAGGTATCTGTTTTGGACGATGACCTCTCTGGTCATGTGATTGAAATTTCAGGAGATACAATTACGATTGAAACATCTTCAGGTTTCGAAATGTCTTTTGAGACTTCAGAGCTGGTCAAAATAAAAGATAATCTTTTAAATACATCGTCTTTTTCAGGTCAATCCATTCAAAATATTCTTTCTGAAAAAACCTCAAAAAAAAGAGTGCAACCCTCCAAGAACAAATTAAAAACACGCCAGCAACCACCAATGGAGGTGGATCTTCATATTCACCAATTGGTGAGTTCTACAAAAGGTATGCAAAATCATGAAATGCTTAACTTACAATTGGATACTGCAAAACGTCGTTTAGATTTTGCTATTTCAAAACGCATTCAGCGGGTTGTTTTTATTCATGGTGTAGGCGAGGGGGTTCTTAAGTTGGAACTCGAATATCTGTTAAGGCGTTATGAAAGTATTAAATTTTATCCTGCTGATTATCAAAAATATGGTCACGGTGCTACAGAGGTTTATATTTTTCAGAACAGGAAACTCTAGAACGATATTGTTGTCTCATATGTTCCTAGCTCCAAAATATCGGCTGAAAGAACAGAAATATCAAAATTATTTAAAGTAATGGTAATTGTAACAACGCGCTGAAACTGATTTGCATTGTTAGTTTGAACGGTATAAGAATCTGCAAAAATTGCATCTAAAAAACGAGCGGATGAAGCCCCTACTGCAATATCATCAAAAAGGTTTCCATTGCCGTTTTCATCTTCATTGATAGTTAGCGTACCATCGCCATCATCATCAATGTCTAAATAATCTGGAATAGAGTCGCCATCGCTGTCTTGCGCATCTGTTAAATCGCCGTCATTGTTTGGATCTGGTTTCTCGTTGATGGTGGGTACATTGTCGCCATCATCGTCGTTGTCTTTGTAGTTGGGTATGCCATCGCCATCCGAATCGCCATCAAATTCTAGCGCAGTAGGAACACCATCATTATCATCATCTTGAAATGTTGAAATAAATTTTGCAGTTCCGCTTGATGAGGAATAGCTGTTTATTACGGAAACACCTGCCGGAGGGATCACAGCACAAATTAGCGCATTGGGGTCTCCGTTGTAGGATCTGTAATGAAATTGAACATTACTGCCATCAATAGTAATCGTTTGTTCATCTCCCGATGACGCAGGATTAAACATGGCTTCAGTTGTCGAAGTTCTTGGAATCAATAGAGTAAGTGACTCAAATGGATCTTCTCTTGTATCATAAAACAAAAAACTAGAAGTAATAGCTTCTCCTTGATTGGCAGTTTGAATTTCACATAATGATAACTCCTTGTCAAAGTCTAATTGAATATTAAAAACATCGCCATCATCACAAGCTGTTGTTAGAAGTAGAACTGAAAAGAAATATAACCAATTGCGCATAATTCAACTATTTGTTACAAAAGTAAAAGAATTAAGAAATAAATTTAAAGTTATTGTCAATTATTTAATTTGATTATTTTTGTTAAAATTAAATCAAAAAAAATGACCCCCATTTATTTAGATAATGCTGCTACAACATGTGTTCGTGAAGACGTTGCGAACAAAATGGCGGAAATCTTAAAATCTACTTATGGCAATCCATCTTCGACGCATAGCATTGGGCGTTCTTCAAAATCTATTTTAGAGCAATGTCGCAAACGTATTGCTTCACATTTTAATGTAAAGTCATCAGAAATCGTTTTTACTTCTGGAGGAACAGAAGCCGACAATCTTGTTTTACGTTCTGCAGTCTGTGATTTAGGTGTAAAACATATTATTTCTTCTAAAATTGAACATCATGCGGTAGGGCATACCGTTGAGGCATTACAATCATCCTCTGAAATAAAAGTAAGTTACGTTCGTCTTACAGAAAAAGGAGAAGTTGATTTAAAGCACTTAGAAGAATTATTAAGAAACTCCTCAGAAAAAACGCTAGTGTCTCTGATGCATATCAACAATGAAATTGGAACAATTTTGGACTTAAAATTGGTTGCAGAATTGTGTAAAACATATGATGCATTATTTCATAGCGATACTGTACAATCCGTTGGTCATTATCATTTGGATTTACAAAAAATTCCAATTGATTTTTTGGCTGCTAGCGCACATAAATTTCACGGTCCAAAAGGGATAGGGTTTGCTTTTGTAAGAAGTGGTTTAGCTTTACAACCCATTATTACTGGTGGTTCTCAAGAGCGTGGATGCCGTGCCGGAACAGAAAGTTTGCATGATATTGTTGGTTTGGATGAATCTTTGGCCATAGCTTACTCGAACTTAGAGACTGAAAGACAATATATTAGTGAGTTAAAATCTTATTTTTCCAATCGTTTAAAGTCTGAAATTCCAGCTGTAAAATTCAATGGTTGTTGCGATGATTTTGAAAAAAGCACCTATACTTTAGTCAATGTGTGTTTGCCAGTTTCTGCAGATAAAGCTCCTTTGTTTTTATTTCAATTAGATCTTAAAGGAATTGCATGTTCCAAGGGAAGTGCTTGTCAAAGCGGCAGCGACAAAGGTTCGCATGTACTTACTGAAATTCTATCGGAAGACGACTTAAAAAAGCCCTCTATCCGCTTTTCATTCAGTTCTTACAATACCAAAGAAGAATTAGAAAATGTGGTTGATGTTTTAAAAAATCTTGTTTTAGAACCCGCCTAAAAACGCATGTTTAATCTGACATTAAACACTCTTGGTGTCAAATAATTTGGAATGGAATATTGGCGTTTCGAATAAACATCTCTAACCCATGTATTGGTAATTGAATTCTGAACATCAAAAATGTTGAAAATTTCTATACCAAAGGCCAGTTCTTTGAACCGTTTTTTCCACCCATTTTTAGGTCTATTTTTAGCATCAACAAGAACATAAGACATGCCAATATCTGCACGTTTATAATCTGGCAATCTATTTTGATAGCTATACACATCGGCATAACTTGGAGATCCGCCTGGAACACCTGTATTATACACCAAATTTAGATACATTTTCATGTTTGGTAGTTGAGGAATATAATCTTGAAAAAGCACGCCAAATTTCAAACGTTGGTCCATGGGACGTGCAATAAACTCTCTTCCACCAATGGCTTCTTCTGTTTTTAAATATCCAAACGAAAACCAAGATTCTGTTCCTGGAACAAACTCACCATTTAATCTAAGGTCTAAACCATAGGCATATGCTTTTGCATTGTTATTGGCCGCATATCGAATTCGTACATTTTCAACTGTGTAAGGGTTAACATCTGATAGACTTTTATAATAGGCTTCAGATATGAGCTTAAAAGGGCGTTTCCAAAGCTTGAAACTGTATTCATGGCCTGCCACCAAATGAATCGATCGTTGAGCTTTAACATTACTATTGACTGTTCCATTGGCACCTCGTAATTCTCTATAAAAAGGCGGTTGATAATACAAACCACCACTTAGTCTGTAGAGCATATCTTTTTTTCCATTGGGCTTAATGCTAAACTGTGCTCTTGGACTAAATACCATTTGTTGTTTTGAGTTGATATTTTTGCCGCTCACATGCCATTGATGTGCACGTACCCCAAAATTATAAAACACCTCACTAGCGCCTAGATTACTGCGTTTGCTCCATTGTGCAAAAGCTTGTAAACGCTGTACAATTGTACTATTTGTTGCTCGGATGTTCAGATAGGGAGCAAGAGGCCCTGTATTTGGCGTGTAGGGTTGATTATCAAATTGATCTAAGTTTGGAGGATTGATAGAAAATCCAGCCGAATCTATAACCTCCCATTCAACAACGCGATCTCGAATATCTTCATTGGTATATTTTAGAGACCATTGAAAATGATTTTTATTTTTTTTATAATCTCCACGATGCTCAACAGTAGTAATCAAAGCATCCAAATCGTTTCTGGCATGATTGATTTGACCTCCAATACCTTCTGAAAATTCGACTTCTCCTAAGTTTTCATCTCCAATATTGCTATTAACCTCGCCTAATCTATATTGTGCTAAAATATCAAAATACTCTTGTTCTGTGGTGTGAAAACTTGATCCAATTAATTGTAAATTTAAATTTTCATTAACCTGATATGATCCATTCAATGCCCCAAAATATGTGCTGTATGCATCTTGTTCTTGTCCCTCATAAAATACCAAAAGGGCAATTGGGTTTTGAAGTGTACCAAAGTTGGTCTGTCGTGTTTCTGGGGCATAATTGTAGGTGTTGGAAGAAATATTTCCCAAAAAACTTAAATCAAATTTTGGACTAATTTTATAGTTCAAATAGGTTTGTGCATCCAAAAACTGTGGTTCATAATTAGTTTGCGTTTCTTTGGCATCAACGAGTAGCGTATTGTCTCTGTAACGTAACCCCACTAGAGCAGAAAACTTATTGTTTTTACTTGCACCTTCAGCAGTAATACTTCCACCTAAAAGACTAAAATCGGCATGAACTCCAAATTCTGTTGGTTTTCTGTACATTATATCCAAAACAGATGAAAGTTTATCTCCATATTTTGCTTGAAATCCTCCAGCTGAAAATTGCAAATCCTGAACCATATTTGTATTAACGAAACTTAGTCCTTCTTGTTGACCAGAGCGTACCAAAAATGGTCTATAGACTTCTATGCCATTGACATAAACTAAATTTTCATCAAAGTTGCCACCACGAACAGAATATTGTGTACTTAATTCATTTGAAATATTAACCCCAGGTAATGTTTTTAACAGGTTTTCTACCCCCGGCTGAGCACCTTTTATGGTCCGTATGATTTTTGGTGAAATTGTTGTAACTCCTTCAAAGACAGAGCGTTTTGTTCCAGTAATTACTACAGTTTCAATTTGTTCGATATCTATTTTTAATACTGGATTAAATTCAAATTCTTGTCCATTTCTTAAGTTAAAAATAACACGAACAGATTTGTGATTAATATGAGAAAACTCAATGTTTATATCTTCATTTGCAGGAATTTCTAGAATATAAAATCCGTTAGAGTTAGAAATAGTTCCATTCAAATTGGCAGAAATAGTTGCATTTTCAATGGGATTGTTCAATTCATCTAAAAGCACACCGCGAAGTGTAGCAGTTTGCGCCATTAGTTGAAGTTGGCCAATTAGAAAAAAAACAAATAATGAATATAAATAATTGATTTTCAAATCTTAAAAGGTTTATTTTCTGTAAAATACAGATTCAAATTTAGAACTATTTCCCACATTATCTGTCACAATAAGCTTTAAATTATTTTTCGTATCAGTTAAAACTCCGTCATTGAAGTCATGCGTAAGAGTTTTAGTTTTGGAATCATATTCCATCAAAATCCACTTACCATTAACAGTTGCTCTATAGTTTTTAATCCCAGAAATTGCATCAGAAATTTTTATTTTTAAATAACGATAATTACTTAACCAGCTTCCATTTTTGAAGTTTAAAGGTGTAATTTTTGGACCTTCTTTATCAGTTGCAAGGGTGTATGTTCCAAAGTATTTTGTTCTTACAGAAAGCGATGAACCTTTACGTTTTGTAGAGGTATAATACAATTTTCCATATGCAGAAATACTAGCAATATAAAGTTGTTCTAAATCATTAGGTTCATAATGACTCACATCAAATGTTATGGTCATTGACTTTTTTAATGGAATGTTTGGGCGGTGTAGTTTTAGAGTATCATTTTTCACTTCAATTTCTAAATAAATATCGTCATATAAAGCATGAGGTGGAATTTCTACTCGTATTGAATTTTCTTCAAATATGGCTTGTTCTGATGCATTAACAAAAGTATAATTTAATGGAATTGAATCTACCTTTTTTATATTTTGAAATGCTCCAACAATAGGCACACGAACAGATGTAATATTGTTTTTAAAATCTTTAATTTTAATAGTATACGAAGAATTTGTACTGTCTTTAATATTAAGTTTTCCTTTACGTTCTTCAAAAGTAAATAGACTTAAAGGATTGTTTTTTTCGATAAATAATTTTTGTATTTTTCTTTTTTTAGTCCGATAGTGGGCATAATCTATAAAACGATTAATGTGTTTGGTTTCACTGAATGAAAATCTTTTAAAATCAATCTTAATGGATTTTTGTCCGTTAAAATAGGTTTCAATTTTTGAAACACCATTTTTATTAGGTGCATAATCTTGCCGATCATTGGCTACAATCCCAAAACCAATTTCTCCAAAAGATTTTACTGCTTCAGCAACAAAACTTCCATCGTGTTGTTTTATTAGTCTAATTTTTTTCTTTTTTTGATCTCCATCGATATGGCTATTCTCTGAAATGGGGTACGCATATAATTCATATAACTCTGGTGCAGTTGTGTCTTTTATATCCAACCCAAAAAGCATGGGGTTTATAGGACGTTCTTGTTTATCTCTAATTTCAAAATGTAAATGTGGCCCAGATGAACCGCCTGTATTACCAGAGAAAGCAACTAATGCATCTGATTTTATTTTTAGGGCGTTGAGTTTTGGGAAAAGCTCAATTTCAAATCGTTCTCTTTGATATTGCTGTTTTTTTATATATGCTTCAATCTCAGGTGAAAATTTTTGAAGATGAGCATAGACTGTAGTGTAGCCATTGGGGTGTGTGATATATAACGCTTTTCCATAGCCATATCGAGAAATTTTAATTCGACTCACATATCCAGCAGCAGCGGCGTATACTTTTAAACCTTGTTTTCCATTGGTTTTGATATCTAATCCAGAATGAAAATGATTAGATCTAAGCTCTGCAAATGTACCAGAAAGCACGAGTTGAATATCTAATGGCGAACGGAAGTAGTCTTGAGGATATGGGGTTTGTGCTGATAGAAACACCGACCATAAAAAACATAAAATTTTAAAAACTTTCATAAGTAAGATCTTTAGCTAAAATATCGAATTGAAAATAAAAAGCAAAGAATTGGTTTGGTTAAATTATTTAAAAATTAATTGACATAGAAATTGTAATTTTAGACATGGAATGTTAAATTTGTGAAATAAGGTATTGAATTTGTAAATGAGCAAAATCGAAAATATTGTCCAAACAATAGAAGAAAAAATAGATAAAATTATAGTTCAGTTTGGGCTATTGAAAGAAGAAAATGATGCTCTAAAAAGAGAGGTTAAAACATTAAAATCTCAAAATAAAGATCAACTTCAAGAGCTTGAAGACAATCAAGCAGAGTTTGATTCTTTAAAAATTGCAAGTTCGATGCTAGGCAGTAACGAAGATAAAAGAGCTTCAAAGCTCAAAATAAATGCTTTGATTAAAGAGATAAACGATTGCATTGCAAGTTTATCAGACTAAATAATAACTAATGAGTGAGCAATTAAAAATTAAATTATCGATTGCTAATAGGGTTTACCCTTTGACAATTGCACCGAACCAAGAAGAAGGTTTGCGATTGGCTGCTCAAAAGATAGATGCAACCGTTAAAAAGTTTGAACAAAGTTATTCTGTTCAGGATAAACAAGATGTTTTGGCCATGTGCGCCTTACAATTTGCTGCTGAAACAGAGCAAACAAAAATTAACAAAAACAGTTTGAGTGACACACTAGAACAACGTTTAATAGATTTAGATGAACGTCTAGAACAACACTTAAATACCAACGTTCTTTAAAATATAAAATACATACTGCCTGTATTGGTCAATTTTTTGATAAACTCAACGAGAAATCTATAAATGGGGTCCGTTTAAGTTGTAAAAGCATGCTGCCTTGTTGCAGATCCTTGATCAGCTTTTCAGCCCTAAATCCTATTCACTAGGAGTTTATACAAAACTAGGATCTTTGCAGGCTTTTTTTTAATCAATATCACAACAAATGGATCAAAATATCATATTTATAGGTGCTGGAGCTGCTCTATTAGGGCTAATTTTAGGACTTATAATTTCAAAAATAAGAGAAAAAAACAATGCTTCCCAAATTACAAGAAACGCAAAACGATTGGCAAAAGACATTATTTCAAAGGCAAAATCTGAAGGCGAAAACATAAAAAAAGATAAAATTTTTCAAGCAAAAGAACGTTTTTTAGAACTTAAATCTGAGCATGAAAAAGTGATTTTAACGAGAGATAAAAAAATGGCCGAAGCCGAAAAAAGAACCAGAGATAAGGAATCACAAGTTTCTTCTGAACTCTCAAAAAATAAAAAATTAAATCACGAACTTGATGCTAAGAAGAGAGACTACGATCAGAGAATATCTATTATAGAAAACCGACAAGACGAACTCGACAAAATGCACAAAAGTCAAGTGCAACAACTTGAAGTAATTTCTGGACTTTCTGCCGATGAAGCCAAATCTCAATTGGTGGAATCTTTAAAATCTGAGGCCAAAAATGATGTAATGGCCTATGTTCAAGACAAAATGGAAGAAGCCAAATTGACTGCAGAACAAGATGCCAAGAAGATTATCATCAACACCATTCAACGTATCGGAACAGAAGAGGCTATAGATAATTGTGTCTCGGTTTTTAATATTGAATCCGATGATATGAAAGGACGTATTATTGGTAGAGAAGGGCGAAATATTAGAGCACTTGAAGCCGCTACTGGTGTCGAAATTATTGTAGATGACACTCCAGAAGCCATTATTTTGTCATGCTTCGATTCTGTTCGTCGCGAAATTGCTCGACTCTCTTTGCACAAGCTCGTTACCGATGGTCGCATTCACCCTGCACGAATAGAAGAGGTTGTACGCAAAACTGAAAAACAAATTGGAAGAGAAATCATTGAGGTTGGAAAGCGCACAGTTATTGATTTAGGTATTCATGGATTGCATCCTGAATTGATTAAAACTGTTGGGCGAATGAAATACCGTTCTTCTTATGGTCAAAATTTATTGCAACACTCTAGAGAAGTGGCCAAACTTTGTGGTATCATGGCTGCAGAGCTAGGCATTAACCCTAAACTTGCTAAACGTGCTGGACTGTTACATGATATTGGCAAAGTTCCTGACTCTGAAGTTGACATGGAAACTCCTCACGCTATTTTGGGAATGCAATGGGCAGAAAAATATGGCGAAAAAGACGAAGTTTGTAACGCTATTGGAGCTCACCACGACGAGATTGAAATGAAATTTTTGCTTTCTCCGATTGTTCAAGTTTGTGATGCTATTTCTGGTGCAAGGCCAGGAGCAAGGCGTCAAGTTTTAGATTCCTATATCCAACGTTTAAAAGATTTAGAGCAAATTGCTTTTAACTTCAAAGGTGTTCAAAAAGCCTATGCCATACAAGCGGGCAGAGAACTTCGTGTGATTGTTGAAAGTGAAAAGGTTGACGATGATAATGCAAGCAGATTATCGTTTGAGATTTCTCAAAAAATTCAAACCGAGATGACTTATCCTGGACAGGTTAAAGTTACTGTTATTCGTGAAACACGAGCAGTGAATATTGCTAAATAAACTTTATGATTGAAGTATTGAAAAAGGCAGCTTTTTTTAAGAAAATTGCTTTTTTTGTGTTCTAGGATGAAATGAAGTCATAACATCTTTTAAGTGGCTTTTATCAACGTGCATGTATATCTCAGTGGTGGTAATACTTTCGTGCCCTAACATGACTTGAATGGCCCGTAAATCAGCGCCATTTTCCAAAAGATGTGTTGCAAAAGAATGTCGGAATGTATGTGGGGAAATGGATTTTTGAATCCCTGCTTTTTGTGTAAACGTCTTAACGATGGTAAAAATCATCGCTCGAGTAAGTTGTTTTCCTCTTTGATTTAAAAAAAGAGTATCCATGTATTGTGGATCAATCTTTAGAGATATCCTCGCATGGTTTTTGTACAAATTAATAAATTTTTGAGTATGTTTTCCAATAGGAACAAAACGCTGTTTGTTGCCTTTTCCTGTGACTTTGATAAAACCTTCATCAAAAAACAAATCGGAGAGTTTTAAGTTTGTCAGTTCACTTACACGCAAACCACAACTGTATAAGGTTTCAATAATAGCTCTGTTACGTTCACCTAGGGGTGTGCTTAAATCAATAGCCGCCACAATGGTATCTATTTCCTTAACGGATAACGTATCGGGGAGTTTACGGCCAATCTTAGGCGCTTCAATTTGTTCTAGAGGATTATCCGTTCGGTAATTTTCAAAAATAAGATAATCGAAAAAACTCCTTAAACCAGAAATCACTCGCGATTGTGTACGCGCATTTACAGTTTTGGCCAATTCATATAAAAAAACTTGTACTGTTTCAAAATCAATGGTTATTGGGCTGATTGTTTTTTTATGAGTTTCCAAAAATGAAATTAACTTTTGAACATCCATACGGTAACTGTTTATGGTATGTACTGATAAACCACGTTCAATTTTTAAATAATGTTCAAAATCTCGTAGGGCGTTGTTCCATTTCATGTGTATTTATGTATTGTTTTCTTCTGTCACATGGAACATCCATGCGTTGATATTTTTAATCGACAAAATTTTAGTTATGGATGTTTCATACCTCTAAAATACGAATATTTCAGGACTGCGGTTTTGTTTTTAAAAAAATAAAGGTTGAAGAAATATGAGCTTAAAAAAAATAAATCCAAAAACTATTTGAAAAGAACATAAAACCCACTTATATTTGCACTCGCATAAGGAGAAATGGCAGAGTGGTCGAATGCGGCAGTCTTGAAAACTGTTGAGGGTCACACCTCCGGGGGTTCGAATCCCTCTTTCTCCGCAAAAGGAAACCCACAACATAAGTTGTGGGTTTTTGCTTTTAGGACGGTCAATCATTTATGATTCGAAAGACACACTAAACTTGTTTCAGTCTCTAGTGTCCTCATTGTTTATGATCTACATTCATCCCTAAACCACTTCAAGTTTTTCTAATTCTGCATCTAATTCTTTTAATGAGCTAGAATCGATGATTTGTGTATTTATAGTCATTTCTTTTCGGTCTGTTTTGATGATATAATCCCCAGCAAACTTTTTTATGCGTTTGATTTCATTTAATTTTAGTTGTTTACCTAGCGGCCCATTAACTCGAATGGTGTCATTATCGATAGAAACATAGCTATATTTTCTTTGGTAAATATACATTCCTAGATAAATTAGAGGCATCACAATCCATCCGTAGGTCATCATATTAGATTCTTCATTTTCATAAACTCCTACAAAGAACCATATTATCCAGACTAGTCCTAAAATTAAATTTACATTCAAAAATTTCTTTTTATATTTTATTTTCATTTTTAATAGCTATGTATGTTTTATAGACGCTGAACTAAATTCAGCTCACTGAATAGGTTCCAAAAATCTTCAAGAAAAAATAAATACTATAGATGCAATAGGTATTTCATGGTATGAAGAATAAATTTGGGACTTTATTAGTTGTAAATATATAAAAAATTTTAAATTTTCATTAGGTCTTCATCGTTCTAAAATTCCTTATTTTTACTCAAAATACAACACTATGAGTCTACTCGACGCCCTTAAATGGCGCTATGCCACCAAAAAATTTGATACTAATAAATTCATTTCACCATCAGATATTGAAAAAATAAAGGAAGGCTTTAATCTGTCAGCGTCTTCGTATGGGTTGCAACCCGTTCAGCTTTTGTTGGTCCATAACAAAACCATTCAAAACGAATTAGTGCCCATGTCTATGAATCAACAGCAAGTGGAACAAGCGTCTCATGTGGCTATATTTTGTGTCAAAACCTCATTAGATGCGGATTATGTCAATGCATATTTTGAGCGTATCAAAAGTATTCGTCAAACACCAGATGAAATTTTAGCGCCTTTTAGAACGCATATTATTGATAGTTTTGGGGCTAAATCCACAGATGAAATTTTTCTTTGGGGCGCAAAACAAGCATATTTGGCCATGGGTAATTTGTTGGCCGTTTGTGCTGATCTTAATATAGATGCTTGCCCAATGGAAGGTTTTGAGCCTGCAAAATTTGATGCGTATTTCGATTTAAAAGCCAAAGGCTTACGTTCTGTTCTTGTGATGCCAATGGGGTATAGAGCAGAGGATGACCCTTTTGCAGCCATGGAAAAAGTCCGTAAACCCCTATCTGAATCTGTAACTGAAATTATATAATTATGCCCGGATTTGAACTTTTTGGAGATGCAGAACGCAAAGAAGTCAACGATGTGTTGGACTCTGGTGTTTTGATGCGTTATGGTTTTGATGGCCTTAGACAAGGGCATTGGAAAGCCAAGGATATGGAATTGGCTATTCAAAAACGATTTGAAGTTAAGCATGCACAATTAGTGAGTAGCGGCACTGCTGCCGTAAGTATGGCACTCGCTGCTGCGGGGGTAGGTGCTGGGGATGAAGTTATCATGCCAACATTTACGTTTGTAGCTAGTTTTGAAGCTATTATGATGACTGGAGCAACGCCTGTAGTTGTTGATATAGATGATACTTTAACGCTTGATATTGCATCTGTTAAAGCTGCTATCACATCAAGAACTAAGGCCATAATGCCTGTACACATGTGCGGAAGTATGGCCAATCTTGAGGCTTTAAAATCTATTTGTGACACACACCATTTACTACTAATCGAAGATGCTTGCCAAGCCATTGGCGGCACATACAAAGGAAAATCCTTAGGAACCATAGGCGATTTGGGCTGTTTTTCTTTTGATTTTGTAAAAACAGTCACTTGTGGAGAAGGTGGAGGCGTTATCACCAACAATGCGACTTATGCAAAACACCTCGATCACTTTAGTGACCACGGGCATGATCATATTGGAAATGACCGTGGAGCAGAGGCACACCCATTTTTAGGTTACAATTTTCGTATTTCTGAGTTAAATGCTGCTGTTGGATTAGCACAATTTAGACGTATAGATGAATTTTTAGCCCTTCAAAAAAAGCATTATTCCATTCTAAGACATGCCCTAGAGGCCATTGATGGAGTCACTTTTCGAACCGTTCCAGAGGGTGGAGTAGAAAGTTATGCGTTTTTAAATTTCTTTTTGGATGATTTAGAAACCGCTAGAAGTGTAATTCAATCTTTTAAAGATAATGGGGTCGATGTTTGTTTTCATTATTATGATAACAATTGGCATTACATTCGCAAATGGGAGCACTTGAAAGATAAAAAATCTTTGTATCCTTTATCTCAAGAATTAAAAAATGGATTAAATTATTTGAAAAACAAGGATTTTTCTAAATCAGATCATTTTATTGGAAGAAATATTTCATGTCTCATAAAATTATCTTGGACTGAAGAAGAAGCACATCAAAGAGCTGAAACAATGGCCAATTGCATCAAAAAAGTTATTGGTTAGTAATTGATGTAATCAATAATTTCTAAACCATAACCAATCATACCAACACGCTTTTTTTGTTTGCTTTTGGAAATCAAGTTAATTTTATTAATGTTTAGGTCGTGAAGGATTTGAGCACCAATACCAAAATCTTTTTCGTCCATACTAATGTTAGGTGCTTTGATAACTTCACCACTTTTTTGAATCTCTTTTAAGACTCCTAATCGTTTCAATGTTTTTTGTGGACTAGAATTTTGATTAATAAAAATGATAGCGCCTTTGCCTTCTTTGTCAATCACACGAAACATATCATCTAATTTTTTATCAGCGTTATTGGTAAGTGTGCCCAAGATATCATTATTCACTAATGTTGAGTTGATTCGTGTTGGAATAGCCTCATTTGTAGTCCATTTCCCTTTTGTAAGCGCAATATGAACAGCATCATTAGTAGTTTGTTGATATGCTCTAAGTCGGTATGTTCCAAAACGTGTTTCAATTTGAAAATCATGTTTTTTATCAATTAATGAATCATATTGCATACGATAGGCAACAAGATCTTCAATGGAAATAATTTTTAGGTCAAATTTTTTGGCTACATCAATCAGCTGAGGTAGTCGTGCCATCGTTCCATCCTCATTTAAAATTTCAACTAAAATACCTGCTGGTTGAAACCCTGCAAGTCGTGCTAAATCTACAGCGGCTTCTGTATGTCCAGTACGTCGCAAAACGCCACCATTTTTTGCTTTTAATGGAAAAATATGTCCCGGACGCCCCAAATCATGTGGTTTTGTTTCTGATTTCACCAATGATTTAATGGTTTTGGCGCGATCAGATACTGATATTCCTGTGGTACATCCATGGCCAATTAAATCGACAGAAACTGTAAATTGTGTATGATGCAAAACAGTGTTGTTTTGTACCATCATATTTAAATCCAATTCATCGCATCGTGTTTCAGTTAGCGGGGCACAAATAAGTCCACGTCCATGAGTGGCCATAAAATTGATCATTTCTGGTGTTACAGTTTCTGCTGCCGCAATAAAATCACCTTCATTTTCACGATTTTCATCATCAACAACAACAACGACCTTACCCGCTTTTATATCTGCTATTGCTTCCTCAATAGTGTTGAGTTTCTCCTCCGTAGTTGATTTTTGTGTTATTGACATGAAGTATTTTTTGCAAAGATAGTAGAACGAAAGTAAAACTTATGAAATTTTAGTTAAATCTTCATTCATTTTTTTATTAAAATAAAGTCGATATAAGAAGAATAGGGGAAGCGCCAAAATGATAAAAACAACATTATGGGTCATAAATTTCTTTTTTAAAATTTTATAAAATTCAGATTGATTTTTTAAAACTTTAGTGAACAATACAAGAAATAATAGCGCTGAAAATATTCCAATAACGACCAAAATTTTACCTACGGATGATAATCCATTATTGTTTAGGACCAATCCACTTATGCCAAATATTAAAAGTGTAAGATGAGCATAATTTGCCAGTGTTGCATTTTCATGATAATCTTCCAAATGCCGCACACCAGATTCGAAAGATTCATTGCTTAAATTTCCAGAAAGTTTCAGTTCTAATTCTGTAATTCCTCTTTGTTCTAGAAGTTGAAGTGCATTTGTTTTGTGTGCAATACTTAACCCGTAGTGTCTATAATTTTTCACTAAATCTATGAGTTTTTCATTTTCAAATCGGTCTATATTTTTTGTATCAATACTTTCGTTTTTATGATTACTTTCTGAAATTATAGAGGTTTTTACTAATTTTCGTTTTAATGGAATTAAGATGGAATCTAAATCTAATAATGCTCTATCTTTTGTTGCTCTGCTGGTAAGATATATGCTAAAAGGTAACATAATTAATCCCGCTAGCCATGTGGCAAGAATAGGGTCTAAACTATTATCTTCCGAGCTGTTTTTAGCAAAAATACTAATGAAATGATACGTTAAGAAAATCAGAATAGCAATTACCAAAGGCAGTCCAATCCCTCCCTTTCGTATTAATGCTCCAAGTGGCGCACCAACAAAAAACAGTATTATACACATCAGGCCTAGTGCAAATTTATCGTGTAGCGCAACAATATGTTTATTAATATTTGTTGTTGAAATTGATAATGATTTCGTCTTAACTTTTATATCGTCTTGTGCTGAGTTTGCAGAAGCAATGGCTAAATTGTATAGCTGAACAGCCTTTTTCTTTGTAAAAAGGTCAATTATATCTTTTGGTTCATCGGTAATAGAATCCTTTTTTTTGTAATTATAATTTAGGTTCAAATTTGTTTGTTGAGAACGTACCATCATATTTTTTGAAAACTCGTCTATTGTTTTGCTTTTTGTTTTGTATAAGGAATCAATAGTGGTATTCAGTTCGGCAACACCAAGCATATTATAACGTGTATTGGTGTTTTTTTTATCAAAATCTATGTCATTAAATTTTGAAACATCAATATTAATGACATAACGCTCAAATGTACTTTTGACTTGCGGTCTATTTTTTGTTCTCTTTTGATAATTTGCCGATTGAATCTCATCATAATAATTTCCATTATAAAGAATGAGTTGAACAAGGTCTGATGATTCATCGCTGTAAAATTCTCCTGTTTTTGATTTAATCACAGTATAGTTTCCAGAACTATTTCCTTTTTTTTGATGAATGATAACATCTTCAAGAAATTCACCGTTAACCCCACTTTTTTTAGCCACTTTGATATTGATATCTTGGATCTGATTAAATTGTCCTTCGGCAACAATCATTGCAGGTTTTACTCGTGCAATATTCTGTCGTAAATTATAAAAGTTATACTCTGCTAATGGAATGACATTGTTGGCAAAGAAAAAACTTACAATTGAAAGAAATATGATAAAAACACTTAAACTTTTCATGGCGCGTTGCAAAGAAATGCCAGTAGATTTCATTGCAGCGAACTCGTAATTTTCAGCAAAATTTCCAAAGACCATTATAGACACCAAAAGCACCGTTAGTGGAAGTACTAAGACAACAATTCGAGGAGATACATATATTAAAAATTTAAGAATTACATCAAATTCTAAATCTTTTCCAGCGAGTTCGGAAATATAAACCCATACCGATTGTAGCAAGAAAATAAACATCAAAATAGTAAAGACACTAAAAAATGACTTTAAATAGGTGGATAGTATGTAGCGGTCTAATATTTTCAATGCTTCCCCCTAATCTAAATTATTGATATAATAATCGCTGTATTTTGAGGCGTCAAAGTTAAAAAATGATTGGGAAAGTGGAGTGTTTGTATTAAATTCTAAAACATTTAATGTTGTTTTGGTATTGTTTTCACCTATTTCAATCAAATTATAGATGTGTTTTGTTTTTATATCAATTCCAAGTAGAGCATATTTTATTTCAGTCTCTGAATCTATTGGCGTGAGTTTGATATATTGAATTTTTCGCCCCATTTTATTTTGAATGATGTCCATCTTATAATTAAATCCAGACTCAAAAAATGAAAACAATTGACTTGGAGAAATTGTGTTTTCTTCTTCAGAATATTCATTAGAAATTGTAACCTCTTCGTCTTCTGAGCTGATAGTGTAGAGTGTTTTTCCATCAAAAATGCGTTGAATTCCAAGAATATCTAGCACATATTTATCGCCTTGCAAAGTGACTTTCCCTCTTGTTTCTTGTCGAATGTTTTCTGATTCATTTTCTAAAACATATTTAAAAGAAATCTGAATATTATCGTAACTGTTTACTTTTTCATTGACTTCACTTAAAAGCTGTTTTGCTTTTGGGTCTTTGGTTTGAGCAACAGTTGTGCTCAATGAAATTAGAGCGAAAAGGAGAAAATTAATTTTAAGAAATTTCATTGTCTAATAATTGATTTAATGCGACTAAATCAGAGACTAATACCTGACGTGCTTTGCTGCCCTCAAAAGGCCCTACAATTCCAGCGGCTTCCAATTGATCTATAAGGCGTCCTGCACGGTTATAACCTAATTTCAATTTTCGTTGCAATAATGAGGCTGAACCTTGTTGAGCAATTACAATTACTTCTGCAGCTTCACGGAAAAGTTTATCTCTGTCATTGATGTTAATATCAAGACTTGTGCCAGATTCTTCGCTAATGTATTCTGGTAAAATATAGGCATTTGGGTAAGCTTTTTGTGAGCCAATAAATTCTGTGAGTCGTTCTACTTCTGGTGTATCCACAAAAGCACATTGAATCCGCACCAAATCGTTTCCTTGAGTATAAAGCATATCCCCACGTCCAATCAACTGGTCGGCTCCAGAACTATCCAAAATCGTTCTCGAATCAATTTTTGACGTTACTCTAAAGGCAATTCGTGCAGGGAAGTTGGCCTTGATAATCCCTGTAATTACATTTACAGACGGGCGTTGTGTGGCAATAATCAAATGAATACCAATAGCTCTTGCAAGTTGTGCTAATCGTGCTATTGGGGTTTCAACTTCTTTTCCAGCAGTCATGATCAAATCCGCAAACTCGTCAACGACCAAAACAATATAAGGCAAAAACTTGTGTCCATTGTTCGGGTTTAATTTTCTTGCTTTAAATTTTGCATTATATTCTTTGATATTTCTACAAAATGCAGACTTCAACAAATCATAGCGATTATCCATTTCAATACATAGCGAATTTAAAGTATTGATAACCTTTGTATTATCTGTAATAATCGCATCTTCTGAGTCGGGGAGTTTTGCTAAATAATGGCGCTCAATTTTATTAAATAAAGTCAATTCAACTTTCTTGGGGTCAACCAAAACGAATTTGACTTCGGCAGGGTGTTTTTTGTAGAGTAGTGATGTTAAAACTGCATTTAACCCCACAGACTTTCCTTGACCAGTAGCCCCCGCCATAAGCAAGTGTGGCATTTTGGCCAAATCGACAACAAAAGTTTCATTACTAATTGTTTTTCCTAATGCAACAGGCAATTCCATTTCAGATTTTTGAAACTTTTGAGATGCAATCACGGAGTTCATCGAAACGATGGTGGCATTCTTATTTGGGACTTCAATACCAATGGTACCACGTCCTGGGATTGGCGCAATAATACGTATACCCAAAGCAGAAAGCGAAAGCGCGATATCATCTTCTAAGTTTTTAATTTTTGAAATACGAATTCCAGCATCGGGAATGATTTCATAAAGTGTTACTGTTGGACCTACCGTTGCTTTGATGCTACTAATCCCTATTTTGTAATTATTGAGCGTATCGACAATTTTGTTTTTATTGTCTTCCAATTCCTCCTGATCAATAGTTATACCTTCGGTATCGTATTTTTTTAGAAGTTCTAAAGACGGAAAAACAAAATTTGGTAACTCTAGCTTAGGGTCAACTTCACCAAAATCCTCTACCAATTTGGCCGCCAAATTATCGGTTTCAGAAACTTCTTCTTTGGCCACAGTAACTTCCATTTTTACATCAGACTCTTCGGGAGTTTCAAGGGGGGCTTCTTTTTTGGTTATACTCGAATGGTTTTGAATGGTGGGTTCTAAATTTTTTAAAGGTACTTCAAAGGCCGAAGATGTTGATTCTTTTTCGATAGTTTCGTCTTTATCTTCATCAAATGTGTGTTTTACAGCTTCATCAACAGAAGTTGCTTCTGTTTTGGGCTTTTTTTGAATTGAAAAAAGCTTTGCAATTTGCTGTGGTGTAACTTTAAATCGAATAGCGATATAACAAATAAACCCAAATAGCAAGAGTAGGGCAGTCCCAATTTTACCAATATAATCTTGTAAAAATAAATTCAATTGATAGCCAATTGTTCCTCCTAAATTGGGTAGCGATTTAAAGACATATCCAAGAGTAATTGAACACCATATGATAATTATTGTACCCCAAATCCAATGTCGAAATAAACGTTGTTTAGAGGTATTCATAAGAACGCTAACTCCAGAAATAACCAATAGTCCCGAAAATAAAAACGATGCAATACCAAAGCCTTTGTAGACCAACAAATGACTAACCCAAGCCCCAATTTTGCTCAGCCAATTGTTGGTTGGTATGGCTCTGTTTGTAAAACTATTAAGGGTGCTTTGATCGCTATTTCCTGTAAAGAAGTAAGAAAGAATAGAAATAAAAACCAACACACCTAAAATCACCAAAAAACTACCAAATACAAGCCGTTGTGGGTTGGTTAGGGTAATTTCTGGAAGGATTGACTTTTTATTTTTTTGGCCCGTTGTTCTGGTCATACGCTTTTGTGGTTGGAAACAAAAATACAAATTAATAAACTTTATTTGAATAGCGCATAGAAATTTGTTTTAAATAAAAAACCCACCCTGGGTAGACCCTGAAACAAGTTCAGGGTTGACAATACAAAGGGTGGGTTTTTATATTAAAGCGTTAGTGTTAATTGTCAATAGACCCTAACACCCGTTTCATAAACGCATTAAGTGCTTCTTTTTCTGGTGTTCCAGATTTAATCATTTTATGCACTTCTAAAGCGCCATACATATTTGAAATCAACTCGCCAATAACATCCAATTCTTCGTCCTTTAAACTTGGAACTTCTGTTAGATTTTCTAAGGTTTCAAGCGTTTCAATGATGTAATCTTCATCATTGTCCTGAATGAATTTATTGAGATGTTTAATGACTGGCAACTTCATCGACTAGTGTTTTTAGAACATCAAATTTATTAGTCTGCACTTGATTAACAAATGCGCCACCTTTAAACGTTGCAAAAGTGGGCAAGTTGTCTACTGTAGCCAAACTACGACTTTCTGGAAATTTTTCGGCATCGGCCACAACAAAACTGATGTTTGGATATTCTGCCGCCAATTTTTTCATTTTTGGCTTCATAATGCGGCAATTACCACACCAAGTGGCAGAATACTGCACCACCACAGTATCGTTCTCCGATACTACAGTTTTTAGATTATCTTGAGTGAGTTCTTGCATTATTGTATGGTTTTAGTGCGACGATAAATAATCTGCAGTACTTTTTGCGTTAGCTTGCATAGCGTCTTTTCCTTCTTCCCAGTTTGCTGGACAAACTTCACCTTTTTCTTGTACGTGTGTGTATGCGTCTACCAATCTTAAGAATTCAGCAACATTACGTCCAAGTGGCATATGATTGATACTTTCGTGTACCACAGTTCCTTCTTCATCTATGATGTAAGTAGCTCTGTAGGTTACATTATCACCATCAACAGTTACAACACCAGTTTCCTCATTATATTCTTCATTCGTGATGTCTAGAATACCAAGTGTTGAGGATAAGTTTCTATTTGAATCCGCTAAAATTGGATAGGTTACGCCTTCAATTCCTCCGTTGTCTTTTGAGGTGGATAACCAAGCAAAATGCACTTCGGGTGTATCACATGAGGCTCCAATGACGATGCAGTTTCTTTTTTCAAATTCTGCTTTTGCAGCTTCAAAAGCATGGAGTTCTGTTGGACAAACAAAAGTGAAATCTTTTGGATACCAAAACAAAACGACTTTCTTTTTATTATTTACAGCTTCTTCCAAAACATTAACTTTAAATGTGTCGCCCATTTCGTTCATGGCGTCTACAGATAAGTTTGGAAATTTTTTTCCTACGAATGACATAGTTTTAAGTTTTTAAATTAATAATAGATTATTACAAATATAAACCCGATTTGGGTCAATTTTTCAATTACAAAATTATAATTTCTTATTTGACTATAAGTTAAAATTATCTAAATAATTAAATGCTATTTTTAACTCTTGATTTGTTTTATTTTAATGGAGAGTCCTGCTACAATTAAGGTCATAAAAGGACTAATCCAATTAAAAAATGCATATAAAAAGTAATCTGCAACAGAGACACCCAACACACCACTTTGATAGGCACCACAGGTATTCCAGGGGACAAGAACAGAGGTTACTGTACCGGAATCCTCTAATGTTCTACTCAAATTCTCTGGTGCTAAGCCTTTATCTTGATATGCTTTTTTAAACATCTTTCCTGGCACAACAAGTGCTAAATACTGGTCTGAAGCTGTTACATTTAATGCTAAACAACTGGCTACTGTACTTGCAAAGAGCCCAAAAGTGGTAGTCGCTAAACTTAGAAGCGCTTTGCTTATTCTTGACAATGCCCCAATGGCATCCATAACACCACCAAATACCATAGCACAAATAATCAGCCAAATTGTTCCTAACATGCCGCTCATGCCACCAGAAGAAAATAAATCATTAAGCTCTGAACTGGATGTCTCTATAGCAGTATCAACAGTTATGGCTTGCATAACCCCTTTGTACGCCGATTTAAAATCAAGTGTTTCTACACCAGCTATTTGAGAGAGAATATGGGGTTGTGCAATTATTGCTGCAATTCCAGCCAAAAGCGTTCCTAATAGCAAGGCCACCAGTGGCGGTGTTTTTTTTACAATTAAAACAATAACTATTATGGGGACAATAAATAGCAAAGGAGAGATATAAAAAGCATTGCCAATGGCTTCAAGTTTATCTGATACATCTGGTGTTCCAGAAATATCCAAATTTAATCCAATGATTAAAAAAAGAATTAGAGTGATGATAAAAGTAGGCACCGTTGTAATGGCCATATATTTGATATGATCAAATAAATCTCCTCCTGCCATAGCAGGTGCAAGATTTGTAGTATCGCTAAGCGGTGACATTTTATCTCCAAAATAAGCGCCAGAAAGTACAGCTCCAGCGGTCATTCCCAATGAAATCCCCAGTGTTTCGCCAATACCTATCAGTGCAATACCTACCGTTGCAGAGGTGGTCCAACTGCTTCCTGTTGCTATAGAAATAATGGCACAAATTAGGACACATGCTACAAGAAAAAATGTGGGATTTAAAATTTGTAAACCATAGTATATCATCGTAGGAATAATTCCGCTTACCAACCATGTACCAGCCAATGCACCAACCATAAGAAGTATAAGGAGAGCCCCTGTTGTTGTTTTTAGGTTTTCGGCAACTTCATCGATCATTTGACGATAGTTAACTTTATTGAAAAACCCTACAACAGCAGCCACAGCAGCTCCTAGTAGTAGAATAAATTGATTACTTCCACTAAGGGCATCATCGCCAAATACAAAAAAGACATTGTAGAAAAGCATCAAAATAAGTGCAATGACAGGGATAAGAGCTTCTCCAATAGAGAGTTCCTTGTTTTCTACAATATGTACGTATTTTGGGTCGGAGGATTGGGTATTTTGTTGTTCCATTAAAGAATAGACTTTTATAGTTATTCTGTAATATTACAATATTTGAAAGTTTTGTGCAACCAGAAAAGAACCTCTAACGAAGTTTTGGATATGAACTTGGATCAGATTCATGAAGAATTCCATAGGCAGCTTCAAAAACATCTTCTTTTGAAGGCTTACTGAAATAATCTCCATCAGAACCATATGCGGGCCTGTGCGCTTTGGCGGTAAGGGTTTCTGGTTTGCTGTCTAAAAATTCATAGGCATTATTTTGCTTCAAAATTTCAGTCAAAATATAGGCGGAAGCTCCACCAGGAACATCTTCATCTACAATAAGCAATCGATTTGTTTTTGCAATACTTTTTGATATATCATGATTTAAATCAAAAGGAATTAGAGATTGAACGTCAATAACCTCAACATCAATACCTACTTCTTCAAGTTCTCTTGCAGCTACCTCTACAATTCGAAGTGTAGATCCATACGAAACTATAGTAATATCATTACCACTTTTGACACATTCAACTACTCCGATTTTAGTTTTAAAATCACCCAAATTATTTGGTTTTTTTTCTTTTAAACGGTAGCCATTAAGACATTCAATAACAATTGCTGGTTGATCACCTTCAAGCAAGGTATTGTAAAATCCTGCGGCTTTTGTCATATTTCTTGGAACAAGAATATGAATACCTCTAAGTAACCCCAAAAGGCCTCCCATTTGTGAACCAGAGTGCCATATTCCCTCAAGTCGGTGACCTCTAGTTCGAATAATCATTGGAGCTTTTTGCTTGCCAATAGTTCTGTAATGCAAAGTAGCAAGGTCATCACTTATCGTATGAAGTGTGTATAAAATGTAATCTAAATACTGAATTTCTGCGATGGGGCGAAGTCCTCTCAAGGCCATTCCAATACCTTGCCCAATTATTGTAGCTTCACGAATACCTGCATCGGCCACACGCATTTCACCATATTTTTCTTGAAGTCCTTCAAGTCCTTGATTAACATCACCAATGGCACCTGAATCTTGACCGAAAATTAATGCTTGAGGATATTTTGAAAAAATTTTATCAAAGTTATCACGTAATATAATACGACCATCTACATATTCTGGTGTAATATCATATGTTGGTTCGATAGACTCAATATTTTGAGGTCTTTTGTCAGATTCACTGTAGAGTAAACTGCTGTATTTTTCTTGAGTGTTTTTGGAATAGTTATTTATCCAAGATACTAATGCGTTTTTCTCAGCAGAATTGTCATTGATAAAGTATTTTAAAATGCTTCTTGAAGTTCCCAAAACATCTTTTCGCATAGGATCTTTTAATGCTTCAAGTTGCGAAATTTCTTTTTCAATAAATACTTTTTGAGGAGATTTTACTGCTGCATTTCGAATCAATTCAATAGCAGTAGATTGTTCAACTTTAATTGGGTTTAAAAAATTATCCCAAGCCTTTTTTCTTCCTTCTTTTACTTTTTCTTTAATTTGTTTTTCAAGCGCAAATAATTCGTCTTCGTTAGCAATATTGTTTGTAACAATCCAATTTTTAAATTTAAGGTTACAATCATTTGAACGTTCCCATTGCAATCGTTTTGGATTTTTATAACGCTCATGCGATCCTGAAGTAGAGTGTCCTTGCGGTTGTGTCAGTTCTTCAACATGAATAAGAACAGGAACATGTTCTTCTCTTGCAATGCGACCAGCTTTTTCGTAGGTGTTGATGAGCTCAACATAATCCCAGCCTTTTACATTTAGAATTTCATAACCCTTATCGTTGTCGTCCCTTTGAAAACCACTTAGTATCTTTGAAATATTCTCTTTAGTCGTTTGATGCTTTGCATGAACTGAAATCCCATAGTCATCGTCCCAAACACTTATCACCATTGGAACTTGCAATACGCCTGCAGCATTTATAGTTTCAAAAAACAATCCTTCACTTGTACTGGCATTTCCTATAGTTCCCCAAGCAACTTCTTTTCCATTAGTAGAAAATTTATGAGACTCATCAAACCCCTTAAGATTTTTATATACTTTTGAAGCTTGTGCTAGTCCAAGAAGTCGAGGCATTTGACCGGCAGTAGGGGATATGTCTGAGCTAGAATTTTTTTGTTCAGTTAAATTCTTCCAATTGTAATTATTATCTAAGGAATGGGTTACAAAATGACCACCCATTTGTCGACCTGCACTCATCGGATCAAAATTGATGTCTGTATGTGCGTACAATCCCGCAAAAAATTGCTCAATAGTAAGTTCACCAATGGCCATCATAAAAGTTTGATCGCGGTAATAACCAGACCTAAAATCACCGTTTTTAAATGCTTTGGCCCAGGCCAATTGAGGTAATTCTTTTCCACCACCAAATATGCCAAATTTAGCTTTTCCAGTAAGTACTTCTCTGCGCCCCAAAAGACTACATTCACGGCTTGTTATAGCAATCTCATAGTCTTGTAGAACTTCTGATTTAAATTCTTCAAAAGTGATGTTTTCAGCAATCTTACTTCTGGTAGACATTGTTGGTTAAATTTTTTGCAAATATAGAAATTATATGGATAAGAGGCAACCATATTGAGTGTTAAAAAGAAGAGAAAAATGCAATAAAAACGGGGTTAAGTGATGATTTATTGATATATTTTTAATAAAAATTATTATTTTTTAGAATATTAATAATATTTAAAACCATCTTCTAGTAAGAAGCATTGAAAGTTTAGAAATATCTGTAGTAATCACAAAACGAATTTTTTGAGAGTAATTTTCTTGATCAATTTCCCATCCTAGATTTGAATATACTGGAAAATAAATTTCAAAGAAATCTGTAATTAAGTCCAATCTAATACCAGAATCATAAGCAAAAAACGGTTGATTAAATTTATTTTTTATCCATCCAATATCCCCATAAACTTGAATGTAACGCCAAAGCGATGCACTCGCGTTTACTGCTGTCATCCATTGATTGGCAAAACCAGGATCTAGTCTAGATTTGAATCCGCCGTCAGCAATTATGAGTTGTTGAGATAAAAATCCTGTGGACTCCGATTGGCCAATGTAATTATATTCAAACAGATAATCTGTGGGGCGATCTAGTGCAAAATCAAAATTTCTTTCATTGCTTGGTAATGAATTGTAAAGAAAAGTTCCAGCAAATAATCTTAAGTTATAATGTCTGTCTCTTGGTGTTCTTTTTCGAATTTCATAGGCCATGTTAAGTTTTCCAAAATCATTAGAAAATTGTAAATCTACTGACCAATTTTTAAATTTATGAATATTGTTGTTGATATCAGAATAACGCACATTAAACACATTATAGGGTGGAATCGTATTTTCATCGGTTATACTTCTCGATTCATCTTTTTGGATGCTAATGTATCGCAATGTTAATTTTTGAAGTGCATTTGAGCGTAAATTGAAAGGTTCTCTAAAATTAAACTGAACATAGGGTTGAATTTTGGTAATAAATGATCCATAATCAAAACTAGACCGGTCAATTGTAATTCCAAGCTTGGTGTTATACAGTCTTCCATCTTCATGAAAAGCATTATAGACCAATTTTCCAAATCCTGTTATGGTTTTGGATTCCATTCCATATACTGGAGCAAAACCATAAAGAAAAGGCCTTGTTAATAATCCTCTGTTGTTAAAATTAAAACCAATTTTTAAACCATCATAAATATTTTGAAATTCTGCAATTGGAATGACATAAATTTGACTTTTTGCAGGATCTTCAACATCGCGTAAAAATCGCAATTGAAATGGCTTATTAAACAAACTTCCTTGGCCTAAATTTTTCCAATTGTTTCTTCGATTAAATTCAGGAGTGAAGTGCTTATAATTTAATGCAAGGTGATCTGCTCCATTATTTGGTATTGAAAACTTTTTTTCTTCTGTAAAGCCTTCAAGCCAATCACTCGAAATTTCATTACCGTCCTTAAATGATGAAATTGTGATTGGATATGCGCCCTTTCTTAAATTTTTGACTGAAAAATATATCGAGTCTTTTTCTTTTTTTGTTGATGTTATTTTATAATCAGCATTGTATGTGTTTGAAACAAAATCATTAAAAAACCAATCAATGTTTTTTTCTGTTTTTTGACTCAAAAAGTCCTTAAAATCACTTGTTGAAGTTCTTTTAAATTTATGAAAATCAACAAACTCTCTAAGCCAATTTAATTCATCTTTTTCATCCAAATAAGATTTCAAATACATTAACCCAACACCTGCTTTGAATTTTGAAGAATGCCGCTGATTAAAATTAATTAAATCTTCTCGCTTTGTGTTCAATGCTTGATCTCTTCCTGTACGCATCATTTGATAATAGGTCAAACGATATTGTTCTGCGTAATTCAATTTCGAAAAATTAAACGCCCGAACTCCCCATGCATTTGCCAATTTTCCTAATAATTTTTGTTCTGGATAATAGGTGTCAATGTATCGAATAAGAAGTAAAAGCTCAAAACCACTTTTTAACCAATATTCATGCCTTGAATCGAGGATCAAAACTTCGTTCAAATACTTTTTTATTACATTTTCAGCGATTGAAATTTCATGCTCAAATTCTTTAGAAAAAGGCGATAAAATATCAGGTAAGAAAGCCAATCCGTAAAGTGGATTTTTTTTAAATTCTATATTTGATAAAAGTAATTTTTGTTTTGGATAGGGGGTAATGTTTTGATTTAAAAAATTAGTAATTTTTATAAAATATTCTTTTTCTCTATCGTGATCAATTTTTTTACTATTAATGTTTGTGATTACAGTTGAAGAATCTAAGGTGTATGATTTAAATTCTTCTGTTGTAAAAAACATCTTTGTTTCAATAACATTTTCACCCTCAAATTTGTAAAATTTTGTATCATTTATTTCTTCAACATCTACAACATCTAAAGCAGTGTATGCCAAATAATGTTTAGGTACGGTCATGTGTATTTTGGTATGCATTGGGGGAGAATACAAGTCATCTAAATTTTGATTACTATATAATTTCCATGCTTTACCATCAAAAACGGCAGGAGTCATATACCAGCTTTCAAGAGCGTAATTTCCTTTTTTGTTAACACCATAATCTGTAAAACGATCATTTTGAATTTTAACTCTATAATTCAATTTTAGAGTAATTGAGTCATTCGGTTTTAAAGGTGATTTTAATTTAACCTTTAAAATATCTTCATGAGTTTCTAAATAATGAAATTCTAGTGTTTCATTTTCTGAAGTTGCAATTTCTTTTATTGTTGTAAACCCTCTTTTTTTTGATCTGGCGATATATAGATTTGTATTAAAATCATTTAAAAACTTCTCCGCCAAAGGAGTTGTTGGACTGCTATAACTTGATACCCAATCCGTAAAATAAATTTCGGTCAATGGAGTATCAAAATGATTTTCAAATCTCAGTTTTTGCTGAATTTCAATAGTTTGTGTTTCTGTATTAAGTACCGCATCAACCTCGTTGTGATGTTGACTGTATGCAGCAAAATAGCCACTCAAAAGAAAAGCTATGAGCAAAATTTTATAGTACAGTTTTATTGACTTTTTTGAGTTGATAATGATTAAAAATTTGGGCTTAATTGATATTGTTTGTAAAAAGCATCAAGAATATCCGTAACTTCTTTTGGGGTGTCTACTGTGTGGATTAAATCTAAATCTTCAGGACTGATGGTTTTATACTCATCACGAAGCGTTTGTTTTATCCATTCGACCAATCCTTTCCAATAGCTGCTTCCTACAAGAATTATAGGGAATTTTTCAATTTTGTTTGTTTGTATTAAAGTAATTGCTTCAAAAAGTTCATCAAGGGTTCCAAAACCGCCAGGCATCACAACAAATCCTTGAGAATATTTTACAAACATGACTTTTCTCACAAAGAAATAATCAAAATCAAGGCTTTTGTCTGAATCAATATATGGATTATCGTGTTGTTCAAAAGGTAAATCAATATTCAAACCTACAGAAGTTCCACCAGCGCTACTAGCGCCTTTATTTCCTGCTTCCATAATTCCAGGGCCACCACCAGTAATTACACCATAACCAGAATTTACAATGGCTTTGGCAATATCTACAGCGAGCTTATAGTTTTTATCATCCGTTTTTGTTCGTGCCGAACCAAAAATAGAAACACAAGGTCCAATTTTGCTCATTTTCTCAAATCCATCGACAAACTCTCCCATGATTTTAAAAATAGCCCAAGAGTCGTTTGTTTTTATTTCGTTCCAGCTTTTATGTTGTTGTAGTCTCATAAATATAGTATTAACTCGCTAATGTAATTCTTTTTTTAAATATTTGGCGGTGTGGCTTGTTTTGTTTTTTATGATTTGTTCAGGTGTTCCATTTGCAACAATATTACCACCGCCTTTTCCACCTTCCAATCCAACATCAATGATGTGGTCAACAACTTTGATGACATCAAGGTTGTGTTCAATAATTAGCATTGTATTTCCTTTATCTACAAGCTTTTGCAGGACTTCTAGAAGCACACGAATATCTTCAAAATGCAAACCTGTTGTTGGCTCGTCCAAAATATAAATGGTGTTTCCAGTATCTCGTTTACTCAATTCGGAAGCCAGTTTTATGCGCTGTGCTTCACCACCAGAAAGTGTAGTACTTTGTTGACCTAAAGTAATATATCCCAAACCAACGTCCTTGATGGTTTTGAGTTTACGATATATTTTTGGAATATTTTCAAAAAAATCTACCCCTTCATTAATGGTCATATTCAATACATCACTAATGGATTTTCCTTTGTAACGAATTTCTAGAGTTTCTCTGTTGAAACGTTTTCCCATGCAAGATTCACAAGACACATATACATCAGGCAAAAAATTCATTTCAATAACTCGCAAACCACCACCTTTGCAGGTTTCACATCGGCCTCCAGCAACATTAAAACTAAATCGTCCTGGTTTATATCCACGAATCATGGCTTCAGGTATTTTTGCAAATAATGCTCTAATTTCTCCAAAAACACCTGTATAGGTAGCAGGATTACTTCGTGGTGTTCGTCCTATTGGCGATTGATTGATGTCAATGACTTTGTCCAAATGTTCCAAGCCTTTTATGGATTTGTAGGGCAGGGGCTCTTTTACACCATTAAAATAATGATTGTTTAATATTGGGTATAGAGTTTCATTTATTAATGAAGATTTTCCACTTCCAGAAACCCCAGTAATTCCCACCATTTTTCCTAAAGGGATTTTGATAGATATATTTTTTAAATTGTTCCCAGTACATCCTTTAAGCTCTAAAAATTTACCATTTCCTTTACGTCGTTTTTTAGGTATTTCAATGACTTTTTCATTGCGTAAATATTGCGCCGTAATAGTATTGGCATTTTGTAAATGTGAAGGAGCACCCTGACTGATAATTTCGCCACCAAATTTTCCAGCTTTTGGTCCAATGTCTATAATATGGTCGGCTTGTTCAATCATATCTTTGTCGTGTTCGACCACCACAACAGAATTGCCAACATCTCGAAGTGCCTTTAATGATTGAATTAATTTTTGATTATCTCGTTGATGCAAACCAATGCTTGGTTCATCTAAAATGTATAGCACTCCAACGAGTTCCGAACCAATTTGAGTTGCTAGTCGAATACGTTGTGCTTCACCACCTGAAAGGGATTTAGAACTTCGATTTAGTGCCAAATAATTTAAACCAACATCGAGTAAAAACTGCAAACGAGTGCTAATTTCTTTTATAATTTCTTGAGCAATTGCCTTTTGTTTTTCAGAGAGATACTTTGGCAAGTTTTTAAACCATAGTGCCAATTCATTAATATCTAATGCAGCGAGTTCTGATATGTTTTTATTGTTGATTTTAAAATATAATGCTTCTTTTTTAAGTCGTGATCCAGAACATGATGGACACAGAATATTATCCATATATCCTTTTGCCCAGCGTTTAATTGAACTAGAGTCAGTGGTATTGTATTGATGTTCTAAAAAGTTAGCAATACCATCAAAATCAATATTGTATTCTCTAGAAACGCCTAATGTTTTGCTCTCAACAGTAAATTGATCTTTTCCACCATAAAGAATAACTTCCAAAGCATCTTTTGGGATTTTTTCAATTGGGTCAGAAAGACTAAACTTAAAACGTTGTGCTATGAGTTCAAGTTGTTTAAAAATCCAAGAATTCTTTTGTGGTCCTTGTGGTGCAAGTCCTCCATTTTTTATGGATAGTTTTGGATCTGGAATAATTTTTTGAGTATTTACTTTGTATACGCTTCCAATCCCATTGCAATCTGGGCAAGCCCCTTTTGGAGAATTAAAAGAAAAGTTATTAGGTTCAGGATTAGGATAAGAAATTCCAGATGTTGGACACATCAAATTACCACTGAAATAACGCAATGTTTTTTCATCATGTTCAAATACCATTAGCATTTTATCACCATGGTGCATTGCTGTATTAATACTTCCATCAAGTCGATTTGTGGCCAGTGTTTTTTCATCTACTTTTAAACGATCAATAACAATTTCAATATCGTGTGTTTTATAACGATCGAGTCGCATTCCTGGAGTAATATCTACAATAACACCATCAACTCTAACTTTTACAAAACCTTGCTTGGCAATGTGTTCAAACAAATCTCTGTAATGCCCTTTTCTTGAACGTACTACAGGGGCTAAAATTGAAATTTTTTTACCCATAAAAGATGTTCCAATCAAAATTTTGATTTGGTCATTGCTATAACTTACCATTTTTTCGTTGGTATTATAGCTGTAAGCAACTGCTGCACGAGCAAACAATAATCTTAAAAAATCATAGACTTCTGTGATCGTTCCCACTGTCGATCGTGGCGACTTGCTAGTTGTTTTTTGTTCGATTGCAATAACAGGGGAAAGTCCATCTATTTTATCGACATCTGGACGTTCCAAAGATCCCAAAAATTGTCGTGCATAGGCAGAAAAAGTTTCGATATAGCGCCGCTGACCTTCAGCATAAATAGTATCGAAAGCCAATGAGGATTTTCCACTTCCAGAAAGTCCTGTAATCACAACAAGCTGATCTCTTGGAATATTGACATCAATATTTTTTAAATTATGCGCACGTGCTCCTTTTACTTCTATAAACTCTTCAAATGTATGGGTCTTTTGTTTTGCCATTTAGTTATATAAAAAATCAACTTCACCTTTTCCTTCTCTTACTACTACAGCTGGGTCTTGTGTCAAATCTACGACTGTTGAAGCCTTATTTCCTCCATAGCCATTGTCAATCACAATGTCTGCCAATTTTTGCCATTTTTCAAAGATCAATTCCGGATCGGTGGTGTATTCTATCACATCATCTTCATCATGTATTGACGTTGAAACGATAGGGTTACCCAATCGCTTTACAAGTTCCAAAGCAATCGGATGATCTGGCACACGAATTCCTACAGTTTTTCTTTTTTTAAAGGGGTGGGGAAGGGCTTTATTACTTGGTAAAATAAAAGTATAGGGCCCTGGAAAATAACGCTTCAGAAGTTTAAATGTTGAAGTACCAAGTTGTGCGGTATAATCGCTCAAATGACTTAAATCATGACAGATAAATGAAAATTGCGCTCGTTCCAATTTGACTCCCTTTATTCGAGAAATGCGTTCCATAGCTTTGATGTTTTTAACATCACAACCAAGAGCATATACAGTATCAGTTGGATAAATCACCAATCCGCCTTGTTTTAGGACATTAACAACTTTATCCAATGTTCTTGGATGTGGATTTTCCGAATATAACTTTAAAAACTCTGCCATGTTGTTATGAGATAATTTCGAGTTTTGCAAAACGTAAAAGTAATTTTTTTACTCCTGAAGAAAACTTAATTTCTGCTTTTAAATCGGCGCCTTTGCCTTCTATATTAATTACTTCTCCAGTTCCAAATCGTTGATGATTTACAACATTACCCACTGTTAATTTACTATCAAATAAATTTGTGTTACTATTTGTATTGGTAATCTTTTTTAAATTTTTAGGGGTTACTCTTGGTGGTTGTTGAATTGGTTTTTTCTTTGGCTTTGGTTTAGAAAAAGAAGGTTTTTTGTAGCGTATTTGTGATTGTTCGACATCGCCAAATATGTCCGCGCTAAGCATTGGGTTAAAGCGTCGATCTTCTTTTGGTGTTGTAATTTCAAGATATTGTTCATCAATTTCTTCGATAAATCGACTGGGTTCTGCATCAATAAGTTTACCCCATCGGTAGCGCGATAGTGCATAAGTAAGATAAACTTGCTTTTCGGCACGTGTAACAGCTACATAAAATAAACGACGTTCTTCTTCCAATTCGCTTCTTGTGTTCATGCTCATTGCACTTGGGAATAAATCTTCCTCTAAACCAACAATATACACATATGGAAATTCCAAACCTTTAGCTAAATGAATCGTCATTAAAGCTACTTTATCATCATCTCCACTTTGTTCGTTGTCCAAGTCAGTCGCTAATGCCACATCTTCTAAAAATTCTGCCAATGCTCCCGTTGAATCAGCTAATTCTCGTTGACCTTCAACAAAATCTTTGATACCATTCAACAATTCTTCAATATTTTCCATTCGGGTGATACCCTCTGGAGTTCCATCTTTTTTTAATTCTTTGATTAAACCACTTACACGACATACATGCTCTGCAAGTTCAAATGCATTTGCAGTTTGATTCATGACCTGAAAACTTTCAATCATCGTGCAAAAATTTGAAAGTTTTGTTTTGATCCCTGCGTTTAAGTTAATTTGGTTGGTTTGTATTTGCTTTAGAATATCAAATATTGAAGTGGTTTCGGAATTTGCAGCCACAATAAGGCGCTCTATAGTGGTTTGACCAATACCTCGAGCAGGAAAATTAATGACACGTTTCAGTGCTTCTTCATCAGCAGGGTTGATGATAAGTCGCAAATAGGCCAAGACATCTTTAATCTCTTTACGTTGATAAAACGAAAGTCCACCATATATCCTATAAGGAATGCCCCGTTTTCTTAGCGCATCTTCTATAGCTCTCGACTGTGCATTTGTTCTATAAAGCACCGCAAAATCGGCATCTTTTGCCTGATTATTCATCTTGTTTTCAAAAATAGAACTCGCTACATAACGCCCTTCGTCACCATCTGTTAGAGATCGATTGACAACGATTTTTTGACCCACTCCATTGGCTGTCCAAACGACTTTATCCAATTTTGTTTGATTCTTGTCAATAATAGAATTTGCAGCATTGACAATGTTTTTTGTTGAGCGGTAATTTTGTTCTAATCTGTAGAGCTTAACATCGTCATAATCTTTTTGAAAATTTAAAATATTATTGATGTTTGCCCCACGAAATGCATAAATACTTTGCGCATCATCGCCTACCACACAAATATTTTGAAAGCGGTCTGAGAGTGCACGCACAATAAGATATTGTGAGTGATTTGTATCTTGATACTCATCTACTAATATATATCGAAAACGGTCCTGGTATTTGGCTAATACTTCTGGAAACCTTGTGAGTAATTCATTGGTTTTCAATAATAAATCATCAAAATCCATAGCACCAGCCTTAAAGCATCTATCGACATATTCTTTGTAGATAGCGCCCATTTGAGGGCGTTTTGCCATGGTGTCAGCTTCAATAAGTTCTGGGTTTTGAAAATAGGCACGAACAGTAATTAGACTATTTTTGTACGATGATATTCGTGAATAAATTTGCTTGTATTTGTATACATCTTTATCCAAATTCATTTCTTTTATTATAGAAGAAATCAGACGTTGAGAGTCTTGTGTGTCGTAAATTGTAAAGTTAGAGGGATAGCCCAATTTTTCTGCTTCAAAGCGTAAAATCTTAGCAAAAACAGAGTGAAATGTGCCCATCCACAAATTTTTAGCTTCGCTATCGCCAACAATTGAGGCAATTCTCGATTTCATTTCTCGAGCGGCTTTATTGGTAAATGTGAGTGCTAAAATATTAAACGGATCAATTCCCTTGCTCATCAAATAGGCGATACGAAACGTCAAAACTCTTGTTTTGCCAGATCCAGCACCAGCAATGACAATCATTGGTCCTTCCATCTGTAAAGTTGGTGCAAGTTGAGCCTCGTTGAGTTGTTCTAGATAGGTTTTCAAGCTTAAAAAATTAGAATTGTGAAATTAAGTAATGTAATCCTTTTTTGATACGAGTTTAACGAATAATTATAAACAATTGTTCGCGGATTAGATTTGAATTTTAGCTCCATTTTTTTCTGTAACATCAATTTCATAAAGTTTAAACTGAAATTATTAAATTAGTGCTCATTAAAATGAATTAAAATGGGTGAAGAATTTTTGGGATTATTAGTCTACTGTATACCTGCATTAGTAACTGGAGCCATTGCTTTTTTGTTTTTTAAAGAACATACTGCAAATGAAAATAATAGACGAAATTTTTTGCTGCATCAAATGCATAAAAAAGAAAGTTTTCCCGTTCGGCTACAAGCTTTTGAACGTTTAACGTTGTTTTTGGAACGCATTAGTGCGCAGCAGTTGATGCGTAGAGTTGCACCAATTGCGCCACAGCCTGAGGCCTACAAGGATTTATTAATTCAAACTATAGAACAAGAATACGAGCATAATTTATCGCAACAAATTTATGTTTCAGAAACCTGTTGGCGAATGCTTACAACGGCCAAAAACAGTAGCATTCAAAGGATTCAAAATTTTGAAGTCATTGAATCAATTAAAACAGCCCAAGATATGAGAGCTCCATTGTTTGAAACCCTTTCACAAGCAAAAGTTTCACCTGAAATGGCGTTGGTATTTCTAAAAGAAGAAGTTGGACTTTTGTTAAAATAAATTTAATGCCACAGGATGTTTTACAAACACCAATAGATTATTTGAAAGGAGTTGGACCAAACCGAGCGTCTTTGTTGCGTTCGGAGTTGGGAATTCACACCTATCAAGATCTTGTCCATCTATTTCCAAACCGATATATAGATCGCACACAGTTTTATAAAATCAATATGCTGGAGCGCAATAATGCCGAAGTTCAAATTATTGGCCAAATTACCGACATTAAAGAAGTAGGGCAGAAGCGAGGTAAGCGTCTTGTAGCTACGTTTAGAGATGAAACAGGCAAAATGGAGTTGGTGTGGTTTCGAGGTCAAAAGTGGATTCGAGAGCGTTTAAAATTACACACAGATTATGTGATTTTTGGAAAAACAAATCTATTTAATGGTGTTTTTAATATGCCACATCCTGATATGGAACTCAAAGCAGATTTTGATAAAAGTTTAAGTTCTGCCATTCAACCCATTTATCCTTCAACAGAAAAATTATCAAACAGGGGCATCTCCAACAGAGCCTTGTGTAAACTTATGGAACATTTATTTTTACAAATGGGAAATACATTTACCGAATCTCTTTCAAATGAAATAATTGAGCAACAAGCATTAATATCAAAGAAAGATGCTTTGCTTAATATTCATTTTCCAAAGAATCAAAATTTATTAGCCCGTGCACAGTTTCGATTGAAATTTGAAGAATTATTTTACATACAGTTGCAATTGGTGTATAAGAACCTAATCCATAAATCAAAAATAAAAGGTTTTCCTTTTGAAACTGTTGGTACTTTTTTTAATGAATTTTACAACCACCACTTACCATTTGATTTAACTGCAGCACAAAAGCGAGTTATAAAAGAAATTCGTGTCGATATGGGCAGCAATGCACAGATGAATCGCTTGCTACAGGGTGATGTTGGCTCTGGAAAGACTATTGTTGCATTTCTTTCAATGTTGATTGCAATTGATAATGATTTTCAAGCCACATTAATGGCACCAACTGAAATTTTAGCAACACAGCATTATAATGGATTAAAACCCATGTGCGACGCTCTAGGTATTAAAATTTCGTTGCTTACAGGGTCGTCTAAAACCGCATTACGAAAAGAAATACATGCAAGTTTGGAAGATGGCAGCTTACATATTTTGATAGGGACTCATGCCATTTTAGAAGATAAAGTCCAATTCAAAAACTTAGGATTGGCTATAATTGATGAACAACATCGATTTGGAGTTGTACAGCGCAGCAAATTATGGCACAAAAACAGCTCTCCGCCCCATGTTCTTGTGATGACTGCAACACCAATTCCAAGAACACTCGCTATGTCTGTTTATGGCGATTTGGATATTTCGGTAATCGATGAATTACCACCAGGACGAAAACCCATCAAAACGGTACATCGTTTTGACAGTAACCGCTTAAAAGTATTTGGATTTATTAGAGATGAAATAAAAAAAGGGCGGCAGATTTATATTGTTTACCCGCTTATTAATGAAAGTCAAAAATTAGATTTTAAGGATTTAATGGACGGTTATGAAAGCATTGCTCGTGAGTTTCCTTTGCCTGACTATCAAATTTCGATTGTTCATGGTCAAATGAAACCCGCAGATAAGGATTTTGAAATGCAACGTTTTCTGAAAGGCGAAACTCAAATTATGGTAGCTACAACCGTTATAGAAGTAGGCGTAAATGTTCCAAATGCTTCTGTAATGATTATTGAAAGTGCCGAGCGTTTTGGGTTGTCTCAATTGCATCAATTACGAGGACGAGTTGGGAGAGGAGCAGATCAAAGTTATTGTATTTTAATGACAAGCCACAAACTTGGAAATGATAGCAAAACCCGAATGGAAACGATGGTACGCTCTTCTGATGGTTTTGAAATTGCTGAAGTAGATTTAAAACTTAGAGGACCTGGAGATATCATGGGAACACAACAAAGTGGAGTTTTGCGTTTAAAAATTGCTAATATTATTCAAGATAAAGAGATATTATCTCTTGCTCGAAGTTGGGCCAAAAATATACTTAAAGAAGATCCAAAACTTAGCTTACCCAAGCATTTACCCATAAATATGACTTATGTCCAAATGGGGAAGTACAAAAACATTTGGAATTATATCAGTTAATGTTGATTTAGAAAAGTAGCACTCATCTGTTTTAAATCTTTAAACACAATTTTAAAATCAGCTTCAAATTCTGTATAGTACTGTTGGAGCTCAATAGTTGCTTTATCCATTCCAGAACGCCCATTGGTGCGTCTATTCATCCCTGATAAGACACTCGATATTCCCTTTGTAGAGGCATAGCTCAACAACCAATTTCCTCTGGTCATATAGGGCAAAATGTATTGTGCTTTTTCAGGCATTATTTGGATGTTTTTATTTAAAATGGAATAACATTCTTGAGCATAGTTAGCCAATGAAATTGAGGAATAATTAGACCAATTTTTAGCCAAAAAATGATCAAAAAAAATATCAACAATCACTCCAGAATAATGACCGTAATTTTTATGCAATCGTTTTGTGCTTGTTCTAAAATTGGGGTGTGCATCGGTGTGGGTATCAATTTGGCGATGTAATACTACCCCACGTTGAATTTCAGTTGGGTAGTTTTTATATTTTGAACCTTTTACACTATCAGCGATAAAATTACCGATCAAAATGTCTTCATTTTTTCCAGAAAGATAGAGATGTGCAAGGTAGTTCATGGGGTCAAAATTATGAATACTATTTTATAAAACTAGAATTGAAATCCTATATTTGTAAAAACTTTTTAAAATGACTTTAATCAAATCAATTTCTGGAATTCGTGGTACTATTGGCGGTACTGTTTCTGATAATTTAACGCCCATAGATGCGGTTAAATTTGCTGCGGCCTATGGCATGTGGATTAAGGAGCAACGCAAAAAAACCAATTATAGAGTGGTTGTTGGAAGAGATGCTCGAATTTCTGGCGAAATGATTCAAAGTTTAGTGATGAACACCTTGATTGGGATGGGTATAGATGTCATCAATCTGGGGCTTTCCACAACTCCGACCGTAGAAGTTGCAGTGCCTATGGAACACGCCGATGGTGGCATTATTTTAACAGCAAGCCATAACCCAAAACAATGGAATGCCTTAAAATTGCTTGATAGTAGTGGTGAGTTTTTAAATGCAACGCATAGCCAACGGGTATTGGATTTGGCGGAAACCGAGGAAGTTAACTTTGCAGAAGTTGATGATTTGGGAAAAATCACAGTTAATGATGCCTATTTTGATTTACATATCGATGAAGTTTTAGAACTTGATTATGTCGATGTTGAAGCCATAAAATCGTGTAAATTTAAAGTCGTTGTGGACGGTGTCAATTCTACGGGAGGTATTGCTGTACCGCTATTGCTTGAACGTTTGGGCGTAGAACCTATTAAGTTGCATTGCACGCCCAATGGACATTTTCCTCATAATCCAGAACCACTTAAAGCCCATTTGACCGATTTATCTGAAAAAGTAACACAAACCGGAGCAGATTTCGGAATTGCTGTGGATCCCGATGTTGATCGTTTGGCGTTTATGGATGAAAAAGGGGAGCTGTTTGGCGAAGAATATACCTTAGTTGCCTGTGCCGATTATGTTTTAAGCCAGAATAAAGGCAATACCGTAAGTAATTTGAGTTCCACACGAGCGCTTAGAGATGTTACTGAAAAACATGGAGGAATCTATACTGCCAGTGCAGTAGGAGAGGTGAATGTGGTTAATGCCATGAAAGCCAATAAGGCCGTTATTGGCGGAGAAGGTAACGGTGGCATTATTTTACCAGAAGCGCATTATGGGCGTGACGCTTTGGTGGGTATTGCCTTGTTTTTAAGTTTATTGGCCGAAAAACAAATTGCAGTAAGTGCTCTTAAAAACACCTATCCTTTGTATTTTATGAGTAAAAAGAAAATTGATTTAAACCCCACTATAGATGTTGATGCTCTCTTAAAATCCATGGAAAACAAATATGCAAACGAACCTTTAACCACTGTTGACGGGGTTAAAATTGATTTTGTGGACTCATGGGTACACCTTCGTAAAAGCAATACAGAACCCATCATTAGAATTTATACAGAAGCCCCCTCACAACAACAAGCCGATGCATTGGCAGACCGCTTTATTTCTGAACTTAAAGCTCTGTCTTAAACCTTCTTTTTGCATTTTTAAAATTCTTCTTTAAAAATGTGACTTTTTAAGTTTTTATGTGTCTAATCCAATAGGGAACTATAAATGTTTCGCTTATGGAAAATCGATATACGCTATAAAAACACGCTATTGTATTGATTTATAAGAATATAGCAAAACACCCCTAAAATTGATATACGAACTTTATAAAAATTGGATATACGCAATGCGTATATTTATATAGTTGTATTTAATTATGAAAAACACATTTAAGATAATATGCTTATTAATCGTGAGCATTGCAACAGCACAAGAAAATATTCATAATAAAAACAAAAACACTTTAGTAGAATTTAGTGAAATAACTGAATATTATAACAAGGTAAACTCTTCTCAAGATATTAAAGCTGACATAAATACTTACGCTGGAACTTATGGTTATTTAACAATAGTTGAGAGTTTAGAAAGTGTAAGGAAAATTGATTCAAACAAATTAATGTGGCTCACGTCTATTTTGAAATCATTAAGTATTGCTGAGAATGCAAAAGAAATTTTTGAGAGTGAAGTTCTTCTGAATACTAATGGAGAAAAATATTGGCTACCCATTCAAAATGAATTACTAGAATACTGGAATAATGAAATGAAATTGAAAAAAAAAGCCTTAATCTATATTAGAGCTTTTGGTTCAACGAAAGACATTGAAAAAAACAAGTGGTTATTTACAATCAACTCGTTCAACTCGAATTTCTATGATGGATTATGGGAAGAAGCATTAGATAGTTTCAATCAACAAAACGAAAAAAATGGACTACGTTGTATAAATAAGTTAATTGAATTGAACCCTAAAGATGGTAGAAACTTTTCAATGTATGGATATTATTACTATGACAAAGGCTACCCAGACAATGTAAAACTACTTAGAAAAGCTGATTCATTATATTCTATTGCCGAAAAACTATCACCTAACTACAGTTATGGTTATTATCAAAAAGCTCTAGTTAAATTTCAACTAGGAGAATATTCGAAAGCTTGGGATAATATTGAAAAAGCAAGAAACTTAGGAGAAACCAGAATTGAAAAAGTTATTCTTGAAAGGTTTGAAAATAAACTTCCATACGCTGAATATTTGAAAGGAAATAACTAAATACAACAACGTGTATAAAACATAGCTAATAAGTGCTTTCCGAAAGGTTTGTGCTTATCTGCAAAGGCCGCCAAATTTTTAAATTTGGCTTTTAAAATAGAAAAGTTAAAAACAAAACATAAAAATTCGGCTCTGTATTTATCCGAAAAAATAGCGTCTTTTTACACGCTACGTTTCATACACAAGACCGTTACCTTCAACAATAAAAAAAACATGAAAGTGACCCCAGAAAAAAACGAAAAGGTGGCCCAAATGGTCTTTGCGTCCATCTATCCTTTATATCTCAGTAGATTAGAAAAAAATGGTAGAACTAAAGAAGAATTTCATCATGTTATAGAATGGTTTACTGGATTTGATGAAAGGACTCTGCAAACACTTATTGATAAAAAAGTAACCTTTAGAACTTTTTTTCAAAAGGCAAAAATTCACCCCAATGCGCATTTAATAAAAGGGGTTGTTTGTGGGTATCGCATTGAAGACATCGCAGAGGAGTTTGACGTCTATAAGCACTGCCGACAACTCGAAAAACTTATTGATGAATTGGCTAAAGGGCGACAACTCGAAAAAATACTAAGAACACCTAAATAATTGCCTAAACTTTACGATGTTTCCAGCGCTTATGAGTCCACAAATAGTATTGTGGGGCTTCGTGAATTTGATTTTCAACAAGTTTTAAAAACTGATCTGTAATTTCATAATCCTTAAACTCATTTGGGTGTTCTGCTAAGGTTTGAAACGTAGTTTCATAAAACCCTCTTTTTATACGCTTAACAGAGAAAAAAACTACAGGCATATCTAATTTTTTAGCCAGCATTTCTGCACCGGTATGAATAGGAACTTCAATCCCCATAAATGTATTCCAATGGTATGCTTTTTCCTTTTTTGGCGTCTGATCCGAAACAAAACCATTCATTGTTAGAATACCATTTTTCATATTTTCTGTTAGTGTTGGAATGGTTTCTTTTGTAGTAACCAAATAACTGTTGTAACGTGCTCTAATATCTCGAACAAGTTTATCAAAGTATTTGTTGTTCAAACGTTTATAGATGGCATACCCTCGAAATTTGACATAAGTTTGTATGATAAAAATCCATTCCCAACTGCCATAATGTGCGCACATCAAAACAATACTTTTGTTTTGTTTTTCAAATGCTTTAATCACTTCAATGTTGGTAAACTTGTATCGCGTTCTCATGTCCTCAACACTTATGTTCATGGATTTTATGGCTTCCAAAATCATATCACATAAATGATGAAAAAATTCTTTTGTGATTTGTTTACGTTCGGATTCAGATTTTTCTGGAAAAACAAGCTTCAAATTGTCTTCAACAGTTTTTTTACGGTAGCGAAATACATGGTACAACAAAAAAAACAGCATATCAGATACGGCATAGAGCAAGCGAAATGGCAAAATGGATACCAACCAAAGCAAAGGATAGATGAGCACAAAGGCTAATAATTGCATAAATTAGTCTTAAATTTACACTGCAAAGATAATTTAATTTATGCGATTTAATAATTTTAACCCATGAACATCCACACCCTCATTGTAATTACAGCTAATCTTTTGTTTTCCATGCGTGGCTTTAAAGACTATTCCTTTTTTGAGCAGTACAAATTTAATATTGCAGCATTACAACGTGGCGAAAAAATACGAATGTTAAGCTCTGGGTTTTTGCATGTCAATTGGCAGCATTTTATGTTCAATATGATTTCACTGTATTTTTTTGCTCATATTGTGGTCAATCTATTGGGTGCTCTTAATTTTTATTTGGTCTATCTTTTTAGCTTACTTGCAGGAAATCTTTTGTCGTTCTATTTTCACAAAAACGAACCTTTTTATAGTGCTGTTGGGGCAAGTGGAGCGGTAACAGGTATTGTATATTCGGCTATTTTATTAAGACTAGATATGCATATGTTTATATATTTTATCCCAGTTCCAATACCATCTTATGTTGTTGGAGTAGGGTATTTATTATTTTCGATATATGGTATGAAAACCAAGCTTGGAAACATTGGCCATGATGCACATTTTGGTGGTGCAGTAGGAGGGTATTTAATGACCTTAGTTTTAGCCCCTTGGATTTTTGAATATCATTTTTGGATGGTGGCCTTGTTGGCGGCACCAATAGGGCTTTTATTTCTTTTAAAATGGAAAAATAAGCTGTAAGCTTAATCGAGGAGTTCTGCTATTTTTCGTTCCAGCGCAATTCCACGCAAACGTTCTGCAATAATAACGCCTTGTTCATCTATGATAAATGCTGCAGGAATAGAAGTAATATTATAAAGTTTTGCCACAGGATCATTCCAAAATTTTAAGTTTGAAACATTGTGCCATGTTAATTTATCTTTTGCAATAGCATCAACCCAACGTTGTTTTTGATTTTCTCTATCTAAAGAAAAACTTATAATTTCCAGCCCTTTATCGTGGTATTTTTCATAGAGTCGTACATAGGTAGGATTTTCTACACGGCAAGGTTTGCACCATGAGGCCCAAAAGTCAATAATGGTCACTTTTCCTTTAATTTTACTCATTGTAAGAGGAGTACCATCGGGATTTGGTGCCGTAAAATCTGGAGCGATATCACCAATAGATAATTTTTTATTGGTTTTTGCTTGATTAATTTTATCTTGAATATTTTGAACAGTGAGGGTATTTGTAGATTTATTGAGCAGCTCATCATCCATAAGCGTCAATACTTCATTAGCGGATTTGGTATCAAATTTTGGTTGTGATGTAAGACCGTCTAAAAGCATTAAAGAAAAGTCTGAATTTGGATGTTCTTTAAGAAAATTAAAACCATAATTCTTCAGTTCTTCGCGAAGCTCAACATTACGTTTTTGTAAATCTTGAACCACTTTAGGGTTTTGAGCAGCAGCAACATATTCTTCACGTAATTTATCCAACTTATTAGTAATTACAACAAATCCACTTCTATATTTCGAAAAAATCTCGTTATTTAAACCACCAGAAACTTTAGATTTTTGAATGCTATCTTTATAAACAGTTATATTTATATTGTTGGGTTCTAAAACAAAAAATACCTGGCCGTTGATACCATCAATTGTAATCAAACGCATTTCTGGAGCTAAAACTTCCCCTTTAAACTGAAACATACCATTTTGAGCAACGGCAGTATCGGTAGCAGCTGTTGTTTTTCCATTTTCGTTTCGTTTGATGTATGCACGAACCCCATCATATACGCCCTCTGCTTCAATATTCACAGTGTAATTAGTTGTTTTTGAAGAGGATGAGTTACATCCAATAGTAAGTATTAAAATTAAAACAGAAAGAAAGAAGTAACGTAAAGTCATTGGTCGAAATTTTTATGCAAAATTAAATTAAATTTTAATACGACATTGTTTTGATGTAATATTAATATTTTTGTAAAAAATTTATAGAAATGACACACAACGATACAATAATAGCCCTTGCCACCGCTTCTGGAGCTGGAGCTATTGCTGTACTTCGTGTTTCGGGCACAGAAGCCCTATCAATATCCAATACCCTTTTTAAATCCATTCACAACAAACAACTTATTAATCAACCTACACATACGGTGCATTTGGGCCATATTGTCGATGGTGAACGTGTTTTGGATGAAGTTTTAGTCAGTGTGTTTAAAAATCCACAATCCTATACAGGAGAGGATGTTGTTGAGATTTCATGTCATGGCAGCAGTTATATTCAACAAGAAATTTTACAACTCTTTATCCGAAAAGGGTGTCGAGCGGCCAATGCTGGTGAATTTACCCTTCGAGCTTTTCTGAATGGAAAAATGGACCTAAGCCAAGCTGAAGCCGTTGCCGATTTGATTGCTAGTGATAGTGCGGCAGCTCATCAAATTGCATTGCAACAAATGCGAGGTGGGTTTAGCTCGGAAATCAAAAATCTTCGCCAAGAACTCCTCAATTTTGCTTCATTGATTGAACTTGAACTGGATTTTTCTGAAGAAGATGTAGAATTTGCAGATCGTCAACAATTTGAGGATTTATTGCAGCGTATTGTCAAAGTCTTGAAATACCTTATTGATTCATTTTCAACGGGGAATGTCATCAAGAATGGTGTCCCTATTGCCATTGTTGGCGCACCTAATGTGGGGAAATCTACGCTGTTAAATGCGCTTCTTAATGAAGAAAAAGCCATTGTTAGTACTATTGCAGGAACCACACGTGATGCCATAGAAGATGAAATAACCATTGAGGGTGTTAAATTTCGCTTTATAGACACCGCAGGTATTCGTCAAACAGATGATACTGTGGAAGCGATTGGTATTGAGAAAACCTTTGAAAAAATAGCACAGTCACAAGTCGTTCTTCAGCTTTTTGATGGAAGCGAAATTTCAAAAGTAACATATTCTGAAATCAAAAATAAAATTGATAAAAATACATCACAATATCCTGATAAACAACAACTTATAATTGTTAATAAAATGGATGCTTCAAATACTCATGCCGTCAAAAAATGTTTTGAACAGTACGATTATTTAACGATAAGTGCCAAAACAGGTGAAGGGGTAGAGGCCTTAAAACATCATCTTTTGGGGTTAGTACAAATGGGCAAACTTCATAATAATGACACCATCATTACCAATGCCCGCCACTACGATGCCTTACGGCAAGCACTGGATAACATTCAAAAGGTGCAACATGGCCTACAAACAGGACTTTCTGGTGATTTATTGGCCATAGACATTCGTGAGGCTTTGCACCATTTTGGACGTATTACGGGTGAAATTTCTACAGACGACCTTTTAGGGAATATTTTTGCTAATTTCTGTATTGGAAAGTAACATTACTTTACTTTGTTGGACTTTTGTTGGCTTTAATCTGTTAAGCAAAAAATATATTTTGATTTTACTGGCTTACGCTGTTCGGTTTGAAGTTGATGAGATTATTTTATTTTACCCAAATACAGTTCGTCAAAATCAAGAAGAAGAGTCTGAGCTTGCAATCAAAGATGCTTTAGCAAACGAAAAAGAAATATCTGTTAGAGCGATACAGCTACCAATAATTAACAGACAACTTCTGGATCATGATTTTGATACTAAATTGAGCCTTAGAGACTTATTTGAAACTACTTGGGCTATTATCGTACAATGCAGAAAATTCAATTAACTCTAGCGTTTTTTCAGAACAAAAAGCAGGTACTTTTGGTTTCATTACTACAGTAAGTTATTTTCATTTTATTGGAAAAAATATAGCTATTGGCGCAAGGATTGGATATTTAGCAGGTACATTATCAAAAATCAAAACTACCGTAAGTGGTAATACAACAGATGTCAAGTTAGATGACGACGAAAAGGAATCTCTTAGTCAAGTCAACTTTAATGCCGGATTAAGAGTGTATTTTTAGATTTCGATAATTAAAAAAAAAAGCCCACATTTAGTGGACTTTTTAATTCTTTTAAATCAAACCTATATTTATTCTGTTTGAGCGGCTACATGGGCTTCAATTTGTACTTGCATCCCAGAAACATCCATCCAGTCGGAGAACATGACAACCTTGCCATCATCATTAAAAGCTATGACTGCATACCATTTATTGTTTACAGTTGCTCCAGATGCGGTATGAGTTCCTGTCCATGTACCATAAACACGAATACCATTTGGCTCTGCAGTCTCTTCCCCAGTGTCGGAGTAGTGAGAGCCACCCCAGTAGGCACCTTCAGAATCGATTCCACCATCTCCTGGTAAAAATGTTAAATTATCAAATTCTGAAAAATATTGATCAGCAATCGCTACAATTTCTGCTTTGCCAAGCACTTTGTTTCCGTTCCATACCGGTGGACTCCATTTTACAGTATCTGCTAAATAAGCAGCAACTAGGCTGCTGTCTTCAGTTTCAAAACCTTTGACATGGTGGTCTAAAAAAGAAGTGTAGTTTCTTTTGAAAGTTTCTTTTTGTGCTTCACTAGGCACAGTTGCCGCTTCTTTACATGAAGAGAGAACCGCTAAAGCTAAAAATGTTAAAAATAAATGTCTCATAATAAAATTAAATTAGTTGATTATTCATTGCAAAATACAATCTTTTATTTGAATATAAAATATTAATAGTCCTTTCATAGGTTTTATGCTTTTGAAGGCTTTTTCATTATTAAATTTATTCATTAAATTACTATAGAATTTAATTAGCTAGTTTGTTAAAATTATAAATTTCAATCATTTCAAATTTTTTTTTTCTTTCCATGGTTATACTCAGTCTGGATGGTATCCAGGAATGGTTGTTCCTGTTAGACCCAACCCTTTAGATAGCGCACTTTCGTCATTTAATTTTGATTTGAGTATTGGACAAATTATGGAGCAAATGGAGATGCTTATATACCACATCAACCTATGTGATTGTTAAAAGTAACACCCATATTTCAGCAGCTGTCGTTATAGACTAATTATTATTGCCGTAAAACAATAAGCTTTGCTTTATAACCTGTGGTCAATAGCCATTTTCCAGAACCAATAATGTTACCGTTTTCGTCAATGACTTTAAGTTCTGCAGTATTTGGACTTGATGAACCTTCGTTTAGAGCATAAAACTGTATGGTGTTTAGACCTTCTTCCAGGTCAATATCAATGATATAGGGTGAATTTCGAAGTAATATATTGGGGTGGATTGTAACCTTATTAAGCATCAACTTTATGCGGTCGCCATCTTCATATTCGTGATCTCTACAGATTAAACGGATATATTTTGATTTCGTTTTGATATCACCCAAATAAAAATCTTTGGCATATTTAGTCACATCCTTTTGGTTTTCAACAAATTTTTGTTTGATGTCCCATGTAGGATCAACCACATCTTTGGTGGTGGTTATTCCACGTTCTTCTTTTCTAAAACCATCGATAGGAGGAATACCCATAGTGATTTTGATATCTTTGTTGGTTAAGCCACGAACAGGAGAGAGGCTAAATAACTCAGATGAATTTTGATTTTCTTTGGCTAAATCTTTGGCTTTTATTCGCAGTGTTTCTTGTGCCGTTTCCAGCTGCGCAAAACTCATCTGAAGTCCTATAAAAAAAATGATAAAAGCCGAAAACCGATGCAACATTAAATTGTAATTAATTTTGTGTAAAGATATAAACTTGAATCAAAAAATATACCAAGCTAATAATTTACATTTTAAAGATTTAAAATCTTCAAATTTTATATCTTTAATTTTTTAAGTTTTAAATAAAAAATAGCGCACATTTCTATTGACAATGACACAAGACTATAAAAGCATTATTCAAGACTTTAGCACCATTGTAGGTAAAAAATATGTGCTTACAACACAATGGGATAAACAAACGTATTCTAAAGGATGGCGTTATGGAGAAGGTGAAGCGTTAGCTGTAATTAAACCGGGGACACTATTAGAAATCTGGAAAGTTTTGCAGGTTTGTGTTGCAGCAGATATCATTGTCATTATGCAAGCCGCTAACACAGGTCTTACAGGGGGGTCTACACCTTTTGGAAACGACTACGATCGACCTATAGTGATCATTAATACTATGCGTATCAATGCAATTCATGTGATTAATGAGGGCCAACAAATTATTGGACTTTCGGGAAGTACACTTTTTGGATTGGAAAACAAATTGGAATCCTATGGCAGAGAACCACACTCCGTAATCGGTTCGTCATGTATTGGTGCTTCTATTGTAGGTGGGGTATGTAACAACTCTGGTGGAGCATTGGTCAAACGAGGGCCAGCCTATACCGAACTGTCATTGTTTGCAAAAATTGAAAGCGATGGACATCTTGTTTTAGTCAACGATTTAGGAATTGATTTGGGGCAAACCCCAGATGAAATATTAACCAATTTACAAAACAAAAATTACACAGAAAAAGACATAAAATCCCCCAATAAATTAGCTTCAGATAATGAATACCAAAAACGTGTAAGAGATGTAGAGGCTAGTACTCCAGCACGTTTTAATGCCGATGGTAGACGCTTACACACCGCGTCGGGATGTTCCGGAAAAATTGCTGTTTTTGCAGTTCGGTTAGATACTTATGTGTCGCCAAAACGTACCCAAGTATTTTATATTGGGTCTAATGCATCGGATACCTTTATGCAAATTCGAAGAACAATATTATCAACTTTTAAAAATCTTCCAACTTCAGGAGAATATTTACATAGAGATTGTTATGATGCTGCAAAAAAATACAGTAAAGATACGTTTGTGATCATCGATAAATTAGGGCCTAATTTTATTCCTAAGTTGTTTGATTTGAAACGTAAAATGGATTTATTAGCGGATAAATTTAGCTTTCTTCCATCGAAGTTTTCCGACAAGTTGATGCAATTCTTAAGTTCTTTTTGGCCCAATCATTTGCCTAAGCGTATGGAGCAATTTAGGAATAAATTTGAACACCATTGGGTGATTGAAATGTCCGACGAAGGCATTGATGAAGCACAGCAGTATTTTGATGCCTTTTTTAAAAATAATGATGGTAATTACTTTATTTGCACCCCAAAAGAAGCCAAAAAAGCGCTATTACATCGTTTTGTAGCGGCTAGTGCCATTGGACGGTATCATGCCTTAAATGCAAAAGATTTAGGCGAAATGATGTCGATGGATATTGCCTTACCAAGAAATGAAAAAAACTGGTTTGAACAGCTCCCTCCAGAACTTGATGAAATGTTTGAAATGAAATTGTATTACGGTCATTTATTTTGTCATGTTTTACATCAAAATTATATCCTAAAAAAAGGAGTAGACGCCAAAGCATTAAAAGAAAAATTATTACAAACTTATGATGCAAGAGGTGCCGAATACCCCGCCGAACACAATGTGGGTCACGAATATTATGCTAAACCTGCTTTATCTAATTTCTACAGAGAATTAGACCCTACAAATGGATTTAATCCTGGAATAGGAAAAACAAGTAAATTAAAGTTTTGGAAATAAGTATTATTTTAATTTTGGAACACGGTTCGACCAAATGATTAAAATAACAACACCTAAAACTATAATTAAAGAAATAATATTGACTTGAATTTTTTTCGAGACTTCAAAGAAGTACATGATAATACTAGCATCAATAACAGCAGCGCCCATAAGCACAAGTACATTTCTTGCAATAGTGCTTACTTTTTCAATATCAATTTCCTTTTTCTTTTCTTCAGGCATGGTATTATAACCTGCCAATAGATTGGGGTTGAGTTTCACCAGAAGACCAACAACAATCAATATAAACCCCGTAAAAATAAACCCAAGAAACATTTTATAGCTTTATATCAAATTTAAGAAATCTAAAACATTTTTTAGAAGCTAATTTTTTACTTTTGAAAAAACTATACTAAATGAACAACGATTTAGGAAATTATAGAAAATCTTACGACAAAGGCAGTTTGTTGGAAGCGCATATTTCAGAAAACCCATTAGAATTATTTCAAAAGTGGTTTTTTGAAGTAGATCAACATTTTCCACAAGATGAAACCAACGCGATGACGTTATCAACTTTGGGAGAAGATGGTTTTCCAAAAGGACGTGTTGTACTTTTAAAAAAATACACTCACGAAGGGTTTATTTTTTACACCAATTATGAAAGCGAAAAAGGAAAGGCCATTATTGCGCATCCAAAAGTGAGTTTGTCTTTTCATTGGGCAGGAGCAGAGCGGCAAGTCATCATAAAAGGAGATGTCGAAAAAATTGCTGCAAATCTTAGTGATGGATACTTTGAATCGCGTCCTAGAGGCAGTCAATTAGGAGCTCACGCTTCTCAGCAAAGTACTGTTGTTTCTAGTAGAGAAGTTATAGAAAATCAACTTAAAAAGTTAGAGGAAAAATTTGAAAATAAACCCATACCACGTCCAGAATTTTGGGGAGGTTTTATTGTAAAGCCTGTTGAAATTGAATTTTGGCAAGGTCGTGCCAATAGATTACACGATCGTATTCGTTATCAACTTCAAAGTGATCTAAATTGGAAAATTGAACGCTTATCTCCATAATAAATGCCTATAAATCTTAAAAAATATGCAGCCATAGATATTGGCTCAAATGCGGTACGTTTATTTATTGCTGATGTCATTGAACATGATGGCCCAACACAATTTAAAAAAAGTGAATTGGTTCGAGTCCCCATCAGATTAGGCGCCGATGCATTTTTAAAACATGACATTTCAGAAGAGAATATAAAACGTTTAATTGATGCCATGAAAGCCTTTCGATTATTGATGAATGTCAATGGCGTAATTGCGTACAAAGCCTGTGCAACTTCAGCCATGCGTGAAGCTAAAAATGCCAATATAGTAGTGCAAAAGGTTTTAGAAGAATCAGAACTTCAAATTGATATTATTGATGGTCAGACAGAAGCTAAAATCATTGCTGCCACAGATTTAAATGAGATTTTAGATTCAAGAAAAATATACTTATATGTTGATGTAGGAGGGGGGAGTACAGAATTTTCAATATTCGAGGGTATGAACAAAGTTGTGAGTAAATCGTTTAAAATTGGAACGGTTCGACTTATAAATAATCAAGTTAATGAGGAAACTTGGATTGCGTTAAAATCATGGATAAAAAAGAAAACATCATCTTATAAAACATTAACATTGTTGGGGTCTGGCGGAAATATCAATAAGTTATTTAAAATGTCTAACAAAAAACCTTTGAGTGTTTTAAAACTCTCATATTTGGAGCAAAAACTACAAGAATTCTCTGATTTATCTTACGAAGAGCGAATTTTGAAATTAGGATTAAAACCAGATCGTGCAGATGTGATTTTGCCAGCAACACACTTATTTTTGAAAGCGATGAAATGGAGTAATGCACAAGCGTTGCTGGTGCCAAAAATAGGGTTGTCGGATGGTATTGTGAAGTGTATTTATGCCAAAACTATTGAGGCACACACCTTAAAATAGTATTAGCCATGAATAGTTTCTGAAGTTCCAAGATTTTTCATGATTTCAGCTTCAAAAATCAATAAGTCTTCCCATTTTTGGTCAACTTCATCTCGATTCCCATATTGTCGTGCAAATTTGAGAAACATCGTATAATGATGGGCTTCGCTAATCATTAGTTTTTTATAAAATTTCGCTAATTTTTTATCTGCTAAATGTTCTGAAAGCAACCTAAAACGCTCGCAACTTCTGGCTTCAATTAGTGCTGCATAAAGTAATCGATGTACAAGTTGTGTTGTACGGCTACCGCCTTTTGGAAAAAACTTCAAAAGTTGAATAACATATTCATCTTTTCGATCTCGACCAAGACTAAAACCATAATCCAAAATCAAATCGTGAACCATCTTAAAATGGCTCATTTCTTCTTCAACTAAAGCAGTCATTTCCTGTACCAAATCTGTATATTCTGGAAAGCTAACAATTAGTGAAATGGCTGTGCTTGCTGCTTTTTGCTCACAAAACGCATGATCAGTTAGAATTTCTTCGAGATTCATCTCTGCAATGTTTACCCAGCGTGGGTCTGTAGGAAGTTTTAGGCCTAGCATAATCTATAAATCTAAATTAAAGGTTTGTTTTAGGGTGTCCAATACAGGGTTTTTTTCGATCAATTTTTTGTATTTATCTTCTGCAGTATATGCATATTTTTTCTCCAAAGTTTCATTGACTGAAATATCCAAAGAGATTTCAAAATTATTTAAAGATTTACGTAAAAATTGCAAAAGATCAAACTGTTGACGTTCAACTTCAATTTTATTTGTTGAATTAGGAAACTCAAGTTTAATGGTATGGTTTTCAGCTAATTTTGGAGTGTCAATTTTAAGAATTGCTGAAAGATTGTATTTTCCTTTATTTTCAAGCGTTTCTACATAAGTATCCCAAAATTTTAGCATTTCTTTTTCACTAAAAGGATCTGAGGGTAAATCATCTTCTTTTATTTGAACATCCATTTGCTTAATTTGATGTTCTTTTTTCTTTTGGATACTTTTTAGGGATAGTCCAGATGATTCTCTTTTAACACCACTTAAAACAGGTGGTGTAATGGGTTTTGATGGATATTCTGATTTAGGTTCTTCAACGATTTCAGGTTTAGGAAGATTATCAGAACTTGTATTTTGTTTTGGCTTTTCCTCAGGTTTTTCAACAATGATTTCGGGAATATTTTTGTTTTTAAAGAATGCTGCAGGAATTATGAATCCGCTAGTCTTTTTTTTTTCTCCATCAAAGTTGATAGAGGCAAGTTTCATGAGGCAAAGCTCTACAAGCAACCGCTGATTTCGACTTGTTTTGTATTTTAAGTCACAATCATTAGCCAAATAAATAGCTTCTTTAAGAAATCCTGTCGTTGTTTTTTCAGATTGCCTTTTGTATTTCTCTTTTGTATCGTCTCCAACTTCTAATAGTTCTAGAGTTTGGGTAGATTTAGCAACAAAAAGATCTCTAAAATGTGAAGCTAGTCCAGCAATAAAATGTTGTCCTTCAAATCCTCTAGATAAAATAGCATTGAATTGAAGCAGTAGTGCAGGAATTTCGTTATTTAAAATAAGGTCAGTAACCTTAAAAAAAGTGTCATAATCAAGGACATTTAAATTTTCTGAGACAGCCTGTCGTGTTAAATTTTTCCCTGAAAAACTAACTACTCTATCAAATATTGATAGGGCATCTCGCATTGCGCCATCGGCTTTTTGGGCGATAATATGCAATGCATCATCTTCGGCTTCTATACCTTGCTCTTTGGCAATTAGTTTTAAATAATTTTTTGCATCATTTACTGTAATACGCTTAAAATCAAATATTTGACAACGCGAAAGAATTGTTGGGATAATTTTGTGCTTTTCAGTTGTTGCTAAGATGAAAATACAATGCTTTGGCGGTTCTTCTAAAGTCTTTAAAAATGCATTAAAAGCATTCGAGGATAGCATGTGTACTTCATCAATAATATAGACTTTATATGAACCTACTTGTGGTGGAATACGAACTTGATCGGTAAGGTTTCGAATGTCGTCAACAGAATTATTAGATGCTGCATCGAGCTCAAAAATATTGAAGGCATAGTCCTCATTTTCGTTAGCATCACCATTACTATTAATCATTTTGGCAAGAATACGTGCACAAGAGGTTTTACCAACACCTCGTGGGCCTGTAAAAAGTAGGGCTTGGGCTAAATGGTTTTCTTTTATGGCATTTTCTAGAGTTGTTGTAATTGCAGACTGCCCAACAACATCTTTAAATGTTTTTGGTCTATATTTTAATGCAGATACAACAAACTTTTCCATATGTAACAAATTTAAAAATTCGAAGTGAAACACAAAGATGAATACCAGTGAAAAAAACGAGTACTTATTAACAATTTGTGTATTTTTGTACGAAAGCAGATCGCCTTATCGCTATTCATTTTTATGAATAGAGGAAAGTCCGAACACCAAAGTGCAGCGTAGTGGCTAACAGCCATCGGCCGTGAGGTTAGGAATAGTGCAACAGAAAGAATGTACAGGTTAAGCTGTAGTGAAATCATGTAAACTCTATGCGGTGCAATGCCATGTAAATCAGTGTTTGAGTGCGGCACGTGCAATACTGAAGGGTAGGCAGCTAAAGTTTTCTGGTAACAGTAAACGTAGATAAATGATAGGGGCTCTTTTTTGAGTACAGAATTCGGCTTATAGATCTGCTTTTTTTATTTAAAAAAACTAAAACAATTTCCACCATAGGTTTTTAATTCATCAAAATTTTCGAGGTTTGATAAATTTGTATGCTTTGAGTGTTCTATAATGACCAAGCCATTAGAGTTTAATAGTTTCCTGTCAAATATAAGTTGAACAATTGATGCAAATTCTTCCGTTGGCATCGCATAGGGTGGGTCAGCAAAAACAATATCAAATGTTTGTGGTGTACGTTCCAGAAATGAAAATACATCGCTTTTAATAGCGTCAATTGGCATTTCAAACTCTGATGCTGTTTGTTCTATAAATTTTACACAACGAAATTCTTTGTCTACTGCGACTATGTTTTTTGCACCTCTAGAACTAAATTCATAAGCAATATTTCCAGTTCCTGAGCATAAGTCCAAGACAGAAAGGTCATTAAAATCAAAGCGATGAATAAGAATATTGAAAAGTGCCTCTTTAGCCATGTCCGTTGTAGGACGTACAGGTAATTTTTTTGGAACATTCAGCCGTCTCCCTTTATATTTTCCAGAAATTATTCGCATTAAAAGCTATTTAAGATGGTAAAATTTTTGGTAGAATTGTTGTAACTATATAGCATTTTGTCTTCAGGCAATAGAGATACATGTCTAATGTATTTATAGACGATAGAGTAGAGATCATCGTCTTTTTTTATTGCGCCCATAAGCACGCACTCAAATTCCTCTGTATTAAGCCCTAACTGTTCCGATACAAACAATACATAATAAATAAAATCTTCTTTTGTTTGATATTCAAACCTATTGTATATCTGTAGTGCATTGTTTTTTGTAACCACTAAATCGAAGTAGGTTTCAGCGATATTGATATACATGGATTCTTTGGTGTTATTTTTTTGAATTTCTAAAATTCTATCCAACGCAACTGTAGTACTGTGCTTATATTCAAAACTTCCAAAGCGCTCAAAAATGTAATTATTTATATTTACAAAAGGCACATATACAATCATGATATCATCATTTTTAATAACATCATAAGTGATAAAATCTGTTTTAAAGATTTTTGTGTTGTATTTCAAATAATCTGATAAATATTCTTCTTCAAATAATGGCGATGGTACGAGTGTTACCATTTCATTATCATGAATAAGAATTGTTTTAGAAAAGGGTTGTTGTAGCGCTTTATGTGTATTGAAATGATGTGTCAGCTGATCTAAAAGTTCTTGGGGTGTCAGCGTTTTTTCAAATGGTGTATGAATCAAATCTATAATTTGATCCTTGTCGTTGTCTAAAACAAAAAAAGAAAGTCCACTCAAGCTTACTTGAATGGACAATACAATTCCTTTTTTAGGATTTTTATTGTTCTTTTGAATAATTTTTTGGCCAGTTACCATTTGTATTTACTTCTTCCAGGGAGCCAACTTTTAGTGTTGGTCCGTTTACGCCTTCAACAGAAACAACTTCTTCTTCTTTTTTAACTAAGTTTTTGTCTTGGTCAAAAAGAATGATACTTTTTGCAACTGAAGCCTCAAAAACAGGAATATTGATTTTATTTTGTTCAACCATTCCAGTTTCTAACTTAAATTTTTCATCCTCTTTTCCAACAGGTACATTCATCATAGTCTTATAACGTGGGTCTACGCCAAAAAGCGAATCTTTTACAGGCACGTATCCAAGGGTGTCAATAATAACAATATCCTTGGTTGTATCAACACCATAACGTCTTGTGAGGACTTTATCAATGACAGTAGAATCTCTGCGTTGTGTGATGGTGAATTTTTCATTCTCTATAAATGTTACAAGCTTGTCCCAATCGTCTTGAAATTGTCCTGTAACAGTTTTGTGAGCCAATTGGGCATCTCTTATGTCTTTTAAGTTTTCAATAACTACTTTGTAGCGTTTTTCTTTCAATTGATTAAATTGAATTTCACCATAGACTGACATGAATGTAATATAGCCTAAAAAGATGATGATGGCCCAAAGACCAAGTAGAATAAGGGATTTAAATTTTTTGGGAATAAATTTGTCGATTGCCCAAACAATGAAAATTGTCAAAAGAATGACTGCAACAATTGAAATGATAACCATGATTTATGTTAATTAAATTCAGAATAAGCAAATCTACAATTTTTTTTTATTCAATAAAGTGAAAGCGCGCAAAAATCATTCTTATATTTGGACAAAACTATGTTGACCCGATTTTTATGACTGCTTTAGAATTTTATAAACTACTTAAATTAGGGTTTCCTTTTGAACCAACGCTAAAGCAAGATACTGGTTTACAACAACTTGCAAGTTTTATCACTTCTCCATCAAAACAAAATGTTTTTTTACTAAAAGGATATGCAGGTACTGGAAAAACAACAATTATTGGTACGGTTGTAAAAAATATTTGGAAAGCTAAAAAAAGTGCCATACTTCTTGCTCCAACAGGAAGAGCAGCAAAAGTCATCACGGGTTATGCCTCAACACAGGCCTATACAATTCATAAAAAAATATACATGCCTCGAACAGCAAAAAATGGTAAAATATCTTTTGTTTTGGCACCCAATAAACACAAAAACACGCTATTCATTGTTGATGAAGCCTCAATGATTTCTGACCATTCCAACCAAGGCGGCCTATTTGGAAGTGGAGCATTACTAGACGATTTGATTCAATTTGTATACTCAGGCCATCAATGCAAACTTCTTTTGATGGGAGATACTGCTCAGTTGCCCCCTGTAAGTCTAGATGTTAGTCCAGCTTTAGATGCAACTAAGCTAGAACTTAATTATGATAAACTTACACAAGAAATTGAACTTGATGAAGTGGTCCGACAAGCCCAAGACTCAGGTATACTGTTTAATGCTACAATGCTTCGTGATTCCATATCAAATCAATTTTTTGAATATTTCAGGTTTAAAATAGATGGTTTTAAGGATATTATTCGTCTTCAAGATGGCAATGATATTCAAAATGCGTTGGGTGAATCTTACGCTTCTAGAGGGACAGAAGAAACTGCATTTATTGTCCGCTCGAATAAGCGTGCAAATGCTTACAACCAACAGATAAGATCTAGGATTCTTTTTAATGAACATGAACTCACTGCTGGAGATTTTTTAATGATTGTTCGTAACAATTATTTTTGGCTAAAGCCTACAAGCGAAGCGGGATTTATTGCCAATGGTGATATTATTGAAGTATTAGAATTATTTAGCATTAAAGAATTATATGGATTTAGATTTGCTGATGTTAAAATACGACTCGTAGATTATCCAAATATGAAACCATTTGAAACGGTTCTTCTTTTGGACACCATTAATTTAGAAACTCCATCGTTATCCTACGAACGAGCTAATGATTTATATCAAGAAGTGCTCAAAGACTATGAAAATGAATCCTCGGGTTACAAAAAGTTTTTGGCAGTAAAAAAGAATAAATATCTCAATGCACTTCAAGTAAAATTCTCCTATGCTATTACTTGTCATAAATCTCAAGGTGGGCAGTGGAATACTGTTTTCGTTGAGCAGCCTTACTTGCCCAATGGTATAGATATGGACTATTTACGTTGGTTGTATACTGCACTTACAAGAGCCAAAGAAACTTTATATTTAATAGGATTTAAAGATGACTTTTTTGAATCTTAAACTATTAACTATTCTTTAAATATTTCTATTAAAAAAAACTGTAATTTTACGTTTCATTTATATGACAAAGATGAAAATTATTGCAATGATTCCCGCACGCTATAGTGCAAGTCGTTTTCCTGCTAAGCTTATGCAAAATTTAGGCGGAGAAACTGTGATTTATAGAACTTACCAAGCTACTGTAAATACCGGTCTTTTTGATAGCGTTTTTGTGGTAACTGACAGTCAAATTATTTTTGATGAAATTAAAGGCAAGGGTGGGGAAGTATTGATGAGTGTTAATGCACATGAATCAGGAAGTGACCGTATTGCAGAGGCAGTGGCTTCAATTGATTGTGATATTGTTGTTAATGTTCAGGGCGATGAGCCTTTTACAGAAAAAGACAGTTTATCAAAATTATTGACTGTTTTTAAGGACGATATCAACAAAGAAATTGACCTTGCTTCATTGATGGTTAGCATTAAAGATCAAAATGAAATAAATAACCCAAATTGTGTCAAAGTTATTACGGATAAGGATAATTTTGCACTATACTTTTCAAGAAGCCCAATTCCTTTTCACAGGGATTCTGAAGTTGAAACACAATACTTTAAACACAAAGGAGTTTATGCTTTTCGAAAGGCTCCACTATTAGAATTTACAAAACTATCTACTGAACAGCTTGAAGCATCAGAAAAAATTGAATGTATTCGCTTTTTGGAACATGGTAAAAAAATTAAAATGGTGGAAACAACAATACAAGGTATAGAAATTGATACTCCAGAAGACCTAGCTAAAGCCCAAAAGTTATGGCTTAATAATAATTCACCCAAATCTAATTAATATGAGTTTTAAAAATTTTCCTATGGTATCTAAAGTGGTATTCGGCCGTGGCAGTTTCAATCAATTAAATGAAATTATTGAGCCAAAACGTCAAAACGAACGTGCACCCTTTATTTATTTTATAGATGATGTTTTTGAAAATAATTCTAATCTTATTTCAAGAATTTCGTTACTATATGACGACTATATTATTTTTATTTCATCAGCAGAAGAGCCAAAAACAACGCAAGTTGATGCGCTAGTTGAAGATATTATTTTAAAAACAAAAGCACTTCCATCTGGTATTATAGGAATAGGTGGCGGAAGTGTTATGGATTTAGCAAAGGCTGTTTCAGTAATGCTTACCAACAATGGTATGAGTGAGGAATATCAAGGTTGGGATCTATTAAAAACACCTGGTGTATATCATGTTGGAATACCAACGATATCAGGAACAGGGGCAGAAGTATCAAGAACAGCAATTTTATGTGGGTCAAAATTAAAATTAGGATTAAATAGTGATTTTACTCCTTTTGATCAAGTAATTTTAGATCCTGAATTAACAGATGGCGTAGATAAGAATCAATGGTTTTATACAGGAATGGATTGTTTTATTCATTGTGTAGAATCTCTTAATGGAAATTTCATTAATACATTTAGTAAATCCTATGGAGAAATGGCATACGAATTGTGTCATGAGGTCTTTTTGGGAGATTATAACTTTGAAGAAATGCAAGATAAACTCATGATGGCTTCTTGGCATGGTGGAATGAGTATTGCTTATTCACAAGTTGGCGTTGCTCATGCTATGAGTTATGGATTATCTTTTGTTTTAGGAATTAAACATGGCGTTGGGAATTGTATAGTTTTTAATCAATTAGAAGAGTTTTATCCAAAGGATGTTGCAATTTTTAAGACCATGATGAAAAAACATAATATTTCACTACCAACAGATGTTTGTAAATCTTTGACTCAAAAACAAATGGATGCTATGATCGATGTTGCACTAAGTCTTACTCCACTCTGGGAAAATGCAATAGGCAATCATTGGAAATCAGTAATAACTAGGTCTAAACTTGAAAGGCTCTACTCAAAAATGTAATGATTAAATATATTTCTAAATTTATATATTACAAATTATTAGGTTGGAAAGCAACAGGATTTAACGACTTTGATCATGTAAAAAAAGCGGTTATAATTGCCGTACCACATACCAGTTGGCATGATTTTTATATTGGGGTTTTACTGCGATCAGTGCTAGGTATACAATCAAATTTCGTAGGTAAGAAAGCATTATTTAATCCTTTAACAGGTTGGATTTTTAAAAGTCTTGGCGGTGCTCCTGTGGTTAGAAAAGCAAATGAAAACCAAGTTGATGCTATAGCACGACTTTTTAATGAAAAGAAAGAATTTCGAATGGCTATTGCACCAGAAGGCACACGTAAAAAAGTAGACACATGGAAAACAGGGTTTTATTATATTGCCAAAAAAGCGAATGTTCCAATTTTAATGTTTACTCTAGATTTTAAAAATAAAGTAAATAAGTTTTCTGAACCGTTTTATCCAACTGATGATATAGAAGCAGATTTTAAGTTTATGCGCGCTTTTTTTGATGGGGTAGAAGGAAAAATTCCGGAATATTCCTAAGACATCTCCATTGTATGATATACATTTTGTACATCATCATCTTCTTCAAGTTTTTCTAATAATTTTTCAACATCAGTAATTTGATCTGCATTTAGTGGTTTTGTAATTTGTGGAATACGTTCAAATCCTGAAGAAAGGATTTCAATATTTCTAGATTCTAATTCAGATTGAATAGCCCCAAAACATTCAAAAGGAGCATATATTAAAATACCATCTTCATCTGAAAAAACCTCTTCTGCACCATGATCAATAAATTCAAGTTCAATTTCTTCAGCATCCAAACCTTCTGCATTAATTCTAAAATTACATGTATGGTCGAACATAAATACAACAGAACCTGAGGTTCCTAAGCTGCCATCGCATTTGTTAAAATAACTTCTTACATTGGCCACCGTTCGTGTGTTATTATCTGTTGCAGTTTCTACTAAAATTGCAATACCATGTGGTGCATAGCCCTCAAATAATACTTCTTTATAATCTCCTTGATTTTTATCACTAGCACGTTTTATGGCACGTTCAATATTGTCTTTTGGCATATTGACCGATTTTGCATTTTGAATCACTGCTCGTAATCTAGAATTACTATCAGGATCTGAACCGCCCTCTTTGACTGCCATTACAATATCCTTACCAATGCGTGTAAAGGCCTTGCTCATCGCAGACCAACGCTTCATTTTTCTAGCTTTACGAAATTCAAACGCTCTTCCCATAAATATTAAAATTTAATTCTATAGCAAAAATATGAATGCTTATCATATATACAAATAATGTGTGTCTAAAACGTTTTAATAATATCTAAAAACACTGATGAACTTTCAAACAGAAGATGCTTTGGAAGTCTGTTGTACTTTGGCAAAACCGCCAAATAGCGTTCTTCATTAGTGGTATACACATATTTAAATTTAGGTTGATTAAGCCCTAATTGGCGGACTAAATCTTTGATAAAATCATCGTGATGTACTAAATCATTGCTGCCACAATGAAACACACCATTTTTGTTACGATTAATGATATAATGTATTTGTTGCACTACTCTTTTATCTGTGCTTATATTCATGACTAAATTTGGAAATAGTTCTATAGGTTCATTGACTTTGTGAAGTAATTTAATTTCGTTCACCCTAGGAGATTGTGTCCCAAAAACCATTGGCAATCTAATAATTGCTACCTGACGTTTTGGTAGGGTTAAAAGCTGTTGTTCTACACGAATTTTAAAATGGCCATAAATACTATTGCTTAGGGTAGTATCGGTTTCATAACTAGGATATTTGCTGTATGCATCAAAAACATTGGCAGACGATAGAAATATAATTTTACTTTTTTCTTGTAGTTTTAAATACTGATATATATGCCTATGAGCCATTAATTGTGCCGGAAATGTTCCTCTTAATGCCGATATAATAATTGTAGGTTTTAAAGCAGATAGCAACTCAACAATATCATCTTCTTCAAAGTTATATTCAAAAAAATGATTGTTGTTTTCAAATTCAGTTTTTGGAGTGTGATATGTTCCAAAAGTTTTGTAGAAAGAAGATAATTCTTTATAAATGGAATTTCCCAAAAAGCCACTCGCACCTAAAATCAATATGCGATGCTTTTGTTGTTTCATTTTAAAATATTAAGAAATTAGCCTTTATAAAAAGGAAGTTTTACCACTGTAGCAGGAATGGTTTTTTTTCTAATTTGAATAAAAATTTCACTTCCAACTTTTGAACATACAATAGAAACATATCCCATTCCAATTCCTTTTCCGACTGAGGGCGCCATTGTTCCAGAAGTTACAGCTCCAATAGTATTTCCTTTTGCGTCTACAATCGGATAATCCTTTCGAGGAATCCCACGTTCGTTGAGCTCAAAACCAACCAATTTTCTTTCCACACCATGTTCTTTTTGTTTTAGAAGTGCTTCATGGTTTGTGAATGATTTCGTAAATTTTGTAATCCAACCCAATCCTGCTTCAATAGGCGAGGTTGTATCATCAATATCATTGCCATATAAGCAATACCCCATTTCTAAGCGGAGTGTGTCTCTTGCCGCTAATCCTATGGGTTTAATTTCAAAATCTTTACCCGCTTCAAAAACTTTATTCCAAATATGTTCGACTTCAGAATTTTTGCAATAAATTTCAAATCCTCCACTACCTGTATATCCTGTTGCAGAGATAATGACATGGTCGATACCTGCAAAATCTGCAATCTCAAAATTGTAAAATTTAATCATTGATAAATCTACGCTAGTTAATGACTGCATAGCTTCTACTGCTTTTGGGCCCTGAATTGCCAAAAGCGAATAATCATCACTAATGTTTTTCATTGTAGCGCCCATATGATTTTTGGAACTGATCCAGTTCCAGTCTTTTTCTATGTTGCTGGCATTTACCACCAAAAGATAAGTTTCTTTCTTTACACGATAAATAATGAGGTCGTCTACAATACCGCCTGTTGCGTTTGGTAAACAACTGTATTGTGCTTTTCCAACATTTAAAATAGAGGCATCATTTGAACATACAGATTGAATTAAATCCAAAGCATTTGGTCCTTCTATTAAAAATTCTCCCATATGTGAAACATCAAAGACTCCAACATGGTTTCGAACAGTTTCATGCTCTATATTTACGCCTTCGTATTGTACAGGCATATTATATCCTGCAAAAGGTATCATTTTTGCTCCCAAAGCTTGGTGAATGTGTGAAAGGGCAACTTGTTTCATGGTCTATATCATTATGACCACAAATTTACACAAATTTTGTACTTAATTCGTATTAAAATTTCAACATAAAAGATTTAAATTCCTCATAATCTTTGACAAAAGTTGCTTGCTTTTTTTGGTCAATTACAGCTTTAATTTGTGGAGGAAGTTCTATTTTTTTAGAAACCACATCTTCAACAACGTCCAAAAACTTTGTTGGATGTGCAGTTTCTAAGAAGATGACTTGAGTGTTTGGATGATTTGATAAATAGGCTTTTGCACCTAAATATCCAACTGCACCATGTGGGTCTGCAATATATCCAGAATTTGAATAAATTTTATCTAAAGCAGTTTTAGTTTCATCATCAGAAAAGCTATAAGATGATAAATTGGATTTCAATGTATTAATATCATTATTGTGTAGAGCTTGAATTCGAATAAAATTACTTGGATTCCCAACATCCATAGCATTACTAATCGTTTGTATTGATGGTTGAGGATCATATGTATCTGTCTCTAAAAACCTAGTTACAACATTATTGGTGTTATTTGAAGCAATAAAATGTTCAATCGGAAATCCAAGTTTTTGTGCAATCATTCCAGCACAAATATTTCCAAAATTACCACTTGGAACAGAAAATACAATAGGTTTATTTAATGCTTTTAATTGCTTGTAAGCAAACATAAAATAAAACATTTGGGGCAACCATCGCGCTACATTAATTGAATTGGCTGAAGTCAACTCTAATTTTGAGGTCAAATCGATATCTAGAAAGGCCTTTTTTACCATATCTTGGCAATCATCAAAAGTACCATCAACCTCAAGGGCAGTAATGTTTTGTCCTAATGTTGTCAGTTGCTTTTCTTGAACATCACTCACTTTCCCACTAGGGTAAAGGATAACTACGCGAACTCCTTTGACACCAAGAAAACCACTAGCAACAGCACCTCCAGTATCACCAGAAGTAGCTACTAAAACAGTAACTTCGGCATCACTATTTCTATTAAAATATCCTAAACAACGCGCCATAAAACGTGCTCCAACATCTTTAAATGCCATTGTTGGTCCATGAAACAGTTCGAGGGTTGAAATACCTTCTTCTAAATCTACAATAGGGAAATCGAAATTTAATGTTTCTTCTACAATTTGCTCTAAATCGCCTTTTGGAATTTCTTCTCCAACAAATTGTTGAATCGCTTTAAAAGCGATTTCTGAATTAGATAATTCGTCAAGTTTTTCAAAGAAATTTTCATTTAAAGGCGTTATTTGTTCAGGAAAATAAAGCCCTCTGTCTGGTGCCAATCCTTTTCGCACAGCATTTTCAAAACTTGAATCGGGTGCTTGCTTATTTAAACTATAATATTTCATAGATTATTGGGTTAAAATTCTAATACCTTGGGTGTTTATTTTTGAAACATAAATTTCAAATGGAATTTGTGTAGATTCTAATAATTTCTTTTGTGCATTTTTAACCTGAAGGGCTACATTTTCTCCTTTACATAAACTGAATACCGAAGGGCCTGAACCTGAAATCGATGTTCCCAATGCATTGGCGTCTAGTGCAACGTTTTTTAGCTCCTTAAAATTTGGAATTAATTTGCTTCTGTATGGCTCAACCACAACATCTTTTAAAGAACTTCCAATAAGTGTATAATCGTTTGTATGCAATGCATGAATCATACTTCCTAAATTTGACCATTGTGCTATGGCATCTGAAAGTGGGATTTCTTTTGGTAAAATAGATCTAGCTTCAGAAGTTTTAATTTCTATTTGTTGATGTGCAATAACGGCATATAATTCTTTAGGAGTAGGAATTTGCAATACTTCTAATGGCTGATTACTTTTTACAAGGGTAAAACCTCCAAAAAGGGCAGGAGCGATGTTATCGGCATGCTCGGATTTACTAGCAATGGCTTCTCCTTTCATTGCAAAAGTTGTAAGTTCTTCGTTAGTGTATGGATTTCCTAGAAGATTGTTTATTCCAAAAACACTTCCTGCAGCACTTGCAGCACTACTTCCAATCCCACTACCAGGTTTTATGTTCTTATAAATTTCAATTTCAAATCCAAAGTCCGGTTGAGCATCTTGATAAAGCGCAAGTGCCGAAACACCTGCCACGTTTTCTTTTACATTGAAAGGAAGCTCAAAACCACCTTCAATTTTTATTATATGAATACCTTTTTTTGGCGTTTTTCTAATAATCATTTCATCACCAATTGTATCTAAACAAAAACCTAAAACATCAAAGCCGCAGCCTACATTGGCGACTGTTCCTGGCGAGAATATTTTTACTTCTTCCATAGCTTTAAATATTTGATGCACGTATGATATCGGCAAATAGTCCCGAGGCTGTTACTTCAGATCCTGCTCCAGCACCTTTTATAATGAGTGGGTGATCAGTGTAACGGTCGGTGTAAAACATCACAATATTATCCTTTCCTTCCAAATTATAAAATGGATGACCTGCTTGAACTTCTTGGAGACCAACATTTGCTTTTCCATCTATAAATGAGGCAACATATTTCAATTTTGCGTCGTTATTATTTGCCGAATTTAGCAGTGTTTTAAATTCTTCATCTTTAGATTTTATTAATGTATAAAAATCATCAACAGATGAAGATTCTAATGCGCCCTCCGGTAAAAATCCATCATTTAAAATATCAGACATTCCCAATTTATAACCTGATTCCCTTGCTAATATAAGAAGTTTTCGAGCTACATCTTTCCCACTCAAATCAATTCTAGGATCAGGTTCTGTATAGCCTTCTTTTTGTGCTTGCTTTACAACTTCATAAAATGTTGTTGATTCGTTGAAGTTGTTGAAAATAAAATTTAAACTTCCAGACAAAACAGCGTGAATAGAGCGAATACGATCTCCAGAAGCAATTAAATGGTTTAGAGTATCAATCACAGGAAGACCTGCACCAACATTGGTTTCAAAAAGGAATGGCGCTTTATATTTGCGCGACAAATTTTTAAGATTTTGATATTGTTCGTAGTTTGAGGAACATGCAATTTTATTACACGCTATCACTGCAATACTCTGCTTCAAATAATATTCATATGTGCCTGCAACAGCTGCATTTGCAGTAATATCAACAAACATTGAGTTCCTTAAATTAAGAGCTTTTGCTTTTTCAAAAAATTCTATTAGATCTGTTTTCTCTCCATTTGCTAGAGTTTCTTGCCATTGACTTAAATCAATTCCTGAGTCATCAAAAGCCATAAGTTTGGAATTTGAAAGCCCAACGATATTAATCTTTAATTTTAATGTATTTTGAATGTAAGACGCTTGTTTTTCGATTTGACTTAAAAGTGTACTGCCTACATTTCCTACACCCATTACAAATAAATTGAGTTGTTTTTTTTCGACCTCAAAAAAGGATTCATGTAAACAATTGAGTGCTTTTTTTACGTCTTTATCTGCGATGACAGCAGTGATGTTTCTTTCTGAAGCACCTTGTGCAATAGCACGAATATTGACATTGTTTTTACCCAATGTACTAAACATATTTCCACTAATGCCTTGATGATTTTTCATCCGATCTCCAATGACCGCAACAATCGATAGATGTTGTTCAAGAACTAAAGGATCAATTTTTAAAAGTGAAATTTCATTTTCAAATTCTTTATCTAAAACCAATTTGGCAAGTTTAGCGTCCCTATCTGCAACACCAACACAAATAGAGTGCTCAGATGAAGCCTGAGTTGTTATAATGACATTTATTTTTTCATGCGCTAAAGTTTCAAACAATCGTTTAGAAAAACCAGGAATTCCAACCATACCGTTACCTTGTAGTGTTAATAAAGAAATTCCATTAACATTACTAATACCCTTAATAGGGTTAGAACTACCATTTTCTACATCTTTAGTAATAAGAGTGCCATCCTCTTCTGGTGCCATTGTGTTTTTGATGAGAATTGGAATATTTTTGGAAAGTACAGGCAATACCGTTGGAGGATATAATACTTTTGCCCCAAAGTGTGATAGCTCTATGGCTTCAAAGTAAGATAATTTGCGAATAGGTTTTGCTTGTTTAACAAGTTTTGGATTGGTGGTATACATACCGCTTACGTCGGTCCAAATTTCTAAAAATTTGGCATCCAATGCAGAAGCAACAATTGCAGCTGTATAATCTGATCCGCCACGCCCCAAAGTTGTAATTTCACCGTCTTCAGATTTTGAAATAAAACCTGGTAAAATCGTTATTAATTTGTCATTATGCTCAAAATAAGTAGTAATATTCGCATTGGTTTCCTCAAATTGAACGGCTGCGTTTGTGAAATTTGAATCTGTAACAATTAAATTTTGACTATTTTTCAATTGAACATTTAACCCTTTTTGCTGCATAGCTTCAAAAATGATAAGAGAAGACATTAACTCTCCAAAACTTAACAACTTATCTGTTGTTTGAGGCGATAATTCATTGATTAAATAAATTCCATCCAGAAGTTTTTCTAGTTCTATTAACTTCTCTAAAATGATATCTTTGGTGCTTTCCAAAGAATCTCCACTCAAAAGCCCCTCTATAACGTCAATATGTTGTTTTTTGAGTTTATTAAAATCGCTTTTGTAATCCAAATCTTTTGAAATGGCTTTGCTTGATGCATTCATCAACTTGTCTGTAATTCCACCAACTGCAGAAACCACAACCACAACAGATTCGTTCTCAGATGCATGGCTGACAATTTGAATAACTTTATTGATATTTTCTGAAGAACCTACTGAAGTTCCTCCAAATTTTAAAACTTTCATTTAGTGTTTGATTTAATTGAAATTGATGTTGTAAAAACAACTTGAAACATGACGAATATTTATATAAAAACGTACCCCAAAGGGGTAATAATCGCCAAAGCAATAATAGAAGTAAAGGGGCAAAATGCCCAAACAGCTAATGAATCATTTTTGAAAGTAATGTTTTGAAATGAATACATATTGTCTCAATTACAATTCAAAATTATTGTTTTTAGATTACTTAAAAAACTTATGCTTAAGTTTTATGAATTATTGATTTTCAGGGCGTTAATTTTTTCATTTAAACAAAAAAAACATTGAATACTGAGATATATTCAATGGTTTTTAAAATACTAAAAAAATGATTTAAACTGAGGGCAGTAACTTTGTTTTAACTTCTCCAAATCCAATTCGCAAACCATTTTTTTCTGAATGTCCTCTAAGTATTACAGTATCATTATCATTAATAAATTTTCGTTCCGAACCATCAGATAAAAGGAGTGGTTTTTCGCCTTTCCACGATAACTCCAACATTGATCCATAGGAATCTGGGGTTGGGCCAGAAATCGTACCGCTTCCCATCATATCTCCAGCATTAACAGGACAACCGTTTACAGTATGATGTGCCAGTTGTTGAGCCATATTCCAGTACATGTATTTAAAATTTGAACGAGAAACTACCGTTTCTTTATTATTTTCTGGTTTTATAGCCACCTCTAAGTTTATATCAAAACTTTTTTTACCTTGATATTGCAAATAATCAAGTGGAGTAGGGTTTTGTGCTGGAGATTCCACTCGAAAAGGTTCAAGCGCATCTAATGTAACTATCCATGGCGATATTGAAGAGGCGAAATTCTTGCCTAAAAATGGCCCTAATGGCACGTATTCCCAGCGTTGAATATCACGAGCACTCCAATCATTAAATAAAACAAGTCCAAAAATATAATCTTCTGCATCTTCAATTGGAATAGTGTCGCCTAAATCATTGGCATCAGTCGTAATAAAAGCCATTTCTAACTCAAAATCAACGGCTTTACTTGCTCCAAAAACAGGTGATTCTGTACCTGCAGGAAGGGTTTGTCCTTTTGGACGTCGTACAGGAATATCTGTAGTTATAATTGATGAGCTACGCCCGTGATACCCCACTGGTAGGTGTAACCAATTAGGCATTAGTGCGTTTTCTTTACCACGAAACATGATACCTACATTTGTAGCATGCTCTTTGCTGGCATAAAAATCAGTGTAATCACCAACTTGAACTGGTAATTGCATTTCAATTTCATCGAGTCTAAAAAGTACAATTTCCTTGTGTTTTACATTGCTTTTTAAAGTTGGATTGTTGTCATCAAATAATTCTGCAATTCGATTTCTAACAGCTCGCCAAGTTTTTCGTCCATCGGCTATAAAATCATTAAGATTATCTTGTAAAAACATATCATCTGTTAGTGGAATTCCATCAAAATAACCTAACTGATGAAGCGCTCCTAAGTCAATCGCAGTATCTCCAATACGTGTACCAATTGTAATTATATCATTTCTTGTAAGAAACACACCAAAAGGGATATTCTGGATTGGAAAATCTGAGTGTATATCTACGTGTAGCCAAGATGATCGATCTGGGTTGTTTGCAAAATTTGGCATATTCAAAAAATGTTAATTAATTTTTAATAAATTTTATATCAAATATATGTTTTTTAACGGATATAATTAATGTTATTCTTACTTTTGCATTTTTAAACGTTTATACACCAAAAATATGCAACGAGACGCACAAATTTTCGAACTTATTGAAGCTGAAAAACAACGCCAATTAAATGGTATAGAACTAATTGCTTCTGAGAACTTTACGAGTAATCAAGTCATGGAAGCCACAGGATCTGTATTAACAAATAAATACGCCGAAGGATACCCAGGCAAGCGTTATTATGGTGGATGTGAAGTAGTAGATGAAGTTGAGCAAATTGCTATTGACCGTGCCAAAACACTTTTTGGTGCAGAGTGGGCCAATGTTCAACCACACTCAGGAAGTCAAGCCAATACTGCTGTTTTTCATGCCTGCTTGAAAGTTGGCGATAAAATTTTAGGTTTTGATCTTGCTCATGGAGGACATTTGACTCATGGATCGCCAGTAAATTTTTCTGGACGTCTTTACAATCCTGTTTTTTATGGTGTTGAAAAAGAAATAGGAACACTTAATTATGATAAAATTCAGGAAATTGCAACCAAAGAACAACCAAAACTTATTATTGCAGGAGCATCCGCATATTCTAGAGATATAGATTATAAACGCTTCAGAGAAATTGCTGACAGCGTTGGTGCTATTTTACTTGGAGATATTTCGCACCCATCAGGGTTAATTGCTAAAGGTGTTCTAACCGATCCGCTACCACATTGTCATATTGTGACAACAACAACACATAAAACCCTTCGTGGACCACGTGGTGGTTTGATTATGATGGGAAAAGATTTTGAAAATCCATTTGGTTTGACCTTCAAATCTGGTAAGACAAAAATGATGTCATCGCTTTTGGATTCAGCTATTTTTCCTGGAAATCAAGGAGGGCCTCTAGAACATGTTATTGCAGGAAAAGCTATCGCTTTTGGTGAAGCACTATCAGACGAATTTATGCACTATATTTTGCAAGTAAAAAAGAATGCTGATGCTATGGCAAAAGCATTTGTTAAGCGTGGATATGACTTAATTTCTGGCGGTACCGATAACCACATGATGTTGATTGATTTAAGAAACAAAAACATTACTGGAAAAGACGCTGAAAATGCGCTTGTTAAAGCGGATATTACAGTGAATAAAAATATGGTGCCTTTTGATACACAAAGTCCGTTTGTAACCTCAGGAATTAGAGTTGGCACACCAGCCATCACAACTAGAGGACTTGTTGAAAGTGATATGGAAGCAGTCGTTGCGTTTATTGATGAAGTGATTAACAATTATGAAGACGAAGCCGTTTTAGAATCAGTTGCAAACCGCGTTAATGCAATGATGAGTCATCGACCACTTTTCGTATAAAAAACAAATTCATTTAAAATAAAAAGTCAGCGTTTTGTGCTGACTTTTTTAATTCTCAAAATCTGTAGCATTATAGGCCCCCAAATCACTAGGTGATGAGCGTGGTGCTCCGGTAATGTCAGTATTTAATTCTCCAGCAAATATTCCTTTAGAAGCTGCTGGAGAACTTAAAGGAATTTGAAGTTTATTTTGTTGAGGATCCAAAAATTCAGGGTTCATATTGAAAAATAAATTTTCATAAAAATTTAAATCCTCAAAATTATAATATGGTCCTGAAAAGTTGTTGTTGGGATCATTAAAATATATCAAACAGTTTTTAAATTTAAAGTCAAAACCAGCATCTGGAATAGGATCTAAAAGCAACTCAGGATTGTCGTTACCATAAATAATACAATTTGTGAAATTTGCTGAAATTAAGGCATTAGGAATAATATTTAGGTCCGAATCAACACTAAAATTATTGAGCAAAAGCGCAGGGAACTGACGGAAACTATTCGTCCAATAATTTGCTATGGTCGAATGAACAACATTATAATTTCCTCCAAATGTTGCAGCAAATGACGATTGTCCGCTTTTATTAATGACTAAATTTTCGGCGCTAATACTAGTTGCGCGCCCCAATACACCAAAATTACTTGAATTGTATATCTGTGTATTTGTAATTTCTAGTTTTGAGGAATCATCTTGATTTCCATCCACTAAAAGACCAACAGTACTATTTTTAATTGTGGTATGATTAAATATATTATTTGTACTTCCGTTAAATAGCCATATAGTTTGCCATTGCCCAGGCACTTCAGCAAAACCTGGTTCAAGTCGATCGCCTTCAAAAATAATTTCATTTTCCATAAGTTCTGAATCTAAACTTACAGTTCCATTGGCATGAATAGATGCATTATTAGTTACCAATAGACCAGAATTGGCATGAAAATGAACACGTGCGCCAGCTTCAATAGTTAGGTTTTTACTCTCGTCAACGGCAGCATAACCATAAATCACATAAGGTTTTTCGTTGGTAAACGTCAATTCATTATCATCTAAAAAACGACCTTGTATATTTGTTTCATCATAGGTACCATCACCATCAACATCAAAACTTAGAGTTTCTATTACTGTTGAACCGTCGGGGTTTGTTAATTGTTGTGGATAAATAAATACAGCGTCTTTAACAAGTGTAACAAGCTCTACTTTTTGAACGTTCATTGCACCAAATTCTATGGCGTCTGTGTATAAAAACTGTGTTTCATTTGTCACTAACGATTGAATATCAATCGTTGTTTCAATGAAAATATACATGCTGTCTTTGGCTAATAGTTCTACATTTGAAAACTCTTTTCCAGAAAGTGGAAGATCTCCAGTCATACCGTCAACATTAAGACGATAATTGGAATTTAGTCCATTTTTAAGTTTTATTTTTGGAATAGAAATATTTTCATCTGATGTATTATATACCTTTAAAGTATATGTGCTTGAACCAATATTACTAAAAACAGTATCAAGATAAACAGTGTCTTTTGAAAACCTCAAATTGCCATCGGTAGGATTGAAGTTAAAATCCTTTCGACAAGAACTCCAAAGCAGTAAAAAACAAAATGAGACTAGAAAATAAAAATAACGCTTCATACAAATTATGACTGATTTGTAAAAATATAACTTTTAAAGGAAATTACAGCTATTCATCAAAAATGGTTTGAATTGCTTCTGAAATTCGTTTTGGACGTTGAGTTTTAGGGTCAGTCATGCACCATTTTGTTTTACTTTTTACTAAAAGTTTTTCTGTTTTAGCATTATAAATTTCAACCACACGCACGCTTATAACACCCTCACATTCAGTTACATAAGTTTTTAAATGTAATTGATCTCCTAAAAAAGCTGAAGCTTTGTAATCAATTTCATGGCGTAAAACAACCCAAACATTTTCTTGACGTTGTTGTTTGGTAGTTAAAGAAGTCCAATGTGCGCGTGCCAATGCTTGAATCCATTCCAAATAACGGATGTTGTTGACATGATTCAAATGGTCAATATCATCTGAAATAACGGTTCGGAATTGCTCAAACACTTGCATTATTGGGCAGGAATTATTTTGACTTCAAAAATTTTATCCCAACGTTTTCCTGTTACAAACAATGTTTTTGTCTCAGGATTAAAAGCCATACCATTTAGTACATCTAATCCTGGGTGATTTGTTACTTTCTTTTTTAAATCTTTAAAATCGAGGACAGCCTCAATAGCTCCATTTTCTGGATTGATAATAGCTACACCATTTTTTTGATAACGGTTGGCATAAATTTTCCCATCGACCCATTCGAGTTCATTCAAATTTGCTAATTTTCCTTTGTTGGTGTATGCCTGAACAAAGCGTTCTTCCTCAAGTGTTTCGGGATTTAATATCCAAATATTTTCTGTACCGTCTGTTTTGTACAATTTTTCACCATCATTACACAAACCCCAACCTTCTTTGCTTTGGCCATAATTGAAGCTGCCAATGGCTTCAAACTTATTAACATCGTATATCAATCCACGACCTTCTCGCCATGTTAATTGATAAATTTTATCATTCAAAACCGTCAAACCTTCACCAAAGTATGATGGCGATAAATTAATATTCTTTAGAACTTTACCTTTTTTATAGTCTAAAGCTCTAAGTTTTGACTCTCCATATTGTCCAGTGCTCTCATACAATATTCCATTGTGAAACTCCAAGCCTTGAGTGTATGAAGTAATATCGTGCGGATAGGTGTTTATCAATTCATAAGAATAGAGTTTTGGGGACTCACTACTGACTATAATCACTTTCTTTAATGAAACTTCTTTTTTACCTTCAAAAAAGACAGTGGCCTTTATCATTTTTTCACCTAAACTGATAGTTTTTAAATTCAATTGGTTTGAAATTAAAGTATTATTAAGAGTGAATTGAACAGAATCAATAACCTTGTTATTTGAGTTTGATATATCTAATTCTAACACTTCAGCGTTAGAAATAATGTTCTTCTTTGCATTGGATTGAATCGTAAAGTTGGATTTAATTGTTTTTGAAGAATTTCCACAAGACGATATAATAGATGTAACAACTATGATTTTCAATACTTTAGATAGGCGCATGGTTTCAAATTATTTTTGGCAATTTATTTATTTATATTCAGTAAAAAAAATATTAAAACATCGTATATTTGCCATGGGCAAGTCCTACACAACCAGCTCCTGTAGAATCCTCCAGGGCGGGAACGCAGCAAAGGTATACGGTTGTAGCGGTGTGATGTAGGTCGCTTGCCTTTTTTTGTACTCTATATTATCTTAAATATTTCTATATTTAACATATGAATTACTAGAAAAGTATGTCAAAAACAGTTCTTATTACTGGCGGATCTTCAGGAATTGGAAAATCCATTGGTGAATATCTTACAGAAAAAGGATATTTAGTGTATGGGACTAGTCGTTTTCCTGAGAAATACAAAAACTCAAAATTTCCGATTTTAAAATTAGACGTTACAAATCCCGATTCTATTTTGAGTTGTATCAAAGAACTATTGAAAAAAGTCAATAAAATTGATGTACTCATTAATAACGCAGGAGTAGGAATTACTGGCCCAATGGAAGAAATTCCGGTGGCCGAAATGAAAAACAATTTTGAAACTAATTTATTTGGCCCAATTGGAATGATTAATGCAGTTTTACCAAATATGCGTTCTAATAAATCAGGACTAATTATTAATATTACATCTATTGCAGGTTACATGGGGTTGCCTTTTCGGGGAGTGTATAGTGCAAGTAAAGGTGCTCTTGAACTTATTGCTGAGGCCTATCGAATGGAATTAAAAGCATTTGGTGTTCAAATGACAAACGTAGCACCAGGTGATTTTTCAACTAATATTGCCGCTGGTCGATACCATGCTCCATTGCTTGAAAATTCTCCTTACAATGAAACTTATGGTAAAACTTTAGAATTACTTAATGATCATGTAGACGATGGAGAAGATCCTAAAATATTAGCAAAAGTTGTACATAATATTATAGAAACAAAACATCCAAAAATTCATTACAAAGTAGGCGCCTCTTTACAAAAATTTTCTATTATTTTGAAGCGCATCCTGCCAGACAAAGTTTTTGAACAGCTCTTGATGTCGTTTTATAAACTTTAATGTTTAAAACTCTTAAAACTTGTTAATATATTTTTACCTATCATCTTTGGTGTAGAAAGCTATTATTTTACTTTTACAGCTAAACTATAATTTAATAACTATATGAAATTTTTTATCGATACCGCAAATTTAAATCAAATTAAAGACGCTCAAAATCTTGGAGTTCTTGATGGCGTAACCACCAATCCATCACTGATGGCTAAAGAAGGAATTACAGGTGCCGATAATATTTTAAACCACTATAAAGCCATTTGCGAGATTGTTGATGGTGATGTTTCTGCAGAAGTTATCGCTACTGATTTTGAGGGAATGGTTAAAGAAGGGGAGGCTCTTGCAGCACTACACCCACAGATTGTTGTCAAACTCCCCATGATAAAAGCAGGGATAAAGGCTTGTAAATATTTTAGTGACAAAGGTATAAAGACTAATGTGACATTGGTATTTTCACCTGGGCAAGCCATTTTGGCCGCCAAAGCAGGGGCTACCTACGTTTCTCCATTTATTGGGCGATTGGATGATATTTCTACTGATGGCCTTAATTTGATTGCCGAAATTCGTCACATCTATGACAACTACGGATTTGAAACTGAAATCTTAGCTGCATCAGTACGCCATACCATGCACGTTATTGACTGTGCAAAAATTGGAGCAGACGTTATGACAGGTCCATTGAGTTCGATTGAAGGATTACTCAAGCATCCGCTTACTGATATTGGATTGGCGAAATTTTTAGCTGATTACAAAAAAGGAAATTAGAATGAAAAAAGCGATGTTCTTTTTTAAATAGAGGAATTGAACATAAAAAAGGAATCCCTATCTTTGAGCCATATTTAAAACCAACACAAAGCAAATGAAATTATTAGATGGAAAAACAGCGATTGTTACAGGTGCCAGCAGAGGTATAGGGAAGGGCATCGCTACCGTTTTTGCACAACATGGTGCCAATGTAGCATTTACATATAGTTCGTCTTCAGAAGCGGCTATTGTTCTCGAAAATGAACTTAACGCCCATGGGGTAAAAGTTAAAGCTTACCAAAGTAACGCAGCCAATTTTGAAGCAGCACAACAACTTGTGGCAAACGTTCTTGAAGATTTTGGAGCCATAGACGTCTTAGTGAATAATGCTGGAATTACAAAGGACAACCTTTTGATGCGAATGAATGAAGAAGATTTTGATAAAGTAATTGAAGTTAATCTTAAATCTGTCTTTAACATGACCAAAGCCGTACAACGTACAATGCTTAAACAACGTCAGGGGTCAATCATCAATATGAGTTCTGTTGTCGGAGTAAAGGGAAATGCTGGACAAACCAATTATGCAGCGTCAAAAGCAGGGATTATTGGATTTTCAAAATCGGTTGCACTAGAATTGGGTTCTCGAAACATTCGAAGCAATGTGATTGCACCAGGATTTATTGAAACTGAAATGACCGCAAAACTAGATGAAGCCACAGTAGAACAATGGCGTGCTGGAATTCCACTAAAGCGTGGGGGCTCTCCAGATGATATTGCCAATGCTTGTGTGTTCTTAGCTAGCGATCTTTCAGCATATATTACAGGGCAAACCCTTCATGTTGATGGTGGTATGCTCACCTAATTTTTCAAGGTTGCCATATGACAACAACAATAGTTTTATTTGGCATTTTGGCAATCGTTATAGCGTTTATATTAGCGCTTTTTCAATATAAACCTTGGACTTCAGAAAAAGTCTTTTGGGCACTCACTTTAGCAAGAACGCTTACGTTAAGTGCCCTTTTTTTATTGCTAATTAACCCAGAAACCGTAATAAAATCTGCAGAATTTATTAAACCTAAACTAGCTGTTTTAGTCGATAATTCGCAATCGGTTAAATTTTTAAAAAAAGACAGTATTGCTCGAGAGCTTTTGAGTCAAATAAAAACAAATAATTCATTATCTGAAAAATTTGACCTTCACTATTTCACCTTTGATAACGAGCTTTCTGGCGGTGATTCTCTAAACTTTAATGAACCACAAACCAACATTGGGAAATCCCTTATACAGGCCCATGAGGTTTTTAAAGATGATGTGTCGCCTATACTACTTTTAAGTGATGGAAATCAAACGTTTGGCACTTCGTACGGATATATTGCTAAACAATTTTCTGATCCTATTTACCCTTTGGTTTTGGGGGATACAATGCAGTATATTGATTTAAAAATCAAACAATTAAACGTCAATAGCTATACATTTTTGGATAACACTTTTCCTGTTGAAATTTTTGTCAATTACAATGGAAGTGATACTAAAAGTTCAGTTTTAGAAATATTTCAAGATAAAACATTAGTATACAAAGAAGAATTACAATTCTCAGGTTTAAACAATTCAAAAGTAATCACACCAAGACTCAAAGCATCCAAAGTAGGACTTCAACGTTACAGCGTAAGGTTACATCCTTTATCATCTGAAAAAGTGGTTTCCAATAACAATAAAACATTTGCCATTGAAGTTATCGACCAGAAACTAAATATTGCATTGATTTCAAAAAATACGCATCCAGATATTGGGGTATTTAACTCTGTTATTTCTAGTCAAAAGAATTATACATTTATTCGTTATACTCCAGAAGAGTTTTTGGAAATTTCTGAGGAATTTGCATTTATCATTTTGTATCAACCAGATTATAATTTTGGATCTATTCTAGAACAAATAAAAACAAAAAAATTAAATACGTTTATTGTTGGAGGAACATCTACAGAATGGTCATTTTTGAATGCCACTCAACCTTATTTTAAGCAAGAAATTACAAAGCAAAAAGAAGCCTATCAAGCCGCGTTCAATACCGATTTTGATGCTTTTTCAATTATTCCATTATCATTTGAAGATTACCCCCCTTTAAAAACTGAATTTGGAACTACTGAAATAAGCGTCCCTCATCAAATTTTGTTGTATAAATCTATTAATGGGCGACCTACTAAAATGCCATTGATGTTCTCTTACACTGATGAGGGAGTTAGAAATATTACGTTAGTAGCTGAAGATATATGGAAATGGCGTTTAAAATCATTTCAATTAGATGATAATTTTGAAAAATTTAATGCTTTTTTTAATGTCATTTTTCAATATTTAAGTACACAAAAAACATCAAAACGACTTGTGGCTAATCACAGTCCAGTTTTTGACGGTTCTGTTGCTGCAGAGATTTTTGCTCAGTTTTATGATGAAAATTTTCAATTTAATCCTAATGCAAGTTTAGATATTGAAATCAGTTCACCTCAAATTAAAACTTCTATAAACTATCCACTTGTGCTAGTTGGTGACATGTACAAAGTTGATTTAAGTGATTTAAAACCAGGTAATTATACATACAAGATAAATACTAAGGGTCAACAGTTTTCAACTTCGGGCCAGTTTGAAATTTTAGAATTTAATGTTGAAGCACAGTTTTTTAATTCTGATTATCAACAGCTCTTTCAATTGGCCACAAAAACTAAAGGACATGTATTTTTAGAAAATGAATTTGATAATTTATTGGATGAATTATTAAATAATCCTAAGTATAAATCAGTTCAAAGAATCAACAAAAAAACTGTACCTTTGATAAATTATAAATTATTGCTCTTACTAATTGTATTGAGCCTAGCATTGGAATGGTTTATAAGAAAATACAAAGGATTAATTTAATAACTAAATTTATACAAAATGCAAAATTTACCCAAAATAGGCCTGCCTATAATTTTTACAATAGCCGTACTAGTCATTCTTATTTCAAAAGCCGCTGTAACCATTGGACCTGGAGAAGGTGGTGTTTTGTTTGAGCGTTTTGGCGATGGAATAAATACAGAAAAAACCTATGGAGAAGGTTTTCATATTGTTGCCCCATGGAATACAATGTTGATTTTTAAAGTACGTCAGCAGTCAATTTCAGATGAAATGAATGTACTTTCTGTAAACGGATTGGAAGTTCGCGTCAATGGAACAATTTGGTATGAGCCTGAGTATGAAAACTTAGGAAAACTCATCAAAACAAAAGGTCAAGATTACGTTATGGAACTTCTTAACCCTGCTGTAAACGCTGCCGCAAGAAGTGTTGTTGGACGTTATACCCCCGAACAATTATATTCAAGTAAACGTGATGTTATTGAACAAGAAATACTTGACGAAGTTGTTAATCTTATGAAAGGACAATACTTAAATGTAAAACGTGTATTAGTAGAAGATGTAAAACTACCTGAAACGATTAAAAATGCGATCGAAGGAAAACTAAAACAAGAACAACAATCATTAGAATATGAATTTAGGTTGGTTACCGCTGATAAAGAAGCGCAAAAACAACGTATTGAGGCACAAGGTAAAGCCGACGCTAACCGCATTTTAAGTGCTTCGTTGAATGATAAAATTTTACAAGATAAAGGAATTGAAGCTACAGTTAAATTGGCTGAATCTCCAAACAGTAAAGTTATTGTTATTGGTTCTGGTGATTCTGGAATGCCAATTATTTTGGGTAACCAATAAAATTTTAAAAAAAAGTTAGGAAATAAAAAAATATTTTTTGAATATTTGCTATAATAAATTAAAACATTGAAAAACAACAATTTACACCATCACCATTTTCATACTTGCACACAGGCGAGTTTTATGTTTATGGAGTAAATTTATTTTATAAAATGACATTAACCCGCTTGAGTTTCAAGCGGGTTTTTTTATTCAAAATTTCTAAAAATGAAAACACTGAAGGTAGCTGTTCAAAAATCAGGACGATTAAAAGACGATTCTTTAAAATTATTAAAGGATATTGGAATTTCTGTAGATAATGGAAAAGAACAACTTAAAGCACGTGCAACCAACTTTCCTATCGAGGTTTTTTATCTGCGTAATGGGGATATTCCTCAATATCTTAAAGATGGTGTTGTGGATATTGCTATTATTGGTAGTAATATATTAGTTGAAAAAGGAGAGGGGATAACAACAGCGTTAGAGTTAGGTTTTTCGCATTGCCGTGTATCTTTAGCAGTACCTAAATCAATGGATTATAACAATTTAAATGATTTGAATGGAAAAAAGATTGCAACCTCTTATCCCAATACTGTTGAAGCATTTTTAAAGGAAAAAGGTGTCGATGCCGAATTGCACATTATTAATGGATCTGTAGAGATTGCACCTAATATTGGTCTCGCAGATGCTATTGTAGATATCGTTTCGACAGGGGGCACATTGTTTAAAAATAATCTTGAAGAAAAAGAAGTTTTGCTTACTTCTGAAGCAGTACTTGCTGTGTCACCTAAAATTGAAACTGCACAAACTGAGTTGCTAGAAAAAATAAAATTTAGAATACAATCTGTACTTAAGGGAAGGTCATCAAAATATGTTTTACTAAACGCACCAAATGATAGTTTAGAAAATATCATAAAGATTCTTCCAGGCATGAAAAGCCCTACAGTTTTGCCGTTAGCAAAATCAGGGTGGAGTTCTGTACATAGTGTTATAAGTCAGCACCTATTTTGGGATATCATTGATGATTTAAAACGCAATGGTGCAGAAGGTATTCTTATTTGTCCAATTGAAAAAATGGTACTCTAATGGCAATCATAAAAAATCCAAAACCTATAGAATGGGATGCAATTTTAAGGCGTCCAACACAAAATAGCGATGTTCTTAATGAAATTGTCAATGATGTTTTTGAGGCTGTTCAAATCCAAGGTGATAATGCTCTAAAACAATACACAAAAACGTTTGATAACGTAGATATTGATGATCTAAAAGTTTCAAAACTTGAAATTGAAGCGGCAGAAAAAGTCATTTCACCAGAACTCAAAAAGGCGATCATAAAAGCAAAGTCAAACATTGAAACTTTTCATAAAGCTCAAAAAACCAGTCGTGTTGATGTTCAAACTCAAATAGGAGTCCGTTGTTGGCAAGAAAAACGTCCAATTGAATCTGTTGGATTGTATATTCCTGGTGGAACAGCACCATTGTTTTCAACTGTTTTAATGTTGGCCATTCCAGCTCAAATTGCAGAATGTAGCTCTATTGTCTTGTGCACTCCTCCAAATGCTTCTGGAGGTGTTGCCAATGAAGTACTATTTACCGCTGCACTTTGTGGAATAGAAAAAATATATAAAGTTGGTGGCATACAAGCTATTGCAGGAATGACCTTCGGAACAGATACAATTCCCAAGGTGAATAAATTATTTGGACCTGGAAATCAATATGTTACTGCTGCAAAACAAGCTGCCACCAAATTTGGTATAGCCATTGATATGCCAGCTGGCCCAAGTGAATTGTTGGTAATGGCCGATGCATCTGCAACACCATCTTTTGTAGCATCAGATTTGTTAAGTCAAGCGGAGCATGGTATTGATAGTCAAGTGGTTTTAGTGTCAACAGATCTTGACCTTTTGGAGGCTGTTTCATTTGAAGTTCAAAAGCAAAAACAATCATTGAGTAGAAAAGCTATTATTAAAAAGGCTCTCGAAAATATGAAGCTAATTCATTGTTCAAATAAAGAAACAGCAGCAGATCTCATTAATTTTTATGGCCCAGAACACTATATCATTTCAACTTCCGATAATGCGTTTTATATCAATAAAGTAAAAAATGCAGGGTCTGTATTTATTGGCGATTATACTCCAGAAAGCGCTGGAGATTATGCCTCTGGCACCAATCATACGTTGCCAACAAATGGATATGCAAAAGCATATTCTGGAGTAAATCTTGATAGTTATATGAAAAGCATCACCTTTCAAGAAATTACAAAAGAAGGACTTTTGAATTTGGGACCAACAATTGAGTTGATGGCTGAAGCTGAGGGTCTTTCGGCACATAAAAATGCAGTTTCTATTCGTTTAAAAACACTTAAAAATGAATCTTAAAGCGTTAATTAGACCAAGTATAGCGGCGATGAAGCCCTATTCATCAGCACGTGACGAGTTTCAAAATCAAGACAGCCACCTTGTATTTTTGGATGCCAATGAAAGTCCATTTCAAAATGATTTAAATCGCTATCCAGATCCACAGCAAATCCTTTTAAAAACTAAACTAGCAACATTAAAAGAAGTATTACCAAATCAAATTTTGTTGGGGAATGGAAGTGACGAAGTCTTGGATTTATTATTTAGAGCTTTTTGCGAACCAAACCAAGATGCAGTGTTGACGCTTACACCAACTTATGGAATGTATGGGGTTTTAGCAAACTTAAACGCAATTGAAAATCAGCAAGTTACACTAAATTCTAAATTTCAAATCGAAATAGATGATATTCTAAAAGCAATTCAACCAAATACGAAGATGATTTTTATTTGTTCACCAAACAACCCTTCGGGAAATCTTCTGGATACAAAAGCCATAGAGGGTGTTTTAAAAGCTTTTGGTGGTTTGGTCGTAATTGATGAGGCCTATATTGATTTTACAGATTCTAAGAGCTGGATTGAGCGTTTATCGGAATTTCCTAATTTAGTGGTGACTCAAACTTTGTCAAAAGCATATGGTCTTGCGGGTATTCGTCTTGGAATTTGTTATGCTTCTACAGAAATTATTTCTGTTTTAAATAAAATTAAACCGCCTTATAATATCAATTTATTAACTCAAAATGCAGCTTTTGAAGGGATTTCAAAACAAGAAAATACAAAAAATAAAATTGATATTATATTATCTGAACGTGAAAAATTGATTCAAAATCTTAACAGTTTATCTTTTGTAAAAACAATTTTCCCATCAGATGCAAATTTCATTTTAATACGTGTTGATGATGCCAATATGAGATATACCCAATTAATAGCAAAAGGTATAATTGTCAGAAATCGACATGGGCAACCATTGTGTGATCATTGTATAAGAATTACAATAGGAACACCAGATGAAAATTTAAAATTAATCCAAGCCTTACAAACCATTTAATTATGAAAAAAGTACTTTTTATAGATAGAGATGGCACCTTAATCAAAGAACCAGAAGATTATCAAATTGATGCTTTTGAAAAGCTAGAGTTTTATCCTGATGTATTTTATTATTTAAAAAAAATTGCTGTTGAATTAGATTTTGAATTGGTAATGGTAACGAATCAAGATGGTTTGGGGACTGCTTCATTTCCAGAAAATACGTTTTGGCCAGTGCATAATTTCATGGTGCAATGTTTTGAAAATGAAGGTATTGTGTTTAAAAATCAACATATAGACCGCACCTTTACAAAAGATAATGCGCCAACACGAAAGCCACGAACAGGCTTGCTTACCGCATATTTCAATGAGGATTATGATTTGACAAACTCCTTTGTAATTGGTGATCGATTAACAGATATAGAATTAGCAAAAAACTTAAATTCAAAAGGAATTTTAATCAATGATGGCGGAAATTTAGATACAACCGAATTGAGTGTTTCCAATAGTGAGCTTTCACCGTTTATAGCTTTAGAAACAAACCAATGGCGTATGATTTATGAATTTTTAAAATTGGAATCTCGCACCGGAAAAATCAGTAGAAAAACCCATGAAACTGATATAGAAATTTCTTTAAATTTAGACGGTACTGGACAAAGTAATATAGATACTGGAATTGCTTTTTTTGATCATATGCTAGACCAAATTGCACGTCATGGTCAGATGGATTTAGATATAAAAGTCAATGGTGACTTAGAAGTTGATGAGCATCACACTATTGAAGATACCGCTATTGCTCTTGGAGAGCTTTTTAATCAAACCTTAGGTAATAAATTAGGTATTGAACGCTATGGATTTTGCTTACCAATGGACGATTGTTTAGCTCAAGTGGCTATTGATTTTGGTGGTAGAAACTGGTTGGTTTGGGATGCAGATTTTAAGCGTGAATATATTGGGAAAATGCCCACAGAAATGTTTATACATTTTTTCAAATCTTTTACTGATGGTGCAAAATGCAACCTAAATATTAAAGCAGAAGGAACAAACGAACACCATAAAATTGAAGCTATTTTTAAAGCCTTTGCAAAATCCATAAAAATAGCGGTTAACAGAAACCCCAATAAAATGATTCTTCCATCAACAAAAGGAATGCTATAATGAAAGTTACACTTTTAGATTATGGAGCTGGCAATATTCAAAGTGTTCAATTTGCTTTAGAACGACTTGGGGTTAATGCCATACTTTCTAATAATAAAGAAGACATCTTATCTTCAGATAAAGTGATTTTTCCTGGAGTTGGACAGGCAAGTCAAGCCATGAAACAATTAAAAGCAACAGGCTTAGAAATCTTAATTCCAGGGCTAAAACAAGACGTTCTGGGAATTTGTTTGGGAATGCAATTGCTTTGCAAAACAACCGAAGAGGGGAGCACCAAAGGATTGGGCGTATTTGATGTTGATGTCAAACGATTTGAAGCCAATGTAAAAGTTCCACACATGGGCTGGAACTTGATTGAAAATTTAAAATCAGGACTATTTATAGGATTGGAAACACCTACCTACATGTATGCAGTACACAGTTATTATGCGCCAAAATGTGATTTTACGATTGCAACTTCAAATTATGATATTGATTTTTCATCGGCATTGCAAAAAAACAACTTTTATGGCGTACAATTTCACCCAGAGAAAAGTAGTCAAGAAGGATCTTTAATTTTAGAAAACTTTTTAAAATTGTAATTTATGAGACTTATACCAGCTATAGATATCATTGACGGTCAATGTGTTAGACTTACTAAAGGGGATTATTCAACTAAAAAAGTGTATAACGAGAATCCATTGGAAGTCGCAAAAATGTTTCAAGATTCAGGAATTGAATATTTGCATTTAGTAGACCTTGATGGTGCAAAAGCAAAACATATTGTAAATTATAAGATATTAGAAACATTAGCGACTCAGACAAGTTTAAAAATAGATTTTGGTGGTGGACTAAAATCGGACGATGATTTAAGAATTGCTTTTGAATCTGGTGCTCAACAGATTACAGGCGGAAGTATAGCAGTAAAAAATCCAAATTTGTTTGAATCTTGGATATACCATTATGGTTTCGAAAAAATAATCCTTGGTGCAGATTGTATTCATGGAAAAATCGCTATTCAAGGTTGGCAAGAAGAAAGTTCACTAGAAGTTCTTTCATTTATTGATGCTTACACAAAAAAAGGAATTAAAAATGTCATTTGTACTGATATTTCAAAAGATGGTATGTTGCAAGGCCCTGCGTTTGCATTATACAAAACTATATTGAATAAAAATCCAGACCTCAATCTGATTGCATCTGGCGGCGTGTCTGACTTTGAAGAACTTCCAAAATTAAAAGCATTAGGCTGCGAAGGTGTTATCATTGGCAAAGCAATATATGAAGGGAAAATTACCTTAAAAGCACTAGAGCAATTTCAAATTAATTCGAATTAGTATGTTGACAAAAAGAATAATTCCTTGCTTAGATATAAAAAATGGAAGAACAGTAAAAGGTGTAAACTTTGTAAATCTTCGTGACGCTGGAGACCCTGTGGTATTGGCACAACAATACGCTATTCAAGGTGCAGATGAGTTGGTATTTTTAGATATTTCGGCGACATTAGAGTCAAGAGGAACTACACGTGATATGGTTAAAAAAGTAGCGCAAGAAATTGATATTCCTTTCACTGTTGGAGGTGGTGTTGCAAGCATTGAAGATGCCTCACTATTGCTCAAATCAGGTGCCGATAAAGTAGCTGTAAATTCTGCAGCAATAAAACGCCCAGAACTTATACATGAATTGTCACAAAATTTTGGAAACCAATGTGTTGTCGTTGCTATTGACGCAAAAAAGATAGATGATCGCTGGAAAGTACATTTGGCGGGAGGAACAATACCTACAGATTTGGATTTGTTTGAATGGGCAAAAAAAGTTGAATCATTAGGGGCAGGAGAGATTTTATTTACTTCAATGAATCACGATGGAGTAAAAACAGGTTTTGCTAACGATGCATTAGCCCAATTATCAGAAACCGTAAATATTCCTATCATTGCTTCTGGCGGAGCTGGGTCTATTCAACATTTTGAAAGTGTGTTTAAAAAAGGAAAAGTTGATGCTGCATTGGCTGCCAGTGTATTTCATTTCGGAGAAATTTCAATCCCAGAACTTAAAAAAGAATTACAACAAAATCATATAAATATTAGACTATAATGATTGTAAACTATAATACCAATGGCCTTGTACCGGCCATTATTCAAGATGCTGAAACAAAAAGTGTTTTGATGCTTGGATATATGAATAAAGAAGCGCTAGAAATAACGCAAAAAAGCAAGCGTGTTACGTTCTTTAGTAGAAGTAAAAATCGACTTTGGACAAAAGGGGAGAAGAGTGGTAATTTTCTGAATTTCAAATCTTTAAAGGTTGATTGCGATGGAGACACCCTTTTGATAAAAGCAAGTCCTGATGGTCCAACATGCCACAAAGGGACAGATACTTGTTGGGACGAGGTCAATGCTCAGGGTTTTGGGTTTTTATCCGATTTAGAGCAAGTCATTTCAAATCGAAAACATAATCCAAATGACACGTCTTATGTCTCTAGTTTATTTGAAAAAGGCATCAATAAAATCGCACAAAAGGTAGGAGAAGAGGCCGTTGAAACGGTCATTGAAGCCAAAGACCAAAATGATGAATTGTTTTTAGAAGAAAGCGCAGATTTATTATTTCATTATTTAATTTTACTTCAAGCTAAGGGCTATCGTCTTTCAGACATCGTTAATGTATTAAAATCAAGACATTAATTTTTATTTGTAGTTAGAAACCCCGACCTTAAGCAGATGTTTCAAAAGCGTTTTTATTATTTGGTTAAATTTCAATTTTTGGGCTACCGATTTCATGGATGGCAAAAACAACCAAATACCAAAACACTGCATCTAATGATTGATAAAACCCTGCGATATATTCTTCAAAATCAATCATTTAAAACATTAGCTGCCAGTAGAACCGATGCTAAAGTTTCCGCTCAAGAAGCTGCATTTGAGTTATTTTTAAAAGATGAACCTATAAAAGATTTAACCTTATTCTTGGAGGATTTTAATACTAATTTACCTCAAGATATTCGTGCATTATCAATTGATGAAGTGACCTCAGATTTTAATATTATTCAAGATTCTAAATACAAAGAATATCATTATATTTTTACGCAAGGGGAGAAGTGCCACCCTTTTTGTGCCCCCATCATGACAACCATTTTAGAACCACTAGATATAGAATTAATAAAAAAGGGAGCTCAACTTTTTCAAGGACTACATAATTTTAAATCGTATTGTTATAAAGCGACTGACAATGGGCTATACCAACGTGAATTGCAAACTTGTGAATTAATTGAAAACTCCTTGTATACAGCCAATTTTTTTCCAAAAAAGAGCTACATATTACGTGTAATAGGAAAGGGATTTGGACGCCATCAAATACGTTTGATGATGGGCGCATTAATCAAACTGGGGAGAGGAGAAGTAGATTTGAATTTTATTGAGAAAAGTTTAAAAAAAGACACTACAATTACCATCGACTACATTGCTCCAGCTTCTGGTTTGATATTACATAAAATAGATTTTTAAAGCTTATTCCCATTGATCTGACAAACGTTCCTTTAGCATAGAAAAGATACGTTTATTTATTTTTGATGTATTGGTAGTGTAAAACTTAAATTCTTCAGTAGTTAGTAGTCCAATCACACAGCCCAAAAGCATCTGTTTTAGAGTTGTATTCGTTTTAAATTGAGTTATTATAATCTCTTGTTTTTCAAGAAAACTTAAGGCACTTAGGTCTCGATTTTTTGTCTTAATTCTAGATAAGAAAACTTCAATTAATAAGTCATTTTGAAATTTTAAAATAGGCCGTAAAACCTGATTCTGAAATGTTTCAAAGCTTGATGACGCTTCAAAAATTTTAGCAGAAGAAATTTCTGGACGTTGACTTATAAGTTGTTGATCTCTAGAATTTACGCTCATAAATTTCAAGGTCAAAAGTAGAGGATGAAGCAATGATATGATCAAATATATCAGCAATAATGTATTCGTAATTTTGCCAACGTTTATCATTGCAAAAGGCATAAATCTCTATGGGTAGGCCATTTTCATTGGGTTGAAGTTGGCGTGCCATGATCATCAAATCTTTGTTGATAGCCGAATGTTTTTCTACATAGGACTCAATGTATTTTCTAAAAACACCAATATTTGTTAGGTTTCTACCATTAATAAGTAGTGTTTTATCAATCTCATTTTTAGTGTTGTGAGAAGAAATATCAGATGATTTATTAGAAATATAGTCACTTATTAATTCAATTTTTGATAGATTATTTAAATCCTCTGAGTTTAAATAACGAATACTTGCCATTCTAATACTAAGTGATCTTTTGATGCGCCTTCCATTAGATTCTGTCATTCCTCTCCAATTCTTAAATGAATCTGAAATAAGCGCATACGTAGGAATAGTGGTAATGGTATGGTCAAAATTTCGAACTTTTACGGTAGCAAGGTTTATTTCTATAACACCACCATCAGCACCAAATTTTTGAAATGTAATCCAATCACCAATACGAACCATATCATTAACAGAAACTTGAATACTGGCTACAAACCCAAGAATTGTATCCTTGAAAACTAAAATTATTACGGCAGAAACAGTACCAAGTCCAGCCATAAATTCCCAGAACGATATTCCAGTAATGACAGCAAATGTTGCAAATACACCTGTAAGCCAAACAAATATCATAATGACTTGAATATAGCTGTCAATAGGTTTGTCTTTTAGTCGTTCAACAGATTTAAAATAGGTTTTTAAGGAGCCAAATATGCTACGTAATCCCCATACAGAAAACACTATTCCAAGTACTAAAATTATTTTTTGGATAAAATTTTGCCATTGAGGATGTTCAAAAAATATATTTGGAATAACTTCATAAGCGACAAATAAAGGTACTATGTGAGCAATATTTCGCGGCACTTTATGAGCAATCATAATATCATCAAATTGAGTTTTTGAGCGTTGTGCAATTTTTGAAAACACAACCCTAATAATTAAACGGATTAGGTAATCAATAATAAAAATTACAAATAAAGCACCTGCTACAAGTAAAATAATACTAAGCCAGTCTGATAATGAAGAGTTTGCTCCAGCTTTTGTTAAAAAGCGTTTTAATGATTCAAGAAAAAATTCCATAATAAGTTTTAAACAATTTTACTTTTGAATTGTTTTATTCAATTTTTTTTCAACTACAAAAGTACCAAAAGGAATGACTGAAGCTATTAAAACCAAAAAAAAATTATTTTTAATCCATTGATTTTCAGTTCTCAATACAATTGCTAGTGCAATATAACCCATAAATAATAATCCATGTGGCATCCCTAGCATTTTTACGTAAGTTGGATCATCAGCCACATATTTTATTGGAACAGCAATAAAAAGTAGCAATATGTATGATAAGCCCTCAAGAAAGGCAATAATTCTGAATGTTTTTATTAAAGACATATTAAAGATATAAGTAGGGTACAAAAATACGAATAAAAATACTTTAATGGAAAATAATCAATTTTACATAATATAAATTATAATACACTTAAATAATGCTTAAAGTATTGATATTCAAAGAGTTTACAAAAACAAGTTATCTATATGTTTAAAAGGGTTTGATTTTTAAGAAATAGAATTAAATATATCTATAGAATTAAACCAAAAACTGAAACAGTTCTGGTTTATCGTTAAGATAATCACCAAAAAAATTGTGTGCCTTTAATTTTGTAATGAGTGGTTGTAAATCTTCTTGGGTTTTTAACTGTATTCCAACAACAGCAACATCATTCTCTCGATTTACCTTTTTAGTATACTCAAAATGTGTAATATCATCATGTGGTCCGAGCATATCTACCACAAATTCACGTAAAGCGCCAGGACGCTGTGGAAACTTTATAATAAAATAATGCTTTAAGTTGGCGTATAACAATGCACGCTCCTTTATTTCAGCTGTTCGTGTGATATCATTGTTACTACCGCTTACCAAACAAACTACTGTTTTGCCTTTAATTTCATTTTTAAACTCATCCAAGGCGGCAATACTCATTACTCCAGCAGGTTCGGCAACAATAGCATCTTTATTATACATTTCTAAGATGGTTTGACAGATTTTACCCTCGTGAACAGTTGTCATTACATCTAAATTCTTTTGACATATTTCAAAAGTTAAATCTCCAACTTTTTTCACAGATGCACCATCGACAAATTTTTCAATTTTATTTAGTTGAACTAGCTCTCCTTTTTTTATGGATTTTGACATGGATGGTGCACCAGCGGGCTCTACTCCTATGATTTTTGTTTCTGGCGATAAGGCTTTTACCACAGAGGATAATCCAGAGGCCAATCCGCCACCACCAACAGGGATAAAAATATAATCTATTGGTATATCAGATTGTTGAATAATTTCTAAACCAACTGTTCCTTGACCTTCAATAACTTTTGGGTCATTAAATGGATGAACCAATGGTTTATTGTATTGCTCACATTCTTCAATGGCTTTGTGATATGAATCATCAAAGGTATCTCCTGTCAAAACAACTTCTACAAACTCTTTTCCAAACATTTTAACCTGTTCAACCTTTTGATTTGGTGTTGGTGCAGGCATAAATATTTTTCCTTTTATTTTTAAAAGTTGGCAAGACAAAGCAACGCCTTGTGCATGGTTTCCAGCACTTGCACAAACTATTCCATTTTTGGTTTCTTCATTCGTTAAAGAAGAAATTTTGTTATAGGCCCCTCTAATTTTATATGAACGAACCTGTTGTAAATCTTCGCGCTTAAATAACATTTTACAATGGTATTTATCAGAAAAGCGTTGATGCTCCTCTAATGGAGATATTGAAGCAATGCCTTGTAACTTTTCAGCTGCAGATTTAATTGCCTTTACCGTTGGAAAATATGTCTTTTGCAGGTCTTTCATTGCGTTTTACGCTTCTGTCTTTATCACCTTCATGTCTGTCATTGCCTGCCTAAGTGTATTTCCTATTACTTCAATAGAATGATTTCTAATTGATTGATTTACAGCTATTAAGGTTGCATTATCTACAGTAGTAGACTCATAAGAGTAAGCGGTTCCAATTACGTCTGTATTGATGGTTTTCATAAAATCAACCAAAAGTGGCTTACACGCATGATCGAATAAATAACATCCATATTCAGCAGTATCAGAAATGATGCGATTCATTTCAAATAATTTCTTTCTTGCAACTGTATTTGCAATTAACGGTAATTCATGCAAAGATTCATAATAAGCTGATTCTTCTATTATTCCTGAAGCCACCATAGTTTCAAAAGCGAGTTCTACGCCTGCTCTTACAAATGCAACCATCAAGACGCCATGATCAAAATATTCTTGTTCTGGAATAGCTTCAGAAGTTGCTGCTGTTTTTTCAAAAGCAGTTTCTCCTGTAGCGGCACGCCATGTCAACAAATTAACATCATCATTAGCCCAATCTTCCATCATTGTTTTTGAAAAATAACCAGACATGATATCATCCATATGTTTTTCAAACAGAGGTTTCATAATGGTTTTAAGTTCTTCCGAAAGCTCAAAAGCCTTAATTTTTGCTGGATTGGATAAACGATCCATCATATTAGTAATTCCACCGTGTTTTAGTGCTTCAGTGATGGTTTCCCATCCGTATTGAATCAATTTAGAAGCGTAAGAAGGCTCTATCCCCTTCTCTACCATTTTATCAAACGATAAAATTGAGGCGGTTTGAAGTACGCCACAAAGAATAGTTTGTTCTCCCATCAAATCACTTTTAACTTCTGCAACAAAGGATGATTGCAAAACACCAGCTTTGTGACCTCCAGTGGCTACTGCATAAGCTTTGGCTTGTGACCAACCTTTTCCTTCTGGATCATTTTCGGGATGAACTGCAATAAGTGTCGGCACCCCAAAACCTCTTTTATATTCTTCGCGTACTTCACTTCCTGGACATTTTGGCGCTACCATAATTACCGTCAAATCCTTTCGAATCTGCTTTCCTTCTTCTACAATATTAAATCCATGTGAGTATGAAAGTGTAGCACCTTGTTTCATTAATGGCATTACAGTATCAACAACATTGGAATGTTGTTTATCTGGTGTAAGGTTTAGTACTACATCTGCAGTGGGAATTAGATCCTGATAAGTACCAACATTAAATTTATTTTCAGAAGCGTTCTTGAAAGATTGTCTTTGCTCTTTTATGGCTTGTGCTCTTAAAGCATAAGAAATATCAAGACCAGAGTCTCTCATGTTTAGCCCCTGATTAAGTCCTTGTGCTCCACATCCAACAATAACTATTTTTTTGTTTTTTAGCGCTTCTACACCTTCTTTAAATTCAGAGGTTTGCATAAATCTACATTTCGAAAGTTGGTCTAGTTTTTGACTTAATGAAAGTGTATTAAAGTAATTTGCCATGAGTATTAGTTTGTTTTAATTTTTAAATTCGGTTAGTAGTTCAGTAATTTTCATTTGATCTTTAGTTATTGAAATTCGCCCAGATCGCACAAATTGCATGATGCCAAAAGCACTTAATTCTCTGTGTAATAATTCTATCTCGTGACGCCTACCAGATTTTTCCAATACAAAAAACTCTCTGTTAACAGTTACAATTCTAGCATCACTTTCTTTGATGATGTTTTGAATTTGTCGTTCCTCAAAAAGTAAATCAGATTTGATTTTAAACATACAAGACTCCAAATAAATTGTTTCTTCATCTGTATGATAAAATGCTTTGATGACTTCTATTTGCTTTTCTATTTGTCCAATAATTTTTTTGACATTGACTTCAGTCATATTAACCAAAATGATAAATCGTGAGACACCTTCAATTTCCGAAACTGAAATGTTCATGCTTTCAATATTAATATGACGTTTTTGAAATATTGCTGAAATTCTATTGAGTAACCCAACATTATTTTCTGCGTAGACAGAAACTGTAAACTGCTTTAATTCTGTTTCCATATTATTCTAATCTAATTTCTGATACCGATGCACCAGACGGTACCATCGGAAATACATTATCTTCTTTTTCAACACATACTTCCAGGAAATATGCTTTTTTTGAAGTCATCATTTCTTCAACTGCTGTGGCTAATTCTTCTCGTTTTGTAACACGTTTAGCTTCAATATGATAGCCTTTTGCTATGGTAACAAAATCTGGATTTGTCATCACTGTTGATGCATAACGTTTATCAAAAAACAATTGTTGCCATTGGCGGACCATACCCAAAAAATCATTATTTAAAACAACAATTTTTACGGCTGCTTTGGTTTGAAAAATAGTACCTAACTCTTGAATAGTCATTTGATAGCCACCATCTCCAATTACGGCCACAACTTCACGTTCTGGTGTAGCCATCTTAGCACCAATTGCAGCAGGTAATGCAAAACCCATTGTTCCCAACCCACCAGACGTAATATTTCCTCTTGAGGTGCTAAATTCTGCATAGCGGCAAGCAATCATCTGATGTTGTCCAACATCAGAAACAATAGCAGCTTCTCCTTTACTTTGGGCATTAATTTCTTTGACAACTTCACCCATTGTAAGTCCTTCTTTGGTAGGATGTAAATCATTTTTAATTACTTTTTCAAATTCAATTTTTGATAAGTCTTCAAATTTTTTCAACCATTCTGTGTGCGTATTTTTGTTTAACAATGGAAGGATTTGCGCTAGACTTTCTTTAGCATTTCCAAGTACTGCTACATCAGTTTTTACATTTTTATCAATCTCTGCAGGATCAATTTCAAAATGAATCACTTTTGCTTGTGTTGCATATTCGCTTAGTTTACCCGTTACTCGGTCGTCAAATCGCATTCCAATTGCAATCAAAACATCACATTCGTTTGTAAGAACATTAGGTCCGTAGTTTCCATGCATTCCAACCATACCTACGTTTAGTGGATGAGCTGTTGGAATTGCCGAAACACCCATGATTGTCCATGCTGCTGGCACACCAGATTTTTCAACTACAGCTTTAAATTCATCTTCAGCTTCTCCCAAAATAACTCCTTGACCCCAAACAATTAGTGGTTTTTTAGCGTTATTAATAAGTTCTGCTGCTGCACTTAGCTGAACTGGGTTAACCTTAGGAATAGGTTTATAACTTCTTATTCCTTCACATTTTTTATAGGTAAAATCTAATTCACCAAACTGTGCGTCTTTTGTGATATCTATAAGAACAGGCCCCGGGCGTCCACTTCTTGCGATATAAAAAGCTTTTGCAATTACTTCAGGAATTTCTTCTGCTGTTGTGATTTGATGATTCCATTTTGTTACAGGCGTAGAAATCCCAACAATGTCAGTTTCTTGAAATGCATCACTTCCTAAAAGATGGGAGGGCACTTGTCCTGTGATGCATACCATGGGCGTTGAATCTATTTGGGCATCGGCAATTCCTGTAATTAAATTTGTGGCTCCAGGTCCTGATGTTGCAATGGCTACACCTACTCTTCCTGATATTCTTGCGAAACCTTGTGCGGCATGTGTAGCACCCTGCTCATGTCTTGTTAGGACATGATGTATTTGGTCTTGGTACTTAAAAAGCTCATCATATACTGGCATAATAGCTCCTCCAGGATATCCATAGATAGTATCTGCACCTTCTGCAATTAAACAGCGAATCACAGCTTCAGCACCTGAAATTCTTTCGGTGGGCTGATTTAAATAGCTTTGTTTTGATTTTGTTTGTACGTCCATAAATATTTTTAATTAAAATTCATCTGTTACACACCCTTGTGAAGCAGAGGAAACAGTTTTTGCATATTTGAAAAGTACTCCTCTAGAAACTTTTAAATTTGGTGCTTTCCATTGTTGCTTTCTTTCTTGCAATTCTTTATCTGAAATTTCTAATGCAATACTATTAGTTTCTGCATCAATGGTAATGGTATCGCCGTCTTGAACTAAAGCAATTGTACCTCCATCTTGTGCTTCTGGAGTAATGTGACCAACAACAAATCCGTGTGTGCCACCAGAGAAACGACCATCAGTAATAAGTGCCACATCTTTTCCAAGTCCAGCACCCATAATTGCTGCAGTTGGTTTAAGCATTTCAGGCATTCCAGGCCCTCCTTTTGGCCCTTCATATCGTATCACAACAACATCGCCTTTTTCAACAAGTCCATCGAGAATGCCATCATTTGCAGCATATTCACCATTAAATACTTTTGCTTTTCCTGAAAAACGCAAGCCTTCTTTTCCAGTAATTTTTGCAACACTCCCTTCTGTAGCTAAATTCCCATATAGCATACGTAAATGCCCCGATACTTTTATTGGATTATCAAGTGGTTTAATGACTTGTTGTCCATCTGAAAGTCCTTTAACTTCAGTAAGGTTTTCTGCGATAGTTTTTCCTGTTACAGTCAAACAGTCGCCGTGGATTAATCCATTATCTAATAGATATTTTAAAACTGCAGGAATACCACCTACTCGATGAACATCTTCCATAAGGAATTTTCCACTTGGTTTTAAATCTGCTAGGAAAGGAGTTTCATCACTTATGCGTTGAAAATCGTTTAATGTAAACTCAATATTAGCAGCTCTTGCAATGGCCAAAAAGTGCAATACAGCATTTGTTGAACCTCCAAGAATTGTGATAAGTCTTATGGCGTTTTCAAGAGACTTTTTGGTAATAATATCAGAAGGTTTTATATCTTTTTCGAGCAACAACCGAATGGCTCTCCCTGCTTCAATGGCTTCTTCTTTTTTCTCTTTTCCTGTTGCTGGATTTGAAGAATTAAACGGCAATGCCATCCCGAGTGCTTCTATTGCAGAGGCCATAGTATTTGCAGTGTACATTCCGCCGCAAGCTCCTGCGCCAGGACATGCTTTTTGAACGATATTCTGAAATTCGTTTTCGTCCATTGTTCCGGCAACTTTGCTACCCCATGCTTCAAATGCAGAAACAACATCGAGTTTTTTTCCATTATGACAACCAGAGTCAATGGTACCGCCATAAACCAAAATAGAAGGCTTGTTAACGCGAATCATTGCCATAAGAGCACCTGGCATATTTTTATCACATCCAACAACTGTAATCATCCCATCATAACTCATGGCCTGAACAACAGTTTCCATAGAATCTGCAATAATATCACGAGAAGGCAATGAAAAACGCATTCCTGGTGTTCCCATAGAAATTCCATCACTTACGCCTATGGTATTAAAAATTAGCCCAACAACGTCTTTTTCTTGAGTTCCTGATTTTACCAATTTTGCCAAATCATTTAAATGCATGTTACAAGGGTTGCCTTCATAACCTGTACTTGCTATTCCAACAAATGGTTTTTCAAAATCTGAACGATCAAGACCAATAGCATGCAACATGGCTTGTGCCGCTGGTTGTGTAGGGTCTTGAGTAATTGCTTTACTATATTTGTTTAATGACTGCATATTTTTATTAGAAAATGACAAATAAAATTTTTCCTAATCAAAAATATATAACCTATGAGTCAGTAGACTTTTATTTAATAAATATGGTTTAAACTCAATTGAATTCAATTTAACATAAATATCTGAAAATCAATAATTTATAAAAAAATAAATATGATGTTCAATACTTAAAATTAATTGTAATTATTTTCAATTTTTTCGAGTGTAGGACATTTTGAAATTTTTGTTTTGAAGTACTAGCATATTGGCATCCAATGTGTCAATTTTATAAGCTTCGATAGTTTCAAAATGTGTTCTGTTTCCAATACTTTTTACTTTAAGAAATAGACTATCGTTACGTACAGACCAACTTTTGTAGACTAATGTTTCCATATTATCAGATTTAGCACTACCATTTTCAAAAAGTGTGAAATGTAATTTTGCATCACTACTATCTAACCATGAACCAATTAAAAGTTTTGATGTTGAGGTTGCTGGTTTATTATTGAAGTTACATCCAAAGAGGTTAATTAATAAAAGAGAAATAAAGTAATAAAAATAGGTTTTTGTTTGGATTTTTAAGATCATTACATAAGATTTAAAGGGCTAAATACTATGCTAATATGCAAATTTCTGAAACTAATTCAAATGAATATATCTAATTTCTAATTGAAAAGGTGTATTTTTTTTTGAAGCTTTTAAAAATCCTATTTGTTGTATTTCATCTTGATTAAAATTTGAAATATCCAATTTAAATCCTCTAAAACTCGGTATCATTTCTTCTAATGGAATTTCTATGGTTTCCCATTTTCCTGTGGTTTTAAAATTAAAGATATAGGAATGACGTTCATATTTTGACCTTTTTACACGAAATTGAAATTCTGATCCATCGCCTTTTAATTTCAATGAAATAGTTTTATGTGAAGTAGTTTCAATCTTATTTACATTTAGGCGTATGGATGAAAATCCTCCATTATTTTCAATTGAAACATTTCCTTTAAAAAATCCATTCTCGTTTTCATTTAATAAAATTTCACTGTTGGACTTCCCTCCCATTACAACATCATCAACGACTTGCCATGCATTTATGTTACACGATTTATCGAATTTAAATATTACTTTTCTATCTTGATTGAAGTTAAAAACGGTCATAAAAATCAAAAAGTATGTTATCATTTATCAATTTAGATTAGATTTAATATGGTCAAAATTTTGTCTTAAAAAAGAGCGTAATTTTTTCTTATAATCGTCTTTCAACCAAGCTAAAAAATTATGTGTGCTTTTGCTGATGCATTTCGAGTAACGATTAATTCTAAATTCAATATCATCATCCAAAAGTTTCATTAATGCAATAGCATCAAAGATATCTTCGCTATTTTCAATACAAATTTTTGCATGTTGTTCAATGGACCTTTTTAGAACAACTTTTGAAGATTCCCCTCGTCTTATGGATTCTATATAAGTCTTATTGATATCAAAATAAACTTCCTCTGAATTTGAAAAAGACACCCTAATTGCTTCGGGCATTTCATATTTAAAATTATTTTCGAGGTCTTCGTCGCTCAAAATTCCGTCGAGATAATGGCTTGGATACTTAAAAATTCGTTGCCAATCAAGGTTTGTACTACCCCATGGACCAAATCGGTGGAAATTATTCCCTAAATCAACGACATTAAAACTGTCTTTTCCTTTAAAAATTCGTGACCCACGCCCTATCATTTGATAGTAAAGTGTTAAAGACTTTGTGGCACGATTTAAAATTATAGATTCCACGCTAGGTTCGTCAAATCCAGTAGTCAAAATGCTTACGGAAGTTAGTATAGCACCTGGCGTTTCTTTAAACCATTTTAAGATATTAGCACGTTCTTTTTTTGAAGTTGTATTGTCCAAATGTGCAATGGGTAACCCCGCTCTATTAAAAATATCATATACATACAATGATGTATTTATACCATTATTGAAAATCAACGTTTTTTGACCCTTGCAGCATTCAAGATAGGCTTCCATGAGTTTTGAAAGCATTTCATTGTTTGTATACAATTCCTCTGAAGATTTTACGGTATAATCGCCATTTGCACCAACCACCAAAGATGTTAGACCAACATTAAAAGAATACATGTTGGCTTTAGCTAAAAACCGATTTTCGATAAGCGACTCAATACTTTCACCTACAATAAGTTCGTTGTAGTTGTCGGTCATTGGAAGCTCAATATTTGAACTCAGTGGAGTTGCCGTAACTCCCAAAATGAAAGATTTTTCAAAAAACTTGAAAAGTTTTGTAAATGAATTGTAATGGGCTTCATCAATAATAACTAATCCAATATCTGAAATATCTAATTTGCCGTCTTTTAATCTGTTATTTAGGGTTTCAACCATAGCAACAAAGCAATCGTAATTGCCTTGATCATCCAAGTTAGCCTTACTATCTACAACTTTATTCGCAACTCCAAATTCACTTAAAACCGTAGAGGTTTGTCTGCAAAGTTCAATTCTATGTGTCATTACTAACACTTTTTTCTTTCGTGTTTTTAGATATTGACTAACTATTTCTGAAAAAATGACTGTTTTACCACCTCCAGTAGGTAATTGATAAAGCAGATGGTAATCGTCATCGGCGGATTCAAAGCATTCGAAAATCTTTTGTATTGCTCCTTTTTGATAATGGTAAAGCTCTTTGCCAGCTTTTCTTTCTTCCTTTTCGTATGATGTAAGCATTGTTTGGTCTAAGTTCAACTTTGCAAAAATAACCCCTTTTTTGAGTTATCAAATTATTTAAATGTGATTTTTTGTATTAATTAAAAATTCATTAAATTTATTATAAATCTCAAAACAAATTATTATGAACAAAGTTATTAAGCCTACATCACTCTATTGGCTAATTTCCATTATTGCTCTTCTATGGAATTGCATTGGAGTTGTGGCATATTTGAGTCAGGCTTACATGACTGATGAAGCAATCAAAATATTACCAGAAGAAAATCAACTTTACTTTTCAAATGTACCTGCTTGGGTAACAGCTGCTTTTGCTGTTGCAGTATTTGGAGGTTTTCTTGGATCAATTGGACTTATAATCAGAAAGAAATGGGCGTATTTTCTATTTGTTATCTCATTCTTGGCATTAGTAGCACAACACGTTTATAATTTTTTCATTCAGAATTACGTTGAAATGACAGGATCACAAATGATTCTTCCAATTGTTACTTTTGCGGTTGCATTATTTCTAATTTATTTTTCAAAACAAAAATCACAACAAGGTATACTTAAATAAAGCTTTAGTTGTTTAGTTTTTGTTTGTGAACTTTTTTTGTTCCACTATACATCTTATAAAGTACTAATCGGGATTCAAGTTTGGCATTAAAAACTTTGATTTTTCTTGATGGTCGTAATCCAACATATTTTAATGCCTCCAAGTTTGAGGTAATTAGCCATGCGTTAGTTCCAGAGTATTTGTGCTTCAAAGTACTTCCAATGTAGCTATAGAATGATTCCATTTCGAGATTTAATCGTTCTCCATAGGGTGGATTAAAAACAATATGAAGGGGAGACTCTCCTCCTTTTTGTGTTTTAAAAAAATCTTCATGTTTTATGGTAATGAACTCATCAAGATGTGCATTGTTCACATTTTCAATAGCTTTTCTTACTGCACTTGGAGATTTATCAAACCCTAAAATTTTATGATGGAAATCACGAGTTTTAGATAATAATGATTCTTCTATTTTTTCAAATAAATCCACATCCCAATCTTGCCATCGTTCAAATGCAAATTCATTACGCATAAGATTAGGTGGTATGTTACAAGCAATCATTGCTGCTTCAATCAAAAGCGTCCCTGAACCACACATTGGATCCATAAAATCACTTTGTCCATCCCATCCAGAAAGCATAATGAGTCCTGCAGCCAAAACCTCGTTTATAGGTGCAATATTTGTCGCTATTTTATACCCTCTTTTATGAAGTGATTCCCCAGAGCTATCCAACGAAACATTACAAAAATCACCGTCGATATGAATGTTAATTTTTAAATCTGGAAAGCGCAAATCTACATTTGGGCGTTGCCCTGTTTGATCTCTAAAACGATCTACAATAGCGTCTTTTGTCTTTAAAGCAATAAATTGAGAATGTGTAAATCGATCACCACTCAGTGTAGCACCAACAGCTAAACTACCATCGTTTTTCAGATAATTTTCCCAACATATATTTTTTATTTTTTGGTAAAGATCTGATTCATTTTTTACCTTGAATTTTGCAATAGGTTTTAGAATTTTTATGGCAGTACGTAATCCCAAATTACATTTGTACATAAATCCTTTGTCGCCCACAAATCGAACGTGACGCACTCCTTTTTTAATGTGTTTTGCACCAAGCTGCTTCAATTCGTTTTCCAAAAGTTCCTCAAAACCATAAAGTGTTTTAGCAACCATTTCAAAATCAGTATTCATGATGTTTTTTGTAATAAATACCAAAAATACAGTATTTTTGTTGGTGTTAGCATGAAATAAATGACAAAACATCAAAATTGGTTTCAGTCCTGGTTTAATACAAAGTATTACCATATTCTTTACAAACAGCGCAACTACGAAGAAGCTGAAAGGTTTTTAAAAAATCTTATAACATTCCTAAACATCAATAAAAATCATACCATATTAGATTTGGCTTGTGGCAAGGGGCGTCATTCGATTTTTTTAAATTCTCTAGGATATGACGTCACTGGTGTTGACCTTTCTGAGCAAAGTATCAAAAAAGCTTCTCAAAGTTCAAATGATCGTTTAAAATTTATGATTCATGATATGCGTTACCCTATTGAAAGCAACTATGATGTTATTTTAAATATGTTTACAAGTTTTGGTTACTTTGAATCCATTGATGATAATTTTAATGTTTTAAAAACAATAAAAAATAGTCTTAATAAAGATGGTATTGGAGTTATTGATTTTATGAACAGTAATTACATTATAAATCATTTGGTGCCTCAAAATAATGTTGAAATTGATGGCATTCAATTTGATATAAAACGAAATTTTAAAGACGGAATAATTACAAAGATAATAACTGTAACGGATGGTGATCAAACCACAAAATATGAAGAACGCGTTCGAGCATTTAATCAACAAGGTTTTTTTAGTATGATCTCGGATGCAAACCTTAGATTTGTAAAGTGTTTTGGAAGTTATGATTTGGATCCTTACAATGCACAAACCTCTGAACGTCTAATTTTAATTTTCAAAAATAATGTTTGATTTTTTACTTCCTATTTTATCAGTTGTTATAGGTTTGATTTTTGCCGTTTGGTTTTTGGAATCAAAAACATTTAACTTAAAATTACTATTGACATTTAGTGGAGCATTTTTATTATCCACAACAGTTTTTGAGCTCTTACCAGACGTCTATGAAAATTTAAATGCAAAATATACTGGAGTTTTTATTCTATCAGGTATTGTTTTACAGATAATATTAGAATTTTTTTCAAAAGGTGCAGAGCATGGACATTTACATCATCATGGAAAATCAGAAGACCGGTTTCCTTGGCTTTTGTTTTTAAGCTTAGGAATTCACTCTTTTTTAGAAGGATTTCCTATTTCTGCCCACGAAACAATTGTTTATGGGGTGTTTATCCATAAAATACCAGTAGCAATCCTTATTGCATCATATCTGTTATCATCTAGTGTTTCTAAGATAAAAGTATTTTTATTTCTTGTAGCTTTTGCACTTCTTACACCTTTTGGTACATTGATTTCAGAAATAGTTGTGTTATCAAATAAATTGTTTTACAGTATCAACGCTTTGGTCGTTGGAATGTTTTTCCATATCGCCACTATTATTTTATTTGAAGCTGATGAAGGGCATCAATTTAATGTTAGCAAAATAGCAGCTATAGTTTTTGCTGTCTTTATTGCTTTTTTATTGTAAAAAAAACTTGCGGCCTTGATTTGGGGAATCAAGACCGCGAAGCTTATTGTAGGTATTTATGAGGCAAAAAAGGGTGAGAGAGGACATTAATCATAACTTTCCTTTTTCTACTCTACAAAGTTAACCACATTCATACCACATATTAAAGCGTCATGTAACAAACGGCCATTTGACGTAATAAACGGCCATCTGACGTAATATTCGGGAAAATTTGACCAAAAAATAGCCCGATTATTGCCCTTTATTTTGCCTCCAAAGCTTGTTTAAAGCGTATAAATCGAACATTTTGTGTGATTTTTGGTATTCTAAATTACCTTTTTGAAATTGACGTTGTAAAATATCTTCAATTAAATAGTCTTCTTCGTTGAGTTCGGGGTCAAATGGAATTTTTAATGACATGTTGAACAATTTTGCAGTATTATTATACCAAAATGCACGCCAACCGCTACGTAATTCTTTTATTAAATCAAAAGCAGTACTCCCTGTTTGACGATGAATAAGTTTGATAAGAATTTGTCCTTCGGTAATTGTAAATTTCTTAAGCTTTTCTGAAAATTCATCTTCAACAAATTTTTGAATCCTTCTAGTATATTTTTTTCGTTTTCTCTTACTTTTAACATTAGCTATGCGCTCATTCAAGATTTGTAAACGTTCTGATGCAAGTTTTGCATAAGGGTATACTTTGAGGGTTTTTCGTTGTAAAATAAGATATCGCCTTCTCTCATCCCCTGAACTTATACGTAGACGAGGTAATATTACAACCTCCTCTAAATCAATAGATTGTTTTGTTATGGTGTCACCAACTACAATAAGATATTTTTTAGGAATAGAATCTGATTCTATTGGTTCGGTTTGTCCCCAGCTCCAAAGCATTCCAAAAAAACAAAAAAAAGTAACGAATTTCATATGAAGTTTCAAATAGATTTCAAATTTAAAAAATATGCGCATATGAAGTGCTTTTACTCAACGATATTTATTATTTTAGACCAAATTTTTTACCATGGCAAAACAACAAGTTTTAGATCAAAAAGCACTCGATTTTTTAGAATCATACCTTAATAATGCATCACCCACTGGATATGAGTGGAATGGTCAAAAGTTATGGATGGATTATTTAAAACCTTATGTAGATACCTTTATAACAGATACTTATGGAACTGCTGTTGGTGTCATTAACCCAGAAGCAAAGTTTAAAGTTGTTATTGAAGGGCATGCCGATGAAATTTCTTGGTATGTCAATTATATTTCTGATGATGGTTTAATTTATGTTATTCGTAATGGCGGTAGCGATCATCAAATTGCGCCTAGTAAAGTGGTAAATATTCATACAAAAAATGGTATTATTAAAGGTGTTTTTGGATGGCCAGCCATTCATACGCGAACACTTGCCAAAGAACAATCTCCAAAACCTGATAATATTTTTATTGATATAGGGTGTCAATCCAAAGAAGATGTCGAAAAATTAGGTGTTCATGTGGGTTGTGTAATTACTTACCCAGATGAATTTCATATTCTTAATAAAGATCATTTTGTTTGCCGTGCATTAGATAATAGAATGGGTGGTTTTATGATTGCACAAGTTGCTCGATTGCTTCATGAAAATAAAAAAGCATTACCTTTTGGATTATATATCACAAACTCTGTTCAAGAAGAAATTGGCCTTCGAGGAGCTCAGATGATTACGCATACTATTCAGCCCGATGTTGCTATTGTTACTGATGTTACACACGATACTACAACACCAATGATTAACAAAAAGAAACAAGGCCATTGCAAAATGGGTGATGGACCGGTTATTGCCTATGCTCCAGCGGTACAACAAAAATTACGTGATTTAATTGTGGATACAGCAGAAAAACATAAAATTCCGTTCCAGCGTGCAGCACTTTCAAGAGCTACAGGAACTGATACTGATGCTTTTGCCTATAGCAATGGTGGTGTGGCATCTGCTTTAATTTCATTACCATTACGCTACATGCACACAACTGTAGAAATGGTTCACCGAAACGATGTAGAAAATGTTATTCGCATGATTTATGAATCACTTTTGAATATAAAATCTGGTGAAACTTTTAGTTACTTTGAATAAGTTTGAAAGAGTTTTTAGACATTTGGGACGAGTCTGGAAAGCCAATAGGTCAAATTTGTGAAAAATCCATAGCACATCAAAAAGGATTATTTCATCCTACGGTTCATATATGGTTTTATACCTCTACTCCTTCTCTATTGTTACAAAAAAGAGGCTCAAACAAAGAAACGTTTCCTAACCTTTGGGATGTATCTGTTGCAGGGCATGTGTCTTCTGGAGAATCCATTATTGGTGGTGCATTACGTGAAATTAAAGAAGAAATTGGTCTACAACTAAAATCCGATGATTTACTTCTGATTGATGTTCGTAAAAACATAAACCAGTTTTCAAATGGCATCATAGATTGTGAATTTCAACATGTGTTTCTATCTAAACTAAAAATCAATGTAAAAGATTTAATAATTCAGAAAGATGAAGTTGATGATGTTCGCCTATTTTCTTTTGAAGAAATGAAAATTTGCATGGAACAAAAACATTCAGAATTTAAAATTGTACCAGCGGATATGAGTTACTATAAATTTGTTATGGATGAAGTTTTAAACCATTAAAATACTCCTTGATCTACGTCTTTAATGAATTTTATGAGTCCTTCAAAATACACTTTTTGATCATCAAATTGCGACAAGTGACTACCATTGGGACATAATAAATATCGTCCATTTTGAACTTCATTAGCAATAAATTCCATCTGTTTTGGATCCATTGTGTCGTGAGTAGCACCAATACTTAAAGTTGGCACACCAATGTTTTTTAATTCATCTTTGATATCCCAAAATTTTAAAGTAGCATCGCCTTTAACACCGAATTCACTTGGCCCTTGCATAGTAACATAAACATCATGATTAATATGTTTAAAGCTTCTATTTAGTGGTTCTGGCCATTCGGCTACTGGCTTTCTTATGATGTGTTCTGTATAATAATTATTCATTAAAAGTTCCATATATCGTGGATTAGAATAATCTTCTTTATTTTCATAAGTCATTATTTCCTCTAACACGTCAGCATCTAATTGTGGTGCAAGAACATTTTCTGAATAAGCAATATAATCTGGTATTGATGGTACCATATTAGAAATAATTAATCCTTTCAAATGTTGTTGATACTTTAAAGCATACTGCATTCCTAAAATACCTCCCCATGACTGTCCAAATAAATAAAAATTAGAACTGTCTAAGCCTAAAGCAATACGTACTTGCTCAACTTCTTCCACAAATCGGTCTAAATCCCATAAGGATAAATCTTCTGGTTGATCACTATAATACGATCCTAACTGATCATAATAGTAATATTCAATTTCTGCATTTGGGAAGTAACCATCAAAACTTTCGTAAATTTCATGTGTCATACCTGGCCCTCCATGAAGCAATAGGACTTTTATTGAAGGGTTATTCCCAACTCTTTTAGTCCAAACCTTAAATTCTCCTTTTGGGGTTTGTATTGGAATCATTTTTATACCCCCTAAATACTGATCTGATTTTTCAGAACTATCGTTATATGTTGATGAAGATTTGCATTTGTTTTCACATTTACAACTCACTATAGAAAGAGTTAGGAGAAGGAATACTAATAATTTTGTTTTCATAAGAATATATTTTTAATTTATAGAATGATCAATTATAGATTGCACAACATCTGGATTAAGCAAGGTGCTAATATCTCCAAGGTTCTCTGTGTCATTTTGAGCAATTTTTCTAAGAATACGTCTCATGATTTTTCCAGATCTTGTTTTTGGTAATCCATTTGTAATTTGAATTTTATCAAGTTTTGCAATTGGCCCAATTTGTTTTGAGATTAGCGCATTAATTTCAGATTTTATTATTTCAATTTCGGACGTTAAACATTCTGTTTTTAGGGTAACAAATCCATAAAGTGCATTGCCTTTGATTTCGTGAGGAAATCCTACTATTGCCGATTCAGCAATATTTTGGTGTTCATTTATAGCGTCTTCAATAGGTGCAGTACCAAGGTTATGACCAGAAACAATAACAACATCATCTACTCGCCCGGTGATTCGATAATGGCCATTTTCATCTCTTAGCGCACCGTCACCTGTAAAATAACAGTTGTCGTAAGCTGAAAAATAGGTGCCTTTGTAGCGATCATGATCTCCCCAAATGGTTCGAGCAATAGAAGGCCAAGGGAATTTTATACACAAACGTCCTTCTGCTTTAGTATTTAATATTTCATTTCCATCTTCATCTATCAAAGTAGGTTGAATCCCCACAAATGGAAGTGTTGCATAAGTAGGCTCCCCTGAAAAGCAATTTGGAATAGGACTGATAAGAATTCCCCCTGTTTCAGTTTGCCACCAAGTATCAACGATTGGACATTTATTTTTTCCTATTGTAGTATCATACCATTGCCATGCCTCATCGTTTATAGGTTCTCCAACGGTGCCTAAAACTTTCAACGATGACAAATCATAAGGATTTACAAAGTCATCGCCTTGTTTTGCTAATGCTCTTATGGCTGTTGGTGCTGTATAAAATTGATTAATATTATGTTTTTGAACAATATCCCAAAAACGTCCATAATTTGGATAACTAGGCACCCCTTCAAACATGACTGTTGTAGCACCATTCAAAAGAGGTCCATATACAATATAGCTATGCCCTGTAATCCAACCAATATCAGCTGTACACCAATATACATCATCGTCTTGATATTGGAATATATTTTTAAAAGTGTATGCAGTATAAACCATATACCCCGCGGTGGTATGAACCATACCTTTTGGCTTTCCAGTAGACCCCGAAGTATATAGAATAAAAAGAGGATCCTCAGCATTCATTATTGTAGCTTTACACGATTCTGAGGCATCATTTAAAAGAGATTGAAGCCATTCATCTCTCCCATTTTTCATGTTGATATTAGAATGTATTCGTTTTGCAACAAGAACAGAACTTACACTAGGACAAGATTCTAAAGCTTCATCAACTATTCCTTTTAAGTCAATTGTTTTTGCACCACGATAACTGCCATCGCTTGTAATTACTATTTTACAATTACAATCATTAATTCTAGTCGCCAAGGCAGTAGATGAAAATCCTGCAAAAACCACAGAATGAATTGCACCTATTCGAGCACAAGCAAGAACCGAGACTGCCAATTCGGGAATCATTGGCAAGTATATACACACCCTGTCTCCTTTGTTTATCCCTTTTGATTTTAAAACATTTGCAAATTTGTTCACACGGACATGTAAATCTCTATAACTAATGTGTTCAGCTTCAGATTTTGGATCGTTGGGTTCAAATATAATGGCTGTTTTATCACCCTTATTTTCCAAATGACGGTCAATACAGTTTTCTGTAATGTTCAGTTCAGCACCTTCAAACCATTTAATTTTTGGTACAGAAAAATCGTATTCCAAAACCCGATTCCAAGGCTTCTTCCAATGAAAATTATTCTTTGCAATAGCTTCCCAAAAGTGTTCTGGACTTTCTACAGAGGCTTCATAGGCTGTATTGTAATCCGTTTTGTTTTTCAGATGAAAAGAATACATAAAGTTTTAATTTTTCACTAATTTAATTAAATATTTAGAATATGTTTAATGGATAATTGAAATAAATTAAAACTCAATGCATTACTTTTGTTCTAAATTAGCAATTTGAAAACCAATCGCTTATATTTTATTGATGCTGTTCGAGCCTTTGCAATTCTTATGATGCTTCAGGGGCATTTTATTGATACACTTTTAGCAGTAGATTTTCGTGATACTTCAAATTTAGCATTTCAAATTTGGCAATATTTTAGAGGAATAACAGCTCCTGTTTTTTTTACAATTTCTGGATTAATTTTTACGTATTTATTGATAAAGGCCAACGCTAACGGAACATCAAATGAGCGTATAAAAAAAGGAATAGTTCGTGGCCTTATGCTTATTGGAATCGGATATGCTCTACGTATTCCTGTTTTTAGATGGTTTTCAGGAAATTTTGATACTTATTTTTTAGTTATTGATGTTTTGCAATGCATTGGTTTGTCACTTATTCTAATCATTTTCTTTTACAAATTTGTACAACGAAAAGTATTAGTCTTCTCTGTTTTAATGTTTTGTTTAGGCGGGGTTATTTTTATTACTGAGCCTTTATATAGAACATATACTGCCGAGAATATTCCACTATTTTTTGCCAATTATTTAACCAAATATAATGGTTCGATTTTTACTATTGTCCCATGGTTTGGGTACATGACTTATGGCGCTTTTATTGCAACTCTTTTTTATAGCTATATAAATAGTCCAAAATTTAAGTCTATTATCATATTTGTATTTTTAATACTAGGGTTGTTTTTAGTAAATGGTTCCACTTGGATGTTTCAAAACATTTATTTATGGACTGACATTAGACTTATTAGTGATGTAGCTAATTTTAATTATCTGTTTATTCGTTTAGGAAATGTTCTAGTAATTTTCGGAATTTTTTATGCTTTTGAAAGATTTTTAAAGCAAACTCTAATACTCAAAATTGGACAAAAAACACTTTCAATCTACGTTATTCATTTTATTGTGCTCTATGGAAGTTTTACAGGAATAGGATTAAACCGAATACTTGGAAAAAATTTAAATCCAACAGAAGTTATTCTTGGTGCACTATTATTTTTAAGTAGCGTCAGTTTTATCGCAATATATAGAACAAAAGCTAACTCATTTTTATATTACAAAATCCGACAATTGACTCAAAAAATTAGTTTATTGTTTATTTCGAGAAGTAATTAAGGACGTTTTTTTCTATTCTTTCATTAATGTTTGAAAGATCAGCTCTATTGAAAGACTCTCCCGTTATGGTTTCATACAATTCGATATAGCGTTCGCTAACGGTTTGTATGTAGGTGTCGCTCATTTCTGGTACAGTTTGCCCTTCTAAGCCCTGAAATCCATTTTGAATCAACCATTGGCGAACAAACTCTTTTGAGAGTTGTTTTTGAGGTTCTTCTTTTTGTTGACGCTCTTCATAGCCCTCAGCATAAAAATAACGCGATGAATCAGGAGTATGAATTTCATCGATTAACACAATTTTTCCTTCTTTAGTTTTTCCAAATTCATATTTAGTATCAACTAAAATCAGTCCTTGTTTGGCTGCAATTTCTGTTCCTCTTTGAAAGAGTTTTCTGGTATAATCTTCCAAAATCAAATAATCCTCTTCAGAAACAATTCCACGAGCCAATATATCTTCACGTGAAATATCTTCATCATGATTTCCCATTTCAGCTTTTGTTGCAGGGGTTATAATTGGAGTTTGAAAGGCATCATTTTCTTTCATTTCATCTGGCATTGACACGCCACAAAGTACACGTTTTCCAGCTTTATATTCTCTTGCGGCATGGCCAGACATGTAGCCTCTTATCACCATTTCTACCTTAAATGGTTCACACAGATGCCCAACTGCAACATTTGGATCGGGAGTTGCAATTAACCAATTTGGGACTAAACCCTCTGTGGCTTTCATCATTTTTGTTGCAATCTGATTTAATATTTGTCCTTTATAAGGAATACCTTTTGGCATTACAACATCAAAAGCAGAAAGTCGATCTGTGGCAATCATCACAAGTAAGTTGTCGTTAATGGTGTATACCTCTCGAACCTTTCCCTTATACACCCCTTTTTGATTAGGAAAATTAAAATTTGTATCTATTATCGTTTTACTCATGTTGCTGAATTATTCTCTATTTTCAATGTTTTTATAGGCTTCAATAACTTGCTTTACTAATTTATGTCGAATCACATCTTTATCATCTAAGAATACCATTCCTACTCCTTTGATATCTTTTAAAATTAATAACGCTTCTTTTAATCCAGAAATGACCCGCCTTGGTAAATCAATTTGCCCAGGATCACCTGTGAGTAAAAATTTTGCATTTTTCCCCATTCGTGTCAAAAACATTTTCATTTGAGCATGAGTGGTGTTTTGGCCTTCATCCAAAATTACAAAAGCATGATCTAGGGTTCGTCCACGCATAAATGCCAAAGGAGCAATTTGGATGATACCTTTTTCTAAATAATTATCTAATTTTTCTTGAGGAATCATATCGCGTAAAGCATCGTAGAGAGGCTGCATATAGGGATCTAATTTTTCTTTTAAATCACCAGGTAAAAACCCTAGATTTTCACCAGCTTCTACAGCGGGTCTTGTAAGTATTATACGTTTTACTTCTTTGTTCTTTAGTGCTTTAACTGCAAGAGCAACACCTGTATATGTCTTTCCTGTTCCTGCTGGGCCAATAGCAAATACCATATCATTTTGACGCACAGCATCTACAAGTTTTCTTTGGTTACTTGTCTGAGCTTTTATTAGTCGACCATTAACACCATAAAGTATAACTTCTCCGCTGGTACTAGACGTTTCATAATCTTCTTTGGAATCGCTTGTAAGTACACGCTCAATCATGTTTTCATCAATTTTGTTGTAGTTGCCAAAATGACTCAACAACATTTCCATTCTTTTGTCAAATTCTTCAAGCAATTCCTCGTCGCCAAATGCTGTAATTTTATTGCCTCTAGCTACAATTTTCAGTTTTGGAAAATACTTTTTAAGGAGTTCTATGTTTTTATTTTGTGGACCAAAAAAGTCTTTTGGCGTAATTTCTTCGAGTTCTAATATGAGTTCATTCAAATGCTTGATGATTATGAGGGTTAAAAAAAATGATAACATAAAAATACTAACATTTTTACATAAATATTTACTACTGTTAATAAAATTTTAAAACAAAAATTTATGTAGGTTTGTAATGCAAGAAAAAAGCATTTTTAATTACATTTAACAACAGAACAGCTCATACTTAATGGCCATTATTACTCTTACCACTGATTTTGGAATGAAAGCACACTTTGTTGGTGCTGTAAAAGGGGCGTTATACTCTGAAATACCGAATGTAACTATTGTGGATATTTCGCACAATATCTCTCCTTTTAATGTATTGGAAGCTGCCTATGTTATTCAAAATGCATTTAAAAGTTTTGCTAAAGGAACCATACATGTTATTGGTGTTGATTCCGAATTGAACCCAGAAAACAAACATATTGCAATGGCTCTCAATGGTCATTTTTTTATTTGTGCAAATAATGGAATTTTAAGTATGATTTGTACTGAAATCACTCCTGAACACATTGTTGAAATTAATATTCATAATAAAGTTGTTGGTAGTTTTCCTGTTTTAGATGTTTTTGTAAAAGTCGCTGCACATATTGCACGTGGTGGCACTTTGGAAGTGATTGGCAAAACCATTAAAGAGATTAAACCTATTACAAATCTTATGCCTTTTGTGAGTTCAGATCAATCGCAACTTATTGGAAATGTTATTTTTATAGACCGTTATGACAATGTAATTACAAACATTAAAAAACGATTTTTCGAAACTATTCAAAAAGGCCGTCGATTTGAAATATTGGCTCGTAATCATAAATTCAAAAAAATTTACTCACAATATTCAGAAATTGTAGACTTTAGTATACCTCTTAAAAACCGCAATGATGAAGGTCGTGGACTTGTAGTCTTTAATTCTTCAGATTTTTTAGAAATTGCAATGTATAAAAGCAATAAAGCAACCGTTGGAGGAGCTTCCACCCTTATGGGATTGGAAATGATGGACAGTGTTACTGTTCAATTCTTTGAAGACTAAATTATTGGTTAAAAACATCAGTCAAATGTTAATAAGTTTCTTTCGTTAATACACATCTAAAGAATATATTTGTAAGTATATACCTAAAATAAACAACAAAACACATGAAATTCATCGTTTCGAGTACATATTTACTAAAGCAACTCCAAGTCTTGGGAGGTGTGATTAATAACTCTAACACCTTACCTATTTTAGACAATTTTTTATTCGAACTCACATCATCAACACTAACGGTATCAGCTAGTGATTTGGAAACCACAATGTCCTCTGTTTTAGAGGTTGAGAGCGATAGTGAAGGTCAAGTGGCTATACCAGCCAAATTATTGTTAGAAACCCTAAAAACCTTTCCAGAACAACCTCTAACTTTTGTTGTTGAATCTAACAACACTATAGAAATTAGTTCCAATCATGGAAAATATGCGCTTGCCTATGCTAGTGCAGATGAATTCCCAAAAACAATTGCGCTTGATAACCCAAGCAACACTGTTGTCCCTTCAGAGCTATTGGCTACAGCAATTAATAAAACCATTTTTGCAGCTGGAAACGATGATTTAAGACCTGTAATGAGTGGTGTCTTTTTTCAGTTTTCTACTGACGGACTTACATTTGTAGCCACTGATGCACACAAACTTGTAAAATATTCAAGAACAGATGTTCAGGCTAGTGAAACAGCCGAATTTATTATGCCAAAAAAACCTTTAAATTTATTAAAAGGAATTTTAGCATCAAGCGATGAAAATGTTACCATTGAATACAACGAATCCAATGCGAAATTTTCATATGATAATTCTGTCCTTATTTGTCGATTAATTGATGGAAAATATCCAAATTATGAAGCTGTAATTCCGAAAGAAAATCCTAATCAATTGACGATTGGTCGCACTCAATTTTTAAATTCTGTCCGTCGTGTTTCCATTTTTTCAAATAAAACTACACATCAAATTAGACTGAAAATTGCTGGTGCAGAATTGAATATTTCTGCTGAAGATATTGATTATAGCAATAAAGCGGAAGAACGTCTTACTTGTGACTATCAAGGAGATGACATGCAAATTGGGTTCAATTCAAGGTTTTTAACCGAAATGCTAAGCAATATCAATGCAGACGATGTTCAACTCGAAATGAGTTTACCAAACAGAGCAGGAATTCTAACCCCTGTAGATGGTCTTGATGAAGGAGAACATGTTACAATGCTAGTGATGCCAGTAATGCTGAACAGTTAGAAGTAGATTATTTTATTTTATAAAAACCAATTTAATTTTTTTGTGCTTTGCTAATACCCCTTGGGGTTAAATTAAATTGGTTGTTATGAAACGATTTTTATCAATATTAACGGTAGGTTTTCTTCTTGCAGGAGTTGTACTTCAAGTCCTTAAAGTCTTTTTTAAATTCGAAAATATTCCAATATTAGCAGCACTAATATGCATTGCAATAGCTGGAGTTATTAATTTTTTAAAACAAAAATTAAAAGGACAAGATAAAGACTAACTGTACATTTTATCTCTTAGTGCTTTAATTTTATCGTCTTGCATATACTCATCAAATGTGGTATGGCGATCGATAATTCCATTTGGTGTAAGTTCCACGACTCTATTGGCTAATGTTTGTGCAAACTCATGGTCATGGGTAGTAAACAGAACAGTGCCTTTAAAATTTTTAAGTGAATTATTAAACGCCGTTATACTTTCCAAATCCAAGTGATTTGTGGGTTCGTCAAGCATCAAAACATTAGCGCGAGTCATCATCATGCGAGAAAGCATACAACGCACTTTTTCGCCACCAGACAAAACATCTGCAGTTTTTAGGGCTTCTTCTCCACTAAAAATCATTTTCCCTAAAAACCCACGAATATAAACTTCTTCCCGTTCTTCTTCAGTGGTAGCCCACTGACGCAACCAATCAACAAGAGTTAATTTTTCAGAAAAATATTCGCTATTGTCTAGCGGTAAATAGGATTGAGTAGTAGTAACTCCCCAACTGAATTTTCCAGATTTAGCATTTAAATTACCATTAATGATTTCATAAAAAGCGGTTGTAGCTCTTGAATCTTTTGAAAACACTACGACTTTATCACCTTTATTTAAATTCAAATCAATATTTTGAAATAATACCTCACCGTCTAATTCTGTAGATAGTTTTTCAATATTTAAAATTTGATCACCAGCTTCACGATCACGCTCAAAAATAATTGCAGGATAACGTCTACTCGATGGCTTTATGTCTGCAACATTGAGCTTATCAATCATTTTTTTTCGACTTGTAGCTTGTTTAGATTTGGCAACATTTGCAGAGAAACGGCGGATAAATTCTTCTAATTCTTTCTTTTTTTCTTCGGCCTTTTTGTTTTGTTGTGCACGTTGTTTTGCAGCTAATTGAGAGGATTCATACCAAAAAGAATAATTTCCAGAAAAATGATTGATTTTACTAAAATCAATATCAGAAATATGTGTACAAACTGCATCTAAAAAGTGTCGATCGTGTGAGACTACAATTACACAGTTATCATAGTTCGCCAAAAAGTTTTCTAACCATGCAATCGTTTCATAATCCAAATCATTGGTAGGCTCATCCATAATAAGCACATCGGGCGAACCAAAAAGCGCTTGTGCCAAAAGCACGCGAACCTTTTGTTTACCGTCTAAATCGGCCATAGCCGTATAGTGTAATTCTTCTTTGATTCCAAGATTGGATAGCATGGCAGCAGCATCGCTATCGGCATTCCACCCATCCATTTCTTCAAATTGCACTTGTAGCTCCCCTATTCTATCGGCGTTAGCGTCATTATAATCATTGTAAAGTGCATCAATTTCAGACTTAATGGCAAACAAAGGCTTGTTTCCCATAAGTACGGTTTCTAGTACAGTATGACTATCGTATAGGTTATGGTTTTGTTCCAAAACTGACATACGTTTTCCTGGTTCCAAATGTACGTGGCCAGATGTTGCCTCTTGTGTTCCAGAAAGAATTTTTAGAAATGTTGATTTTCCGGCACCATTGGCACCAATAATACCATAGCAATTACCACTGTTAAAAGTAACGTTGACTTCGTCAAAAAGGATGCGCTTGCCAAATTGAACCGATAAGTTTGAAACTGAAAGCATGTATGTCTTTAATTTTTTTGCAAAAATAGAGAATTGTAAGCATACTTCAAATCAAATTGTTGAATACAATTTATAAAGTAATATGATTTAGTACTAAATTAACCTTTCGAAGTTGGGCTTAAACAAGCTTAAAAACATTTTACCCTAATACTTCAGCCACTTTTTTACCAATTTCTGCAGGAGAATCGACCACATGAATACCACACTCTCGCATAATTCGTTTTTTGGCTTGTGCCGTATCGTCGCTTCCACCAACAATAGCTCCAGCATGTCCCATAGTACGTCCAGCAGGTGCAGTTTCACCAGCAATAAACCCTACAACAGGTTTTGTGCTTCCACTTTCTTTATACCATTGTGCAGCATCGCCTTCCAATTGTCCGCCAATTTCACCAATCATTACTACACAATTGGTTTCTTTGTCATTAATAAGTAATTCTAAGGCTTCTTTAGTTGTTGTTCCAATAATAGGGTCACCACCAATACCAATGGCAGTTGAAACACCCAAACCTTGTTTTACCACTTGGTCTGCAGCTTCGTAAGTGAGGGTTCCAGATTTAGAGACCACACCCACATCACCTTTTTTAAATACAAATCCAGGCATAATACCTACTTTGGCCTCATCTGGTGTAATTACCCCTGGGCAATTTGGCCCAACCAATCGGCAGTTTTTATCTTTTATATAATCTGATGCTTTAATCATATCAGCAACAGGAATACCTTCTGTAATGGTAATGATGACTTCAATTCCCGCATCAGCGGCTTCCATAATAGCATCAGCTGCAAAGGCTGGAGGTACAAAAATAATAGTTGTATTGGCACTGACTTGTTCAACAGCTTCCTTTACGGTATTAAAAACTGGTTTATCAAGGTGCGTTTGCCCTCCTTTTCCTGGTGTAACACCACCAACAACGTTGGTGCCGTAAGCAATCATTTGAGACGCATGAAATGTGCCTTCACTGCCTGTAAATCCTTGTACAATTATTTTTGAATCTTTGTTAACTAAAACACTCATTGAAGTTGATTTTTGATTGATACAAATGTAATTTTTTGAAGTCGATTTATAAAAATAATTTTTACTTTTCTTTCAACTTTTGCAGTAGCTCTGGTAAATGACGTAATGCGGCCATTTCTTTTAGCTTTGTTCTGGATTCTTGGATAGGTGTTCCGAAATAGGTTTTACCTCCAGCAACAGATTTAGTAACACCGGTTTGCCCTAAAACAACAGCTTTTTTGCCTATAGTAATTCCACTGTTTGTTCCGACTTGTCCCCAAAGAGTTACTTCATCTTCCAAAATACAACATCCTGCAATACCAGTTTGAGAAGCAATAAGACATTTTTTTCCTAAAACAGTGTCATGGCCAATTTGAATTTGATTATCCAATTTTGAACCTTCTCCTATAGTGGTATCACCTGTAACACCACGATCTATCGTACATCCCGTTCCAATATGAACATCATTTTCTATAACTACACGACCGCCAGACAACAATTGATCAAAACCCTCTGGACGATTTTTGTAATAAAACGCATCTCCAGCAACTACTGTCCCCGAACCAATTACAACATTATCGCCAATAACAGTATCCTTTACAATAGTTACATTGGCATGAATCAAACAATTTTTTCCAATTTTTACATGTGGACCAACAAAAACATGAGGTTGAAGTTGTGTCCCCTCGCCTATTTGTGACGTAGGGTCTATACTAACCGATGATGGTATAAAAGGCTTGAAATACTGTGTAAGTGTGTTAAAATCCCGAAACGGGTCATCTGAAATCAAAAGCGCTTTACCTTCAGGACACTCTACCTTTTTGTTAATCAGGACTACTGTTGCTGCAGAATTTAATGCTTTATCATAATACTTTGGATGATCAACAAAAACAATATCTCCGGCAGTTACAACATGAATTTCATTCATGCCCAAAACTGGAAATTCATCTGGACCCACATAGGAACACCCCAAAAGGTTTGCAATATTTTTTAGTGAGTGCGATGTGGGAAATTTCATAGTAATTTATTCCTTAACGCGTTCTTTGTATGTGCCTTTAGCAGTTTCTACTTTAATTTTATCGCCCTCATTTATGAATAATGGAACGTTTATAGTGGCACCTGTTTCAACTGTTGCGGGTTTTGTAGCGTTGGTAGCCGTATTACCTTTAACTCCTGGTTCTGTTGATGTAACCTCCAAAATAACACTTGCTGGCATTTCAACAGATAACGGCATATCGTCCTCTGAATTAATAATTACTGTAACCACCTCACCCTCTTTCAGAAGACCTGGATTATCAATAGCAGTCTTATTCAATGTAATTTGATTGTAATCCTCAACATTCATAAAATGAAATACATCACCCTCAGGGTACAAATACTGGAATTTGTGTGTTTCTACACGAACATCTTCAATCTTATGACCTGCAGAAAAGGTATTATCTATAACTTTTCCTGTAGTTACACTTTTGAGTTTTGTTCTCACAAAAGCAGGGCCTTTACCAGGTTTAACATGTAAAAATTCAATGATTTTAAAAATATCATGGTTGTATCGAATGCACAATCCATTTCTGATGTCTGAAGTATTTGCCATAGTATTTTAGTTTGATTTAAAGTAGCCTTTCATAATACCGCGGTGAGAATTCTTGATAAATTGTAAGATTTCATCGCGTTCCGGAGTGGCTTCCATTTCAGCTTCAATAATGGCTGAAGCTTGAGAGTTATTGTAATTTTTTTGATATAGTAATCTATATATTCCTTGTATTTCTCTAATTTTTTCTGTGGTATACCCTCTACGTCGCAATCCAACAGAATTGATCCCCACGTAAGATAGTGGTTCACGAGCGGCTTTTACATATGGAGGAACATCTTTTCTGACCAAAGACCCTCCAGTTACAAAAGCATGGTTTCCAATTGAGCAAAATTGATGTACAGCAGTCATTCCTGCAAGAACTACATAATCACCAACAGTAATATGCCCTGCAAGTGTACTGTTGTTCGAGAAAATACAGTTTTTACCTACAATACAATCATGAGCAATGTGACAATAAGCCATAATTAAGCAATTATCACCAATTACTGTTTTCATGCGATCTGTTGTACCTCTATTTATAGTGACGCATTCACGAATAGTAACATTATCTCCAATGACAACTGTTGTATCTTCATCATTATATTTCAAATCTTGTGGACTAGCAGAAATGACTGATCCAGGAAATATACTACAATTTTTTCCAATGCGCGCACCTTCCATTATGGTAACGTTTGAGCCAATCCATGTCCCCTCTCCAATAACAACATTGTTATTTATCGTTGTAAAGGGTTCAATTACAACATTTTTTGCAATTTTTGCACCAGGATGAACGTATGCTAAAGGTTGATTCATTTGAATATATTTATTTAACTTTTAATATCTGAGCCATTAGTTCAGCTTCGGCACAAAGCTTGCCATTAGCATAGGCATAACCTTGCATATGGCAGATTCCTCTTCGAATTGGGGTAATAAGCGAACAGCTAAAAATAAGTGTATCACCAGGAACTACTTTTTGTTTGAATTTCACTTTATCAATCTTCATAAAAAAAGTAAGATAATTTTCTGGATCTGGTACTGTATTTAAGACCAAAATTCCGCCTGTTTGTGCCATAGCTTCCACTATCAAAACACCTGGCATTACTGGAGCACCAGGAAAATGACCTTTAAAGAATGATTCATTCATTGTTACATTCTTGGAGCCAATCACATGGTTTGGTGACAATTCAAAAACCTTATCGAGCAACAAAAACGGCGGGCGATGTGGTAGCATATCCATAATGGCATTGACATCCATTACTGGAGTTTGATTGAGGTCTACAATTGGAACGTTATTTCTGCGTTCATTTTTGATGATTTTGGCCATTTTTTTAGCAAACTGTGTGTTAACAAAATGCCCTGGCTTATTTGCAATTACTTTTCCTTGAATTCTCGTTCCTATAAGCGCCAAATCGCCAATGACATCCAATAGTTTGTGGCGTGCTGCTTCATTTGGGTAATGAAGCGTTAAATTATCTAAAATACCATTTGGCTTTACAGAAATAGAATCTTTATTAAATGCGACTTTTAATTTTTTCATCGTTTCTTCAGACAAAGGTTTGTCTACATAAACAATTGCATTGTTTAAATCTCCACCTTTAATAAGACCATGTTCCAAAAGCATTTCCAATTCATGTAAAAAACTAAAAGTTCTTGAATTGGAAATATCATCTTTAAAACTTGATAGTTTTTGAAGTGTGGCGTTTTGAGTACCTAGGACCTTTGTTCCAAAATCTACCATGGTTGTCACTTGATATTCCTCAGACGGAATGATTGTAATTTCACTTTCAGTTTCTTCATCAATATATGAAATTACATCTTTGACAACAAAAACTTCTCTGAGCGCGTCTTGTTCTACAATTTCTGCAGTTTCTAGTGCTTCTACAAAAAACTTTGATGAACCATCCATTATTGGAGGTTCAGAGGTGTTCAATTCTATAATTACATTGTCGATTTGTAAACCAACAAGTGCTGCAAGCACATGTTCACACGTTTGGATTGAAACTCCATTTTTTTCTAAGCAAGTTCCTCTTTGGGTGTTTGTTACCAAATTTGCATCTGCCTTAATTATAGGTTCGCCCTCGAGATCTACTCTCTTAAAGGCGTAACCTGTATTAGGATCAGAAGGAAGAAAATTTAAGACGACATTTTCTCCTGTATGAAGACCAACTCCTGTTAGAGATACAGGTTTGGCAATGGTAGTTTGTTTAGATTGGGTTTTCGTTATCATTTTTTATTTTTTTTTAGCTCTTCTATATCTTTTGCAAGCTGTGGAAGGTTTTTAAAATGCACATAAGATTTATAATAGTCGCCATAGCCAAATGCTGGTGTTCCCTGAAGCACTTCATTATCGGCTATATTTTTTGATATTCCTGACTGCGCTTGAATCTTTACATGGTTACCTATTGTAACGTGTCCTACAATTCCAACTTGACCACCAATTTGGCAATGTTTACCAATTTTTGTGGAACCAGCAATACCTGTTTGCGCAGCAATTACAGTATGTTCTCCAATGACTACGTTGTGAGCAATTTGTATTTGATTGTCAAGCTTCACCCCTTTTTTTATAACAGTAGACCCTAGCGTTGCACGGTCTATAGTGGTTGCCGCACCAATATCAACATGATCTTCTATAATAACATTTCCTATTTGAGGAACTTTGCTATAAACCCCATTTTCATCTGGAGAAAAACCAAATCCGTCTGCACCAACTACAACTGAAGCATCAATATTGCAATGTGAACCAATACAACAGTCAGAATAAATTTTTGCTCCTGCAAAAATGGTAGTATGATCTCCTATAGTAACATTATCACCGATAAAACAGTTTGGATATATTTTTACATTGTTACCAATGTGAACATTTTCACCAATAGATGTAAACGCGCCTACGAAAATATCATCGCCAATGATGGCAGACTTAGCAATAGAAACTGGTTCCTCAATTCCTGTTTTATTGTTTTTGATAAAATTGTAATGCTCTAAAAGCGTAGAAAACGCGGCATAAGCATTAGCAACTTTTATGAGTGTTGTGTTGATTTCCTTTTCTGCAACAAAACCATCATTAACGATAGTAATTGTGGCATTTGTAGAATATATAAAAGGGGTATATTTTGGGTTTGATAAAAATGTCAATGACCCTTTTTTACCCTCTTCTATTTTTGAAAGTGTAAAGACTTCAGCATTTTCATTACCAACAATTTCACCGTTGAGTAATTCTGCTATTTGGTTAGCTGTAAATTTCATTGCAATGCAAAAATATAAAAAATAATCAAAGCAACTCTTTTGGAAAGCATATATAATGACGCTTTACTGTTTTGGATAACCCTTTGAGATTCAGATTGTCAGACGCATCTATGACATCTGAAATTGTGCCATCTTTGTGTAAAATTGATATTCCATCGTCATATGGTTTGTAGGCTGTGTTTTTGATTGTTCCAGAAAAAACGAAATAAGAGGCATCATCTTTTGTGCAATTTATGCGTTTTAAACAATTATTTTTTAATTGCTTTAAAGCTTCAGGTATTTGACTTTTTTTTAAAAATTTAATCTTAAAAAGTTTACGATCAAGCAACCGAGCAGACAAATTACTCAAAACAGCGTCAGGGTGATTTTGCCACGACTTTAAAGCTGCAATAATATCATAATCGTCTAATTCTGAAAATTGGTTTAACACATGTGAATCAAAATTTGTGTTATCAATAGTTTCTTTTAAAAAAAATTCAAATGATGAGCTAACGTTAAGTTCAACGGATTGTTGAGCAAGAATTTTTGCACGTTTAAGCACATTAATTATCATCTGCTCAGCAACCAAACTTGTTTTATGCAAATAAACTTGCCAATACATCAAACGGCGAGCTGTAAGGAATTTTTCAATAGAAAATATCCCTTTTTTCTCTATAACCAGTTGATCTTCAACAACATTCATCATCGAAATCAAACGTTCACTATTGATATTTCCTTCTGAAACTCCAGTGTAGAAACTATCGCGTTTCAAATAATCTGAGCGATCCATATCCAATTGACTAGAAATCAACTGACCAAAAAATTTACGAGGATAATCTCCTTTAAACATTGTAATAGCCAAACTCAATTGACCTTTAAACTCACGATTTAATTGCTCCATAAAACGTAACGAAATGGACTCATGATCAATATTATGTACGATACTATGCTCCATGGCGTGGCTAAAAGGGCCATGGCCAATATCGTGTAATAAAATGGCAACATACAATGCATTTTCCTCGTCTTGAGAAATTGAAACCCCCTTAAAAGTTAAAATTCTTACTACCTTTTGCATCAAATGCAAGCACCCCAAAGCATGATGAAATCTCGTATGATGTGCTCCTGGATAGACCAAATAAGATAATCCCATTTGAGTAATTCTTCGTAAACGTTGAAAATATGGATGAGCAATAAGATCAAAAATTAAAGGATTTGGAATTGTAATAAATCCATAAATTGGATCGTTAAATATTTTGAGCTTATTGCTAGTATTCAAACTTATTTAGTTTTATTTTGTATCCTGAAAACAGAAACCGATTAATTGAAGTGTAAAAGTAATAAAATCACAAGACTTATATTCTTAATTTAGACACTTTATGAGCAGTATACACATTTTATGGGTTGATGATGAAATATCTTATCTAAAGCCCCATATTATATTTTTAGAACAAAAAAACTATAAAATCACCCCTTGTAATAGCGGCACAGAAGCCCTTGAAGTGTTTGCAGAGCAGGATTTTGACATTGTTTTTTTGGATGAAAATATGCCTGGACTTTCTGGGCTAGAAACACTCACAGAACTAAAAAAACAAAAATCCAATATCCCGGTGGTAATGATTACCAAAAGTGAAGAAGAATATATTATGGAAGAGGCTATTGGCAGCAAAATTGCCGACTACTTAATTAAGCCTGTAAATCCAAACCAAATTTTGCTGAGTTTGAAAAAAAACTTGGATCACAGCCGATTGGTTTCTGAAAAAACATCTTCAAGTTATCTACAAGAGTTTAGAAAAATTTCTATGGAAATGATGTCAATAAGAACTTTTGAAGATTGGAAAAATTTATACCAAAAAATAGTGTTTTGGGAGCTCAAATTAGAAGATTCACAAGATGATACACTTCAGGAAATATTAGAAGCACAAAAACTTGAAGCCAACCAGCAGTTTGGAAAATTTATAGAAAAAAACTACCCTGCTTGGTTTGAAAGCTCAGAAGCTCCTGTTTTGTCTCATACTCTTTTTAACACTAAAATTGCTCCTCAACTGTCTGAAAATCAACCTACACTTTTGATTGTAATTGATAATTTGCGGTTTGATCAATGGAAATCTATTGAGTCTAGTGTAAATACATATTATAAAACCACTGAAAACAGCATGTACTACAGCATACTCCCCACTGCCACTCAATATGCTCGAAATGCCTTATTTTCTGGTTTGATGCCAAAGCAAATGGAGAGATTATATCCAAATTACTGGAAAAATGATACCGATGAAGGAGGAAAAAATCTGTATGAAGCACAGTTTTTAGAAGAACAGCTAAAAAGATTGAATCTCAATCATTTATCTCATGAATACATTAAAATAACAAATTTAAAAGATGGAAAAAAGCTTGCTGAAAATTTTAAGACAAAAGCAAATAATGACTTAACTGTTTTGGTATATAATTTTGTTGACATGCTGTCGCATTCAAAAACAGAAATGGATGTTGTAAAAGAACTTGCTTCAGATGATAAAGGATACCGATCGTTAACTCAAAGTTGGTTTAAAAATTCACCTCTCTTGGATATCATCAAACAAGCTCAGGAACTTAATATAAAATTGATAATTACTACAGACCACGGAACTGTAAATGTTAAAAATCCATCTAAAGTCATTGGAGACAAAGACACAAGTTTAAACTTACGCTATAAAACTGGTAGAAGCTTGAGTTATGAAGAAAAAGAGGTTTTTGCAGTAAAAGACCCAAAGCTTGTGGAATTGCCATCGATATCAATGAATAGTTCTTTTATTTTTGCTAAAGAATATTCTTTTTTTGCATACCCAAATAATTACAATCACTATGTAAATTATTATAGAAATTCATATCAGCATGGAGGAATTTCTTTAGAAGAAATATTAATACCTTTTGCAGTACTCTTACCCAGATAAAAATGAAAACAACATTTGCCTTAGAAGATATTGATCGAATTGCAAGTCAACTTATCAAAAGCTTCAATAACAAAATCATCCTATTTAATGGTGAAATGGGTGCTGGAAAAACTACACTTATTAGCGCTCTAGTTCGTTCACTTGGCGGCACAGAGGAAGCCTCTAGCCCAACGTTCTCAATTGTTAATGAATATGAAGTAGAAAATGATTATGTATATCATTTTGATTTTTATCGCATCAAAAACCACTACGAAGCTCTAGACATTGGTGTTGAAGATTATTTTTGTTCAGGGTATTGGAATTTTATTGAGTGGCCTGATAAAATAAAAACACTACTTCCTTCAGATGTAATTAACGTACATTTGACTATTGAAGCAGATAATTGCCGAACCATAGAATGTTTTGAAAGTGAAATTTTTTAAACTGCTTTAAAAATAATTGTAATTTGCAGAAACATTACAAAATTATGCAACAACCAATCTCACCTTTTTCAAAAGCCCAATTAATGCCAAAAGAAGAACGTTTGGAAGTTTCAAAACAGAACGAGAAACTTTGTATTGGATTGCCAAAGGAAACTTCTTTTCAAGAAAAACGCATTTGCCTGACTCCCGATGCTGTTTCTGCTCTTACAAATAATGGGCATCGTATACTCATTGAATCTGGAGCAGGAGAAAATGCAGCTTTTGATGACCAAGAATACAGCGAAGCGGGTGCAGAAATTACTAAAAATACAGCAAAAGTTTTTGCTTGCCCAATGATTTTAAAAGTAGAACCCCCTACTTTAAAAGAAATTGAACTTATAAAACCTAACACAATTCTTATTTCGGCACTTCAATTAAAAATGCAACAAAAAAGTTATTTTGAAGCTCTTACAAATAAGAAAATTACTGCACTTGGATTTGAATTTATTAAAGACAGTGAAGGGGCTTTTCCTGCAGTACGACAATTGAGTGAAATTGCTGGAACTGCTTCTATACAAATTGCAGCAGAAATTATGTCCATAACAAATCAAGGGAATGGTCTTTTGTTGGGAAACATTAGTGGTGTTCCACCTACAGAAGTTGTAGTGATTGGTGCAGGAATTGTAGGAGAATTTGCTACAAAATCAGCTCTTGGTCTTGGTGCAAATGTAAAAGTGTTTGATAGTTCAATTTCAAAACTAAGAACATTACAAGCGAATGTAGGACAACGAATCTACACCTCTACAATGCAACCCAAAAATTTGATGAAGGCACTCATGCGTTGTGACGTTGCTGTAGGTGCTACAAAAGGAAAAAACAGAGCACCAATACTCGTCAATGAAGCTATGGTGGAATCTATGAAAGAAGGTGCTGTAATTATCGATGTGAGTATTGATATGGGTGGTTGTTTTGAAACAAGTGAGCTTACAACACATGACAATCCAACTTTTGAAAAGCATGGCGTAATTCATTATTGTGTTCCCAATATTCCAGCGCGATATTCGAGGACTTCATCCGTATCGTTGAGCAATATTTTTACTTCGTATATTTTACAAATAGCAGAAGCAGGTGGACTAGAAAATGCAATTCGTCAAGATCATGGTTTAAAAAATGGGCTTTATGTATATCATGGTGTAATTACCAATAAAAGTATCTCCAATTGGTTTGATCTGGATTGCAACGATTTAAATCTTTTAATTTTTTAATTACAATTATGAAATTTATTCATCGTTTAGGATTCTATTTAGGAGGTTTTTCTATTGGATTAATATTCTTGATGTTTTTCCTTAGTGGAAAAAAGACAAGTTGTTCATATGGCCCAAATGCAAGGGTTTTAAAAAATATTTCAACAAAATCATTAATTATTAATTCAAATATTCAATCACAATTAGAAGCATTTGATATTGATTCGCTGAGACTTAATGAAGTATTAAAAAAAGGTAATGTTGATTTTAGTAAAAGTGAAACAAGAATAGACAGTTGCAAACGCTATACAATTGCATACAATACAATCGAAATTTTTGTTGAAAATTGTGAAACAAATGCAACTGTTCTTAGTGTTAATTTAAAAGAATAATTATAATTTCCTTCTTTTTCTCTCTTCACGAATAAGTGATAACTCTCTATTAGTCTGTCCAGCCACAGATGTGTTTTCTTCTGCTCTTCGTATCAGATATGGCATAACATCTCTAACTGGGCCAAAAGGCATATATTTGGCAACATTGTATCCATTTTTGGCTAAATTAAAACTAATATGATCACTCATGCCAAATAATTGTCCAAACCAAACTCGATTGTCATTTACTTTGATTTTATAATTACTCATATGATTCAGTGCTAATTGTGTGCTTTGTTCATTATGAGTTCCAAGAAAAACAGATATAGTTTCAATATCATCGAGCATATATTTCAAACAATCATTGAATTGAAGATCTGTTGCTGATTTGCTAATACATATTGGAGAAGTATAATCTAGTCTTTTTGCGCGCGCTCTTTCCTTTTCCATATATGCACCACGAACTAGCTTAAAACCCAGTTTAAAACTCTCTTTTTTAGCTTTTAAGTGAATTTGCTTTAAATACTCCAATCGATCCCAACGATAGGCTTGAAGTGTATTATAAACAACCACCTTGTCCTTGTTGTATGTGCGCATCAATTCCAACAATAAATCATCCGCTGCAGATTGCATCCAACTTTCTTCAGCATCAACTAAAATGGCTATATTTTTTTCTTTTCCGTAGCTGCAAATTTTATGAAAACGCTCTCGAATACGCTCCCATTCTTGTTGTTCTTCAGGCGTTAACGCAATTGCATTACTTATTTTTTTATAAATTTCAAAACGTCCAACTGCGGTAGGTTTAAACACTGCAAATGGCATTGCTTCTTTTTCATCTGCAAAATCTACAAGGGTGCACATTTGATTTAAAATTCGCTCAAACTGCTCTTCCTCTTGCTTACCTTCAACAGAATAATCCAAAACACTATATACACCACTATTGTACATTTGATCTATTTTTGTCATACAATCCTCTGCATTTACACCACCGCAAAAATGATCAAAAACAGTAGCTCGTATGAGTCCCTCGACAGGTAAATGGGTTTTGAGTGCAAAATTAGTTGCTGCTGTTCCAATACGCACCAAAGGTTCATTTGAAATCATCTTAAAGAGAAAATATGCGCGTTCGAGTTCAGCATCTTTTTTCAGATGAAAGGCAACTTTTGTATTGCTAAAATCTACCTTGGAGTTTGACATACTTAATAAAATATTTTTTTGTTGTTTCAAAATTATTAATATTTAATAAATTTCATACTATATTTGAAGCACAAAAATGAAATCAATTCAAACAACATCTTACGAAATCCATTTTAAAGATTTGGCTTACAAGTCTTTAGATATCTATCTCAAAAAAGAAAAATTTTCAAAAATATTTCTTTTAGTCGATGAAAATACTCACGAACATTGCTTACCTCATTTTTTAAGTCAAATACGATTTGATGGAACCATTGAGATTATTGAAATTCAAAGTGGAGAAATACACAAAACTATCGAGACATGTATGGGTGTTTGGCGTACATTATCGGAGCTTTCTGCAGACCGAAAATCATTATTAATAAATCTTGGAGGTGGCGTTGTTACAGATTTAGGGGGATTCGTAGCTTCAACATTCAAACGAGGTATAAAATTCATTAATGTTCCTACAACTTTGTTAGCTATGGTCGATGCTTCTGTTGGCGGAAAAACGGGTGTAGATTTAGATCTTTCAAAAAATCAAATCGGCACTATCACTTTTGCAGATATGGTACTTATTGACCCTCGTTTTTTAGATACCCTACCAAATAAAGAGCTGCGATCTGGATTTGCAGAAATGCTCAAGCATGGATTAATTCAGGATCAAAAATATTGGGAGCAACTTAGACATCTAAAACAACTTACTTTGAACGATTTAGATGAATTGATTCATCATTCTGTTGCCATAAAAAACAATGTTGTTAGTAAGGACCCTAACGAAATGGGGCTTCGAAAAATCTTAAATTTCGGCCATACTTTAGGTCATGCCATTGAATCGTATTGTCTAGATAATGAGAACATAAAAACTCTTTTGCACGGCGAAGCTATTGCAATAGGAATGATTCTTGAAGGATACCTTTCGTCGAAAATCTGTGGACTTCCAATCACTGATTTATATGGGATTAAAGAAACTTTTAAAACAACTTACCCAAATATGTTTTTCGATGATGATAGCAAAAAGCAAATCACCGATTTAATGCAATCCGACAAGAAAAATAGTCATGGAAAAGTAAAATTTGTATTACTAGAGTCCATTGGAAAATGTCAAATTGATGTAGAAGTCGAAAATGCTCTAATTAATGAAGCATTTGACTTTTATTCTAAATAAACTACTGAAGCTCGTTGAAAATTGAATGCATCAAACGTTTTTTATCATTGATGCTTTCTTCAAGAGAAATCATAGTTTCCGTTCTGTAAATTCCGTCTATATCATCGATCTTGAAAATTATTTCTTTAGCGTGAGTAGTACTTTTCGCACGAATTTTACAGAAAATATTAAACTTCCCTGTTGTGATGTGTGCCACTGTTACATGAGGAATTTCTTTAATACGCTGAAGTACAAATTTAGTTTGTGAAGTGTTTTGAAGGAAAATTCCAACATAAGCAATAAAGGTATAACCTAGTTTTTGGTAATCTAAAGTCAACGACGAGCCCTTGATGATTTTTGCATCTTCCATTTTTTTCACTCTAACATGCACTGTCCCCGCAGATATCAATAGTTTTTTTGCAATATCCGTAAATGGAATACGTGTATTGTCGATAAGCATGTTAAGAATTTGGTGGTCGATTTCGTCTAATTTAAACTTTGCCATAATTTTTTTTGGTTTGTAAAGTATTTTGATTAAAAAGACAAATTTAATAAATTATAATCAACAAAATAGCAATTAAGTTAAGTTATTGTTAAGTAATAGTGAAATTTCACTATTTCCAATAACAATATTGCAAAAATCAGCATCTGGTTCTATTGATATACCGCTAACTTCTTGAACTAATTTCTTATCCGCATTGATAGTTTTATGACCAAAATAAGATGATAAATTTCCAATAGATTTAATTTTTGGAAGAAATAATATCTCTCCATTGTTTAAAATTTCCTCAAAAATAATTCCAATATCATTTACACTCTCTTCATTATCCTTACGAATTAGTGCGTTTTTAATTAGCACATCAAAAAATAAAGTGTTGTTTTCAGGAATTTGAAGGTAATTCTCATAGTCATTTTCATTTACTGAATTAGCACTTATACATAATAAAGCTTGCAGAGTGGCAAATGCAATAAATTTACGGGATTCTTCTCTGTTATAGTCCTTATGAAAATGACCTGCTTCAAATAAAATTGTCGAGGTGCCTTGCGCTTGAAAATTATCTCCTACACAATTGATATTAAAAGCATCATCAAAACGCCCTATTTGCCCCGGAATATGTTTTTGTAACACTAAATTCATTTGATGAATTACAGACATTGCACGCAAGCGATTTGGTGTTAAAGTCAATGCCTGGTCTTGAGCAGGAGACAAAAAACTAACTGTAGCTGGCGCATTATTTTTTCCAACATTAAAAAGTGTTCGTTGATCGTGCATATTAAAACCATAATCAGGACTAATAGCATCAAATACAGCACGTAAAACTTTGCTTTCCGATTGCGATAAATCAACGGCGTCTCTATTAATGTCAACTTGATTTGCATTTTTTCGGGTGTAAGACTCTGCGCCATCAGGGTTTAATATAGGTATAATAAATAATGAACATTCCCGTAAAATAGTGTCAAATGAAGTTGTTTTTAAAACATTAAATATATCAAAAAGGGCTTTTGTGCAGGTGGATTCGTTGCCATGCATTTGAGACCATATCAATATTTTTATTTTCCCTGTACCAATTTTTACGCTATATATAGGTCGATTTTGCTCCGAATGACCAATGACTTCATATTTGAACGCATTTGGCAATACTTTTAGTAATGGTAAAATAGCATGATTTGTGATATATCTTCCCGACAAAGCTTTTGCTTTGTTCTGGTCATAATTTAAAACAAAATCGTTTATCGATTCCATGGTTTGTTTTTTGTGTGCTACAAAAGTAAACAATAAGTTTTTTACATTTGTAAATAATTTGATTGGCTTGTTTGTTTACAATTGTATACGTTTTTTTAAGTTTAAACAACAATACTATTGATTAAAGTTTTAAAAAAGACATATATAACTGTAAATCAGCATATTAAATATTTCAATATAAAGTTTAAGTTTAATTATTTGAATCGCCGTGTATCATTATTTTATATCATTTTACATTTGTAACTAATTATTTTATATACATTTGTAACCTATGATAAACACAAACAAATTTAGCAAACAACTGAACAAAATAATGGATTATTATGGACTGTCTGCATCTGCTTTTGCTGAATTAATTCAAGTACAAAGGTCAAGTATTTCTCACATTTTGAGTGGACGAAATAAGCCTAGTTTGGATTTTATCCTAAAGCTAAATACAGCCTTTCCGGATGTCAACTTGTATTGGTTGCTAAACGGAACTGGCGATATGATAAATAGCTCCTCCTCTACCGCAACAAAAGACACTATAACTCAAACAGAAGTTTTGCAGTCAAAGCATATTAATTCACAAACCCAATCGAAAAACATTGACCGTATTGTGATTTTCTATAGAGATGGTACTTTTGAAGGATACCACCCTGATGTAATGGAGTAACGCTATCTTTTTGTATTTTTGCAATATGAAATACTTCTGCTTTTTAATTATTTTACTCACATCTTCTTGTTATCAAATAGAAAGAAATTGCCAGGATTATAAAACTGGTACGTTTCAGAGCACAATCAATATAGACGGAACAAACTACAATTCGGAATTTACGCGTACCGAAACCTTACAAATTGAGCGTTTTAACACAAAAACAGATAGTGCATTTGTACGTTGGATTAATGATTGTGAAATGATTTTTAAGACTATTAATCCGAAAAATAGAGCTGAACAAAAGGATGTTCATTTAAAAATCCTTACTACAACAAAAGATACATACATATTTGAATATGGTTACGTTGGAAGTCCTATCAAACAAAAGGGCGAAGCCAAGCGCATCAATTAAAATAAGGTAATCTGACCCTCTGGATCTCCTGCGGAGTCTTCTTTATTTTCTGTTAGAGTTGTTATTTCAGAGGTTTCTGCTGAATTTGTAGTCGAAGAAATTTCATCTGACACATCAATAGCAGTATTTGTGGTAATAACTTCTTCATCTACAACCTCAAGCTCATCGGCATGTACTTCTTCTGGAGCTTCATATGGTAATGGTTCAGATAAATCTATTTGATTTACTTTCAGTCTTGATAACTGATTCCCTTGTGCTGAAATCCCTTTAACATCTATAAACTGCTCAACATCAATCATTTGATTTGGTTTACGCTCTTTACCTCTATCTTTAGCAAATGTGATTTCGACCACTGGTCGCCAGTCGGTGCTAACAATTTCTAGCGTACTTGAGGCATGAGAGGAAATAAATACTTCTTCTTTGTTTTCGTTTTCAATAAGAAAACGTTTAACGAAGTATTTTTCTTTAGCACCATCAAAATAAATAGCAGAAATGGGTTTATTTGGCATCCATTTTTCCAATACAATCATATCATCACTAAAATGTGTTGTAATATCTGGGACAATAGTTTTTACAATACCAGATTGTGTGATGACCAAAATACGGTCTTCCCCTCTAAATTCTCCAATAAGTTCTCCACGTTCGTCTACATTGAGACGTTGGACCGTTTCATCAAACCATATTTTTCGTGGCTTTAGAGTACTCACTCCTTTTTCTTTCAATTCAATCCGCTTAATAGCGTATTTGGTAACTAAATTTCCTTTAGATGTTCGGCCTTTGATTAAAATATCGGCAAAGTTGACATCCCATTTCAATTTTTTAATACTTCCAACTTGACGAAGCAAAACAGTAACTACTTCTGCCTCACCATTTGGATTTGCAGAAAAATACCAAACCGTTGTCCCAGCTTTATCTTTTCCTAAGTCATATTCTCTATCTCTTGTGATTGAAGTTACAGCAAATCGTTTGATATAAGATGGTCCTCCTTTTCCATCGCGATAAATCATGTTGTAAATGGTTCTCGTATCTTTTTTCTTAAATACTGCAACATGAATAATATTTTTTCCCACAAAAGTTTTTGTACCCACTTTTGTGACCATCATTTTTCCGTCTTTTGTAAATACAATAATATCATCAATGTCGCTACAATCACAAACATATTCGTCTCGCTTGAGACCTGTTCCAATAAAACCTTCCTCTCTATTAACAAATAGTTTTGTGTTTCTAATAACTACTTTTGTAACATCTACATCATCAAAGACTTTGATTTCTGTTTTACGATTTTTACCTTCACCGTATTCAGTTTTTAATCGTTTAAAATATGCAATGGTATAATCAATAATTGTTGCCAAATGAGCTTTAGTTTCTTCAATTTGAGCCTCTAATGCTTCAATTTTTTGTTGGGCCTTGTCAATATCAAATTTTGAAATTCTTTTGATACGAATTTCAGTCAATCGTGTAATATCTTCTGTTGTTATTGCACGTTTAAGATGGTCAATATGAGGTTTAAGTCCTCGATCTATTGCAGAAATAACACCATCCCAAGTCTCTTCTTCTTCAATATCTCGATAAATTCTATTTTCAATAAAAATACGCTCGAGTGATGCAAAATGCCACTGCTCATCTAACTCTTGTAATTTGATTTCTAGTTCTAGTTTCAACAACTCAACCGTGTGGTCTGTTGAGCGTCTGAGCATTTCAGATACACCTACAAACAAGGGTTTATTATCTTCAATAACACAACCTAAAGGAGAAATTAAGGTTTCACAATTTGTAAAAGCAAAAAGTGCATCAATGGTTTTATCGGGTGATATTCCAGAGGGTAAATGGACTAAAATTTCAACATCTGCCGCTGTATTATCTTCAATTTTTTTAACTCTAATTTTACCTTTATCATTGGCTTTAAGAATAGAGTCAATCAAAGATGAAGTTGTGGTTCCAAAAGGAACCTCTGTAATAACAAGCGTGTTTTTATTCAATTGTGATATACGCGCTCGACAACGTACCTTACCCCCTCTTAAACCATCATTGTAATTGGTGAAATCGGCAATACCACCTGTTGCAAAATCAGGAACAATAGTAAAACGTTTACCTTGAAGATGCTTTATTGATGCTTCAATAAGTTCTATAAAATTGTGCGGTAAAACCTTTGTTGACAACCCAACCGCAATACCTTCTGCTCCTTGTGCAAGAAGTAATGGAAATTTCACAGGTAGATTTACAGGTTCTTTTCTTCGACCATCATATGAGGCCTGCCATTCTGTTGTTTTTGGATTAAAAACAACATCTAACGCAAATTTAGATAAACGCGCTTCAATGTATCTAGAAGCTGCGGCACGATCGCCTGTAAGCACATTCCCCCAGTTCCCTTGAGTATCAATTAATAAATCTTTTTGACCAATTTGAACCATAGCATCTGCAATACTCGCATCTCCATGAGGGTGGTATTGCATAGTATGCCCTACAATGTTTGCAACTTTGTTGTAGCGACCATCATCTAAATCTTTCATGGAATGCAGAATACGGCGCTGAACAGGTTTAAAACCATCCTCAATGGCAGGTACTGCACGTTCCAAAATTACATAAGATGCATAGTCCAAAAACCAGTCTTTATACATGCCAGTCACTCTTGTGATGGTTTCTTGACTTTCTATGGACTCTGAATGTAAATCGTCTTGTTCTTCAATCATAAACTACTTCTTTTCTGAATCAATAAGATCTAATTCTACTTTAAGGTTATTAATTATAAACTTTTGACGCTCTGGTGTGTTTTTACCCATATAAAATGACAATAATTCTTCTGTTGTCATTTCAGAATCTAACATTACAGGATCCAAACGAATATCATCTCCAATAAAGTGTTTAAATTCATTTGGAGAAATCTCACCTAATCCCTTAAATCGAGTGATTTCAGGCTTTGGTTTTAATTTTTCAATTGCATTGATACGCTCCTCTTCCGTATAACAATAAATCGTTTCCTTTATGTTTCGAACTCGAAATAAAGGCGTTTGTAATATATACAGATGTCCTTCTTTTATAAGTTCTGGAAAAAATTGTAGAAAAAAGGTAATCAATAACAAACGAATGTGCATTCCATCAACATCAGCATCCGTAGCAATTACAATATTATTGTAGCGCAAATCTTCAATAGATTCTTCAATATTTAGTGCAGCTTGCAAAAGGTTAAATTCCTCATTTTCATAAACAATTTTCTTAGTAAGCCCATAGCAGTTTAATGGTTTTCCTTTTAGACTAAACACCGCTTGAGTATTTACATCACGTGATTTTGTGATACTTCCTGATGCAGAATCCCCTTCGGTGATAAAAAGTGTTGTTTCGAGGTTACGGTTATTTTTTGCATCACCAAAATGCACACGACAATCTCTTAGTTTTTTGTTGTGTAAACTTGCTTTTTTGGCGCGTTCTTTTGCGATTTTTCGAATACCAGAAAGCTCTTTTCTTTCGCGTTCTGCTTGAAGTATTTTTCGTTGAATCGCTTCGGCAGTATCTGGATTTTTATGTAAATAGTTGTCAAGATGTGTTTTAACAAAATCATTGATAAAAGTACGTACCGTTGGCAATCCGCCACCCATATCGGTTGACCCAAGTTTTGTTTTTGTTTGACTTTCAAAAACAGGTTCCATCACTTTAATTGCTATTGCCGAAATTATTGATTTCCGAACATCTGAAGCATCATAATTCTTGCCAAAAAAGTCGCGAATGGTTTTGACAAATGCTTCTCTAAAAGCCGCCAAATGCGTCCCTCCTTGTGTGGTGTTTTGGCCATTTACAAAAGAATGGTATTCTTCGCTATATTGTGTTTTGCTATGAGTAAGCGCCACCTCAATATCATCAGCTTTAAGATGAATTGTAGGATACAAACGATCTTCTGCTTTGGAGTTATCTTCTAATAAATCCTTCAGTCCGTTTTCACTAAAAAACTTCTCGCCATTAAATGTAATAGTAAGTCCTGGATTTAAATAGACATAATTTTTGAGCATGCGAGCAACATACTCATTTCGAAACTTATAATTTTTAAATATGGTTGAATCAGGAATAAAAGAGACTTTGGTTCCTTTTCTTCGTGTGGTGTCGTCTAATAACTCTTGATTGATAAGAACCCCTGTTTCAAATTCTGCTGATGCAGATTTTCCATCTCTTGTGGATTCTACACGGAAGTAGGTCGATAATGCATTAACGGCTTTTGTTCCTACTCCATTTAAACCAACAGATTTTTTGAAGGCTCTGGAGTCATATTTCCCTCCGGTATTCATTTTTGATACAACATCAACTACTTTTCCAAGCGGAATACCACGTCCATAGTCACGGACAATAACTTTGTTGCCTTGAATAGAAATATCAATAGATTTTCCAGCACCCATGACGTATTCGTCAATGGAATTGTCTAAAACTTCTTTAACTAGGATGTAAATACCATCGTCTGCCGAAGAACCATCGCCAAGTTTTCCAATATACATTCCTGGGCGCATACGGATATGTTCCTTCCAGTCTAAGGATCTAATATTGTCTTCTGTATAATTTGTGTTTTGGGCCATAGAGTTGTTCTGACTAGGTGCTAATATAGTACTTCATCTTAAAAAAAGAAACCTTTAAAACACAAATTAATTAACAAAAATTAATAGCCAATGTTGAGAACATTTTTAACTAAAAAAAGCCTGAAATAATTTAAACATTAAAGAGAAAATGTACTACATCGCCGTCTTTGACCGTATAGTTTTTTCCTTCAACACGCATTTTCCCTGCTTCTTTGACTTTGGCTTCACTGCCATAGCTCACATAATCGTTATAAGCAATGACTTCAGCACGGATAAAACCTTTTTCAAAATCGGTGTGAATCACACCTGCTGCTTGTGGTGCTAAACTACCAATTTTTATGGTCCAAGCACGAACTTCTTTTGGGCCAGCAGTAAAATAGGTTTGAAGATTAAGCAATTTGTAAGCCGAACGAATCAATTTTGCAGAACCTGGTTCATCCAAGCCTATATCTTCCAAAAAGAGCTGACGCTCCTCAAAATCATCCAATTCATTGATGTCAGCTTCGGTTCCAACGGCCAAAACCAAAACTTCAGCATTTTCGTTGGCTACAAGACGCCTTACCTCTTCTACATAAGCATTGCCACTTACTGCAGAATTTTCGTCTACATTACAGACATACAATACAGGTTTGGCAGTAATAAATTGTAATGGTTTGACATAGGCCAAAAAGTCATCTTCTGAAACCTTCAAACTTCGAACGGATTGGCCTGCTTCGAGATGGGCTTTTATGTGTTCCAAAACTTGCGCTTCTTTTTGGGCGTCTTTATTACCTGTTTTGGCAGTACGTTTAACTTTTTCAAGTTTCTTTTCTACAGTTTCTAAGTCTTTTAACTGTAATTCCATATCAATAGTATCTTTATCTCTTAAAGGGTCAATACTACCATCGACATGAACAATATTATCGTTATCAAAACAACGTAACACATGCAAAATCGCATCAGTTTCTCTAATGTTTCCTAAAAATTGATTGCCTAACCCCTCGCCTTTGCTAGCGCCTTTTACCAAACCTGCAATGTCTACAATTTCTACAGTCGCTGGGATCACTTTTTCTGGGCTTACTAGGGATTCTAATTTAGAAAGTCTAGGATCTGGAACATTGACTACACCTACGTTTGGCTCAATGGTACAAAATGGAAAATTGGCACTTTGTGCTTTGGCGTTTGATAAACAATTAAAAAGTGTTGATTTTCCCACATTGGGCAATCCAACGATTCCTGCTTTCATAGATATATGTTTTGAGTGCAAAAGTACATAAATGAAGTATGATTTCCATTAAAAAAAGAATACAGTAAATTATCTTAATCCTCAGGATGCATAAAACGTTGTTTTCCTAAAAGCGCCTCTTCCGTTTCAACATTATTTTCATCTGGGACACAACAATCTACAGGACATACTGCTGCACATTGAGGCTCTTCATGGAAGCCCATACACTCGGTACATTTATCGGGTACAATAAAATAATATTCGTCACTAATAGGTATTTGTGCCTCATCGGCATCAACTTGTTTACCATTTGGCAAAACAATTTGCCCTTCTAAACTTGTACCATCTTTGTAGCGCCAATCGTCTGCACCTTCATAAATGGCTGTATTTGGACATTCGGGCTCGCAAGCACCACAATTGATACATTCATCAGTGATTATAATCGCCATAGTCGTTTTTCGATTATTTATTAACTAAATTTGTCACAAAATTAAAGCCAAAATTACGGTAAAACAAATTATGAATCATAAAAAAAATATAATAAGTGCTCTTACAGAATTGGGTATTTTTTTAAGCCAATTTTCCTCAAAAGATTACAAAAAATCAAATGATGCGCTCCACAACGATTTATTTTTTGACGGATTCAAGCATCAACTCAAATTGGCCGAAGAGCATAATAGGTGGTTTACAAAAGATAATTTATGCTACGCACTAAACCAATGGAGCGGTTTACTACAAGAAAAACCACTAAATGAATGGCTAAACTCCTATTCTATCCCTGTAAAAAACCCAAAGAACATCGCCATTATTATGGCTGGAAATATTCCGCTTGTTGGGTTTCATGATTTTTTATCCGCTTTTGTTTGTGGACATAAAATAACCATCAAACAGTCCTCAAACGATAAACATCTACTACCCTTTTTAGTTGCTTATCTCAACCATATTGAACCAAATTTAAAAGGAACAATTAAATTTAGTGATCAACGCCTCGAAGATTTTGATGCAGTCATTGCTACAGGAAGTGACAATACAGCGCGTTATTTTGAATATTATTTTAAAAATAAACCTTCCATCATCAGAAAAAATAGAAATTCTGTAGCGGTACTTACAGGCCGTGAAACACCTGAAGACTTAGAAGCATTGCCTGAAGATATCTTCCGTTACTATGGTTTGGGTTGTCGTAGTGTTTCTAAACTTTTTGTGCCTAAAAATTATAATTTTGATGCCTTTTTTAATGCCATTTATGAGTGGCACCCAATTATGAATAGCGCCAAATATGCTAACAATTACGATTATAATAAAGCGGTGTATTTAATGAGTGAATTTGTTTTGCTGGAAAATGGTTTTTTGATGCTCAAAGAAGATGAGCATTACGCTTCACCAATTGCCACTTTGTTTTATGAATTCTATGATGATATTGAGAACTTAAAATCAAAAATCAAAAAAGATAGCGAGCTTATTCAATGTGTAGTCTCTCGAGATTTTATGCCAAATGAAGTTGATTTTGGAACAACACAACTACCAAAATTGAGCGATTATGCCGATCAAAAAGATACTGTTGATTTCTTGTTGAAAATATAACATAATATTATCACATTTTTTTATCTGATATCAATAATTAATTCAGACCTTTGTAGCTTAATTTTTTTTAAAAGCTTAAAACTCACCAAATGAAAAGACACAATTTTAGCGCCGGACCATGCGTATTACCTCAAGAGGTTATGAAAAAATCTGCGCAAGCAGTATTGGACTATGACAACGGCCTTTCGCTCATTGAAATTTCTCACAGAAGCAAAGCTTTTGTAGACATTATGGAAAATGCACGTGCGCTGGTTCTCGAACTTCTTGGATTGGAAGGCATGGGCTACAAAGTATTGTTTTTACAAGGAGGTGCAAGCACCCAATTTTTGGCAGTTGCGCTTAATCTCTTAGAAAAGCGTGCAGCTTATCTAAATACAGGAACTTGGAGTGACAAAGCAATTAAAGAAGCACGTATTTTTGATGATATAACAGAAGTCGCATCATCTAAAGATGCGAATTATAACTATATCCCAAAAGGATATGATATTCCATTAGATCATGATTATTTCCATTGCACATCCAACAATACTATTTTTGGAACTCAAATTAAAGACTTTCCAGACTGTGACATTCCATTAGTTTGCGATATGAGTAGCGATATATTCTCACGTACTTTGGACTTTTCAAAATTTGGATTGATTTATGCTGGAGCGCAAAAAAATATGGGTCCTGCAGGAACAACAGTGGTCGTTGTTAGAGAAGATATTTTAGGAAAAGTATCGCGTAAAATTCCATCAATGATGGATTATAAAGTACACATAAGCAAAGGCAGTATGTTTAACACCCCTCCAGTATTTCCAGTGTATGCTTCGATGCTCAACTTGGAATGGCTAAAAAAATTAGGTGGAATAGCAGCCATTGAAAAAGAAAACGAAAAGAAAGCACAACTTATATATTCAGAAATAGATCTAAATCCATTGTTCAATGGTTTTGCAGCCAAAGCAGATCGTTCTATGATGAATGCCACATTTACATTGACCAACGAAAATTTAAAAGACACCTTTGATGCCATGTGGCAAGACGCAGGTATCAATGGATTGAATGGCCATAGAAGTGTCGGTGGCTATAGAGCCTCTATGTACAATGCACTAACGCTAGAAAGTGTTCAGGTATTGGTTGAAATTATGAGTGAATTAGAACGTAAAGCATAAAAAACATGAAAATATTAGCAAATGACGGTATTTCTCCAAATGGTGTTGAGGAATTAGAAGCCGCTGGGTTTGAGGTTAGTACAACGACAGTTGCCCAAGAACAACTTGAAAATTATATCAATAACGAAAACATTGTGGTCCTTTTGGTTCGAAGTGCCACTAAAGTTCGTAAAAATTTGATAGATGCTTGTCCAAGTCTAAAGATCATTGGACGAGGTGGTGTTGGAATGGATAATATAGATGTAGATTATGCTCGTGAAAAAGGCCTACATGTCATTAACACTCCTGCAGCTTCTTCTGAGTCTGTAGCAGAACTAGTTTTTGCACACTTATTTTCTGGAGTTCGATTTTTGTATGATTCCAACAGAAACATGCCTTTAGAAGGCGAATCGAAATTTAAAGTACTAAAAAAAGCATACGCTAAAGGTACAGAGTTAAGAGGAAAAACTTTAGGAGTTATTGGTTTTGGAAGAATAGGTCAAGCTACTGCCAAAATTGGTTTAGGACTTGGAATGAAGGTCGTTGCTTTTGACCCATTTATGGAAAAAGCAACTGTAACTGTTCCATTCTTTGACGGGCAGTCTGTAACATTTGATATTACTATTGACAGCAAAGAAGATGTATTAAAACAAGCTGACTTTTTGACCCTTCATGTTCCAGCACAAAAAGAATTTGTTATAGGAAAAGCTGAACTTGAGCTTATGAAAGATGGCGCAGGATTGATTAATGCTGCTCGTGGTGGTGTTGTAGACGAAGTGGCTATGGTAGAAGCGTTAAAATCTGGCAAACTTGCTTTTGCGGGAGTAGACACTTTTGAAAATGAACCAACACCTGCTATTCAAGTGCTTATGAATCAAAAAGTATCACTTACACCACATATTGGTGCAGCCACAACACAAGCACAAGAACGTATTGGCTCTGAATTAGCAACACAGATTATTTCTATTCTAAAATAAACTTTGAAAGAAGTATAAATCAATAATTGAAATATATTTCAACTTCTTAAATTTCTAAAAATCCTAGCTTTTTTGCTAGGATTTTTTTTATATATTGCATTTGCCTAATTATAAACAAATCTATGTCAGGACTTATGAACTTGCTTGGTGGGGATTTAGGAAAATCACTTATCGAGGGCTTGTCTAGCCAAACAGGACAATCAAAATCAAATACAAGTAATTTATTAAACATGGCCATGCCTGTACTTATGCAAGCCATGCAACGCAATGCAGCAACACCAAAAGGTGCATCTGGTCTTTTGGGAGCATTAACTGGAAAGCATGATGGTACTATTTTGGACAATTTGGGAAATATTTTTTCAGGATCAAATTCAAGTGCTATTGAGCAAGATGGAGGTAAAATTCTAGGACACGTTTTTGGAAATCGAAAACAAAATATACAAAATGCGCTCAGTAAGCAATCAGGAATCGACGTGTCATCAGTAGGAAAAATACTTAAAATGGCCGCTCCAGTTGTTATGGGACTTTTAGGTAGACAACAACGCCAGTCATCTGTAAATGATGCGAATGGTCTAACGAATATGCTTGGAGGTCTTATTGGTGGAAACTTTCATGACGAAAAACAAAGCTTTTTTGAATCTATTTTAGATGCTGATAATGATGGTTCTATCATTGACGATGTGGCAGAAACTGTTCTTGGAAAAAGTAACAGCGGTATTGGAGGAATACTCGGAAAGCTGTTTAACAAAAAATAAACACAAAAAGCTTCATAAATTATTATATTTGCGGTCATGAAAAACCGCATTAAAACTTTTAAATTAAATTGGGAAATTAGTAAAAATTGGCAACTTCTCTACCCTTTTTTAGGAATGATAATTTCCTTTTTTTTGGGGTATAGGTTTGCCATTAAAATTTTTAAAGATAATTTTTGGTTGCAATTCCTAATGACTGTTTTGTTGGGGTTTTCAATTCTTCAATTGTGTGTGTTTTTTATAAAAAAATTACAGCATAAATGGGTGGTCAATGCACGTTGGGAGCTCATTCGTATTTTTATTGTTTTTGCCATCACAGGATCATCATCCGTTTTTGTAGGACGACCTATAATTAAATTATTAGGGGTTTCCATAGAAAATCTTGGACCAGTATTGTATTGGATTATTTTTTGTGTGGTGAGTTTGATATTTTACCAAATCTTATTAGTGTTTTGGGGATGGCTTTTAGGACAATTTGACTTCTTCTGGAACTTTGAAAAGAAAATGCTTAGAAGATTTGGTCTTGGCCGATTTTTTGATAAATAAATTTTATTTTGAAAAAATTTTGGACGATTGATTCCAATAGGTATACATCCACATAATGGTAAAGGTGGGTACGATATCCAAAAAAGGAAGTGCCTCTTCAATAAAAACAAATATACCTGCAATTTTTCCTTTTTTACCTTCGTAAAGCTTAGTCATTAGGTAACCTGAAAGTGGTGCCCAAACAAAATCAAAGGGAGGGAAAATAAAAGAAACATACCCTAGTAAATCAAAAATTAATCCCAAAACAAGTTTATGCTGTTTTTTTAATTTATTCCAAATCATTCTTTTGATTTTAACCTGCTTTTAAAACGTTGATTTAAAGTTTTTATTTTAGGTAAAATCACAAACTGACAATATGATTGATTTGTGTTTTGATCATAATAATCATGATGCTCCTCCTCTGCTCTATAAAATACATCAAGAGGCTCTATGGTTGTTACAATTGGGTTTTCAAACACTTTGGAGGATTCTAAAAAATCTATATAATTTATAGCAATTTTTTTCTGGGCCTCGTCAGCATAAAAAATTGCTGAACGGTATTGTGAACCCACATCATACCCTTGGCGGTTTAGTGTAGTTGGATTATGCGTGGCAAAAAATACTTCCAAAAGCATTTGGTATTGAACTTCTGATGCATCATATTCGATAATTATCCCTTCTGCATGACCTGTGCGACCTTCGCAAACCTCACGATAAGCAGGGTTTTTAATAAATCCACCTGTGTATCCAGATTGTACACTAAATACACCTTTTAAACGCTTAAAAACTGCCTCAGTACACCAAAAACACCCGCCGCAAAACACCGCTTTTTTCATTCTTTTAGATTTAATACATCAAAGTTAATGAAAAGTTAGCTTTAAAAAATCAAAATATGATTGCACATCAGCTTAGGAAACTTTAAATTTACATAAATGATTCAAGCTAGTAACATTCACAAACATTACGACGACCTTCATGTATTAAAAGGGGTCAATTTAAACGTAAAAAAAAGTGAAATTATATCTATTGTTGGAGCTTCTGGCGCTGGAAAAACAACTTTGTTACAAATTTTGGGTACACTCGATTATCCATCAAAAACAAAAGATTCTTCGTTAATAATTAATAATATTGATGTTAATGCATTGAATGAAAAAGAATTGGCGAAATTTAGAAACAAAAATTTAGGATTTATTTTCCAATTTCATCAATTACTTCCAGAATTTACCGCTATTGAAAATGTGTGTATTCCAGCTTATATCAAAGGTACCTCAGAAAATAAAGCTAAAGAAAAGGCAAAAACACTATTAGATTTTCTAGGTTTGAGCCATCGTCTAAACCATAAACCAAATGAACTCTCGGGAGGAGAACAACAGCGTGTAGCCGTTGCTCGTGCGCTCGTCAACGATCCTCTTGTTGTTTTGGCAGATGAACCCTCAGGGAATTTAGACAGTACTTCTGCCGAGCAATTACACCAATTGTTTTTTAAATTAAGAGATACATTTGGATATACGTTTGTTTTGGTTACACACAACAAAGAATTAGCAAAAATGGCCGATAGAAAAATCACCATAACAGATGGGAAAGTATCATCCTAAACACTATAATGGCTTAAGCTTTGATGAATTAAAGCAGTTTTTGGACGCAAAAGTTGAACAGTACAATACCACAAGATTTATTGAAACTGACCCCATTCAAATTCCACATTTATTTTCTAAAAAAGAAGATATTGAAATTGCAGCATTTTTGACTGCTACCATTGCTTGGGGAAACCGAAAAAGCATCATTAATAATGCTCAGCGTTTTATAACACTTATGGATAATGCGCCATATGATTTTGTTATGACCCATCAACCACAAGATTTGGAGGTTTTTGATGGGTTTGTTCACCGAACATTCAATGCGATTGACGCAGTACAATTTATCAAAAGTTTACGTCATATCTACACCAAATACAATGGACTAGAATCAGTATTTAATAGAAATGTAAAAAACGATTGTTTACAGTTTTCTATTCATAAATTTAAAACTCTTTTTTTTGAGATTGAACATCCCAAAAGAACTCAAAAACATATTAGTGACCCCCTAAAAAACTCGGCTGCAAAACGACTTAATATGCTTTTGCGATGGATGGTTCGACCCAATGATACTGGCGTAGATTTTGGCTTGTGGCCAACGCTCTCCCCTTCACAACTCTCCTGCCCTCTGGATGTACATTCTGGTAATGTAGCACGAAAACTTGGCTTACTCAAACGAAAACAAAACGATGCAAAAGCATTAGAAGAACTAGACAAAAACTTAAGACAACTAGATGAAAAAGATCCTGTAAAATATGATTTTGCACTTTTTGGGCTAGGAGTTTTTGAAAGTTTTTAATTTTTTTTATAAATTTGATCATCTGCTTGCCTCAGAAAATTAATTTCTCAGAAAAATATTCTTATTCGACGTGTTCGTTTTTGTCTTTGATTTGGCTGCTTGAAAGTACGTGTACAAGTTTAGGAACCTTTTGTTGTTAAATTTAAACTAGCACATGGAAACAATTGATATCATTTCTGATATAGCAACACTGCTATTATATGCCTATTTTATCTATTTAGTGGTAAAAAAAATCAGAAAACCAAGAACAAAAAAACGTTGGTTTTACCTGTTCGTATTATTAGGAATCACTTTTTTGTTAAGCAGACGACTATATGATTATTTATAACTAATTCATACATATGGAATCCCTCAAATCTTATACAACGCATCGTCCATGGACAATGCCCAAGCATCCATTGTCCTATTATCAAGAATGGAATGAAGTAGTATTTCTACATTATAAGGTTAATGAACAATTATTAAGAACATTTGTTCCAAACCAGCTTGAGTTGGATCAATTTAATGGAGAATGTTGGGTATCTATAGTAGCTTTTAATATGGAACAAATACACCCAAGATTATTGCCGTCTATTGATTCTGTTTCTAACTTTCATGAACTTAACATTAGAACATATGTGAAATCAAACGGAAAACCTGGCGTCTATTTTTTAAGTATTGAAGCTAGTAAGTCGATGTCTTGTTTATTGGCGCAAAAAATTTCAAAATTACCTTATAAAGTTGCTAAGATGAGACGAAAAAATAATTGTTTTGAATCTGATAACAAAAGCACTAAAAATTTCTTTTCTATTCAGTATTCGATAGGTGAAGAAGTTCATCAAAAAAACAACTTAGAGTACTGGCTTACAGAACGTTATGCGCTTTTTCAAGATTATAAAAAGGATATTTATGGATTTGAAGTTCATCACAAAGCATGGGAGCTCCATAGACTAAAAATTCAAAGATTGATAGTTGACTATCCCCTGTATAATTCTTTTTTTTCAAGTCCTCCATATGCAATGCATTACACGAATGGGATTGCAGTGCTTTCATGGAAAAAAACTAAGGAAGAATATGTCTAAATTTGGAATGTTTTACCATCCTCGGCAAGTTCAACACAACCAAAAATTGTTTGAGCTTCAGTTTTGAAATTTTCAAGATGATTATATCTTGATGAATAATGCCCGAGAATAAGTTTACCGACTGTTGACTTTTTGGCAATTTCTGCCGCTTGTTTTGCTGTAGAATGCTTTGTTTTTGCGCATAAATTTGCATGAGCATCCAAAAATGTAGATTCGTGATATAAAACATCAACATTTTTTACAATAGGGACTATTGCTTCACAATAGGCAGTATCACTACAAAAGGCGTAACTTTTTGATGGAATACCCTCTGTTGTTACATCAGTATTTAAAATCAATTCACCATGAGAATTATGAACATCTGCACCTTGTTTAAGTTTGCGATAATAAGCTACATCTATGTGTTTTGCTTCTGCTTTATCAACTAGTAATTTGCGGTCAAAAGCTTTTTCTTTAAACAAAAAGCCATTGGTATATACTCTATGATCTAAAGGAATTGTATGAACTTCAATTTTATCATCTTCAAAAATAAGCTCAGATCCAATTGATTTTAATTCATGAAAAATAAGATTAAAATCAATCCATGCTTTAGAAAGTTTCATTTGGAGCATGATAAGTTCCTTAATCCCTTTTGGGCCATAGACGTGTAAATCAGCTTCGCGATTGAGCAAACGAAATGTAGAAATCAATCCTATTAGTCCAAAACAATGATCGCCATGAAGATGAGAAATAAAAATATGTTTAATTTGATTAAATTTAACCTTATGTTTTCTCAATTCCATTTGAGTGCCCTCCCCACAATCTATAAGAAAAGTATGCCCTCTAGATTCTAAAACTTGAGAAGTAGTATGCGCAGAAATTCTTGGAGTGGCGCTATAACAACCTATTATTGTTAGTTTCACATTTATAAGTTTAAAATCCTAAATCACGCTGCATTTCGTCCATTTCAATAAGGTCAAATGCTTCTTGTAGAGTGGGAACACATACAATCTCATCTGAAATATCACTTTGCGACCAGTGAGGAGCTACAACGACAAAGGTTTGCTTTTGGAGTTGATGAGATTTTGTGAGTTTTAAAACCGTATTGACAAAATCAGGTTCTGAATTTTGTAATCTGTCAACAATAAATATGATATTATTCGATTGAAATTTAGGGTAATTCAAATCAAACGATTTGAAAAATTCTGATGAAACTTGTTTATTTTGATTAACAATTACAGTAGTGTCTTTAATTTCAAACTTCATTAGGATTTAATTTTTGAAGCTAACAAATAGGTTACCGCCATTCGAATGGCCACACCATTTTCTACTTGATCCAAAATAATCGCCTGATTGGAATCGGCAACATCACTTGTAATTTCTACACCTCTATTAATTGGACCTGGATGCATAATTATAATAGATTTATCTAATTCGTCTAGTAATGCTTTTGTTACACCATATTGTTGGGTGTATTCTCGTGTTGATGGAAAATAACTAACTTCCATACGTTCATTTTGTACACGCAACATATTGGCAACATCGCACCATTGAAGTGCTTTTTTTAGATTAGTTTCAACTTCAACACCCAATTCGTGGATATATTTTGGAATCAAGGATTTTGGTCCACAAACCTTAACTTTTGCACCAAGTAACTGTAGTGCAAAAATATTGGACAGTGCTACTCTACTATGAAGAATATCACCAACTATAACCACTTTTTTACCTTCTACATGCCCTAGTTTTTCACGTATGGAATAGGTATCCAAAAGCGCTTGTGTAGGGTGTTCGTGTACACCATCGCCCGCATTAATAATTTTTGCGTCAACATGTTGCATAAGGAACTCTGCAGCACCTGGTTTTGGGTGGCGCATGACCACCATATCCACTTTCATGGACAAAATATTATTGACGGTATCTATAAGAGTTTCGCCTTTTTTTAGAGAAGATTGACCTGCGGAAAAATTTATGACATCGGCCGAAAGACGTTTTTGTGCAATTTCAAAAGAGAGTTTCGTTCTTGTTGAATTTTCAAAAAATAAATTAGCAATAGTAATATCTCTAAGCGAAGGGACTTTTTTTATTGGACGATTTATGACTTGTTTAAAATGATCTGCAGTTTCAAAAATTAAATGAATATCTTCTTTGGTGAGATGTTTAATTCCTAATAAATGCTCTACACTTAATGTGCTCATAATCTATTGTTTTATCAAATACACGGTGTCTTCACCTTGTGTTTCTTTCCAATTTACAATAACTTTTTCTTCGTCAATAGCATCAACCTGTCGTCCTCGATAATCTGGTTGAATAGGCAAATGTCTACTAAATCTTCGGTCAATCAAAATCAGTAATTCTATACTTTTGGGACGACCATAAGATTGAATGGCAGTTAGGGCAGCTCGGATACTTCTTCCTGTATATAAAACATCGTCTATAAAAACTACATTTTTTCCTTCTACAATAAAATCCATTTGCGTTTCGCTAGCTTCAAGAACTTTGTTCGATCGTCTGAAATCATCTCTGTAAAAAGTAATGTCTAAGTAGCCTACTTGTGTATCAAATATATTGTAATCAGATTGTAAAAGCTGTAAAAGTCTATCAGCTAGATGCTTTCCTCTAGGTTGTAGTCCTATTAGTATTGTATTGGAAAAATCGTTGTGTTTTTCAATAAGTTGACAAGCCAATCTGTGAAGGATAATGTTTACTTCTTTTTCGTTCAGTAAAACTTTTTGACTCATAATGTTTTCAACATATTCGTGCGCAAAGGTAACAGAAAATTTTGATATTCAAATTCAATATCACATTTCACTTTATAAAAATGATAATCCCTAAAAACAAAACTCCTTTAAAGCAAATAATCTGTACTTATAAAATTTGATTGTTTTTCGTCTAACATTTCTTTTAAAATCTCACTGTTGTATGGATTATCTTTTGCAGCAACGAATGTACGAATGGAAAATGATCGTAATGCATCTCTAACACTCAAAGTACTAAATGCAGAGTCTTTTCTTCCTGTAAATGGAAATACATCCGGACCACGTTGACAAGAACTGTTCAAATTCACACGGCATACCAAATTGACTAAAATATCGATAAGTGGTGCAAGAGTTTTGGTATCTTTTCCAAATACACTTACCTGTTGACCATAATTTGATTCTGCCATATCATTTAAAGGTTGTTGAATATCTGTAAATGTTATCATTGGAATTACAGGACCAAATTGCTCTTCATGATATACATTCATAGTTTTATCCACTGGGTAAAGCACCGAAGGGAAAATATAATTTTCTGTACGTTCACCTCCTTTTGTATTTAATATTTTTGCGCCTTTTGTTTTGGCATCATCAATTAAATCTTGAATATAATCAGGCTTGTTTACTTCAGGTAATGGAGTAAGCATCGCGTCATCTTCCCATGGATTTCCAAATTTTAAAGCATCGACCTTTGCACAGAATTTTTCTTTAAAAGCTTCAAAAATTGTTTCATGTACATACAATACTTTGAGTGCAGTACAACGTTGACCGTTAAAGGAAAGTGTTCCAGCTATACATTCTTGAACAGCCAAATCTAGATCAGCATCTGGCAATACAATTGCAGGGTTTTTTGCTTCTAATCCAAGTACAATTCTAAGTCTATTTTTCTTTGGATGACTGTTTTGTAGTGCATTAGCTGAGTTGCTATGACCAATAAGCGCCAAAACATCAATTTTACCTGTTTCCATAAGTGGAGTTGCCAATGTACGTCCTCTTCCGAATAGAATATTGACTACGCCTTTTGGAAAGCTATTTTGAAAAGCTTCCATAAGGGGTGTTAGTAATAATACTCCTAATTTTGCAGGCTTAAAAATAGTGGTGTTTCCCATAATTAGCGCTGGAATGAGCAGCGCAAAAGTTTCATTAAGTGGATAATTATATGGCCCTAAACAAAGTACAACCCCTAGCGGCCCTCTTCTTATGTGAGCATAAACTCCAGAATGTTTGTGGAATTTTGCAGCATTTCGGTCGAGTTGCTTGTAATCGTCAATAGTATCATAAATATAATCTACGGTTCTATCAAATTCCTTTTCCGAATCTTTAAGGTTTTTTCCAATTTCCCACATCAAATATTTGATGACTTGCTCTCGCTTGGTTTTCATTTGCTCAACAAACTTTTCCATACAAGCAATTCTATCGGCTACTTTCATTGTCGGCCACAGCCCTTGGCCATTATTATAGGCCTGCGACGCAGCTTCAAGAGCTTCCATGGCTTGTTCTTTCTCCAGCAATGGAATAGACCCTAATAAAGTTGGGGCATACTCTTCTGTAGATGAAATTGTCGAATACACTTCAGATGTTGCACCACTCCACAATTTTAACTCGCCACCAATAAGGTACTTTTTTTGATGAATTAAGTGATTAATTTGAAATTCTTTGGGGATATCGTTAAAACCCATAATTGTTTGTTTATTTTATTAGATTATAAAATTAACTATATCATCTTTTATTAGTTTAAAAAAAAAGTTAATTCTTTTAAAAGTTGAAAATCAATAGATTGCAAAAAAAAACCCTTCACAAAAGGAAGGGCTTTTTTTAAAGATATTTAGGTTGGATTATTTACCATCCATTTTGTCTTTTAGAGCTTGAAGTGCTTCGTTTGCATCTCCAATAGTTGTTTTGGCTTCCGATGCTGCTTTAGCTGCTTTTTTGGCGGCTGCTTTTACATTTCGAACTTCTTCTGCCTTGAAGACCGCAGTATGCGATGCAACAACTCTTTTGAATTCTTTACTGAATTCAATAATTACAAATTCTGCTTCTTCACCTTTACCAAGTTTAGAACCATCTTCTTTCTCTAGATGACGAGAAGGAATAAAAGCAACAATATCATCGTTGAATTTTACAGTAGCTCCTTTATCAACAATCTCAAATACAGAAGCGGTGTGTTTAGTGTTTAAACCAAAATCTGTTTCATATTTATCCCATGGATTTTCCATAGTTTGCTTATGACCAAGACTAAGTTTTCTTCCTTCTACGTCTAATTCAAGAACAACAACCTCAAGTTTGTCACCTACAGCGCAAAATTCGCTAGGGTGCTTGATTTTCTTTGTCCAAGACAAATCAGAAATATAGATCAAACCATCAATTCCTTCTTCCATTTCTACAAAAACACCAAAATTTGTAAAGTTTCTTACAATACCGGTATGTTTGTTCCCAACTGGGAATTTAGAAGTAATGTCTGTCCATGGATCTGGCGTTAATTGCTTGATTCCTAATGACATTTTGCGATCTTCTCTGTCTAGAGTTAGAATTTTTGCTTTTACAACGTCCCCCACACTTACAAAGTCTTGAGCAGATCTTAGGTGAGTTGACCAAGACATTTCTGAAACGTGGATAAGTCCTTCAACACCTTCGGCAACTTCAATAAATGCACCGTAATCTGCAATGACAACAACTTTTCCTTCTACTTCGTCACCAACTTTCACATCATCTGCAAGAGCATCCCATGGGTGTTTACTCAATTGTTTAAGACCTAACTGAATTCTTGATTTGTTTTCATCAAAATCAAGGATTACAACGTTTAGTTTTTCATCAAGCTCAACGATTTCGCTTGGATGATTAATTCTAGACCACGAAAGATCTGTAATATGCACAAGACCATCGACACCGCCAAGATCCATGAATACACCGTAAGAAGTAATATTTTTTACAATACCTTCGAGTACTTGACCTTTTTCTAGTTGACTGATGATTTCTTTTTTCTGAATTTCAATATCGGCTTCGATAAGCGCTTTATGAGAAACAACAACGTTTTTGAATTCTTGGTTGATTTTTACAACTTTAAATTCCATTGTTTTATTTACATATTGATCGTAATCTCTAATTGGTTTAACATCAATTTGAGAACCAGGTAAGAAAGCCTCAATGCCAAAAACATCGACAATCATACCACCTTTTGTACGGCACTTTACAAATCCGTTGACAATTTCACCAGTTTCATTGGCTGCATTTACTCGATCCCATGCTTTGATTACACGAGCTTTTCTGTGCGATAACACAAGTTGCCCTGTAGCATCTTCTCGAACATCAATAAGTACCTCAACCTTATCGCCTACTGCTAGGCCTGGATTGTAGCGGAATTCGTTCAATGAAATGACACCTTCAGACTTTGCATTAATGTCAATAATAGCATCACGATCAGAAATATGAATTACTGTTCCTTCTACAACTTGATCATCTAAAGTTTCTACAAAATTTTCAGAAACAAGTTTTTCAAATTCATTAAGTTTTTCATCGGCAACAGGATCAATTCCTTCTTCGTAGTTGTGCCAGTTAAAATCTTTTAAAAATTGCTCTGGGTTAGTTTGAGCTTCGTTTGTTGTTGCTTCAACAACTGGAGTGTCTTGTGCAGTCTCCTCTGCGTTTGTAGTTTGTTCTTCAGCCATAGCTGATTATAGTTTGTATTCTGTATGTTAATTTAGTTGGATTTACTGCAAAACACACAGAAGTGTTAGTTTAATTTTATTCTTCTCTCCAACATTTTTTGCTAAGAAGAGTGCAATAATACGACTAATCTGTAATTTGAACAAATATTTATCTTTTTGATTTTGAGGGCAATACCTTTTGAAATGATAAAAAATTTAAAAAAATTATTTAAAAAAAGAAAAAATAGTCTAATTTTAGTTCATTATTAACCCTATAATCTACTAAACATGATTAAGCAAAAATACCAATCGGTGTTGGACTTAGGCACCAAATTGAACATCCAAAATGGGGATGTTTCCGAAGAAAATGGCGTTTTAAAAATTAAAGGAACAGCCAAAACACAATACGAAAAAAACATTATTTGGGATGAAATTAAAGCCGTTGGCGGACAAAACCCGTCTGACATTCAAGCAGACATTAGAGTTTCAGATGAAAGTGTATATCATCGTCATACCGTCAAAAGTGGCGAAACTTTAGGAAAAATTGCCAAACACTACTACGGCGACCCTATGAAATACAAGCAAATTTTTCAAGCGAATACCAACATTCTGAAAAATCCTGATTTAATTCATCCCAATCAAGAATTGGTAATTCCGAAGCTTTAATACATATCTATAATTAGGGCCAAAACTTTGGCCCTAATTATTATTTGTGTTTTGATTAACCCACCCCAAAACCAATTCAAATTGTTCTTTTGGTGTCAGGTTGGAGTTATCCAAAATTCGTGCATCTTTAGCCTGTGTTAATGGAGAATCTGCTCTAGTGGAGTCTTTATAATCACGAGATGTGATGTTTTTGTAAACGGCATCAAAATCAACCTGTTCTCCTTTTGTTGTAAGCTCATCAAAGCGGCGTTGCGCACGAGTTTGTGCAGAAGCGGTCATAAAGATTTTTAGTTCTGCATTTGGAAAAACAACGGTGCCTATATCTCTACCATCCATCACAATCCCTTTGTGTTGCCCCATCTGGCGTTGTTCTTTAACCAAGCATTGACGAACTTCGGGAAGTGCCGCAACTTTACTTACTAAATTAGACACTTGCATCCCTCTAATTTTTGAAGACACTTCTTTGTTGTTTAAGAAAAGTATGGTGGTGCCAGATTTATCTTTTTTAAATTCAATTTTAACCGACGAAATGGCATAAATTAAGGCGTCTTTATCAAATTTGTTTTCATCAATATATTTGTTTTCAATAGCAAAAAGTGTTACGGCTCTATACATCGCCCCTGAGTCTACATAGATATAACCTAACTTTTTTGCAAGTTGCTTGGCTAATGTGCTTTTCCCTGTAGAAGAATGACCATCGATGGCAATAATTATTTTTTCCACTATTGTAAATCTATTTGCATACCTAAAAAACTTGTGTTTGAAGCTAATGAATAGCGTGCATGTGTATAACTGAAACGTAATTTATTAAACTTCAATCCAATTCCAAAAGATAAGCCCGAAAAATTTCGTTGTTCTATAATTCTAAGCTCCTCTGCGCGTCTAAAACTATACCCCAATCTAAGGTTAAAACCTTTATTAGGAAAGAGTTCAACACCTAATAAAGTATGTCGAATGAGTTGGCTTAAAAATCCTACTTCTTCTTGGGTTTGATTGCCATTTAAATCTGTAGTGGCGCGAGCAGGATTTGCAGTTGCAATAGGCCATTGCTGTAAATTTTCGAAAGTTAAATGCCAACGAATGGGTACATTTTCTAGGGTTTGACTCATTCCAAAATCAATTTCAAAAGGCAAAGGCTCATTCAAACCAGCATAGGTGGTCAATTGTGTTCCGATGTTTCTAACAACAAGCGCTGCATTAAAATCTAAGTACTCGTTTATATAAATCACACCAAAATCTAGAGCGGCACCAAAAGAGCTATATTGCTCAAGTTTAGATGAGATAAGCTTGATATTCGCACCAGCATAAAAATCTGAAAAACCAATTTGTAATGCATATCCTATGGATAGTGCAGCTTCATTCCCTGTAAAATCACCCGTACTATTCCCATTTTCATCATAACCCTCAAAATTTCCGTAATTGATATAGGTTACCCCAGCGTGAAAGGTTTGTGTTCGTCTGTCAACAGTATAAGCATAAGCAGCAGTACCATAACGAATATCGCCGAGGTGATTGGCATAGTTTAAGGCCAATTGGTTATCCATTTCAATATTTATTGTAGCTGGATTATATAGTGCCTGAGTAACGTCGTAGTCTACATTTGTAATCACTTTTCCTCCGAGTGCGGCTTGTCGTGGAGAGGACATCAAATTGAGGAATTGATAAGTTGCGTTTCCTCCCAATTGAGCGAACACTGACACAGTTGTACTCATCATCAAAAAAAGCATGGCTAATATCCTCATTATCAGTCAAAAATAACCAATTCTATCTTAAAACGAATTTTTGTTCGCTTTATTTTAGTACAATAATAAATTAATCGAGTATTAAATTACAATGTTTTAGCATGTGTCACTTTGGCCTTTGTAATTGCAACATCTATGACTTCGTGCATTTCAGACACGTAATGGAATTTTAAACCTTTTAGATAATCTGCGTTGATTTCATCAATATCACGCTTATTGGCTTTGGAAAGGATGATTTCTTTGATTTTAGCACGTTTTGCCGCTAATATTTTTTCTTTAATCCCTCCTACTGGTAATACTTTGCCACGTAGTGTAATTTCTCCAGTCATTGCAATGTTTTTTTTGACTTTTCTTTGGGTAAACAATGATACTAAAGACGTTAGCATTGTAATTCCTGCGCTAGGACCATCTTTTGGAGTGGCACCTTCAGGGACGTGAATATGGACATTATACTCGTTAAAAATCCGATTTTCAATTCCAAAATCGTCTGCATTTGCTTTGATGTATTCCATAGCAATAGTTGCTGATTCTTTCATTACTTTCCCAAGATTTCCGGTAATGTTTAAAGTTCCTTTTCCTTTTGAAAGTATAGATTCTATAAATAAAATATCGCCTCCAACACGAGTCCAGGCTAGCCCTGTTACTACTCCAGCAACATTATTGTTTTCATAGCGATCGCGCTCTAGTTTTGGAGCTCCTAAAATTCCTATCAAATCTTCATTTGAAACTTTAATATCGTAGGCATCTTCCATGGCAATATTTTTTGCCGCAAAACGAACTACTTTTGCAATTTGCTTTTCAAAACCACGTACACCTGATTCTCTTGTGTAACCCTCAATTATTTTTTCTAACTGTGGTTGTGCTATTTTTAAATCTTTAGCAGAAAGCCCATGTTCTTTGAGTTGTTTTGGTAAAAGATATTTTTTTCCAATTTGAACTTTTTCTTCAATAGTATAGCCATTAACATTAATAATTTCCATTCGGTCTAGCAAGGCCGGTTGAATGGTATTTAAACTGTTTGAAGTGGCTACAAACATCACTTTTGAAAGATCATAACCCATTTCTAAGAAGTTGTCATAGAACTCCGAATTTTGTTCTGGATCCAAAACTTCGAGCATTGCAGAAGAAGGATCGCCTTGATGTGAATTGGATAATTTATCAATTTCATCTAAAACAAAAACTGGGTTAGATGTGCCCGCTTTTTTGAGACTTTGTAAAATACGACCAGGCATTGCTCCAATATAAGTTTTTCGATGGCCTCTAATTTCTGCCTCATCTCTCAATCCCCCTAAAGATATTCTAACATACTCCCGCCCAAGGGCCTCGGCAATGGATTTTCCCAGGGAGGTCTTCCCTACTCCAGGAGGACCATACAGACACAAAATTGGAGATTTCATGTCGTTTCGAAGTTTTAAAACCGCTAAATACTCAATAATTCTTCGCTTAACTTCTTCTAAACCAAAATGATCACGATCTAATATTTTTTGAGCACGTTTTAAATCAAAATTATCTTGACTAAAATGATTCCACGGCAAATCTAGAAACAAATCCAAATAGTTTCTTTGAATAGAATATTCTGCGACTTGAGGATTCATGCGTTGAAGCTTACCTATTTCTTTTTCAAAATGTTGTTTTGTTTTGCTATCCCACTTCTTTTCAGAAGCTCGTTTTTTCATGTCTTCAATTTCTTCTTCATAGCTAACTCCACCCAATTCTTCTTGAATAGTCTTAATCTGTTGTTGAAGAAAATATTCGCGTTGCTGCTGATTCATATCATGCTGCACCTTAGACTGAATGTCATTTTTTAATTCCAAACGCTGAAACTCAACATTCATGTGTTTAAGGGTTTTCAAGGCGCGTTGATGCAAGTCGTTGACTTCGAGGAGCACTTGTTTTTCCACCACAGAAATGCCCATATTAGACGACACAAAATTGATCAAAAAAGAGTTGCTTTCTATATTTTTGATGGCAAATGAAGCTTCACTCGGAATATTAGGACTTTGTTTGATAATCTCTAAAGATAAATCTTTTATGGATTCAATAGCTGCTGCAAACTCACCATCTTCTTTTGAAGGTACTACTTCATCAACATTTTTGATTTTTGCAGTTAAATATGGATCTTCCGAAACAAGTTCTGTGATTTGAAAACGTTTTTTACCTTGAATTATAACCGTTGTATTGCCATCGGGCATTTTTAAAACTTTCAAAATACGGGCTACTGTACCAATTTTATGAATATCCTCAAATTTTGGATCTTCAACACTTTCATCTTTTTGTGCCACAACACCAATGACTTTTGATCCTTTATTGGCATCATTAATAAGCTTTATAGACTTGTCGCGCCCAGCAGTAATTGGAATTACTACTCCAGGAAATAATACTGTATTTCTTAGCGAAAGTATAGGTAATGAGTCCGGTAATGCTTCGTTTTTTATAACCTCTTCGTCTTCGGTGGTCATTAATGGAATCAATTCTGAATTTTCATCAAAATCTTGAAGTGACAATGTGTCAAGTATTTTATATTTTGGGTTGTTCATATCAATTATAAGTCATTCTGTCATGCTGATCAGAAATTGTTAAGTTTCGAATTTATTTATAATTATAAATTTATCTTCTTGTGGGATTAATTTACAATGATTTCCATCATATAAATGACAATTGTTGTGCCAAGATAATTTCTAAAGGAAGAGATTTAACGAACGTGTGTTGTTCTTTTTATTTTATAGAGAACAAGAAAGGCGACTAAAAAGAAAACTGCAAGTGCCAATACAGAATACTGCATCGACCCTGTAAGGGCCAATAAAAGCCCAAAGACTATCATCCCCAAAACAATAGCTATTTTTTCGGTAACATCATAAAAACTAAAATAAGTGGCATGATCGTGTGTATCTGGTAACAATTTGGAGTATGTTGAACGTGTGAGTGACTGCGTAGCACCAAGAACAAAGCCCAAAACAATGCCCATGGCATAAAAATAATTATCTACATTGGGTTGGTTTTTATCTAAAATAAATGCAATAAAACACACAACACACCATATCAATAGCGTAATTTTTAGAGTGGCTAAATTTCCTATTCTATCGGATAATCTTGAAAATAAATAAGCACCAAGTATGGCCACAATTTGAATAAGTAATATGGTCAATATAAGATTTAAAGTTGGTAGACCCAATTCTTCACTACCAAATATTCCTGCCATAAGTATAATGGTTTGAACACCAACACTCAAAAAGAAAAAAGCAATTAAGAAATATTTCAATTGTGAATGCGACCCTAATGATTTAAAAACAGTTTTAAGTTCTAAAAATCCTTTCCAAATGTAGTCTTTATCAGGCTTATGATTAAAAACATTGTTGGGCAAACGGCGGTATGTAATTTGTGCAAACCCAAACCACCATAGTCCTACCAAAACAAATGTGATTCGAGGTGCTAAAGTTGGATCTGTAATACCAAACCAATCTGGTTTTTGGACTAAAACTAAACTAAAAACAAGCAACAATACCGAACCAAAATAGCCATACATAAAACCTTTTGCACTCACTTTATCTTGCTGTTCGGGGAAAGCCACTTCTGGTAAATAGGCATTGTAAAATACTATACTCCCCCAAAATCCAATACTGGCAAAAATTGTGCACAAAAGCGCCACCCAAAGTGTAGATGCACCATCAAAAAAATAGAGCGACATCACTGAAACTGACCCCAACAAACAAAATCCTTTTAAAAATTTAAGTTTATTACCTGTGTAATCTGCAATTCCAGAAAGTATTGGAGAGCAAAAAGCAACAATAAGAAATGAAAGTGCTAAGGTATAATCATATAGTGTTGTGGGGTTCCAATGCGTACCTAAAAAGGAAATATCGCCCTCTGTATTAGCAAAAGAATTTGCCATACTGGTGTAGTAAATTGGAAAAACCGCAGTACTAATAACCAGAGTATAAACCGAATTGGCCCAGTCATAAAATGCCCATGCATTAATGAGTTTTTTACTTCCTTTTTTAAGTGTTTTCATAAAAAAAGCTGCTTTTGTAAGCAGCTTCTAATTTAGGTAATTATTTTGACAATGATAATTTATCTAAAACTCGTTACACCAAACTTTTGAGCTTCTGCACGAGCAGCAGGTGCTAGGGCGCGTAAATTTGCAATTCGAGAATCATTAGACGGGTGAGTGCTTAAAAATTCTGGAGGACCTTTTTTACCATTATTATTGGCTTTCATACGCTCCCAAAGTCTTGAAGCTTCATCGGGGTTATACCCTGCAATTGCCATTATATATACCCCTATTTTATCGGCTTCAGTTTCATGCGCTCGACTAAAAGGTAAAACACCTAAAACATTACTTCCAACGCCATAAGCTCTGTTGAACATATTTCGTTTTTTTTCATCTTTTATGGCAACGTTTCCAGCAACAGCTCCTAATTGCTGTAACATTCCCGCACTCATCCGCTGCTGTCCATGGTTGGCCAATGCATGTGCCACCTCGTGGCCCATAATGGCAGCTACACCCGTTTCGTTGGCAGCAATTGGCATAATACCAGTGTAAAATACAATTTTACCCCCCGGCATACACCAAGCATTTACGGTTTCGTCCTGTACCAAGTTGTATTCCCATTTATAATCTTTCAAATACCCTTGATAATTGTTGGCATCCAACCAACGTTTTGCAGCAGTAGAAATCCGTTGTCCTACGCGTTTTACCATTTCTGACTCTTCGGTCCCAGTAACAACGTTGTTTTCGGTAAGGAACTTATCATATTGTGCAAAAGCCATTGGTAGTATTTGTGAATTTGGCACTAAAGCCATAGTCTTTTTTCCTGTGAAAGGGTTTGTAGCACAAGAAATTGCTAAAAAAAGCATTAAAAAAAATAAAATCTTTGTTTTCATGTAAACGGTTTAAAATTAAATAACAAAAAGCATTCCATAGTATTGGACACAAAAAATTCAAAATAGTCACAAAGTTTTGTGAAAATAAATAATTTACATCTAAAAATAGCTAATTTTATATCACAAAAACAAACCCATGAGTCTAAAAAATTTAATCGCAGTAGTTTTATTTTTTAGCTTTTTTTCTTGCAAATCTGAAGCTCAAAAAAAAGAAACGTTTAAAATTAATAAAACTGAAGCAGAATGGAAATCAGAGCTTACTGATATTCAATTTTATGTTTTAAGAAAAGAAGGTACAGAGCGTGCTTTTTCTAGTCCTTTGGACAAAAACTATAGTGCTGGTACTTATGCTTGTGCAGCTTGTAACACACCTCTTTTTAAAAGTGAACATAAGTTTAATTCTGGTTCTGGGTGGCCAAGTTTTGATCGTGAAATAAAAGGCAATGTGGCTTTTTCTGTGGATTATAAAATTGGTATAGCGCGCAGCGAAGAGCATTGTGCAACTTGTGGCGGGCATTTGGGGCATGTTTTTAATGATGGTCCTAGAAATACAACAGGAATGCGCCATTGTATCAATGGTGCTGCACTTAAATTTATTCCAAAAAATGAGTAAATCAAAAATCAACAAATCTGAAGCAGAATGGAAAAATGAGCTCAGTGAGGCTCAATACCGCATTCTGAGAAAAAAAGGTACAGAAATGCCACATTCTGGTGTTTATAACCTCCATTTTGAAGAGGGTATGTACCTTTGTGCCGGCTGTAGCATTCCACTATTTGAAAGTCAATCAAAATTTGATGCAGAATGCGGTTGGCCAAGTTTTGATGCTTCTATAAAAGGAAATGTAGAATATATTCTTGACAAGAGTCATGGCATGATTCGAACAGAAATTGTTTGTTCATCGTGTGGTGGACATTTAGGTCATGTTTTTAATGATGGTCCTACAGCAACAGGAACCCGCTATTGTGTGAACTCAATTAGTATTGATTTTAAAAAATCCTGAGGTCAAAAAACTTCACTTACTTTTAGTTCATTTCTGTTTTATTTATAGATTTAGGTTTTGTAAATTTGCAACTTCTAACAACGACTAAAGATACGAGGAATGAGTAAATATGATGTGATTGTTTTGGGAAGTGGACCAGGTGGATATGTAACAGCCATACGTGCTTCTCAATTAGGACTCAAAACAGCTGTAATTGAAAAAGAAAGTTTGGGAGGGGTTTGTCTCAATTGGGGGTGTATTCCAACAAAAGCTCTTCTAAAATCTGCACAAGTTTTTGAATACCTCAAACACGCAGGAGATTATGGCTTGCAAGTCAAAGACTACGATAAAGATTTTGATGCCGTAGTGAATCGCAGCCGAAATGTAGCCGAAGGGATGAGCAAAGGTGTGCAATTTTTAATGAAAAAAAATAAAATTGATGTCATTTCTGGTTATGGAAAAATAAAGCCAGGAAAAAAAGTGGATGTTGATGGAAAAGAATTTAGTGCTGATCATATTATCATTGCAACGGGTGCTCGCTCTCGTGAACTTCCAAGTCTTCCTCAAGATGGCAAAAAAGTTATTGGTTATCGCAAAGCAATGACATTAGAAAAACAGCCTAAAAAACTCATCATTGTAGGTTCTGGTGCTATTGGTGTAGAATTCGCCTACTTCTACAACGCGATGGGTACAGAAGTTACAGTTGTAGAATACATGCCACGTATTGTTCCTGTAGAAGATGAAGACGTTTCAAAACAACTTGAACGTTCTTTTAAGAAAAGTGGAATAAAAATTATGACCTCTACAGAAGTTACTGCCGTGGATACTTCAGGAGAAGGGGTGAAAGCAACAGTGAAAACTAAAAAAGGAGAAGAAACTCTTGAAGCTGATGTGGTACTTTCTGCTGTTGGTATCAAAACAAATATTGAAAATATTGGCCTAGAAGATGTTGGAATTGTAACCGATCGTGATAAAATTTTGGTAAATGATTTTTACCAAACCAATATGCCAGGATATTATGCTATTGGCGATGTCACCCCTGGCCCTGCCCTAGCGCATGTCGCTTCAGCAGAAGGTATTTTATGTGTCGAAAAAATTGCAGGTCACCACATCGAAGCCTTAGATTATGGCAACATTCCTGGTTGTACATATTGTAGCCCAGAAGTGGCTAGCGTAGGTCTCACAGAAGCTCAAGCCAAAGAGCAAGGCTTAGATATCAAAGTTGGTAAATTCCCATTCTCTGCATCTGGAAAAGCCAGTGCTGGTGGAAACACAGAAGGGTTTGTAAAAGTTATTTTTGATGCTAAATATGGTGAATGGCTCGGCTGTCATATGATTGGCGCAGGTGTTACCGATATGATCGCAGAGGCAGTATTAGGACGTAAATTGGAAACAACTGGCCATGAAGTACTAAAAACAGTGCACCCACATCCAACGATGAGTGAAGCAGTCATGGAAGCGGTTGCAGATGCCTATGACGAAGTCATTCATATTTAGAAATAAAACAAGTTCTAATAAAGGCGGTCTTTTTTGACCGTCTTTTTTTTAGATAAAACTTTGAAGTGCTAAAGTGTAGCTTTTTAATCCAAAGCCCAAAATAACTCCTTTGGCGTTGGGTGAAATAAACGAGTGATGACGAAATTCCTCTCGGCTATAAGTATTTGAAATATGCACTTCTATAACAGGTGTAGATATGCCTTTTATCGCATCACCAATTCCAACGGAGGTATGGGTATAAGCGGCGGCATTTAAAACAATACCATCGTATGAAAAACCAACGTCGTGAAGTTTATCAATAAGTTCACCTTCAATATTAGACTGAAAATAGTCCAATTTAAATTGAGGAAATTCAGATTGTAATTCATTAAAAAAAGTGTCAAATGTTTTGGAACCATAAATTTCGGGCTCTCGCTTTCCTAATAAATTTAAATTGGGGCCATTAATAATGATAATTTTTTTCATGTGGTAAAAGTACAAAAGTTATAAAAACAAAAAAAGCGATGCAATGCATCGCTTTTTTAAATTTATAAAGTAAGATTTAGAAGTTATATCCTACTGAAAGTTGAAAATTTCTTGAGCTAGTAGAGTAATTGTCAACATCTGGATCATCGAGGTTTGTTAAACCAAGAGAATAACGAAGACCAAAATTCAATCCACTTTCAAGTTTATAACCAACACCGAAATTTAATCCAAAATCAGTAGACTTAAAACCATCCTTAACGTCCTCAGTATCAGAATAAGTTTCAGTTACTCCGTTAACTATATCAGTTTCAGTTGATTCAAAATCTGACTTAGCGGACACAAGAAAACCTATCTGTGGTCCAGCTTCAAGGCTAAATGCATCTGATAAATAGAATTTAGCCATAACTGGAATCAACAAATAGTTAAGCTTTAAAGCTGATTCGCTTTTGTAATCATAAAATCCATCGTTGTCACTGTAATCTGATTTAGCACCTTGAGATGAAAATAATAACTCTGGTTGAACTGAAAAATTATCAGAAATTGATACTTCAGCAGTGATACCTAAATGGATAGAAGTCCTTGAATCTGTGTCTGGCATATCTACACCTGATGGATAATCAAAAGATAAGTTAGAAAAATTTAAACCCGCTTTAGCACCAAAGGTCACATCTTGTGCTTGCAAAGTAAATGCAGCTAAAGTCATTGTAATAATAAATAATTTTTTCATTTTTTTTATTTGTTAATGATTAATGCATCAAAATTAAATAAAATTTTGCTTAAATTTAGTACAAATTTGGTACATTTCATTTATTTCAAAAATAAAAAGCGATGCATATGCATCGCTTTTATGTTTGTTTATATTAGTTTTTAGAAACTGTATACAGCACCAAGAACAAAAGAAGATAAACTTCCACTACCATTTCCATCGTTATTGATGAAAATTTCTTGTGAAGAATCATCGATTCTAAATTCTGGTTTGATAGTTAATCCACCAACTTTGTAGTTTGCTGTTAATGTAGGAGTTAATACATTAAGAACATCGCTATCAGCAATTGGCCCAAAAGCGATATACTCTAAACGAAGACCCCAAGACATTTTCTCAGAAGCTGTATACTGAGGATAGATTGAAAGCGATGTGTATTCATCTGCAATTCTACCACTAAGCATACCGTCTTTGTAATTTGCAAATTGTGCATTAAAGTCCATTTGTATATTACTTGAAAGATCAAAACCACCAATAATATCAATAAAACTAGAACGTTGACTACGAACATAGCCAAATTTGAATCTTCCATTTGTGATTTGACCACCAACAGAATAGTGTCCAGTATTATTAAAATCTGTAACCTCCATTGGATTCATTACAGCTAATTTCATATCCCAATTGTTATTAAGTTTGAAATCAAGCATTAAACCATTATGATTTCTAGGCCCAAAAGTAAAGGCATGAGACATACTGTAGTTAAAGTTTTCAACTGGAGAAATTCTTTCAAGACCAATAAAGGTGTTGAAACGACCCATAGTTGCAGTCGTATTTTCTGTAATCTTCCAAAACATGTACATTTGGTTAATAGCAGCATTGTTTGTTGCGCCATTTGGATTAATAGCCTGATCGGCTCTTGGTCCATATGCTAAGTCTGCAACAAAACCTACGCTTTCATCTTCATAAGAAGCGACTAAGTTCGCCATACCTAAAGAAAAGCCTGGCATATTAACAAATGAACTAGGGGGAGCATAAGGAAGTGTTCCTTGATTTACCTCGTCATTTGGAGAATTAATATTAGATCTCCAGTAAGCATCTACTGAACCACTAAAATTAAATTTGGATGCTTCATCTTGTCCAAAAGATAAGTTTAAAATGGATAAAGCTATGAGCGTAAAAAAATTTTTCATAATATTTGTTTATGGTTGTAATTACAAATTTAAACAAAAAAATTTAATTTTTGAGTAAATCTGAGATATACAACAAAAAAAAAGCGGTGCAATTGCACCGCTTTTAAATATGATTATTTTATTATAATCTAAATCCTAGTCTAAAGTTACCTGTTACACTGTCACCAAGACCGAATCCAGTTGTAGCGTCTCCTCCTTCTGGATCAACAGAAGAAATACCAAGACCATAACCGAACTCCATTCCAACGTAAACATTAGGAACAATGTAGTAATCAGCACCTAAGAAAACTCCACCAAAAAGAGTAAGAGTTGTTGCAGAACCACTGTCAGCAAAACCAACTAAACCATGGTAACCCCAGTAAGTTGATAAACGCTCAGCTCCAGTAAGGTGATTTTCAATACCCATACCAGCTGCAATTCCGAAAGTAGAATCTGCACCATCAACACCGCTGTCAGCGAAGTTAAAATTAGCAAAGTAACGCTTTGCCTTTGTGTCAGAATCAAACTTACGCATCATAAAAGTTGCACCACCTGTAATTTCTGGCATACCGAATTGAGTACCACCGTTTAAATTAGGTGTAAACTGAGCTTCAAACATTGTAGCTCCGGCTCCAGGCTTAGTGAAAGTACCTGCATCAGTTGTAATTTGAGCAGAACCAAAAGCAAATATTGATAATGCTGCAATTAAAAGTAATTTTTTCATAATTAATTTTTTTTGTTTATGATTAATAATGCAAATTTATACAAAATAATTAATCGATTAACATAAATTTCATTTTTTTTTTAATTTCAACGATAAAATCGTACACTTTATGGACTTTTTAAGAAGTAGGCTAAACAAACCATTTAAATTTATTTTAACACATTTTTATAAAAATTGATTTTTTTAGTCGAAATTTACAACTACAAAAAAACAAAACATACAATATCTATATGAAAAATTATCTCCTATTTTGTTTATTGCTCGTGTCATTTTCACTTTTTTCACAAAATCCAAGTATCTATGCGAATGAAATTAATGCTGATGAACTAAAAGAAAAGCTCTACATCTATGCTTCTGATGAATTTCAGGGTAGAGAAACGGGTACAGATGGGCAAAAAACAGCTGTTAAATATCTTAAACAAAAATATCAATCGTTAAGCGTTGGTGCTGCAAAAGCTAATGGCAATTATTTTCAAAACGTTCCATTAAAGCTTGTAAAAACTCCTAAAGTTAGTATATCTATCGGAGATCAAACTTTTAGTTATTACGATGACTTTGTTGCTGTTGCATCTGGAGAAACTACAAAAATTGAAGCACAAGAGTTTGTTTTTGTCGGATATGGAATTAAAAATACCTTATATAATGATTATAAAGATTTGGATGTTGCTGGAAAAATAGTGGTTGCCATAGCTGGTGAGCCAAAAGACGAAAATGACAACTATATTGTTTCTGGAAACAATAAAATTTCTAAATGGTCCAACGGCAGGCAAGCGCTGAGTTCAAAACGTAATCTCGCAAAAGAATTAGGTGCAAAAGCATTTGTACTTATAGATAATGCTATGTTCAAACGCTATTCGTCTTATTATAAAGCCATTGAAAAACGTGGTGGCGAAAGTAATTTGGCACTTGATGTTGATACCAACTCATTTTATGGGTTTTTGGCAAGCTCAGAAATGGGGACTAATCTTATTCAGAGTTCTAATGGTTTGTATGCTCAGCAAATATCTATTCAGTATGAAAATGTTTCTGAACCTGTAAGTTCAGAAAATGTTGTTGCTATGATTCCTGGTGAAGAAAAACCTGAAGAATATATCATTCTTTCTGCACATCTTGACCATGTGGGCATGCACGACGGAGAAGTTTTTAATGGTGCTGATGATGATGGCTCTGGGACAGTAGCGCTATTAGAAATTGCTGAAGCCTTTCAAAAAGCAGTTGAAAATGGAGATGGTCCCAAAAGATCTATAATTTTTTTGCACGTAACTGGGGAAGAAAAAGGGCTTCTAGGATCTCAATACTATACAGATTATGACCCTGTTGTTTCTTTAGAAAGCACAGTAGCCAACCTAAACATAGACATGATTGGTAGAACTGATCCTAAACGAAAAGTTGGTAGACGTAACTATATCTATCTTATTGGAAGTGATAAATTAAGTACAGAACTTCATGAATTGTCTGAGAAAGTAAATAATACATATACTAACATAGAATTGGATTACACATACAACGATGAAAACGACCCCAATCGTTTTTATTACCGTTCAGATCATTACAATTTTGCGAAAAATAATATTCCAATCATTTTTTATTTTAATGGAACACATGCAGATTATCATAAAGCTACAGATACACCTGATAAAATAGAATACGATTTATTAGAAAACAGAACGCGTCTTGTCTTTTATACAGCATGGGAATTGGCCAACAGAAAAAAACGCGTTACGGTAGATAAAGCTGTAGAGTAACAACATAAATATCTTAAACCAAAAAAGCTTCTCTTTAACAGAGAAGCTTTTTGTTTTGGGGTGGAAGATCGGTCTCGAACCGACGACCTCCTGAACCACAATCAGGCGCTCTAACCAACTGAGCTACAACCACCGTTTAGCATATAAAAATGCGTTTGCAAATGTAATTCATTTATGTTTTTGCACAAAGATTTTTTTTTAATTTATTTTAAATCAAATATGGAGTCCACTGCCAAAAGTCTGTCGGCCGTAAACCCTTCCGCGTAATTTGTAAAGACCAAGCGTCCAAGATCTGCAGCTCTGTAACGAATACTATCCATAAAATTTTGACTCGAAATTGGAGTTTCTGGCTCTGAGTTGTTAGGATCAAAGAATTGAGACTTGTAGGCGGCTACGGCAGCCATTTTGATATCTATAGTAGAACTAATATCAACTACGAAGTCTGGCGTAATATTTTTCCATTGAATATAACTGTACACAGCACTGGGGCGCCAAGCATTTTGCTTCTCTCCTTTTTTGCTTTCTGTTTTGATTTTTGTTAAGCCACTTAAAAAACAGGCTTCACGCACCAAAGCATTTGATTTGGCATGATCGGTGTGACGGTCGTCAACAGCATTACAAAAAACAATCTGCGGCTGATATGCTCTAATTTTTTTGATGATTTCTAGTTGATTTTCCTTGGTGTTAAATACAAAACCATCTGGAAATTCTAAATTTTCTCTAAAGGATGCTCCTAAAATTTTTGCGGCAGCACTTGCCTCAGCTTTTCGTATTTTTGCGGTTCCTCTTGTCCCAAGCTCTCCACGAGTAAGATCAATTATTGCAACTGTTTTTCCCTCAAGAATTGCTTTGTGAAGGGTTCCACCACAGGACAACTCTACATCGTCTGGATGTGCGCCAAATGCAAGAATGTCTACTTTCATGATGCTAATGTTTTTTACTTAAACTCAAAGCTTGTTCAATATCGTTTATTAAATCTTTTTTAGATTCAATTCCAACAGAAAAACGTATCAATTGATCTGTAATACCTTGTGAAAGGCGGTCTGATTCAGAAAGTAAGGCATGAGATGCTATAGCAGGCAAAATCATTGTACTTTCAACGCCAGCCAAACTCATTGAAGGTTTTATCAATTGTAATGATTTTAAAAACAAAACCGTGTCGTATGCATTTGATAATTCAAAAGATAGCATTGCGCCAAAACCTTTCATTTGAGTTTTTGCAAGTTGATGATGCTCATGAGATTTTAAACCGGGATAATACACATTATCAACACCCGAGTGTTTTTCTAAAAATCGAGCCATTTTTTTTGCATTTTTTTGCTGAGCTTTAACGCGGATGGCTAAAGTTTTCATACTTCTTTCTAGCATCCAAACTGAAAAATCACTAAGATTACCACCAAAATCTTTCGCTAAATTCCAGATTTTATCTACATAATTTTGAGTAGATGCGATTGCACCAGCACTAATATCGCTATGCCCTCCAAAGTATTTTGTCGCAGAATGAATGACAACATCAATACCAAGCGTGTGAGGCTTTTGAACAATGGGTGTTGCAAAAGTATTGTCAATTGCTGAAATAATGTTATGAGACTTTGCCAATTTTGCGATGGCAAACAAATCAACTAATTTAAGTAGTGGATTTGATGGTGTTTCAACATATATAAGTTTTGTATTTTTTTTAATACATTCCTCAAAAGAATTGATTGACAAATCTTTGGTAAAGGTGTATTGAATACCATAGGACTTAAAATGAGATTCAATAAAATTACGTGTTCCTCCGTAAATGTCATTTTGGACAACAGCATGATCTCCAGATTTTAAAAAAGTAAGCATTACAGCAGATACAGCGGCCAAACCTGATGAAAATAGCATTCCTGCTTCTGTATCTTCTAACGCAGCAATTTTTTTGCTCAAATGTTCCTGATTTGGCGTATTAAAATAGCGCGGATAGCGCTTTGTTTCTTGATCCAAAAAATCATAAGATGTGGAAAGATATATTGGAGATACTACCCCTTGAAAAAGAGGATCATCTACAGCACCGGTGTGGGTGCAAATAGTGTTTTGACCTATTTTTTGTTTTGACATTAAAAGAGTTTATTAAACGCTATTTATTATCTAAGTCGTTGAATTGTTTGATAAGAACAAAAGCCCAAATTGCAACGCAAACGGAAACGAAAATGGAAAAATATAATACGATGTCGTTAGCGGCCAAGGCGAAACAGTTTAAAAAATATCATTAGACCCACAAGCATAGGCGCCCAGATCCCTACAAAAATTCCGTGTAGTTCATGTCCTGAAAAAAACAAATATTCAGAGACAATTATAATTAGAACACACAACATGAGCAATAGCGCGTTGGTAATTCCTAATAATTTTACAAATTTCATTGAAGCATTAGTTTTAGAGTTTAAAAATAAAAAAAATATATTAAATGTTCAATAAAATGAAAAAAAATATAATCGAAGAATTATATTCGTAAAAAAAAATGAATTATGTTTAAAGCTGTTTTGTTTGATATGGATGGTGTAATTGTTGACACAGAACCGCTGCACCACAAGGCCTATCAAAAAATGTTTGGAAAAGTTGGAATTGAAGTTTCTTCAGAAATGTATGAAGGTTTTACTGGTCAATCCACTTATGGAATATGTGTACAGCTTTGTACATATTTTAATCTTGAGCAAGATCCCCAAGAATTGGTACAAATCAAACGCAATTATTTTACCAAACTTTTTTTTGAGGATAACGATTTGCAATTAATTGATGGGGTTGAAGAATTAATAAATGATTATTTTAAACAAGGTCTAACGTTGATTGTAGCCTCCTCTGCCTCCATGTTTACCATAAATAATGTGATGAAACGCTTTAACCTAGACCGTTTTTTTTCAAATAAACTTAGTGGTGCAGACCTTAAAGCCTCAAAACCTCACCCAGAAATTTTTATTAATGCAGCTAAAGCGGCTAATGCTTTGCCAAATGAATGTTTTGTTATAGAAGATTCTACTAATGGCATAAAAGCTGCAAAACGTGCAGGTATTTATTGTGTGGCCTACAAAAGTGAGCATTCAAAAAATCAAGATTATACCTTAGCTGATATGGTTATTTCTGATTATAATGAAATCTATTTTAGTAAAATTCAAGGGATCTTTAACTCTTTTACTTAGAATAAAACTTACGGTGTTTTAGATATGCAAAAACACTGATTATTGTAAGGATTAAAAGACTTGTCAAAATATAAGTTACACTTATTTCTTGATCATCCTTGGCGTAAGAATGCAATCCAGCGAGATAAAAGTTCACACCAAAATAAGTCATCATTATACTGCCAAAAGCAAGAATTGAAGCGATATTAAATGCAAGACGACTTCTCAATCCTGGAACAAGCCGCATATGAATCACAAAGGCATAAATCATTATACTAATAAGCGCCCATGTTTCTTTTGGATCCCATCCCCAATAGCGTCCCCAGCTTTCATTGGCCCACATACCACCAAGAAAATTACCAATTGTAAGCATAACAAGCCCCACTGTGAGTGCCATTTCATTAATGATGGTGAGTTCCTTGATACTTAACGCCATTTTTACTTTGTTTTTTGAGGTCGTTAGAATCATAAGCAACAAACTAATGACTCCTAAAATCATTCCCAACGCCATTGGCCCATAACTTCCTACTATAACAGCCACATGAATCATTAACCAATAACTATTCAAAACAGGCTGTAGGTTGCCAATGGAAGGGTCCATCCAATTCCAGTGGGCAATCATCAAAATCATTGCAGTTACAAAAGCGGTTGAGGCAAAAGTGAGATTACTTTTTTGACCAAGCATTACTCCAAAAGCCATGGTTGCCCAAGCCACATAAATCATAGATTCATAGGCATCACTCCATGGTGCATGCCCTGAAATATACCATCGTATAATCAAACCTGCTGTGTGTAGACCAAAGCAAACGTAAATCAAAACTTTAAAGATATTTACCGAAACTTTCAGCACTTTACTTTTATCTTTTAAAATCTGAATAATCAACAATACAAACATCAAACTACTAGCATACATATACCAACTGAACAGTTTTTTGAAAATATCATATTTATTGTAGATGATTTCGGTTTTTATTTTCTTCTCAGAGAGCATTGTTTTGCCTCCATAGCGTTGTTGTGTCTTTTTTATGGCTTCAACAAGTTTTTGACTTTGTGTGAAATCAGTTTTTTGAAATTTATCATTTTGAAGGGTAGCAAGATAGGCTAAGAATCCTGTTTTGATAAAATTGCTATATAATGAATCTCTGACTACTATTCCCTGTTGAACAAATTCTTTTGGAGACACCCATTTATTATTTTCGTCATCTGGTATTGGAAAAAGACGTAATGCATCACCTTCTAATGTATTAAACAACAAACTAACACGCTGGTCGGCTTCCTTAAATTCTTTTTGAATGGCGGTAGGCACTTGTGCACTGTAGGCTTCTTCAAGATATGGGCCTAATTTGTAATTTAAATTTTTGTCCAAAAAGTCAATCAGTGCGGCATATTTTTGCTCTTTTGGAAGACCAATGACACTGCGAATAGTATCAGCTTTTTTTGGTTTTAAATAAATTATAGGCACATTATACCACAATTGGGGACTCTCATGCATGGACAAAAACACCTGATTGGCTTCATAATTATTATAGGTGTCTTTTTTTGACAGTTTCCTTAACAACTCTGAAGCATAAGTATTTACAGGTTTCATGCGACCGTCGAAGTCTTGAATGACCAACTCTCCAAATCGATTGGACTCCTCAACAGGTGTGATATTTGAAGACAGTATAGAATCTAATTGTTGTTGTGTAGGTCGCAACATTTGATGATCCGAACTGTGTAGCAATTGAGCATTGGCTCCGAAAGAAAATAATGAGAATACGATAATTGAAAGCTTTGCTTTTTTGCGCTTTATTTTATCCAATTGTTTTCGTAAAGCTTCCATTCTTGCCCCTTTACTGATCAAAATAGCCATCAAACCAAAATACAATAAATAATACCCTAAATACGTAAACCATGTACCCCAATAATCGTGATTTACCGATAGAATAGTTCCTTTTTCATCGGGATCAAAAGAAGATTGAAAAAAGCGATATCCTCTATGATTTAAAATATTATTCATATAAATATGAAAATCAAAATCACCTTCTTTATCATCAAAAACAGTGACTTTACTTTCATAAGATGAATAGCTTTTTTCTGTTCCAGGATAACGCTCAGCAATAAAATCATTCAGTTTGACATCAAATGGCAATTCAAGTGTTTTTGAACCGTATTTAAATGCAAAATCTAGCCCTCCAACAGTGATTTGTTTAAAAGGATTACTTATCCCCTGACCTCCTAGAAGTTTGACAGTTTTTGTTTCTCCATTTGAAGTCACTTTAAGTGCAATACCATCTTCATCTCCTTTAAGAAGTTTAGACTTTTTAACCACATCAAAGACGCCTTTTATGACTGGTTTAGGAAATACAATAGCTTGATTTCCAATGATATATCGTGAGCGCAACACCAAAGGTTGAATGCTGTCTTTAACAAGCTGTCCTTGAACGCCTGTTGCCATGGTCATGTACTCCCCCTCAAAGGGTGATTGAATCGTCAATCCTTCATCAGAAAAAGTTAAATTTATAGCACCAGGTGTTGGTTTATTGAGTGCATACAATACATTGTGAATACTACTTACTTCTCCAAGTTTCAAGAAATGATTGTGCGGAGCTCCACCACCAGCTTCTACCAATTTTAAGTAATATTCTCCAGTTTCATCAGGGACAATATCTTCTTCTGCTCCTGCAATAAAATCAATAAGTTCAACAACAACTGGAGTATGGCCATAAAATGTATTGAATCTGTATTCGTTATCCAAACGTGGCGAAAAGTCAACTTCGTCATTTCGAACTAAACGTTGAAACTCACCATCTATTTTGTAATCTCCATCGACGTATGTTGTAAGGTATGTTTTTTGAGATAAAAATGTGTTTTCGGTTGCTCCTTCTCGGATGGCCATCATGCCTTCAAAACCATGATAACGGGTGATAAAAGCACCTAGTAGAATAAAAATAAAAGATAAATGCAGTACAAGTGTAGCCCATTTTTCTTTTCGCAATAAGCGATATCTAAAAATATTTCCTGCAAAATTAATCATAAAAACAACCATAATGGCCTCAAACCACCATGCGTTGTAGATTAAGTTTCTTGAGTATGGCGTTGGCGATGTACTTTGACCAACGTCCAAAAATGTACCTACAGCCATCGCTGTAGCATAGACAATAAATAAGGTTGCTGTTAGGCGTGTAGAAAAAAGAATATTAGCAATTTTTTTGAACATCAAAAAAAGTAAATTTTGTGGACGACAAAGGTACTTACTTTTTACAAAAAAGTAATTTTAAAACAACGCTTTTAACACTAATTTTAATATTTATTTTATAAAGCAGATTATTAACTTTTAAAAAACCCGATACTTATGTAAATTAGCATTATGATTTCTGTTGTTGTATTAGGGGCTGGAAATGTAGGTACACATTTGTGTAAGGCAATAAACGATGCTAAAAATTTGAAACTTGTTCAATGGTACAACAGGTCGAAAAGCAATAATTCTACAGAAAATACGGGCATAGAAAAATGCTATAACCTAAATAATCTTGCTTCTGCAGATGTCTATATTATTGCGGTAAGCGATAGCGCAATCGAACAACTTTCAAACGATTTTCCTTTCAAAAACAGATTAGTGGTACATACCTCAGGAACTATTTCAATGCGGTTTTTAAATGCAAAAAACAGAAGAGGTGTTTTTTATCCACTTCAAACATTTTCAAAAACTGCAGCTTTGGATTTTAAAAACGTCCCCATTTGTATTGAATCAACAGACAAAAACGACAGAAACACTTTAAAACAAATTGCAGAAGCTCTGAATAGCCCTATATATTTTATCAATTCAGAGCAGCGCCAGGCATTGCATTTGACTGCCGTTTTTGTAAATAATTTCACCAACCAATTGTATCGAATCGCACACGAGCTTACTGATGAAAAAAGCTTGGATTTTGAAATTCTAAAACCACTCATCCTTGAAACGGCAAAAAAAGTACAACATTTATCACCATATATGGCACAAACTGGGCCTGCAAAAAGACGCGATAAAAAAACGATAAAAACACATTTAAAAGATTTGGAATCATACCCAGATTATAAAGAATTATACGAGCAACTTACAAAATCAATTCAAAAAACACATGGCTAAGAAAAATTACAAAACACTTTTGAAAACTATTACAACGCTTATTTTTGATGTAGACGGTGTTCTAACAGATAGTTCATTGTTGGTTAATACTAATGGAGATTTACTTCGTAAAATGCACACAAGAGATGGCTATGCACTTCGAGCAGCCGTTGATGCAGGCTTGAATATATGCATCATTTCTGGAGGAAAAAATGAAGGTGTTCGCCAACGATTAGAAGGCTTGGGAATAAAAAATGTTGTTTTGGGTGCACATGACAAAGTGAAGCATTATCACCACTTGTTAGACCAATATAATTTGTCTTCTGAACAGGTATTGTACATGGGTGATGATATTCCAGATTTTCCTGTCATGAAATTGGTTGGCCTCCCCTGCTGTCCTCAAGATGCCGCGCCCGAAATTAAAGCCATTTCAGACTATATTTCACATGTCAATGGCGGTTGTGGTGCTGTCAGAGATATCATAGAGCAAGTCATGAAAGTAAAAAGACTTTGGATGAGTGATTTTGATGCTCAAAATGATTAATTTTTAAATGCTCAAAAATAGACTAAAATCCAAAAAATTGATTTTGGCCTCTGGTTCTCCAAGAAGACAAGAGCTACTAAAATCACTGGGAGTACCTTTTGAAATTCGACTTAAAGAAATTGACGAGATATATCCTAAACATCTTAAGAAAAGTGAAATTTCAGACTATCTTGCTAAACTTAAATCAGATGCATTTATAGAAGAATTAAGCCCAAAAGACCTCCTCATTACAAGCGACACTATTGTTTGGCATCAAAATACAGCACTAGGAAAACCAAAATCTAAAGAAGATGCTTTTAAAATGCTTCAAAAACTAAGTGGAAAAACACACGAAGTAATCAGCTCTGTTTGCCTAAAAAGCCTACAAAAAGAAGACATTTTTAATTCCATAACGAAAGTGACATTCAAAGAATTATCAACCAAAGAAATTCAGTTTTATATTGATAATTACAATCCAATGGACAAAGCTGGAGCATATGGAATTCAAGATTGGATTGGACAAATTGGTGTTACAAAAATTGAAGGGTCATACTTTAATGTCATGGGGTTCCCTATTCATAAAATCTACTCTCAATTATTGAAATTCTCTGAAGAACTCTAAAGCTCTTTTTTCGTTGTAATACACGCCGCCTTTTGAAATAAATCCAACATGACCTCCTTTTTCTGGAGTTTCCAAAAATAAATATTTACTCATTTGAGCCATTTCATATGGAAAACAAGAGGGTGTTAGAAATGAATCATTTTTGGCATTAAGTAACAAAACAGGGGTTTTTATTGAAGATAAATAATGTAAACTACTTGATTTTTTGTAATAATCTGCTGCATTTTTAAAACCATTAGCTTTGGCGGTATACACCTCATCTAGCTTTCTTAAAGTCCAAACAGAATACAATGCTCTTCTAGTAATTTTCTCTGGAAATTGACGTTGCTTTTGCATCAATTTATACTTCAAGCCAATCATAAAATAAATATGAAATAATATATTTTTAAATTGATGTAATGCTTTTGATGATGCCGCCAAATCTACTGGAACAGATACCGTCATTGCAGCTTTTAATTGCGCAGGTATATTTTGATTTTCACCCAGATATTTTAAAACAATATTTCCTCCCAAACTCACCCCTTTTAGGAAAAGTGAATCATACTCATAATTTACTGTGATATGGGTAATTACCTCATTTAAATCATTTGTTTGACCAGAATGAAAGCTAGAAAATTTTTTATTTAATTCTCCACTACAACTTCTAAAATTCACACAAACAGCATCAACCCCATTGTTATTAAAATGTTTTGCAACACCCGTTACATAGGGACGCTGACCATCGCCCTCCATGCCATGTAATAATATAATAAGATCATCGGATGGTGAGTTGGCATAACTCCAATCTAAATCTAAAAAATCACCATCAATCAGGTTAATACGCTCTCTTTTTTGGTGAATCTTTAAACGACGAAACAAGCCCGAGTACACCGTTGATACAAATGCATTTCTGAATAATTTTAAAGGAGTAAATAAAGGATCAATCTGTGGCATGAACTACATTGACATTTAAAATATGCTTTGTTTTTGAAGTGGCTATAAATCGAGCATCTGGTCGCATTCCTACAACCCAAACAACATCTTCTTTTGAACATAACAAAAGTACTTTTGATTTTTGTAAAAGTGATAGCTTTTCATCTTTAAAATACTTACTCAACTTCTTTTTACCAGTCATTCCAGAAGGATAGAAAAAATCACCTTCTGCCCAAGAGCGCAGGACTAATGGAAATTGAAGTTTATCATGATCTAAAAACAAAGTATTTTTAGAAGAATTACCCAAATTTGATTCTCTTTCAAAATTGAGATGTACACCAAATTCACTTAATTTTATTTCCTTTTCTAAATCAGTAATACTTAAAAAAAAGTCAGATTTTAAGGCTGATTTTGGCATCAAAATCATAACGTTTCTATCTTTTAATATCGAATGGGTATTTGAGTGGATTTGCTTCCCAGACTGAGCGTCAACCAAATGATAAATCTCATCCAAATCTGTAAATCCATATTTTCCAAACAAAGGGTAAATATAAGAGCGTAATGGGTTGAGTAATTTAAGTTGCTCAATAGTATAATGGATTTCGTCTAGGCTTGAAAATTTTATAACTCTATTTTCAATATCTTCAATATGATTTTTTATTAAATCCTGTGATGCTATCAAATTATTTTGTGTTGTATTTAAAGCTTCAAGAATTGTTGGATAAATAGATTTTAGCACAGGAATAAGCTCATGGCGTAATGCGTTACGTTTGTATTTTAGACTTGCATTACTGCTGTCTTCACACCATTGAATATGATGCATTTTTGCATATTCGTAAATCTGATTTCTAGAAAATGGCAAAAGTGGCCTAGCGATCTTATCATTGATCTTTGGAATTCCTGTCAATCCATCAATACCAGAACCTCTGCTAAGATTGATAAAAAATGTTTCTAAATTATCATCGGCATGATGAGCAGTGAGTATTGTGTCGAATTGTTGAGAATCACATAGTTCATCAAAAAAATTGTAGCGTAACTCTCGAGCAGCCATTTGAATCGAAATTTTGTAGGTCTCCGCAAAATGAGTGGTATTGAATTGTTTAGTAAAAAAAGTTAATTTATGTGTTTTTGCATAATCCAAAACAAAAGCTTCTTCTTTATCACTTTCCGCCTTGCGTAATTTAAAATTACAATGTGCTAAAGCAATATTTAATCCTGATTTTAAACATAAATCCGTTAAAACCATACTGTCGATACCGCTAGATACTGCGACCAAAATTTTTTGTTCAAAAAGGAACGGAAACTGTGATTTTATATGTTGATTAAAAGCCAATTGCATTGCACAAAAATACAAATTAATTTTCCAGAGCTTCTCGCATTGCTTGTGCTTTTACAAGACATTCTTCATATTCGTATTCTGGTTGGCTCTCATAAGTAATTGCGCTTCCTACAGAAAAAGAAATATATGAAGCTGATTTGTTGTATAAGATACTTCTTATAACCACATTAAAATCAAAATCACCAGCTGGAGTAAAATATCCTATTGCACCAGAATATAGCCCTCGTTTGGCATCTTCCAATTGTTCAATGATTTTCATAGCTGATATCTTTGGTGCACCTGTCATGCTACCCATTGGAAAAGTAGATTTAATGACATCTACTGATGAGTATTCCTCTTTTATTGTAGCACTTACAGTTGAAATTAAATGATGAACTTGAGCAAATGTATAAGGGCCACAAAGTTCGTCAACACTTACGGAACCTTTTTCTGCAATTCTTGACAAATCATTGCGTACCAAATCTACAATCATTACGTTTTCGCTACGTTCTTTGGGGTTGGCTTCTAAATTGGCTTTCAATTTTTCATCTTCTTCAACATGAATAGAACGCTTGGATGTCCCTTTTATAGGTTGAGAAATGACAATATTTCCATTTTTCTTTAAATACCTTTCTGGTGAGGCAGACAATGCAAAATGCTCACCATTTTTTAAATACGCAGAAAATGGAGGTTGAGAACTTTTTTGAAGTTTGTAAAAGGTTGCCAGAGGATTGATAACACCATGTGAAAAAAATTCTTGACAAAAATTGGCTTCATAAATATCTCCTCTACAGATATGATTTTGTAAAGATTTTACTTTTTCTAAATATGAAGATTTTGATGTTCTTGCTTCAATTTTTAATTCTGATGAATCTAAACACTCAGAAAACATGGATTCGCTTTCAATTATTTTTAAATCCTCTTGGATACAAAATGAAAACTCATTTAAGTAATGAATACTCACCTGATCACCTTGGAAAATAAATACTTTTTTGGGTTGAAAAAAAAACAAATCTGGAAATTGAAGACCATCAAAATTTGAAGAATGCAGCTTTTCAATATCATTTTTTAAATCATAAGAAAGATAACCAAAAATCCAATCTGAAGTTGTATTTCTATAATTCTCCAATTGTTTAAAACTATGTTTTTCTGAAAGTTGTAAGCTCGAAAAAGCATCTACTGCCAAAATAGCCTCAAAACTACTGTGGGTTTGGTTGTAATGATTTGAATCCAACCAAACAACCTCATCAAAAGTATTGGCCCATTGCAAAAGTTGTCTTTTGAAAGTTTCTAAATGTTTAGGTTTAAAATGAAAATGTGTTCTCAAAAATGGTATACAAACTAATTGGATGTAAATTTAATCAGATATATTGAAATACACCCCCACTTTATCAGAATACATTACCTTTGAATAAATTTTTTAATTTGGATACTTTCAGCAATTTTAAACTTACCCCTGTTCTATATGATGCAATTTCGCAATTAGGATTCAAACACCCTACTGCAATTCAAAGTGCTTCTTTTTCAAAAATTTGCTCTGGTAGAGACCTGATTGGTATTGCACAAACAGGAACTGGAAAAACAATGGCCTACAACTTACCATTGCTAAGAAACCTTACGCAACCCTCTCAAAATTCCCCTCGTATTTTGATTCTTGTTCCTACAAGAGAATTGGTGTTACAAGTGGTTGAATCTATAGAAAGGCTATGCGTAGAACTGCCATTTCAAATTGTTGGAATTTTTGGTGGGACAAACATCAATACGCAAAAAAAACAAATTGAAAATGGTGCCGATATTGTGGTCGCAACCCCTGGACGACTTTATGATTTGGCCGTTAGTAAAGCATTACGACTGAAAAATATACAAAAACTAGTTATTGATGAAGTAGATGTGATGCTCGATTTGGGGTTTAGACATCAGCTTATAAATATTTTTGATTTACTCCCAGAGAAACGTCAAAATATTATGTTTTCAGCAACTATGAATTCAGATGTCGAAAATATTATCACGAACTTCTTTAGAAACCCCAATAAAGTATCCACTGCACTTTCGGGAACCCCTCTTAAAAATATTAAACAAACGCGTTTTGATGCACCAAATTATAATTCAAAGCTCAATCTTTTGTTGTTTCTGCTGGCTCAAAAAGAAGCGTTTAGAAAAGTTCTCATTTTTGTTGATCAAAAACGTATAGCCGACCGATTATATGAAGCACTAGAGCTCAATTTTGGAAATGAATGTGGTGTACTTCACTCCAATAAATCACAAAATTACAGGCGCAATGCTATTGAAGAATTTAAAAACGGAACATATAAAATTTTAGTCACCACAGATTTAATGGCACGAGGTATTGATATAGATGAAGTTTCTCATGTTATTAGCTTCAATACACCTGAGTTTTCCGAAAATTATATGCATCGCATTGGTCGTACTGGGCGCGCTCAAAAACAAGGTGAAAGCATATTATTATCAACAAAGAAAGAACAAGAATTTAGGATTCAAATTGAGCGTTACATGAATTTTGAAATTCAAGTTTGTGAATGGCCCTCTGAAGTGGATATATCAAATGAATTAATGCCCGAGGAACGAAAAGCTGTAAAGGAGCGTTATAATCCAAATAAAAAGAAAAATGATGATGTTCCCGGACCTGCGTTTCATGAAAAAAAGGAAAAAAACAAAAAGGTAAATCTTGGAGGATCCTACAAAAGAACTATTGGGAAAAAATATAAAAAGTCAAAAACAAGAGGGGACAAAAATTTTAATCGCAAAAAACGAAAATAATTAAGCAAATTTCATCTCTTCAAAATCTGCTTCCCTATAGTGTTTAATAATTTTATTTTTGATGCGTTTCAACTTCATTTTGAGAGCACTTTCGCCAAGATTATACACTTCGCCCATTTCTCTTATAGTCATATGACCACAATACTTTAATAAAACTAGTTTTTGTTCATGTTTTGATAATAAACTAATTGCTAGCTTTAGTCGTATTAATTGATATTCGTCTACAACACATGAATCATAATTATAACTAAAAAACTCTTCACTTAATCTTTCTGGGTCAATTAGTTTATTTTCAAATTTTCTGTATTCAATATTTCGTTTGTAATTGATACAATAGTTATGAGTAAAACTATAAAGCCAAGTTGAAAATTTTGATTTGAACAAGAAAGTGTCTAACTTTAAGAATACCTTAAAAAATATTTCTTGAGAAACGTCCTCAGCATCATGTTTGTTTTTAAAAAAACTAAGACATCGACCATATACTACTGAATAATAGCGATCATGTAAGATTTCAAAAAGATGCGTTTCTTCGTTGTGAATGATGGCAAATACTAGTGCCTCGTCGGAGTGTTGGTATTCTAGGTTGTGTTGCTTCAAAGCGATTTGGGTTGCTTTTGCACTTTATATTTTTGGGTGCTATGTTAGTAATATTAATTTTGTTTAATAAAATTGCTTAAATGTTAGACAATTCGTTGTAAATCAATCAGTTAAATATACATTTTTTATATTTAAAAATATATATAAATTAAAAAAAAGCGATCATTTTATGACCGCTTTGAATTTAAGGTATTGGAAATTAATTAGATATGCAATGCTCTATTTTCGGTTGCTGCAAGTGCAGCTTCCTTAATAGCTTCAGTAAAAGTTGGATGTGCATGAGACATTCTCGAGATGTCTTCTGCAGATGCGCGGAATTCCATAGCAACTACAGCTTCTGCAATAAGATCGGCACAGCGTGCACCAATCATATGAACTCCCAAAATTTCATCGGTTGTTTCGTCGGCTAAAATCTTTACGAATCCATCCAAATCCATACTTGCGCGACTTCTTCCCAATGCACGCATTGGAAATTGCCCTGACTTGTACGCTACACCTTCTTCAGAAAGTTGTTCTTCTGTTTTTCCAACAGCAGCCACTTCTGGCCAAGTATATACAACTCCAGGAATAAGGTTGTAATTTATATGTGGTTTTTGACCTGCAATGGTTTCGGCAACAAACACACCTTCTTCTTCTGCTTTGTGTGCCAACATTGCTCCTCTAACAACATCGCCAATGGCGTAAATGTTTGAAACAGTTGTTTGTAAATGCTCATTTACACTCACTTGACCACGTTCATTCAATTCTACTCCAGCAGCTTCGGCATTAAGCCCCGCTGTGTAAGCACTCCGACCTACAGATACCAAACAATAATCGCCTTCAAAAGTTACCGCTTCTCCTTTTTTGTTTTCGGCTGTTACTGTTACATTATCGCCTTTACGTGTTACTGAAGTTACTTTGTGGGAAGTGTTGATTTTAAATTTTTGCTTTTTAAGGACTTTAATGAGTTCTTTTGATAGACCTTTATCCATTGTTGGAATAATACGATCCATATATTCAATAACAGTGACTTCTGCGCCAAGACGCTTATAAACTTGACCAAGTTCTAGACCAATAACTCCACCTCCGATAATGATAAGGTGTTTTGGTATTTCTTTGAGTTTTAATGCTTCTGTTGATGTAATGATACGTTCTTTGTCGATAGTAACAAAAGGAAGTACAGACGGCTTGCTTCCAGTGGCAATGATGGTGTGTTTTGCATCAATTTCTTGAGAAGTATCTCCACTTATGGTAATATGTGTTGCATCTTTGAAAGCACCAATTCCTTGATAGACATCAATATTATTTTTCTTCATTAAAAACTCTATCCCTACTGTTGTTTGATCAACAACAGATTTTTTTCGTGACATCATTTTTTCAAGATTGACTTTAACTTCGCCAGGAAGCTCAATACCATGCGTATCAAAATGTTTTACAGCATCTTCAAAATGATGAGAAGAATCCAATAAAGCTTTGCTAGGAATACAACCTACATTTAGACAAGTTCCACCCATAGTGCTATATTTTTCAATAATGGCAACACTTTTTCCAAGTTGAGCACAACGAATGGCTGCTACATATCCGCCAGGGCCAGAGCCAATTACAGCAACATCATATGATTTCATATATTTTAAATTTTAATAGGAACAAAAGTACAAACTTCCGTTCAATAGATTAGAATAAAAATTTAAATATTTAGAGCCGTTGTATGCTTCACTTGATTGATCATAAACATACTGTGAGTACTACCAATATGATTTAAATTTGTTAATTTTTCAATCATAAATTTTCGGTAAGATTCCATGTCTGTAACATGTACTTTTAGTAAATAATCATAATCACCACTAAGATGATAACATTCCAAAACTTCTTCAATGGCAATAACCTCTCGCTCAAATTGCTTGACATTATCTTGAGTGTGTTGAACGAGTTTTACATGACAAAATGCTACGAAAGATTTTCCTACTTTTTCTTTTGACACAAGAGCTACATAGCCCTCAATAAATCCTGTTTTTTCAAGTTTTTTTATACGTTCATAAATTGCTGTCACAGAAAGTGATAACTTTGTTGACAGAGCTTTATTGGTAAGTTTAGCATCTTTTTGAAGTAAGCGCAGTATTTTTATATCAAGTACGTCAAGTTTCATATTGAAAAAATATCTTTTAAGGAATTAATTTTAACAAAAATATAAAATTTTTATCTAAAATTAGCTAGTATTTATGAATAATTTTCTATAATTTTTAATAGTTGTTGTTTTTAAATCCGTAATAATAGATATTTGATTAAAATTAATCAATATTTATGAAGCCAGCAGACTCTATTCAAGATTTACAGTATTTTGGAGAATTTGGAGGTGTAAACCCTTCCATTTCAGATTCATCGACATACACATTCCTTTCCGCAAAAACCATGTTTGACACTTTTGAAGGTAATGCCGATGGGTGCTACCTCTACTCTAGACATAGCTCCCCGTCAAATTTGTACTTGGGTGAAGCATTAGCGGCGATGGAGGGTACAGAAACATCCAATGTTTCAGCTTCTGGAATGGGAGCAATTACTGCTGTTTTGATGCAATTATGCAATGCTGGAAATCATGTCGTTTCAAGTCGAACGATCTATGGAGGTACTTATGCTTTTCTTAAAAATTTTGCACCCAAGTTTGGAATAAGCACCTCTTTTGTTGATATCACTAATTTGGAGGCTGTTGAAAATTCTATTACAGAAAAAACAACCGCCTTATATTGTGAGTCGGTTAGTAATCCCCTACTTGAAGTTGCTGATATTCGGGCTTTGGCAAAAATTGCTAAAAAGCACAATATTCAATTGGTTATAGACAATACATTCTCGCCACTATCTATATCTCCAAAAATACTAGGCGCCGATATTGTTATTCATAGTCTCACCAAATTTATCAATGGTTCAAGCGACACCATTGGTGGTGTGGTTTGTGGCCGTCAAGAATTGATTGATCAGCTTAGAAATGTAAACGACGGTGCAGCCATGCTTCTTGGTGCAAGTATGGATAGTCTGAGGGCTTCATCAATTCTTAAAAACCTAAGAACTCTTCATATTAGGATGAAACAACATAGCCACAATGCAATGTATTTGGCAGAAAAATTTGAATATGAAGGCATAAAAACCGTTTACCCTGGACTTAAATCTCATCCCTCTCACAATATATTTAAACAACAAATGAACAAAGAATATGGTTTTGGTGGTATGCTTACTATAGATGTTGGAACGCTTGAAAAGGCCAACGAATTGATGGAATTGATGCAAAAAGAAAACCTTGGCTATTTGGCGGTAAGCTTAGGGTTTTATAAAACCTTATTTAGCGCACCTGGAAGTTCCACTTCTTCCGAAATTCCTGAAGACGAACAAAAGGAAATGGGATTAAGTGAAGGATTAATACGTTTTTCTGTTGGGTTAGATAATGATATTGAAAGAACCTACCAGTCCATGAAAAAATGTATGAAATCTGTTGGTGTACTTTAAATACCTTTTAGTCGTTCCCAAAATGCAGAAAGGTCTTTTTCTTTTACATCTTTTGGGTAAAATGGCTGTGCCATCCAACGTTGATTTTTCTTCTTAATTTTGAAATTAAACACTGAAGAGTTTGGATCTTCTTCATTCATTAAAGGATAACGCAAATCCTTAAAAACAAAAGTGTCCTTATCAGAAGTTTCAGAAACTGAATAAAATCCATCGCTGAACCAAATTAAGGTTTTAATATCTCTATCATTTGACGACACAAGCTGGTGATTTTTTGGAATACTTTGCCATTTTCTAGGTGCTTTATTTTCATCAAAAATTGAATAAAATGCCACATGAAATGCTGTGTCAGATTCTGCAACACCATACCACAAAATATTATTTAAGATTGTAGGTTGACTTTTAAAACGATTGTAACTTATATTCTTTTGTTCTAAATCAGATTTAAAAATTGAGCTAACATAAAACTTATTTATCAAAGTAAGGACCATATATAATGAGCTAATCCCTAAGCCAATAGTTAAAAAAACAGCTCTTGTTTTGGAGGTTCGCCTAAAAAACATCAAAATAATAAGTGACACTAAAAAAGGTAATGTGTAAAAAGGATCGGCAACCGCAATATTATCAAAAGCAACTCTGTAGTTTGAGAATGGTGCAAATAACTGTGTTCCATATCCTGTAAAGCAATCCAAAATTGGATGCGTAATAATTGAAATTAAAAACAATTTTATCCAATCATTTCGCGAGGTCTTTCCTAATCGTTTTCCTCTATTATACACCCAAAAAACAGCATATCCGAGCCCTAATCCTGCCAAAATTGCAAACAAAATTGAGTGCATAAACCCTCTATGAAATGCCATAGCTTGAATTTCATTGTTGAAAATCCATTTTCCAACGAAAACGTCTAAGTCAGGTAATGTTCCACCAATTGCACCAAAGAGTAATGCTTTATTCCCAATTTTTTTTCCTAAAACTGCCTCTCCACAAGCAGCACCCAAAACAATTTGTGTTAATGAATCCATAAGCTGAAGCAAAAATACATATCTGTTTGATTGTAATACTAGATTTAACTTAATTTTATTTAATTCAAAAAATGAAATAAAGTTCAAGAACTATTGTTATAATTTTTTAAAAATTGTAATATTACACTCATATGAAAGCAGCAAGCGTCGTTGAACTCCGCAAAGAGTTAGAACATTTGGATAAGGAAAAACTCAAGCAACTTTGCTTACGATTAGCACGCTTCAAACTTGAAAACAAAGAACTCCTTACCTATCTTATTTTCGAATCAGAAGACGAATCAAGTTATGTCCAAAGTATTAAAAATCAATTAGATACACTTTTTCTAGACATCAACACCAACAGTTATTTTTATGTAAAAAAAAGAATACGAAAAATTTTGCGTCGTATTCGAAAATTTGCTCGCTATTCCAATCAACCTGAAACAGAAGTGGAATTACTATTATATTTTTGTTTGAAAATGCAGGATATCACCCCATCGATATTTAAAAATAAAACACTAACAAATATTTACAACAGACAGGTTGAATCTGCACAAAAAAAGACGAAAAAACTTCATGAAGATTTACAATATGATTACAACCTTCAAATTGAAGATTTAAAACATTAATTATGGAAATACTAGGAATAGACATTGGAGGATCTGGAATTAAAGGTGCTATAGTAGACACCAATAAAGGTGAAATTATTAGTGAAAGACTACGTATTCCTACACCAAAACCTGCTACACCGGAAGCTATTTCTGAGGTTATAAAAACGCTTTGTAATCAACACCAATGGAATGGTGTTGTGGGCGTTTCATTTCCAACAATTATAAAAAAAGGAAAAGCCATGCATTATGGCAATTTAGATAAATCTTGGAAAGGCACACGAGTTGACAAACTGTTTAGATCAAAAGTTGGTGCAGATTTTTTTGTAGTGAATGATGCCGATGCTGCTGCAATGGGCGTTATGGAATTTGGAGAGGGAAAAAATGAAAAAGGTCTTGTCATGACTATAACAATTGGAACCGGAATAGGCTCTGGAGTATTTTTTAATGGAGAATTGTTATCTAATTTTGAGTTGGGACGTTTGTATGGAAAAAAGGGTGATATCATGGAATCATTTGCTTCAGACGCCGCTCGAAAACGCAATGATTGGGAATTTAAAAAATGGGGTAAACGTTTAAATTTTTTCTTAAATCATGTTGAAAAAAGTTTCAATCCAGATTTAATCATTCTTGGTGGTGGCGTCAGTAAAAAAATAGATCAATTTGCTAAGTACATTGATATTGAAACCCCTTTTAAAGCAGCCAAACTCAAAAATAATGCTGGAATTATTGGTGCATCACTTTTTGCAAAAAGAAATTGTAAATAAAAACTAATTTAAAATCCTAAAAACGAGTTCGTTGTACAAGTCTTTTGGTTTCAAATTAGCATCTACACCCTTGCTTTTTGTATCCATAGTTCGCAATGTTTGAAAAACTCCACTAATACGTCGCATAGGGAAATTTCTGGCGCCAACAACATAATCATCTAAAAAATAAGGATTTACCCCGATCGCCCTAGAAAGAGTCTTTGGATTTCTGTCAGAAACGGTATGTAAAGTCATCAATTTTGTAAAAAAATTATATAGGGTTGCTATCGTAACCACCATTGGATGTTGGTTTGGATTTTCAGAAAAATAACGTACAATTTGATAGGCTTTTTTGTGATTGAGCTGTGCAATAGCGTTTTGTAATTCAAAATTGTTGTAATCTTTTGAAATTCCAATATTTTCTTGAATGAGCTCTGGAGTAATCGTATTTTCATTACCCATAACAAGCTGTAATTTAGTTAGCTCGTTAGAAATTTTAGACAAATCATTACCTAAATAATCACTCAACAAATAGCTTGCTTTTGGGGTGATTTGAAGGTTTTTTTTCTGTAACTCACCACTAATAAAAGCTGGGATTTTACTGTCGTAAACTTTTTTACTTTCAAAAACAACATGTGCTTTAGATAAGGCCTTGAATAAGGCTTTTCTTTTATCGATGGTTTTATATTTATAACAAAAAACTAATGTGGTTGTAAGTTGTGGATTTTTAGTGTATGATAATAATTGTTCAATCGTTCTGCTTAAATTTTGTGCTTCTTTAACAATGATAACCTGGCGACTTGCCATCATTGGAAAACGTTTTGCACTAGAAACAATAGCATCTATTGAAGTGTCTTTTCCATAAATTACAGTTTGATCAAAACCACGCTCGGCCTCTGCAAGTACAGAAGTTTCTATATAAGACGAAATCTGATCAATAAAAAAAGACTCCTCTCCCATCAAAAAATAAATCGGATGAATTTTTCCGGATTTAATTTCATTTAAAATAGATTGTACTGTCTGCATTAAAAAAAAATTAGCAAATTTGTAAAGTGCAAAAATTAAACTTTCCATCATACAAATTCAGGATCAAAAATAGCGAAAATAAAACGCAAATCTTTGATGAAATCCGTAAAAAATTTGTAGCACTTCAACCAGAAGAATGGGTGCGACAGCATTGTTTGCACTATTTAATTCATGTGAAAAAATATCCAATTTCATTGATTAATGTTGAAAAAGAACTCTATGTCCATCACCAAAAGAAGCGTTATGATATTGTAATTTATAACAATGACGGCAGTGTCTTTTGTATTGTTGAATGCAAAGCCCCTGGTATCTCAATAAATCAAGAGGTTTTTGATCAAATTGCGCAATATAACTTAACATTAGACACCACTTACATGATGATTACTAATGGTATAAATCATTATTATTGCACTATGGATAAATCAAATAAATCATACCATTTTTTGGAATCCTTACCTGATTATTTACCACAAAACAACAAAAAATGAATATTGCCATTGTTATATTAAATTGGAATGGAAAGTCTCTTCTTGAAGCATTTCTACCATCTGTAATTAAATATAGTGCTGGACATGATATTTATGTTTTAGATAATGCTTCTAGCGACAACTCCGTTGATTACATTAAAAAAAACCATCCAAAAGTAAAAACCATTGAATATACTGAAAATTATGGTTACACGGGAGCTTACAACAGGGCGGTAAAACAAATCAAAACCGATGTTTTTTGCTTTCTTAATTCTGATGTTTCTGTTACTAAAAACTGGTTGCTTCCTGTAATTGAGTGTTTTGAAAAACAAACAAAAGTTGCCATTATTCAACCAAAAATTTTAGATCAAAAAGACCCCAATAAATTTGAATATGCTGGCGGTGGCGGAGGATTTATTGACAGATTGGGATATCCTTATTGTAGAGGAAGAATTTTTAATTCAATTGAAAATGATAATGGGCAATATGACGATACAAAAGACATATTTTGGGCTTCTGGAGCTTGCTTTTTTGTCCGTTCAAAAGTCTTTAAATTATTAGGTGGTTTTGATGCTGATTTTTTTGCTCATATGGAAGAAATAGACCTATGTTGGCGAGCACATAATAAAGGATTCAGCACCAAATATGTTGGAAATTCAACTATTTTTCATGTTGGTGGTGCAACTCTAAATACTTCAAATCCAAAAAAAACATATTTCAACTTTAGAAACAGCCTTTACACCCTTACAAAAAATGCCAAAGGAACAATATTATTTCTCATTTTATTGCGATTGATTTTAGATGGTATTGCAGGCATACACTTTTTGGCACAAAGAAAACCAAAGCATACTTGGGCTGTAATTAAAGCTCACGGAGGTTTTTATACTAAATTGCCAAAATTACTTAAGTTTAGAAGAGCTAACACTCAAAGAAAGACCTATTCAAAGGTCAATTCAATCGTTTGGAATTATTTTGTTTTAAAAATTTCAAAATATTCTAAATTAAATAATCATTAAATAAACTCGTTTATTGATGTAAGGAATAGATTTTTTTTTAAATTTGATGAAACTTCTAATGAATTAATTTTTTTAACATGAATAAGCTATTTACACTAGGAATTATTTCCGCCTTAATTTTAACATCTTGTGGGCCAAATAAAGAGTTGGTTGCAGCACAAGAAGAATTAAAAGAAACAAAAGATTTATTAAATTCTACTGCGATGAAACTTAATGTTTGTCTGTCAGACAAAGCCGCAGCTGACGCAAGTTTAACAGCCATGAAAGAGCAGTTAAAGGATTTAAGAAAAACCAACGATGCCCTTTTTAGCAGCACAAAAGAAATGACAGTACTAACTACAAAAGGTGCTGAAAACCTTGAAAAAACGTTAGAAAGCTTACAAGAACGTGATTTAAAAATTAGCCGTCTTCAAGATGCAATAACCAAAAAAGATAGTGTTACACTTGCGATCGTATCCAGTCTAAAAAAATCCGTTGGTATTGATGATCCAGACATCGAAATCAATGTTGAAAAGGGTGTAGTTTTTATTTCTATTGCGGACAAGCTTTTATTTAAAAGTGGAAGCTATGTTGTGACTGAAAAAGCAAAAACAGTTCTTGGAAAAGTAGCTAAAGTCATATCCGATAAACCTGATTTTGAAGCTATGATTGAAGGTCATACCGATAGCAGAACTTTTAGTAGTGGTGTACTCATAGATAATTGGGATTTGAGTGTAAAACGATCGACCTCCATTATTCGAGAATTGCAAAAATTAGGGGTTAATCCATCTCAACTTATTGCTGCAGGACGAAGTAGCTATGTACCATTGGTTGATAATGAAACTGCAGAAAATAGAGCAAAAAACAGACGTACACGTGTGGTGGTTATGCCAAAAATTGATCAATTTTATGACATGATCGAAAAAGAAATGAAACAATTGTCTGGTCAATAATAACAACTAATTTAGATAAAAAAAGCCCGGCCTTTTGGTAGGGCTTTTTATTTGAAAGCTAATTCCTTTGGATTATCTTTGCAATGCAATAAAATGATAGCATGAAAATTTCATACAACTGGTTAAAACAATTCGTCAATACTGACTGGGACTCCGAAAAAACATCTGAATTACTTACCGATTTAGGCCTTGAGGTTGAAGGAACAGAGGTGTTTCAATCTGTTAAAGGAGGATTAGAAGGAGTTGTTGTAGGGCATGTTTTGGAGTGTACACAGCATCCCAATGCAGACCGATTAAAATTAACAATGGTTGACATTGGAGCTGACGAACCCCTCAAAATTGTTTGTGGTGCTCCAAATGTGAAAAAGAACCAAAAAGTTGCAGTGGCTACAATTGGTACTACATTATATTCTCCCCAAGGCGAGGCATGGAGCATAAAAAAAGGTAAAATTCGTGGAGAAGAAAGTCATGGAATGCTTTGTGCTGAAGACGAGCTTGGACTTGGAGCTAGTCACGATGGCATACTTATTTTAGAAAACAACGCAGAGATTGGTACCCCATTAGCTAACTATTACGAAGTTGAAAATGATATTGTTTTTGAAATTGGACTAACCCCCAATCGTGCAGATGCTATGAGTCATTTTGGTACTGCAAGAGATTTGCGAGCTGGATTAATACAAAATGGTATCAGTTCTGAACTGATGAGTCCATCCGTTTCTGGATTTCATGTCAACAGTAGAACGCTAAAAATAGATATAGAAGTCAAAAATAAATTAAAAGCTCCTCGCTATTGTGGTGTTACTATTTCTGGTGTTAAAGTTCAAAACTCTCCAACTTGGCTTCAAAATAGGTTAAAAGCAATTGGATTGACCCCCATTAATAATATTGTGGACATCACAAATTTTGTTTTGCACGGACTAGGACAACCACTACATGCTTTTGATGCCGATAAAATTACTGACAAAAAACTAATCGTTCGGACAGCACAAAAAAATGAGAAATTTATAACGCTTGACGGTGTTGAGCGTACTCTCAACGAAGATGATCTCATGATTTGCGATGCGAATAAACCAATGTGTATTGCTGGCGTATTTGGTGGATTAGACTCTGGTATTAGTGAGCAAACCACCAATATTTTCTTGGAATCTGCGTATTTTGACCCGGTAAGTATCCGAAAAACTGCAAAAAGACATGGCCTAAGCACTGATGCTTCGTTTAGATTTGAACGTGGTGTTGATCCAAATATCACTAAGTATGCACTGAAGCATGCTGCTATTTTAATTACAGAAATCGCCGGTGGCGAAATTTCGAGCGATCTTTGGGATGAGTATCCTACAAAAATTGAAGATGTACAGGTATTGCTCAATTTTGAAAATATCACAAATATTATTGGACAAGAAATACCTCGAGAAACCATAAAACAAATACTCACTTCATTAGAAATAAAAGTCAATAGTGTTACAGAAGCTGGACTTGGACTAACCATTCCTGCTTACAGAAATGATGTTCAAAGAGAAATCGACGTCATCGAAGAAATTCTACGTGTGTATGGTTATAACAACGTTCATATTACAAACAAACTAAATGCCTCAATTTCCACGACATCAAAAAAAGAACAGCACAAAATAGAAGATCATTTAGCTAATCACTTGGTGAGTCTTGGTTTTCATGAGATCATGACCAATTCCTTAACTTCCGAAAAATATATTTCATTGAGTGATCAACTTAGTGAAAATGAATATGTAAAAATTTTAAATCCTTTGAGTAGTGATTTATCATTAATGAGAAGAACAGTGTTGTTTTCTGGGCTTGAAGCTTTAGCTTTTAATTTGAACAGACAACAAACACAGTTGAAATTATTTGAGTTTGGAAAAACATATCACCAATTTAATGGGGAACAACGAGAAGAATTCAAACATTTAGGACTATTCTTGACAGGCCCAAGAACATCAGAAAGCTGGAACACTCCATCCTTAAGTGTTAACTTCTTTTACCTAAAAGGTTTAGTGTCTTCTCTTTTCGAGAAAATTGGCATAAAAAACCTTAAAACTAAACCAATAAAAAGTGATGTATTTGATGAAGGTTTGGCTCTTGCTATAGGAAAAACAAATGCTGTTGAGTTTGGAATTGTAAAACAAAAAATCTGCAAGACTTTCAGTATTGACCAAGATGTATATTATGCTGATTTTAATTGGGATTTAATTTTTGATTGCATCAAATCAACGAAAGTAAAATTTAAACCTATTTCTAAATTCCCAGAAGTTAGACGCGATTTTGCATTGTTGTTAGACGAGGACGTTAGGTTTGAAACAATTTATCAGCTTGCAAAACAAACAGACAATAAAGTGCTTACTGATATTAATTTGTTTGACGTCTACAAAGGTAAAAATCTACCTGAGGGTAAAAAAAGTTATGCCGTAAGTTTTACATTAAAAGATGACTCTAAAACGCTAACAGATAAACAAATAGATAAAATCATGAGCAAGCTTCAACAAAAGTTTGAGAATGAAATTGGTGCTGAACTTCGTTAAAAAAACTATTAATAAACTTAGTCTAAATTACCCTTCTTTAGCAGCAAGATAGCGCTCGGCATCCAAAGCAGCCATACATCCTGTACCTGCAGCAGTAATCGCCTGCCTGTATACATGATCTGCGGCATCTCCACTGACAAAAACACCTTTAATATTGGTGCGAGATGTACCAGGTTCATTAATGATATAACCTGTTTCATCTAAATTTAAAAAGTCTTTAAAAATATCAGTATTGGGTTTGTGACCAATAGCCACAAAAAATCCCGTTGCCGGAATTTCTATCTCAACTTCAGTTTTGTTGTTTTTAACTTTAACCCCTTTAACAACTTGGTCGTCACCAAGAACTTCAACAGTTTCAGTATTAAACAATATGTCAATATTTTGTGTGTTTTTTACTCTGTTTGCCATAATTTTTGAAGCACGGAATACGTCTCTTCGTACAAGCATTGTAACTTTTGAACACAATTTTGAAAGATAATGTGCTTCTTCACAAGCAGAGTCTCCAGCACCAACAATAACGACTTCTTGATTTCTGTAAAAGAAGCCATCACATACAGCACATGCCGATACTCCACCGCCCAATTTTAAATATTTTTGTTCAGATTCTAACCCTAAATACTTTGCGGATGCACCTGTAGAAATAATGACGGTTTGGCAATGAATTTCTTTAGTATCATTGACCCAAACTTTATGAATATCACCAGAAAAATCGACTTTTGTAATCCAACCATCACGAACATCTGAACCAAATCTCTCGGCTTGAGCTTTGAGTTCGAGCATCATTTCTGGACCAGTTACTCCATCTGGATAACCTGGGAAATTCTCAACTTCATTAGTTGTAGTAAGTTGACCTCCGGGCTGAGTTCCTTGATATAGTACTGGATTCATATTGGCGCGAGCAGCATAGATTGCAGCTGTATATCCAGCTGGGCCGGAGCCAATAATCAGGCATTTTACAGATTCTATCGTTTGTGACATATTTTCAAAATTTAGTTTACAAAAATAGATTTTTTAATCATAAAATGAATGTTAAGTTATCAACAGAATGTGCAAACTTATTAATCATGGTTATACAATAAATAAATCTTAACTTTGTGGAAAAGAAAACACAAACAAATGCTAACAATAGGCGTCTACGGAGGAACAGGAAGCGGAAAAACTACAATCGTTGAACAAGTAGTCTCCGAATTTCCATCATCTGAAATCCAGGTTATTTCTCAGGATTCTTATTACAAAGACAATTCAAATATAAGTTTTGAAGAACGTTGTGCGCTTAATTTTGATCATCCAGATGCTATTGATTTCAAATTGCTTTATCAACATGTGTTAGCACTAAAAAATGGCGAAACTATAGAACAACCCGTTTATTGTTTTAAGACACATAATAGAATAGCCAAAACAATTTCAATTTCTCCAAAAAAAATATTGATAATTGAAGGGATTTTAATCATGAATTACCCAAAACTTCGTAGTCTATTTGATCTCAAAGTGTTTATTGATGCGCATAGCGATATACGAATGGAACGTCGTGTGAGTAGAGATATTACAGAACGTGGTAGAACTCCAGAAGAAGTATTGGAACGCTATTTAAAAACGTTAAAGCCAATGCACCAACAATTTATTGAACCCATGAAAGTACATGCTGATTATGTTTTAGAAAATCATAAAAATACAACACTAAATCTATCAGATCTCGTCGAGAAAATAAAATCAATGCTTGTATGAATAGATTAAAGAACATCTTTAAACCATTCAAAAATATTTTTTTGTTGGTGACTATTATTTTTATCGTATGGATGCTATTTTTTGATGCAAACTCATGGTTGATTCAAAGAGAATTGAACAAAGAAATTGATGCTTTAAACGTAAAAAAAGAATTTTACGAAAGTGAAATCAGTTCTGACAAAAAGGAAATCAAAATACTTCAAACACCAGAAGGTGTAGAAAAATATGCCCGTGAGAAGTATAATATGAAAAAAGAAAACGAAGATATTTATATTATCGAGACGGATTCAATAAAGCCAAAAGAATGAAATTTGATGAATTTGAGGATCTATCTTCAAAGGTGTGGAAACAACGCATTCAATTTGAATTGAATGGAGATGATTTTAATTCAAATCTTGTATGGAAATCTTTGGAGGGAGTCGATGTCAAACCCTTTTATCATTACGATTCTGGCATAGCTACACATCCAATTAAACATCAATCTGATGCTTGGAAAATTGGAGAACAAGTGTATGTTCAAAATGCAAAATCAGCCAATATTTTAGCCAAAGAGTGTTTGAACAAAGGTGCAGAAAGCATTTATTTTATTTTACCTAAATCTTCTATAGACATTCAAAAACTTTTGGACGGAATTGATGTTTCAACAATTAGAGTTTATCTGGATTTACAATTTTTAGACCCAAAATTCACTACACAAATTAAAGCATTGAATATAAATCAAAATTCAAAATTATTTATTCTTTCTGACTGTATTGGTCATCTTGCTAAAAGTGGAAATTGGCACAAAAACTTAGTTTCAGATAAAAAAAACACCATCGACTATTGCAATGCAATGACCGGCGTAAAGTCTGTAATTTCAATCGATATGGCACATTACCAAAACGCAGGAGCGAGTATGGTACAACAATTGGCCTATGCCCTAGCTCATGCACATGAGTATATAGTTGACAATGAGCGCTTTAATATATCTAATATGATCTTTAAAGTTGCAATTGGTGGAAATTATTTTTTTGAAATTGCCAAACTTCAAGCCTTGCGATGGCTCTGGCAGACCTTGATGGAGGAATATGGAAAAAATATCAAGTGTCATATAATTTCTGAACCGAGTAAACGCAATAAAACAATTTATGACTATAACATTAATATGTTGCGTAGTACAACAGAAGTTATGAGTGCGGCTCTTGGTGGTAGTAATACGATTATAAATTTACCATATGATGCGCTTTACCACAAAGACAATGATTTTGGAAGACGACTTTCTAGAAATCAATTGCTAATTTTGAAACATGAAAGTAAGTTTAGTGAAGTAAATAACCCAACCGAGGGCACATATTATATAGAGCACCTCACAAAAAAACTAGCCGAAAAAGCTTTAAAATTGTTCAAAGACATTGAAAAGGAAGGTGGATTTTTAGAACTTCTCAAATCTGGAATAATTCAAAGAAAAATAAAAGAACATGCACAAAAAGAACAAGAAAGTTTTAATGTAAAAGAACAGGAGCTTGTTGGTATTCATGTGCAACAAAACAGGGATGAAAAAATGAAGTCTCAACTAGAGCTTTATCCTTTCTTAAAACACAATCCAAGAAAAACATTATTGGAGCCCATTCTTGCAAGAAGAATAGCCGAATCCTTAGAACAAAAGCGTTTGGACAATGAGTAGAAAAAACATTCAACATATCGAACTTTTTTCTTTTGTCACTAAAAATGGTACCAATATAAAAGGCCAAAACAACTCCTACAAAAAAGAGGGTTTATCCAATATTGGACATTTAAATTTTGGTGCAGGAACACCACCATTTTTAAGAGGCCCCTACTCTACAATGTATGTTCGTAGACCATGGACCATTCGCCAATACGCTGGGTTTTCTACCGCAGAAGACTCCAATACTTTTTACAAAAAAAATCTGGCAGCAGGTCAAAAAGGACTTTCTGTTGCTTTTGATTTACCAACACACAGAGGATATGACAGCGATCACGAACGTGTAGTTGGTGATGTTGGAAAAGCCGGTGTAGCCATTGATTCTGTTGAGGATATGAAAATTCTTTTTGATGAGATTCCTTTAGATAAAATGAGTGTTTCCATGACTATGAACGGTGCTGTGCTGCCAATTATGGCATTCTATATTGTTGCTGCACAAGAACAAGGTGTTCGTTTAGAACAACTAAGTGGTACGATTCAAAATGATATTCTAAAAGAATTTATGGTTAGAAACACCTACATCTATCCTCCTACACCGTCAATGAAAATTATTGGTGAAATCTTTGAATATACCAGTAAAAATATGCCAAAATTCAACAGTATTAGTATTTCTGGTTATCACATGCAAGAAGCTGGTGCAAGTCCCGAAACAGAATTGGCCTACACCCTAGCCAATGGGCTTGAATATCTAAAAAAAGGACTTGAAATAGGACTCGAGATCGATACATTTGCGCCTCGACTTTCATTTTTTTGGGGCATTGGAATGAATCATTTTATGGAAATCGCCAAAATGCGTGCTGCAAGACTTTTATGGGCAAAAATTGTCAAACAATTTAATCCAAAAAATCCAAAATCAATGGCATTACGAACACATTGCCAAACCAGTGGTTGGAGCTTAACAGAACAAGATCCATTCAATAATGTTGCTCGGACATGTATAGAGGCTACTTCTGCCATTTTTGGTGGAACACAAAGTTTACACACAAATGCCCTTGATGAAGCAATTGCATTACCAACAGATTTTTCAGCTCGAATTGCTAGAAATACACAATTGTATTTGCAAAAAGAAACGCAAATAACAAAAACTGTAGACCCTTGGGCGGGAAGCTACTTCGTTGAAACATTAACGCATGAAATCGCTAATAACGCTTGGAATATTATCCAAGAGATTGAAAATCAAGGAGGTATGACCAAAGCGATAGAAGCAGGTATTCCAAAACTAAAAATAGAAGAATCGGCGGCAAAGAAACAAGCAAAAATTGATTCTGGAGAAGATATTATTGTTGGAGTTAATAAATATGTTTTAGAAAATGAAGATCCACTTCATATTTTGGAGGTTGACAACGACCTTGTGCGCAAACAACAAATAGAGCGTCTAAAAAGCATTAAAGAAAAACGAAATCAAGATGATGTAGACCGATGTCTTAAAAATATTACTTCCGCAGCACAAAATGGTGAAAGAAATTTATTAGCTTTAGCCATAGAAGCCGCAAAATCAAGAGCAACTCTTGGTGAAATTAGTTCAGCACTGGAAGTGGTGTATGGGCGTTATCAAGCAAAAATAAAATCAATATCTGGTGTGTATAAAAAAGAAATAAAAAACGACTCCTCTTTTGAAAAAGCCAAGCTTATGGCCGATCAATTTGCAGAAAGCGAAGGACGTCGCCCGCGCATTATGATTGCAAAAATGGGTCAGGATGGCCACGACCGTGGTGCTAAAGTAGTGGCTACTGGTTATGCTGATCTTGGGTTTGATGTGGATATTGGACCATTGTTTCAAACTGCTCAAGAAGCAGCAAAACAAGCGGTAGAAAATGATGTACATATTCTTGGGATTTCTACGCTGGCTGGAGGGCACAAAACATTGGTTCCTAAAGTAATTGAGCAATTAAAAATGATGCAACGCGAAGATATTATGGTAATTGTAGGGGGCGTGATTCCAAAGCAAGATTATGATACCCTTTTTGAAGCTGGAGCAGTAGCCATTTTTGGACCAGGAACAAAAATTAGTGAAGCCGCCATAACCGTGTTGGACATATTGATAAATTAATTATATCTACGCATACCAAAACAACCTATTTCTTCAAATTAAGATTTTAAAGTAAATTTTGATCCCAAATCGAAAATGCTTGAATCAAAAGTCATAGCAATCGCAAACCAAAAAGGTGGTGTTGGAAAAACTACCACAGCCATAAATTTGGCCTCTGCTCTAGGAATTTTAGAACAAAAAGTTCTTTTGATTGATGCCGATCCACAAGCCAATGCAAGCTCTGGTTTAGGATTTGAAAATAACCAAAATAAAAACTTATTAAATATTTTTAGTGAAGAAAATGATATTCACCATCAAATCATTCAAACACATAGTCCAAATTTAGACATCATACCAAGCACGATAAAGTTAGCGGAGTTAGAAATTAACAACACTAGCACAAATGTATTTAAACTAAAAAACGCCCTAGATGTCATAAAGTCTAATTACGACTACATCATAATAGATTGCTCTCCATCGTTGGGTTATATTTCTGTTAATTCATTTGTAGCCTAAGATAGTATTTTGATACCTGTAAAATGTGAATATTTAGCTATGGAAGGTCTAAATAAATTACTCCAAACGATAAAAGACATAAAAACAGATTTTAATAAAAATCTAGAAATTGAAGGTCTTTTAATTACAATGTATGATCAAAGACTTAAGCATAACAATAACATCATAAAACAACTTAAAAACTATTTTGAGGACATGGTTTTTAAAACCATAATCAAAAGAAATGTAAGTTTGAGTGAAGCCCCTAGTTTTGGTGCCAATATTTTTGATTATAAAATTGAAAGTGAAGGATCCAACAACTACCTCAATCTATCTCGTGAAATCATAACAAACCACAATACAATGGGAAAAACAAATATAATTCTTGGAAAAACAATCCAACACGTTTTGGAAAATAATGAGACAATAACGTTAGAAAAATCCAAACGCAAAAATCATTTACAACACTTTGAACCTTTTGACATTAAAAAGAGAAATTACAATAAGCTAAAAGGAATGCATAAAAAAGAAATTATAAAAAGTCTTGGGCTTGTATACAATGATATTTACTCAGACACTTGGATGTATCGTATTCCTGGAAGAGCAACCGTGTTTAGAAAAAATTTTCTTTACTTGTATTTTGTTGATAATCATGTGGAAAGCTTGGAACTAAGACGATTTAAAAGAAGTTAAATTTTTGCATTAAAAATTGTTGAAAACCTTATAATCATAGGTTTTTATTCCACACAAATAATTGTATTTTTGAACTTATAAAAAGGTCATATCTCTATGGGGAAAATCATAGCCATTGCAAATCAAAAAGGCGGTGTTGGGAAAACTACCACCACAGTAAATTTAGCAGCTTCCCTTGGGGTTTTGGAAAAAAAAGTCTTGCTTATTGATGCCGATCCACAAGCCAATGCAAGTTCTGGGTTAGGTATTGATGTGGAAAGCGTAGAAAAAGGGACTTATCAATTGCTAGAACATAACTGTACAGCAGAAGAAGCTACACAAAAAACTTCTTCGCCACATGTTGATATCATCCCTGCCCATATCGATTTGGTGGCCTCCGAAATTGAACTTGTTCATGTTGAAAAACGTGAATACATGCTTCAAACTGCTCTTGAATCAATCAAAAAAAATTATGATTATATTCTCATTGATTGTGCACCATCTCTTGGATTACTTACTCTAAATGCTCTTACTGCGGCAGATTCTATCATTATTCCTATTCAATGTGAATATTTTGCTCTCGAAGGACTTGGGAAACTGTTAAACACAATTAAAAGTGTACAAAAAATACACAACGCAAACCTCGATATTGAAGGGTTACTTCTTACGATGTATGACTCTAGATTACGCCTCTCAAATCAAGTGGTTGAGGAAGTTCAAAATCACTTTCATGACATGGTTTTTAAAACCATTATTCAACGAAATGTACGACTCAGCGAAGCCCCAAGCTATGGCGAAAGCATAATTAATTATGATGTTAATAGTAAAGGTGCTTCAAATTACTTAAGTTTGGCTAAAGAAATTATTAGTAAAACACAAAGCTAATGGCAAAGGCAATTAAAAAACAAGCTCTAGGACGTGGGTTATCTGCACTTTTGAATGAATCAAAGAATGATCTCTCAGGTGTTGATCAACAAACGGCCAAGCGTGCCATGGGTTCTATTTTAGAAATTGATTTAACTTCAATTGAAGTTAATCCTTTTCAGCCACGATCACAGTTTAATGAAGAGCAACTAAAAGAATTAGCTGGATCAATAAAAGCATTAGGCGTAATTCAACCCATTACAGTTCGTGAAATTGGTCAGAACAAATTTCAACTTGTTTCTGGAGAACGCCGCTTCAGAGCGTCTAAATTGTTAGGCAATAAAACAATTCCAGCATTTTTGCGTCTTGCCAATGACCAAGAAGCATTGGAAATGGCTTTGGTTGAAAATATTCAACGTCAAGATTTAGACCCCATAGAAATTGCCATGAGCTATCAACGACTAATGGATGAAGTAAAGTTAACTCAAGATCAAATGAGTCAACGTGTTGGAAAAAAACGCTCAACCATTGCCAATTATCTTCGTTTATTAAAACTAGACCCTATTATCCAAACTGGAATGCGTGATGGATTTATTAGTATGGGCCATGGGCGTGCGATTATTAATGTTACAAATTCAACCGATCAGCTTTCAATTTATGAGCAAATTATATCAAGAAAATTATCGGTAAGAGCCACCGAAGAATTGGTAAAAAGCCTCAACAACCCAAAAACAGTTCCTACAAAAACAACAAACGAAACCCCAAAATTTGTCACGGATGGTGTAGCTATTATTTCTGATTTCTTCGGCAAAAAAATCGGTATAAAAATGGGGAAAAATGACAATGGCTCCATCAGTATTCCATTTCATTCCAAAGAAGACTATAAGCGTATTTTAAAACTTTTGAAGGGTGGTCAATAAAAGTTTGATGACATTATTTTGCTTGCTTTTATGTATTTCAGTTCAAGCACAAGACGACAAGAAAGAACTTGAAGAAGGTGTTGTTATTAGCACAGAAAACACTTCAAGACAACTGGACCCTTTACGTCCAGCAAAAGCAGCATTTTATTCTGCAATCTTACCAGGACTAGGTCAAGCCTACAACAAAAAGTATTGGAAAATTCCAATTGTTTATGCAGCCATTGGAACTGGTCTTTATTTTTATATTGATAATAATAATATCTATAAACGTTATCGCAATGCCTACAAAAGACGCTTAGCTGGTTTTACAGACGATGAATTTTATGGTACCGGAGAAATCCCTTTTCTATCGGACGATGCACTTATTAGAGCACAGCGAACTCTTAAAAGAAATAAAGAGTTGTCATTGCTAGTTACTGTAGGACTTTATGTCTTAAATATTATTGAAGCTAATGTAAATGCACACTTATTGCAATACAACTTAGACGATAACTTAGCCCTAAAACCTCATATAGATTTTAATAATCCAAATTATACAGCCCAAATGGGACTAACCTTAAATATTAATTTTTAAGATATGAAAATTGCTTTGCTAGGCTATGGAAAGATGGGGAAAGTCATCGAGAAAATTGCAATTGAGAGAGGGCACGAAGTGGTTTTAAGAATTGACAAAGGCGATACAGATTTTGACCTTAGCATTGCCGATGTGGCTATAGATTTTAGCGTTCCTACTGCTGCCGTTAGAAACATTAGCATAGCACTAAATCAAAATATCCCTGTGATTTCTGGAACAACAGGTTGGCTTGATAATTTTGATACTATTAAAACACTTTGTAAAAAAACAAATGGAGCTTTTATCTATGCTTCAAACTTTAGTTTGGGAGTAAATTTATTTTTTGAACTCAATAGGGTTTTAGCAAAACTCATCACTCCTTTTGAAGACTATTCCGTTCAAATTGAAGAAACGCATCACACCCAAAAACAAGACGCGCCATCTGGAACCGCCATCACACTAGCTGAAGGTATTGCAGAAGAATCTAGTTTTGACGGTTGGACATTAAGTCCAGAAACAGCACCAAAAAAAATTGAAATCAAAGCCAAGCGTATAGAAAACATACCAGGTACGCACAAAATCAATTATAATTCTAAAATTGATTCTATAGAAATTATACATACAGCGCATAACAGACATGGTTTTGGACTAGGAGCAGTTGTGGCTGCAGAATGGATTATTGGCAAAAAAGGTATTTTTACGATGAAAGACGTTTTAAATATTAAATAAATCTGTAACAAATTTAAAGTCCCCACAACAAACATTAAAAGTAAAATAGTATGACATTAATACAGTGGTTTAATTTTATATTGGTTATTCAGATAATCCATGGGCTTGGCACATGGAAATTGTATCAAAAAGCTGGGCGTAAACCTTGGGAAGCTTTTGTACCCATTTATAATGCGCTTGTCCTTTTTAGAATCATGAATAGACCATGGTATTGGATATTTTTTATTTTTTTACCAGTCATCAATTGTGTGATGTTTCCTGTAATTTGGGTAGAAACTGCAAGAAGTTTTGGAAAAAACTCTACCACAGATACCATATTGGCCGTTGTTTCACTTGGTTTTTACAATTACTATTTAAATTATTTTCTCGACTTAAAACATGTTAAAAACCGTGATGGAGAGCCAAAATCAAGTGCTGGGCAATTTTTGAACTCTATACTTTATGCAATTGTAGTTGCAAGTGCCGTACATATTTACTTTTTGCAACCTTTTATCATTCCATCCTCATCTTTAGAGAAGTCATTACTCGTTGGAGATGCATTGATTGTTAGTAAAATGCATTATGGAGCACGAGTGCCAATGACAACGGTTAGTTTACCAATGGTACACGACTCTATTCCATTTACTGGCAAAAAATCATATTTATTTAGCGATAAAATTGAAGAAAAAAATACATCCTGGAAAAATAAATTGCAACTCCCCTACCTAAGAATTCCAGGTTGGGAAAAAATAAAGCGTAATGAAATTGTAGTGTTTAATCAACCTGCTGATACGCTGTTGGACATGAATGATTTTACACCAAACCGAAATTATTACAAACCCATTGACAAAAAAACAAACCTAGTTAAACGTTGTGTTGGAATTGCTGGTGATACGCTAGAAATCATTGATGGTTATGTATACATCAATGGAAATAAAAATAAACTCCCTGGTAGAGCTAAATTACAATTTACACACACAGGGACTCTTAAACCAGGGAAAAGCTTTAGTCGTAAAATTAATCAAAGATTAAAAACTTATTATGACATTACTGATGGTATTGCAATGACTAGTGCAAATACTTTTACTCTTGGTGCTGCAACAATAGAAAATGCTGAAAAGTTTGCAAATCATCCAAGTGTGCAAAGTATAGAGAAATATAACACTCCAAAAAATTATATTGATCAAGATGCATTTCCTCAAGACGCGGCTTATCCATGGAATAACTCACACTTTGGTCCTGTTTATATTCCAAAACAAGGCGCAACAATAGAAATTAACACAACAAACCTTCCTCTATATAAACGCCTAATTTCAGAGTACGAGGGCAATTCTGTTTATGCCAAAGGCAATCAAATTTACATCAATGGAAAATTAGCGTCATCATATACTTTTAAACAAAATTATTATTGGATGATGGGTGATAACAGAGATCGATCTGCAGACGCACGTCGATGGGGGTTTGTTCCAGAAAATCATGTGGTTGGAAAACCTGTATTTATTTGGATGAGTTGGAATACAAATGGAAAAGGATTGAACAAAATTCGTTGGGATCGTGTATTTACCACAGTTCACGCCGATGGCCCAAGACGCTCATATTTAATTCATTTTGTAGTGTTACTGCTTTTAAATTACGGCTACAGAAAATGGAAAAAACGTAAAAAAGAAGCGGCTTAAATATAGACTATGAGTCTTATCTATCCCTCTTATTTTCCAAATATTGCTAATTGTATAACCATTATACAATCCAAAACAATATGTTTTGAAATTGAAGATAACTACCAAAAACAAACCTTTAGAAATCGATGTTATATTTATGGTGCTAACGGAAAATTAGGTCTTCATATTCCTGTACATTACACTCAAAAAAGGCGTCAAAAAACAAAAGATATTCGAATAGATAACAGCTCAAAATGGAATTCGATTCATTATAAATCTATTGAAAGTGCCTATAGAACTTCACCGTTTTTTGAGTTTTATGAAGATGATTTTCAATCGCTTTTCAATAATAAAAGTGAATGGCTAATGGATTATAATTTTCAGTGTATAGATTTAATTCAACAGTGTCTGGACGTTGATTTTGGTTACAAAACCTCTACTACTTTTGAAAAAGAGGTTGAGGATGATTTTAGACCTTTAATTAATGTAAAAAATCATGAACATATTCAAACCAATCCTTACATACAAGTTTTTGAAAACAAACATGGGTTTATAAATAACCTGAGTATATTGGATGTTTTATTTAATCTTGGACCAGAAACACATTCCTACCTTTTAAATCATCCGTCAATAAACGTATAAAACTCTATATATTTAACGAAGTTCTAGCGTTGTAGAAATTGGAAAGTGATCGGAGTATCGAACGTTATGCGTTTGAAAATCAACTATTTTTAAGTTCTTATCTACAAGTATAAAATCGATACGAAGAGGAAAAAAATCAAAAGAATAAGTACGCCCAAAACCTTTGCCTGCAATATCAAAAGCATCATCAAAATTTGATCTTAAAAGACGATAAACATATGAATGTGTCGTGTTGTTAAAATCTCCATTCAAAATGGTTTTATAAGGAGATTTGTTCATGTGTTTTAGAACTAATTCTGCTTGATATTGTTGCGCTTCAAAAGTTTTGCTAATGCGCTTAAAAAGGCGATCTGAGGTTTCAGAGTCTAGCTGCTTAACATTAGGGTTGATGCCAGAAGATTGTAAATGAATGTTATAAACCCTAAGGGTGTCATTCTTCACTACAATATCGGCAAAAATAGCACTATTGGCTGAGTTTGGGAATTTTATAATTCCAGTATTCAAAAATGGAAATTTTGAAAAAATTGCCAATTCAGATTTTGTTTTTGAATTTGAATTAAATACATATGGATAATTTGTTTTTTTTGCAATTCCACTATTATATTCTTGAATGGATAAAATATCTGGAGCGGATTGTTCTATAAAATCCTGAATTTTTTCTGGAATTGCATCATCATCAATCCAGTCGTAAAGATTCAACAATCGTACATTATAACTCATCAAAGAGAGTGTATCGCTAGCGGGCTGTTCATTTTTAGCTGAAAAATTATACAAGGATGTTAAATGCCCAAAACCAAGAGCTAAAACTAGACCAGAAAGCAAGAACTGCTTTTTTAGCTTTAATAGCCAATACAAAGAAAATATGAGGTTAATAATAATTAAAAATGGTACAGCAAGACTCAAAACAGCCAAAAATGAAAAAGTTTTTGGCGGAACAAAAGGCAACACATAAGATAACAAGAGAAGTGTTGCAACTAAAGAGTTGGCAAGAAAAATAAGTTTATCAAAAAAATTCAGTGGTTTCAAAACTATTTATTTTTTACCAGCGCGAAACAAAAAATCTTTTTCAGCTTGTGTTAAACTTTCATAACCACTCTTACTAATTTTATCTAAAATCAAATCGATTTGCTTCTGATGTGTAAAACTATCAAACTCTTTTTTCTTTTGGTCTGCCATTATTGAAGTTTTTTTCTTCTTGTATACTGTCTTCAGGCCTTTTTTAGTTTTAAAATAATTCAGAATACCATCTAAGAAGCCTCCAAAATCTTTTCCATTATGAAATTGTCTTGCATAAAAATAACCTGATAAATAGCCCCCAATATGAGCTACTGTTCCCCCAGAATTAACAGATAAAAGTCCCGGTAAATCCAAAACAACCATAGCAATTCCTAAATATTTTAATGGAAAACGAAGTGTGAAAAAACCAATAGATTTATTTGGTAAATATACACACAGAAATATAATACACGCCCGAACACCTGCTGAAGCACCAACCAAAGGTCCGTTAATTTGTAATGCATTTGGCAACAAAAAAGCGACAGTAATAAAAGCCAGTCCTCCGTAAATTACACCAAGCAGATAAATTTTTAGGGAAAGACGAGCCGAAAATAAATTAGAAAATGTTTGTGCTATAAAATACAAAACAAGCATATTAAAAAATAAGTGGCGTATGCTTTTGTGTAAAAAACCATAACTTATAATACTCCATGGACGCCCAAAATAATCTGATAATACATAAGGTAAAGAAAACCACTCCAATAGATTAAATCCAATTAGATTTAAAAAAATACCTGCTACAAAAACCATGGTATTCGCTACAATTATTTTTTCCAAAATATGTAGTCGTGATAATTTATCTTTGATATCTTTTGAAAGTGTAGTCATCTAATTCCAGCGGTATTTGTCAAATTGATTTTTCTTCCAAAAATACATCAATAAAAATCCTGTAAGTGCTCCTCCAATATGCGCAACATAAGCCGTATTGCTAGGACTAAAAACTGACATACCTGAGATTGCCGAAAATAAATCAATGGCTATAATTCCAGGGATAAAATACTTTGCTTTTATAGGAATTGGTAAGAAAATTAGCATCAATTCCGCATTTGGATTAAGCATACCAAAAGCCACTAAAACACCAAAAATAGCCCCCGAAGCACCGACCATAGAGCCATTACTTTTTACATTCAAATCAAAAAGCATTCTAAATGTGGATGTATCAACCTGAGCTAAACTTTTACCATAACTTTCTAAAAGAGGTTGCATTTTTTGAGCCAAAATTTCGCCTTTAAACATATTGTTTTCAAGGATATTTAAACTTGAAATCTCTTTAATTATTTCAAAGGAAAATCCACGAGCTTCCAAATCGCTTAAAATAGGATAAATTTGAATAAAGTACACCAAAAATGTGAGTGCAACTGCACCCAATCCACAACTGATATAAAATGTGATAAATTTTCGCTGACCAAAAATTTGCTCTACTGCAGTACCAAACATCCATAGCGCAATCATATTAAATAATAAATGCTGAAAACTACCATGCATAAACATGTGAGTGATAATTTGCCAAAAGCCAAAATAATTACTCATTGGGTAAAATAGTGCTAATAATTTGTAAAACACTTCCTCGTTGCCCATCAAATAGGTTCCCACAAAGACGATAACATTTAAAATGAGAAGATGTTTTACAGTAGGTGATATTCTTAGCATATTAATTAAATTTAGATTCTATTTCAGAGGTTTCAATTGTTGTAAAAATTGCCTTATTATTCAAAGAAATAGCAGGTTCTTTACAGGCAAATAGTGAATTAACAATAAATTCTTGCTCTGTAATATTTAATTTTTTTCCATTCTTAATGGCTAAACTCTTTGCAAAAGTTTTGGCAAGCAAGTCACTCGAACTAAAGTTAAAATCAGGAATTTCGTTCTGAACATCATCAATAAGTTGCACAAACACTTTTAAAACATCCTTTTCTTTTAATCCTACAGGAATTGCGGAGATGACTGCTTTTTTACTATCTAAAGCATTAAAAACAAAACCTGCCTGTTCCAATTGTTCTCTAATTGTTTGGAGTACTTCCAATTCCTGAGTTGAAAATTCCAGTTCTAAAGGAAACATAAGTTGCTGACATACAGTATCTTTTATAGTAATCTGTTTTAGAAAGTCTTCATACAAAATACGTTCATGTGCTCTATTTTGATCGATAACCACCATACCCGATTTAATCGTACTAATGATATATTTGTTTTGAAGTTGAAATGTATTTTGAACTTTTTTACCTTCATCTTCATCAAAAATAGACGATTGCAATTCATCTGATTCGAACTGTACTTCACTAAAATCATTTTGATTTTCTGTTGTTTCCGAATTTAATCCAGTATAAAGTGCTTCCCAAGCAGGTGCAGTAGATGGAGATGCATTACGACTTGATTTTGAAAAAGGATTGAAATTAGGGTCTACTTCTACTTTTGGGCTAGAGACTTGGTCATTGTGTTGATGATAGGGTGTATCCATTGAAGCATCACGCTGAAAATCGAGAATAGGCGCAATACTAAATTGTCCTAAACTGTGTTTTACAGCTGCCCTAAGAAGTGCATAAATTGTAGGTTCATCATCAAATTTGATTTCTGTCTTTGTAGGATGAATATTGATATCAATAGATTTTGGATCTACTGATAAATTGAGAAAATAACTCGGAAATTTATGAGTTGGAAGCAAACCTTCAAAAGCCGCTTGAATGGCATGATTTAAATAAGGGCTTTTTATAAAACGCTGATTGACAAAGAAAAACTGTTCTCCTCTTGACTTTTTAGCATATTCTGGTTTACCTACAAAACCTGAAATCTTTAGAAGTTCTGTATCCTCTTCAACAGGGACTAATTTTTCATTTGTTTTTTTTCCAAAAGTATGCACAATACGTTGTCTAAAATTTTCTGAACGCAAGTCAAAAAGATTATTTCCATTATGATACATTGAAAAATTTATTTGTGGATGCGCCAACACCACACGATGAAATTCATCAATAATATGGCGCAATTCTACAGCATCAGATTTCAAAAAATTTCGTCGAGCTGGAATGTTAAAAAATAAATTTTTAACCGCAATAGAAGTTCCTTTTGCTGCTGCAACAGAATTTTGGTCTGTTGTTGTACTGCCCTCAATTGTAATGGCTGTCCCAAGTTCTGTATGTTCTTGTTTAGTTTTGAGTTCAACATGTGCAATAGCAGCAATGCTTGCCAGTGCTTCGCCTCTAAAACCTTTTGTATGCAAAGCAAATAAATCTTCTGCAGCTTTAATTTTTGAGGTGGCATGACGCTCAAAACTAAGACGTGCATCTGTAACACTCATCCCCTTGCCGTTATCTATAACTTGAATAAGGGTTTTACCAGCGTTTTTGATTAGTAATTTTATTTCTGTTGATTCGGCATCTATAGAATTTTCAAGCAATTCTTTTACAACTGAAGAGGGGCGTTGTACGACTTCGCCAGCTGCAATTTGATTGGCAACATGATCTGGTAAAAGGTGTATAATATCGGCCATTAGCTAAAAAATAATGAGAGGTCAAAATCTATAAACCATAAAAATATAAAAACGAGAATAAGCACTATGATTCTAATTCTGTAAGATGTTTGGCGATCTGTACTTTTCATATCGCTCAAAGCATTTTTTAGGGTTCCTTTTAAATTTGTTTTTTGAACAGTTACACGTTGATCATCAAATTTATGTTTGATTTCAAAAGGACTAGACTCTCCTTTATAATAACGAGGTTCGTAGTTAAATTTTTTATTTTTTCTGAGTTTAAATAACCCCATGTTTTACAAATATTTAGCGTCCAAAACAAACATTCCTATCAAAAGTAACGCTAAGGCAATAACAAACCAGATTAATGAAATTGGTTGTTTTCGGCGCTTATTTAGCTTGAATTTTGACATAAGAATTTGAAAGCTCTATCATTTCAAAAATACTGAAAAATTACAGGATATAAAAGAGGCCAGGGAAATTTAAATACAATTAAATTGATCGATTAAAATCAATCATTTTGAGTGCTGTAACAGCAGCTTCCACACCTTTATTGCCGTGTTTCCCACCAGAACGATCCAAAGACTGTTGCTTATTATTATCGGTTAGAACACAGAATATTACAGGCGTTGAATGTTGAATGTTTAAATCTTTTACTCCCTGAGTAACACCAGCACAGACATAGTCAAAATGTTTTGTTTCGCCTTGAATGACACAACCTATCGTGATGACAGCATCAACGCCAGAAGATTGCACTTTTTTTGCGCCAAAAATTAACTCAAAACTACCAGGAACTTTATATACAGAAATATTTTGTTGGGTAACCCCACAATCTGATAATGTTTGGAGTGCTCCGTCTAATAGCCCATTGGTCACATCTGAATTCCATTCGGAAACCACAATACCAATCTTAAAGTCTTTGGCGTTTGGAAGTGCCGATTTATCGTAATTAGAGAGGTTTGTATTTACCGTTGCCATTACAGTTTCTAGTTACTCGCTGCTTGTGCTTTTCCAATAAAGACATCAATATCTTTGGCCTCTGTACTCTCCGGAAATTCAGCTTTTATAGTTTGAAAGTATTCTAAAGCTTTGGTATTCTTATCGAGTTTTAAACCTAAAACACCCGCTTTGTAAAGATACATTGGAGTGGTGTAATTGTTTGTTTTTGCATTGGCAGCCTGAACATAATAATCGTAGGCATCTTCTAGCTGTTCCAATTGAACAAAAGCATCTCCAATACCACCTTTGGCAATTGGTCCTAGTACATCGTCAGTAGATTCAAATGCGTTTAGATATTCTATAGCATTTACATAATCTTTCATATTCAAATAGGCCATACCTGCATAATAATTTGCAAGATTTCCTGCATTTGTTCCACTGTAAGTGTCCACAATATCAAGCATTCCATATTTTCCATCGGCACCGTCTAGGGATAATGTAAACAAAGAATCCTGTGATGTAGCAACAGCTTCATCAAAATATTTTTGAGCAGAATACATATCATTCATTGCTTGACTTTCTTTTGGCTGTTGAACGTATTTATCAAAACCTAAAAACCCTAAAACCAAAACAGCGGCTAACCCTACAATTATAAAAATGTATTTTTGATTGGCTGCAACCCATTGCTCCGTTTTTGAAACATTTTCATCTAATGTATTAAAAACCTCTGCTGTTGTAGATCCCTCTTCAATAGATTGTTGCTTTTCAACTTTTGTTTTTGGCTTCCCGCCTCGTTTCTTGTATGTTGCCATAATGTTCTAAAATATGAGGGGCAAAAATATAATTTTATTCTTAAAATAATGATAATTTATTTGTTATTTTTCAATATTTTGCAGCTTATTTAGTTGTTATACTTAATCAAGTTTAAATTTAAAACCAATTTATACACTAATGCTTCTCAAGTCAATCAGTTTAGTGAATTATAAAAATTTTGACAGTCATTCATTTGAATTTAACCAAAAGGTAAATTGTTTTGTAGGTCCTAACGGTATCGGTAAAACAAATATTTTGGACGCCATTTATCATCTTTCATTTGGAAAAAGTTACTTCAACCCTATTGCGACACAAAATATAAAACATGGAGAAGATTTTTTTGTGGTCGATGGACGATACACAAAAGACAATAGAGACGAAAAAATAGTTATTTCTCTCAAAAAAGGACATAAAAAAATTATCAAACGCAACGCTAAAGCTTATGAGCGTTTTAGTGATCACATTGGTTTTTTGCCACTGGTCATCATATCACCCGCCGACCGTGATTTAATTACAGAAGGTAGCGACATGCGGCGCAAGTTTATAGATGGTGTAATATCGCAAAGCGATAAAATTTATCTTGAAAACTTGATTCAATACAATAAAATATTGGGGCAACGCAATGCATTACTCAAATATTTCTCAAACAACAACACGTTCGATAATGATGCTATTGAGGTCTACAATTCTCAACTTTCTGAATTCGGTACAGAAATTCACAAAAAAAGACAGGTATTTATTGAGGCCTTTACCCCTGTTTTTCTAAAACAATATAAAGCCATCAGCAACCAAAATGAAGCGGTGAGTTTAAAATACAAAAGTCAACTCAATGAACAGCCTTTAGACACATTACTTAAAACACAAATTAACAAAGATCGTGTGTTACAATATACGAGTGTTGGTATTCATAAAGATGATATAGAGTTTAATATTGGTGAGTATCCTATTAAAAAATTTGGTAGTCAAGGACAGCAAAAATCGTTTCTAATTGCCCTAAAATTAGCACAATTCGATATTATAAAATCTCAGAGTGGCATCACTCCTATTTTGCTTTTGGATGATATTTTTGATAAATTGGACGAACAACGGGTAGAACGCATTATTGGTATGGTAAATGACGAGAGTTTTGGACAACTATTCATATCAGACACCCATGCCGATCGAACCGAAAAAGCGGTAAAAAATACCCACAACTCTTTTGAAATTTTTCAATTATGAAAAACCTTGTTTTCTTTTTTCTATTGATGCTATTGAGCTGCAAACCCAATGCAAGTCAGTATATCAATTTTATTGAGGGTTATTGGGAAATTGAACAGGTTACCAAAAACGACCGTATCATCAAGGAATTTAAAATCAATACAGGGATTGATTACTTTAAAATCAATGCTAATAAAACGGGATTTAGAAAAAAACTAAAGCCAAACTTTCAAGGTACATTTGAAACTTCGGATGACCAATTGAATTTTAATTTAAATCTTGACAACAATACCCTTTTGTTGGAGTACATTGATAATGGAACTTCATATAGCGAAGAAATTGTATTGGCGAGTGCAACAGCGCTTGTTATTGCAAATACAGAGGGGTTTGAATACCACTACAAACCTTACGAACCTTTAAACTTGGACGAATGAGCAAGCGGCACAATGACCATCAAAAAATAGACGAAGTGCTGGCTTCTTTTGTAGAAAACAACAAACTCGAAAAAGGACTAGACAGTGTTAATGTGGCCAATGCTTGGCGCGAACTGATGGGCAATGGTGTGCAAAACTATACCAATAGTATTAAACTCCACAACGGTACTTTGTATGTAAGTTTAACCTCTTCTGTACTTCGAGAAGAACTGAACTATGGTAAAGATAAAATCATTGCTATGATTAACGAAGAACTCGGAAAAGAGGTCGTAAAAAAAGTGATGTTGCAGTAGTCATACAACTAAGGTGTTTTACGTTTAGCTTTTCGTTTTTCTCTGCGCTTTTGACGTTTTTCTTTTTTTAATATTTTTTTGTATTAATTGTGTGCTTCAACCGTTTTTTAATCAATATAGCCAATGGTATTGACATCAAGACCTTTGTTTTTCATCTTCTTTTGATAACTGATTAGCTAATCTTATTCCATTGCTGTTTTAGACGTCTGAGAAACTGCTGCATTGTATTGTTTTACTTTTTGTTTGGCAGTTTCCAATAATGCTTCAAAAACCAAAGCATTGTTTGTATCATTGTTTGAAGTCGTCTCCACAATGAGGTCTCTTTCACAATTTGTCACCAAAAGTGACATTAGAAAAAGTACAATATAATGCTTAAAAAAGCGAGTTAGGTATGCTTTCATAATGTAGTAGATTTTGGGTATTTTTTAAAAATTTGCGTACAATTTAGGGAATGCCAAAATGCATGTCAAGGGTCATGTAACAAACGGCCATTTGACGTAATATTCGGGCGTTTTTACGTCATAAGCGGGAAAATGGGGTATAAAAAAACCACCTATTATAAGGTGGTTTTTTAAGTTTTTGTGGTTGTGATTTACCTAAAACATTTCGCGACCAGAAAAGTGAAATGCACTTTCAATAGCAGCATTATCGTCACTATCACTTCCATGTACGGCATTTTCGCTAATGGAATCTGCAAACATATTTCGGATGGTGCCTTCGGCTGCTTCTGCAGGATTGGTGGCACCAATGAGGGCTCTAAAGTCCTCTACTGCATTGTCTTTCTCCAAAATTGCAGCAACAATTGGACCCCGTGTCATATAGGTCACCAAATCGCCAAAAAATGGACGTTCTTTATGAATCGCATAAAATGCTTTAGCATCAGCTGTTGTGAGTTGTGTCAATTTCATTGCCACAATACGAAATCCAGAGGAAGTAATTTTTTCTAAAATTGCTCCAATATTGCCTTTCTCAACAGAGTCGGGCTTGAGCATTGTAAAAGTTTTATTGTTTGCCATTGTAAAAATTTAATTCGTGCAAAAGTAATCATTTTGTACAGAAAATCACTTAATCGCCTATTTATAAAAAGTTGTATCTTTGTTTCTTATGAAAAGTTTAACTTTTGAAGCTGTAAAATCATTGTTACAAACACCCAAAAATGTGGTGATTGTACCTCATGTCAACCCCGATGGTGATGCGGTAGGTTCCTCACTTGGTCTATACCATTATTTGATTCAAAAAGGACATCATGTTTCTGTTGTTGTACCCAACGATTATCCCGATTTCTTGAAATGGATGCCTGGAACTTCAGCAATTATTTATTTTGGTTCTCAAACAGAACTTGCACAACAAAAATTGGAGGATTCAGAACTATTGTTCACCTTAGATTTTAATGCACTTCACCGCAGTGGTCCCATGCAAGTTGCTCTTGAAGAAAATAATACGCCAAAAATCATGATTGACCATCATCAGCAACCTGAAGATTATGCTGCATACAGCTACTCTGATGTTAACATGTGCTCTACTTCTGAAATGATTTATCATTTTATGGAGCAAATGGGCGATTTGGAGTTGATGAATACTGATATTGGAACTGCACTCTATGCGGGAATCATGACAGACACCGCATCGTTCCGATTTCCAAAAACAACAAGCACTACGCACCGCGTTGTAGCGCATTTTATTGAAGTTGGAGTGAACCATTCTGAAATTCACAACAAAGTTTATGATGCAAACCGTTTTGAACGCATCAAACTTGTAGGAGTTGCCTTAAATAATTTAAAAGTCATTGAGCATTTAAATACTGCTTACATCACACTTTCGCAACAGGAATTGGATTCTTTTGGACACCAAAAAGGAGATACAGAAGGGTTGGTCAATTATGGATTATCCATTAAAGGCATCAAATTTGCAGCTATTTTTATTGAAAATAAAGAAGACGATATCATTAAAATATCTTTGCGTTCCAAAGGAGATTTTGATGTCAATCAATTGGCACGAGAACATTTTCATGGTGGTGGACACCAAAATGCCGCTGGTGGCAAAAGTATGTTGTCTCTTGAAAAAACTGTTAAAAAATTCGAAAATTTAGTAGATACCCTAAAATCAAATTTATCCTAATGAATGTTTATCGCCTACTTCTAATTCTGCTCGTTTTCATTGGATGTAAACCTTCTGAAGCACGAAAACCTGTTCAACAAAATTCTGGACGTTTTTTTGACGTATCAATTCAGCGCAATAAAGCTTTAAATGAAAAGGAATATGCCGCTATCAAAAAACTTGTTGATGCATCTGAAAACTCCTTTATAGTTTCCGATTATGGGTTTTGGTATCAATATGTTCAAAAAAATAATCAAAACGAATACACACCAAAATTTGGTGATCAAGTGTTTTACACTTATACTGTAAAAAATTTGGATGGTAATTGGATTTATTCTTCAGATGAAACCACAGAAAAAACATATTTTGTGGCACAAGAAGAACTTTTCGCTGGATTAAGAGAAGGACTAAAACTGATGAAAGAAAATGAAACTATAATATTTATTTTTCCATCGCAACTGGCCTATGGCTATTATGGAGATAACAATAAAATTGGATCGAATACACCTCTAATTTATGAGGTAACTGTTCAAAAAATACTTCAAAATCAATAAAATAAAATAAAACAACAACATGAAACTTACAAAATCTTTAACTTCTGTACTTGGGCTCATATTCTTGCTAAGTACCTTATCATGTCAAAACAAATACCCAGAACTTGGTAATGGATTGTTTGCCGAATTTGCAACCACAAAAGACACTATAGTTGTGGAGCTATTTTATGAAAAAACACCACTTACAGTTGCCAATTTCGTTGGACTTGCAGAAGGAATTCACCCAAAACTTGCTGATTCAGTACAAGGAATACCATTTTATAACGGCACTATTTTTCATAGAGTCATCAATGAATTTATGATTCAAGGCGGAGACCCCTCTGGAACTGGAATGGGTAAGCCAGGATTTACATTTGGTGATGAATTTGACGAAACTTTAAAACATGATAAACCTGGAGTATTGTCTATGGCTAACTCTGGTCCTGCAACCAATGGCAGTCAGTTTTTTATTACAGAAGTTCCAACACCATGGCTAGACAATAAGCATAGCATTTTTGGACAAGTTGTAAAAGGTCAAGAAGTCGTTGATTCTATCTCTAACGTTCAAGTGATGCCTGGAAGCAATAAACCTCTAGAAGATATACGAATTTTATCGTTAAATATTATTCGACAAGGATTTGGTGCAAAGCGTTTTAATGCTGCCAAAACTTGGAATAGAGAATTTCCTTTACTTGAAGAGAAACGATTAAAGAAAATTGAAGAAGCGAAGCAGGAAGCAGAGCGTCAAAAGAAAATTGCTGAAGAAAAAATGGAAACTGCTGCTGCAGAAATTTTGCCTGTTTTGGAAGATTATAAAAGCAAAGCAACTACTAGCGATTCAGGATTATTAAGCTACACGATCAAAAAAGGTAATGGTGAGAAACCAAAGCAAGGACAGTCAGTAAAACTCTATTATCAAGGCTACTTTACAGATGGAAAATTATTTGGAACTAACATTAAAGACATTGACATAAAATGTGGTACTTACGACGAAAAGAAAGAACAACGTGGTTTTTATAATTTGATGCCAATGCAAATTAGTGCCGACGCACAAATGATTCCTGGTTTTAAAGAAGGGGTATTCAATATGAAAAAGGGCGATAAAACCTTTTTATACCTTCCATCTCATCTGGCTTATGGCGAAGCTGGCCGAGGTCCTATTGCGCCAAACTCCGATTTGATATTTATTATTGAAATGGTTGATGAAGAACAAGAAAAATAAAACTTCTATTACAATACAAAAAAAACCACGCAAATAGCGTGGTTTTTTTGTAATTATTTTATTGGAATATCAGCTAAAATCGCTTTTAAAAATACCCAAAATTTCTGTACCGAAGAGATTTGTGCACGTTCATCTGGGGAGTGTGCACCTTTGATGTTTGGACCAAAACTTATCATTTCCATTTCGGGGTAATGGGTACCTAAAATCCCGCATTCCAACCCAGCATGACAAGCGGCGACATGAGGTTCAGCATTATTCAATTTGATATATAATTCTTTTAAAACTTTTAAAATAGATGCATTCATATTGGGAGTCCAACCTGGATAATCCCCTGAAAATTCTACTGTACACCCCGCCAATTCAAAAGTAGCACGTAAGACTTGTGCCAAGTCCCACTTTGAGCTTTCTACTGAAGATCGTGTAAGACAACCTACTTTAAGTTGGCCTTTTTCTACCAAAACCCGAGCTACGTTGTTGGAGGTTTCTACCAAACCTTCAATATCTGGACTCATACGAAACACTCCATTGTGTGCGACATTCAAGGCTTTAAGTAAGGGTTGTTGTACGCCCAATTCCATTACTGTTTCGGGTAAATTTGTGGGGTTTACAGAAATATTTAAATCGGGTTCTAGAGTTTGGAATTCTTTTTCAATAGCAGAGATTAACGTAGTTGTAGCGTCCTCAAAAGTTGTTTTATGCACAGCATCAACCACAACAATAGCAGTGCTTTCTCTAGGAATGGCATTGCGTAAACTTCCTCCATCTATTTTTGACACGCGTAGACCAAAGCGTTCAAAGCCATTGTACAACAATCGGCTCAAAATTTTATTGGCATTACCAAAACCTTTATGAATATCCATACCAGAATGGCCGCCCTGAAGTCCTTTTACTGTTATAACATATGGAAACGATGTTTGTGATGTTGGTTCTTGAATATATGATCGTGTGGCGGTAACATCTACTCCACCAGCACAGCCCACCCCTATTTCATCGTCTTCTTCGGTATCTAAATTGAGTAAAATATCGCCATTGAGAATTCCACCCTTAAGCCCCATAGCCCCAGTCATTCCTGTTTCTTCATCAATGGTAAAAAGGGCTTCAATTGCTGGATGTGGTATATCTGTACTTTGCAAAACTGCCATGATTGAGGCCACACCCAAACCATTATCGGCACCAAGTGTTGTCCCTCTGGCTTTTACCCAATCGCCATCCACGTACATTTGAATTCCTTGAGTTAGAAAATCAAAATCGGTGTCTGCATTTTTTTGGTGCACCATATCCAAGTGCGATTGCAATACCACCGTTTTTCGGTCTTCCATTCCTGCTGTTGCAGGTTTTTTGATGATGACATTACCAACCTCATCTTCAAACGTTTCCAAATCTAAAGAAGCACCAAAAGTTTTTATAAAAGCAATCACACGTTCCTCTTTTTTGGATGGACGAGGAACGGCGTTTAAATCGGCAAAATTAGACCAGATTTCTACGGGCTCTAATTGTCTTACTGCATCACTCATGGCTATAAATTTTTCAGTTACAAAGGTACGTATAACAGTCTAAATATTATTTTTTATTTTTGAGTCATGTCAAAAACTTTAAGACTTTGTATTGCTTTCAGTATTATTCCTCAGATACTCATTATCAACCTTTTAGCAAAAAACAGAACGTGGGTAGAGCAAAATTACAGTGAATGGCTTTATCCAAAAATTTCGAGTATACTTCGGCTTTTCTATGGATGGATTCCATTTTCGGCAGGCGATTTACTTTATAGCACTGCATTTGGTTTTGGTCTTTGGTGGGGATTTAAAAACCTAAAACAATTTTTTAAAACACCTATCCAATCAATCCTCAATTTGTTGTGCGTAGTTTCTGTTTTGTATTTCGTGTTTCATTTATTTTGGGGGTTGAATTATTACCGATTACCGCTTTATAAAAAACAAGGCATAAACCCTATTTATACAACAGAACAACTTTTGAGAACGACGGAACACATCATTAAAAATTCCAATCTAATTCATCTTAAATTAGTACATAATAGTAGTGCAGTTGTAAATACTACTTACACATTTGATGAACTCGCTGTGTTGTCTTTTAAGGGATTTAATAATAGTGTTTTTGAGTATGATAATTCAAGTCAAAAATATTCTTTACTAAGTACACCACTCGCATATATGGGGTTTAGTGGATACTTAAACCCATTCACCAATGAAGCACAAGTTAATCGTCATCATCCAAAAAATTCTATGCCATTGACTTTGGCTCACGAGCAAGCCCATCAAATTGGCTATGCTGCAGAAAATGAAGCTAATTTTATAGGGTTTTTGGTATGTGCTAATCATAGTAATGATTATTTCAAATATAGCGGGTACTCCTTTGCTTTACGCTACTGTTTAAGCGAAGTATTTAAAAGGGACAAAGAAGCATACAAATCATTAAAAGAACGTATCAATCCTGGTATTTTGATTGATTTTGAAAAAAGAAGTGCCAAATGGGCACAATACAACAATCCTTTGGAACCCTTTTTCAAATCCATTTACAGCCATTTTTTAAAAGCTAATGCTCAAGATAAGGGAATTGAGAGCTACAGCTATGTTGTTGGGTTGATTGTTGGACATTTTGAAGCACAGCTTTAGAAAAAATATACTCCAAAGTTTTATGATTTTCTTTAGAAAGTTTATGCTTATATTTAACGACGATAAATTATTACTATGAAAAAAATTCAACTCCTACTCATGGGGATTTTGTGTGTTTCTATAGGTTATGCACAAGATTATTTCCCAAAAAATGATGGTGTAAAAACTAAGATTACAAACTACACCGCCATTACCAACGCAAAACTCTATATCACCCCAACAAAAGTTATCGAAAATGGTACACTTTTGATAAAAGATGGTAAAGTAGTGCGTAGCGGAAAAAATATTCAAATTCCTAAAAATTCTGAAATTATTGATGCCAAAGGCAATAGTGTTTACCCATCGTTTATAGATATGTACTCTACTTTTGGCGTGACCAAACCAAAACGTGTTAGTGGAAACGGAAGATCACCACAGTATGGCCCATCAAGAGAAGGGTTTTATTGGAATGACCATATTCGTCCTGAGCAAAATGCCATTGATGGATTTGAATTTGATGAAAAAACAGCCAAAACTATGCTTGAACAAGGTTTTGGAATCGTGAATACTCACATGGAAGATGGGATTGTTCGCGGAAGTGGTGCGCTAATCGCACTTGATTTAAATGGTACTGATGCTAAAAGAATCATTTCTGGACGCTCTGGACAATATCTTTCATTTTCAAGAAGTATTCAAACACAACAATCTTACCCGACATCTATCATGGGAGGTGTGGCACTTCTAAGACAATTGTATCATGATGCTGACTGGTATAAAAAAGGAAATTCTAAAACAACAGATCGCTCTATAGAGGCTTTTAATAGCAATTCTGATTTAGTACAAATCATGGGAGCAGGAAGCAGAGCCAATGCCCTCAGAGCAGATGCCGTGGGAGATCAATTTGGAATTCAATATATCATTCTTGGTGGTGGTGATGAATATGAGCGTATCAATACCATCAAAAATACCAATGCTGCTTTTATTCTCCCTGTAAATTTTCCAAAACCTTATGACGTTGAGAATAGCTTTCTCGCCAATAAATTGGAGCTGGAAAGCATGAAAGAATGGAACCAAAGACCTTCAAATCCAAAAGTTTTTGAAGAGCATAATATAAAATTTGCACTTACAACCAATGGTTTAAAATCTGTAAAAGAATTTAAAACCCATATCAAAAATGCTATTGACCATGGTTTAAGTCCAACAAAGGCATTAGAAGCTCTCACAACGATTCCTTCTCAACTATTAAGAAATAATAAAATCGGAAATCTTCAAAATGGAAGTTATGCTAACTTTACCATCACTTCTGGAGATGCTTTTGAAAGCACAACTTCTATTTATGAGCATTGGATCAGAGGATCTAGAACAATTTTTGGAGATTTCAATAGTAAAGATGTTAGAGGATCATATACTTTTAAGTTTGATAAAAATGAATATAATCTTGATATTTCAGGTAAAAAAGAAGCGCCAAAAGCAACACTTAAGGCAGATAGTCTAAAATTGAGTTGTTCTGTAAAACAAGATAAAGACTGGGTGTATCTTCTGTTTACTTCCAAAGATACTTTGCAACAAAATTTTATGCGTTTTAGCGCAAAAGTTGATAGTAGTTCTAATTTGAATGGGATACTTAATTTTACAGATGGTTCAACACAAAATCTAACATTGATTAAGGCCGATAAAAAAGAAGATAAAACCAAAAAAAACAAAAAGGATAACAAAACAAAAACAATTTTACCAGTCAGTTATCCAAATGGTCCCTATGGATTTGACAAACTCCCAGAAGCTGAAACTTTACTTTTTAAAAATGCTACAGTTTGGACCAATGAAAATGATGGAATTCTCACCAGTACAGATGTATTAATCAAAGATGGAAAAATTGCAGACATCGGTCAAAATATTAAAAATAAAAATGCAAGAATTATTGACGCTACAGGAAAACACCTAACTTCTGGAATTATTGATGAACACTCACATATTGCGGCAACAAGTATCAATGAAGCAGGACAAAACTCTTCAGCTGAAGTTAGTATAGAAGATGTTGTGGATGCTGATGATGTTAATATTTATAGAAACCTTTCTGGAGGCGTTACAACCATTCAAATCTTACATGGATCAGCCAATCCTATTGGTGGGCGATCAGCGATTATTAAACTGAAATGGGGAGAATCCGCTAAAAACCTGATTTACAATAACTCTCCAAAGTTCATCAAATTTGCATTGGGTGAAAATGTAAAACAATCCAATTGGGGGAGCTACGAACGTTTTCCACAAACACGAATGGGAGTTGAGCAAACTTATGTTGACTACTTTTCCAGAGCTAAGGCCTATGATTTAAAGAAAAAAAGTGGACAAGCCTACAGAGTTGATTTAGAACTAGAGGTTTTGGCTGAAATTTTAAATAAAGAGCGTTTTATTAGCTGTCATTCATATGTACAAAGTGAAATCAATATGTTGATGAAAGTTGCAGAACGCTTTAATTTCAATATCAATACGTTTACACATATTTTGGAGGGCTATAAAGTCGCAGATAAAATGAAAGCACACGGCGTTGGCGCTTCAACATTTAGCGATTGGTGGGCCTACAAATACGAAGTGAATGATGCTATTCCTTACAACGCAGCAATTTTGAATAATGTTGGGGTTATTACAGCCATCAATAGTGATGACGCCGAAATGTCTAGACGTTTAAATCAAGAAGCCGCTAAAGCAGTAAAATATGGCGGCACTTCAGAAGAGGATGCATGGAAAATGGTAACTCTAAATCCAGCAAAACTTTTACATATTGATGATAAAGTTGGTAGCATAAAAGTTGGAAAAGATGCCGATTTGGTGCTTTGGAATAATAATCCGCTATCAATTTATGCAAAAGCAGAGCAAACCCTCATTGAAGGAGCTACATATTTTGATATTACTCAAGACCAAGAGCATCGAAAAAACATTACTGAAGAACGAAATACTTTAATTCAAATGATGCTCAAAGCCAAAAATAAAGGCATGAAAACACAAGCTATTAAGGTGAAAAAGAAACAAGATATGCATTGTGATACACTCGATCATGAACAAAATCACAATCACAATTAATACTAAAAATTATGAAAAGAATTAATACATATATCATTGCACTTTTGACCATTTCATTTTTGGGAAGTGCACAACAAACCCCTGCAGCTCAGCAACAAAATAAGGTTGTAATTGTTGGAGCAACAGCTCATATTGGAAATGGAAGTGTTCTAAAAAATAGTCTTATTATTTTCAAAGATGGTGTACTTCAATATGTAGGAGCAAATGATGAAGGGAAAATAAATTCTGACACCGAAGTTATCAATGCAAGTGGACAACATGTTTACCCAGGATTTATCATTCCAAATTCTACATTGGGACTTATAGAAATTGATGCTGTTCGGGCTTCTGATGATGATTCAGAAATTGGGACTTGGAATCCACATATTAGAAGTTTAATTGCATACAATACAGAGTCAAAAGTTGTAGAAACAATGCGTCCAAATGGAGTGCTTTTAGCACAAATTACACCAAGAGGAGGTCGAATTTCCGGAACTTCATCTGTTGTGCAATTGGATGCTTGGAATTGGGAAGATGCTGTTGTAAAAATTGACGATGGTGTTCATATGAATTGGCCAAACTCTTTCTCAAGAGGTCGTTGGTGGGCCGGAGAAGATCCAGGACTAAAGATCAATAAAAATTACAATGTGGAAATTCAAGAGCTTGCCTCTTATTTTAACAATGCAAGAGTTCATAATGTCAACGAAAACCCAGGTTTAAATTTGCCTTTTGAAGCAATGAAAGGCCTATTTGACGGCAATAAAACTTTGTATATTCATGTTGATGATGAAAAAGGAATTATTGATGCTGTTGCATTTTCGAAAACACAAAACATACAAAAAGTTGTTTTAGTTGGAGCCTATGAAGCCTACAAACAAACCACATTGCTAAAAGAAAATGGTATTTCTGTTTTACTTAGACGCATCCACACAAGACCCGAAAAATCTGATGAAGATTATGATTTGCCTTTTAAACTAGCAAAAATGCTTGTAGATGCTGGAGTTATTGTAGCACTTGAAGCTAGCGGCGATATGGAACGCATGAATTCTAGAAATTTACCATTTTACGCAGGAACAACGGTGGCATACGGCCTTACCAAGGAGCAAGCGCTTCAACTTATAACGTTGAATGCTGCAAAAATTCTTGGAATTGACGCACAATATGGGAGCTTAGAAGTAGGGAAAAGTGCCACACTATTTATCAGCCAAGGCGATGCTTTGGATATGCGTACAAATCACTTGAAAAACGCTTTTATTGACGGAAGAAAAATAAGTTTGGAAAGTCATCAAACAAAACTATGGAAAAGATATTCAAACAAATATAAAAATCAATAAAACAAAAAATATCAACTCAAAGCCCAAGCCAATGGTTTGGGCTTTTTTATGCAAAAGAAAATAAACCTATTTTTGTGATATGATACAAGAAATCACCAGTCTAAAAAACCCTAAAATTAAAAATGTGTTGTTGCTTAAAGAAAAATCAAAGCATCGAAGAGCGCAGGGGCTTTTTATAATCGAGGGAAAACGTGAGGTATTTTTAGCTATCAAAAGTGGATATACAATAGAAACCATTTATTTTGAACCCCAATTATTTTCAGAAAAAGATCTTCTCCAATTTGAAAAATATAATTTTGAATGTATTCGAATTGATGCAAAGATTTATAAAAAAGTGGCCTATCGTGGAAGCACAGAGGGTATTTTTGCAGTTGCAAAATGTAAGGATTTATCTTTAAATCAATTACAAATAGAATCTGCAAATCCTTTGATACTAATCGCTGAATCCCCTGAAAAACCTGGAAATATTGGAGCATTATTAAGAACCGCTGATGCAGCAAAAATTGATGCGATAATTATTGCAGACCCTATAACAGATATGTACAATCCAAACATTATTCGCTCGAGTGTAGGTGGTATTTTTTCTACTCAAATTGCAACTGCTCCAACAGATGAAGTCATTGCATTTATAAAACAAAAAAACATTTCGATTTATAGCGCTATTTTGCAAGATTCAAAGTCTTATGCGGACATCAATTTTCAAAATTCTTGTGCTATAGTTGTTGGTACAGAATCTAATGGGCTAACAGATAGGTGGCGAACTTTGGCCACCCAATGTATACATATACCAATGCTTGGTATTGTAGATTCTATGAACGTTTCTGTTGCTGCTGGCGTTCTGTTGTATGAAGCCAAGCGACAGCGTAGATTTCAATAATTACTACAATTGATTGTTTTTAGAAATGTTTTTAAAAAGTACCACACACGGTTGGTTGTTACAAATGTTTGTTTTAGTTTTAGGGTATGACTGCAGAAGAAATCAAAAAAGAAAATGCCGCAATAGCAAAGGAATACAAAGAACTCCTTAGAATTAGCTATAGAAGTCTTTCTGCTGCAGACAAAAAAGTCATTCGTAAAGCTTTTGATGTTGCTGTTGATGCTCATAAAGATCAGCGCCGAAAATCAGGTGAAGCCTATATTTTTCATCCAATTTCAGTTGCAAAAATAGTCGCTTCAGAAATTGGATTGGATGCCACCTCTATTGCCGCAGCACTTCTTCATGATGTTGTAGAAGATTGTGAGGACTATAACATCAGTGATATTGAACAACTTTTTGGAGAAACCATTGCACGTATTGTTAATGGATTGACAAAAATTTCAAGCTTAAAAAAAGATAAAGACATCTCGCTACAAGCTGAGAATTTTCGGAAAATGCTACTCACTCTTAATGATGATGTTCGTGTGATTATTATTAAAATCGCCGATCGTTTGCATAACATGCAAACCATCCACTCACTTCGCGAGGACAAACAAATAAAAATTGCTTCAGAAACACTTTATATATATGCGCCTTTGGCACACAAAATTGGCCTGTATAATGTTAAATCAGAACTTGAAGATTTAGCTCTAAAATACACAGAACCGGATATTTATGAATCTATTTTTCTTAAAATAAAAGAAAGTAAGGAAGAGCAGGATTTGTATATCAAAGAAATTAGTTCAGTACTGGAGAGTGCATTAAAAAAAGAACGTATTAAATATGAGATTAAAGGTCGACCAAAATCTATATTTTCCATTCGGCGTAAAATGCAAAAACAAGGAGTTTCTTTTGAAGAAGTTTATGACAAATTTGCAGTGCGTATCATTTACAAATCTGGTGAGAAAAATGAAAAATTTCTGGCCTGGAAAATATACTCTATTGTTACCGATTTTTTTAGGCCCAATCCCACTCGACTGCGCGATTGGATATCATCACCAAAATCTACAAGATACGAAGCATTACACATCACCGTAATGGGTCCAAAAGGACGTTGGGTCGAAGTTCAAATTCGTAGCGAAAGAATGAATGAAATTGCCGAAAAAGGGTATGCAGCACACTACAAATACAAAGAAGGCGATATCAGTAATGATGAAAACCTTGAAAGTTGGATTGGCAAACTACAAGAAGTCATGGATAACCCAAGTGCCAATGCTGTTGATTTTGTTGAAGAATTCAAATTAAATCTTTATGCAAAAGAAATTTTTGTATTTACTCCAGACGGCGACTTAAAATCTTTACCAAAAGAAGCAACACCACTCGATTTTGCATTTAGCATTCATACCGAAGTTGGCCTAAAGACAAGAGGTGCAAAAGTTAACGGAAAGCTAGTTCCATTGAGTTATACATTGCATAGCGGAGATCAAGTTAGTATTATTACTTCTGAAAATGCAAAACCAAATTCAAACTGGTTAGATTATGCCACCACCGCACGTGCACGAAGCAAAATAAAATCTTCGCTAAAAGAGGAGAAAAAACTTATTGCAGAAGATGGAAAAGAAATTTTAAGGCGTAAACTCAAACAGCTTAAAATTAATCTAAATGAGCGATCCATTAATGAATTGGTCAATTTTTTTAAACTGCAGACGAGTCTAGATTTGTTTTATAGAGTCGGAATTGGCAGTGTAGACAACTCCATGTTGAAAAAATTTGCAGCATCAAGGAGTAATGTTTTGGTAAGTTTTATCAAGAATAAAATTCAACGCAAAAAGGCCTCAACTGCAGAAACTATTGATAACGACGAGATTACCTCTAAATATGATATGCTGGTTTTTGGCAAGGAAGAGGAAAAACTCAACTACAAAGTGGCTTCTTGTTGTAACCCAATTCCAGGAGACAAAGTTTTTGGGTTTTTAAGTATTCGAGATGGGATAAAAGTTCACAAGAAAAACTGTCCAAATGCTGTAAGTTTACAATCTAATTACGCCTACCGAATTATACTGGCAAAATGGATTGATTCTAGCCAGCAAGTATTTAGAGCGGTAATTAAACTTACTGGAATTGACGAAAAAGGACTCGTTAATGATATTACAAAGCTTATTTCGGCGAACATGAATGTGAATATAAAAAGCATCAAATTTGACTCACACAGCGGTACATTCAATGGAGAAATAGCGGTAGAAGTCAACAATAGTAGTTTTGTTTCCAAACTGACGGAGCGCCTAAAAAAAATAAATGGCATTGAAAAGGTTACTAGAGTCTAAAAATTAGTTAAATTTGGAGTTTCGATCATGAGTACAAAAACTAAACATAACGATCAGGAAATTGTAAAAAATGTTTTTACAAAATATCTTGAAGAAAATAGCCAGCGAAAAACTCCTGAACGCTTTGCTATCCTACAAGAAATTTATAATAATGAAGATCATTTTGATATAGAATCACTTTATATCAAGATGAAAAATAAAAAATACCGTGTTTCTCGCGCAACCCTTTACAATACCATTGAACTTTTATTAGAATGTGGTCTTGTAAGAAAGCATCAATTTGGATTAAACCAAGCACAATACGAAAAATCATATTTTGACAAACAACACGATCATGTCATTCTTACAGATACTGGAGAAGTTATAGAATTTTGTGATCCAAGAATTCAATCCATAAAAAAAACCATTGAAGAGGTGTTCGATATTGATATTCAAAATCATTCTTTATACTTCTATGGAACAAAAAAAAATACTAAAAACTAACGAAACAAAATGGCTGTAGATTTGCTACTAGGACTCCAATGGGGTGATGAAGGAAAAGGAAAAATTGTTGATGTACTTACCAAAAACTACGATATTATTGCAAGATTTCAAGGAGGGCCAAATGCAGGTCACACCCTTGTTTTCAATGGAATGAAACATGTACTACACACGATCCCATCGGGTATTTTTCATGATGATGTAAAAAATCTTGTTGGAAATGGAGTTGTAATTGACCCCGTAATTTTCAAAAAAGAATTGGATAAACTTTCAGAGCAAGATGTAGACTTTAGAAAAACGTTATTGATTTCTAGAAAAGCCCACCTCATTTTACCTACACACCGGCTTTTGGATGCGGCTTCTGAAACTTCCAAAGGAAAAGCAAAAATTGGTTCCACACTAAAAGGTATTGGCCCAACATATATGGATAAAACAGGTAGAAATGGAATTCGTGTTGGTGATTTAGAACTAGAGAACTGGAAAGATAAATATCGTAATTTAGCGAACAAACATCAAGCTATGATCGATTTCTACAATGTTGAGCTTGAATATGATTTAAAAGAACTTGAAAATGATTTTTTTGAGGCTGTAGAAACGTTAAAAACATTAGATTTTATTGATTCTGAAGAGTATTTACATCAAGCACAACGGGATCAAAAATCGATACTTGCTGAAGGAGCACAAGGTTCCCTACTCGATATTGATTTTGGAACATATCCATTTGTAACCTCTTCAAATACCACTGCAGCTGGCGCTTGTACAGGGCTTGGAGTTGCGCCGAACTCCATCAAGGATGTATTTGGGATTTTTAAGGCCTATACTACACGTGTTGGGTCTGGTCCATTCCCAACAGAGCTTTTTGATGAAAATGGTGAAACTATGAGTCGTGTTGGACATGAATTTGGAGCAACAACAGGTAGACCAAGACGTTGTGGGTGGTTAGATTTGGTTGCACTGCGTTATGCATGTCAAGTCAATGGTGTTACGCAACTAATGATGATGAAAGCCGATGTTTTATCTGGATTTAAAACATTAAAAGTTTGTACAGCATACAACTATAAAGGACAAGAAATCACACATTTACCATACAATATCGAATCTGAAAATGTCTCTCCAGTTTACACTGATTTTAAGGGTTGGGATGAAGATTTAACGTCTATGGGTAGTGTCGACACGCTCCCACAAACATTGATTGAATACATTGAGTTTTTGGAAAATGAATTGCAAATTCCAATTAAGATTGTATCGGTTGGTCCAGACAGAAAGCAAACTATTTTTAGGTAATTGATTTTTGTTTAAAATCACTTAGTCTTCTTAATTTTAGTTGTAATTGCGCTTTAAATTTTGGAGAATCCCTATTTTTGTTAAAATTCGAATTCAAAAGTCGTGAAAAATAAACAGCGTCTAATTTTATTCATTCTATCTTTTTCCTTTCTAACATTTGCTCAAGAACGGAAACAAATTGAAATTGAATATGCACCATATATGACTTTTGAAGAGGATAAACCCGATGCTACAATCCTTACACGGGATGATTCTGATCAAGTTCACATCAAACATAAAGGCATTGAAATGTGGTGTGATGAAGCTATTTATTATGGCAAAGAAGATTTTATAGAAGCCTACGGAAGCGTGAGAGTCAAACAAGGAGATAGTATCAATATGACTTCCAAATACGTTGAATATAGCGGAAAAACACAACTCGCCTATGCAAGTGGCGATGTGGTTCTCATAGACCCTGACTCAAAATTATACACAGATGTAATACATTTTGATCGTATAAAACAACAAGCTTATTATAATCAAAAAGGCAGAGTGGTTCGTGATACATCAGGTACAATCACAAGTACTGTTGGGCGTTACTATGTGAACTCAAAAAAGTATCAATTTGTAGATAATGTAAAATTGATTAATCCAGAATATGAGATTGACACAGAACGTTTGGATTTTTACACCGAATCTGGTTATGCATTTATGTTTGGACCGACAACAATTACAAGTGAAACAAGTGTAATTTACTGTGAAAGAGGATTTTATAATACAAATAATGATACTGGACATTTTGTAAAAAAATCAAAAATAAACTACGATGATCGTATTGTTGAAGGCGATAGTGTATACTTCAATCGCAACAAAAATTTTGCATCTGCAACCAATAACATTACGGTTACAGATACTTTAAACAAAAGTATTATAAAGGGACATTATGCCGAAGTTTTCAGAGAAAAAGACTCCGTTTTTATTACCAAAAGAGCACTAGCAATTACAGAACAAGAAAATGATTCCATTTTTATGCATAGCGATACACTTATGGTAACAGGACCAGCTGATGAACGAATTATTCGAGGTTTTTATAACGCCAAAATGTTTAAATCCAATTTGAGTGGAAAAGCAGATTCTATTCATATGAATCAAAAAACAGGACTCACACAATTGATTAATTTTTATGATGTTGATGCTGATGCGTTTTCAAAAAAAGAACACCCTGTTTTATGGCATTTTGAAAGTCAAATTACAGGTGACTCTATTCATTTGATTTCAAATACAAAGAAGGAAACTCTAGACTCATTAAAGGTATTTAATAGTGCATTTGTTATTAGTAAGGATAGTTTGGGCGATGGATTTAATCAAATTTCAGGTAAAGTATTGTATGGTTTATTTGAGAATAATGAATTGAACACAATTGATGTTATAAAAAATGCTGAAACTATTTACTACCTAAGAAATAGCGAAAATGAACTTGTTGGTATTGATAAATCAAAATCTGGATCGATTAAAATATTCATTTCAGAGAATCAGATCGATGAGTTAAGAAAAATTAATCAAATAGGTGGTAAAACATATCCAGAAGAAGATTTTCCAGAAAAAGAAATAAAACTAAAAGGATTTGTTTGGCGCAACGAAGAACGTCCAAAAACCGTTGATGACTTATTTTCAGATGATCCTCCACTAGAATTAGTAAAAATTAAAGGTTTAGAATCCTACATTCCCCAAGCAGAATTTTTTGATGAAGATCTTATCAAACGTGTTGAAGACGCTGAAAATTCAGGAGAAGATTTGAAGAATAAACAAAAAAATAAATCACCAAAAAAAGACAATAAAGCAGCAAGAAATTTACCTCTTGAAAAAATCAATAAAATGCAGAAATCTGCTCCAAAACGCGATGAAGCATTGAAACCTAAAACACTGAAAAAGCAAATTTGAGTAAAGACGATTTTTTAAGATTTCAAGCACAAACAACACCACACCCTTTGGCAATGGAAATATCACATGCTGAGGGCAGTTATGTTTATGATCAAAATCAAAAGCCATATTTAGATTTCGTTGCAGGAGTTTCGGCCTGTAGTTTAGGACATCGTCATCCAAAGGTTGTAGATGCAATAAAAAAGCAGTTGGACAGCTATATGCACGTGATGGTCTATGGTGAATATATTCAAAAACCTGCTTTGGAACTCACGCGATTATTAGCTAAATATTTACCCAATCATATTGAAAAAACATACTTAACTAACTCTGGTACAGAAGCAATAGATGGTGCTCTTAAGCTAGCCAGACGCTATACTGGTCGTTCAGAAATAATTGCAGCGCACAAGGCCTATCATGGAAATACTATGGGCGCACTGAGTGTCATGGGCTACGAGGAGCGAAAGCAGCCCTTCCGCCCGCTTCTCCCAGATGTTCGCTTTATACATTTTAATGAAGAAAGAGAATTACAAAAAATTACTACGAAAACAGCCGCAGTTATTTTAGAGACCATTCAAGGCGGTGCAGGCTTTATTGAACCCAAAAATAACTATTTATATAAAGTTGAAAAGAGATGTAAAGCCATGGGGGCTTTACTAATTTTAGATGAAATTCAACCTGGTTTTGGACGTACAGGAAAGGTCTTTGGATTTGATAACTATAACTGTAACCCCGATATTGTAGTAGTTGGTAAAGGACTTGGAGGTGGAATGCCTATTGGTGCCTTTTCGGCATCAGCCAAAATGATGGACAGTTTGTCCAATTTTCCAAAATTAGGGCATATCACAACATTTGGCGGGCATCCTGTTATTGCTGCAGCAGCATTTGCTACGCTAAAAGAAATTACTCAAAGTAATTTGATGAAAGAAGCTTTAGAAAAAGAAAAATATATTCGTGAGAAATTAAAACACCCACTAATAACAGAAATTCGTGGAAAAGGCCTTATGCTATCTGCTATGACCTCAAGTGCCGAAATCACAAACAAAGTTGTTCTTGACGCCATGGATAAAGGATTGATTCTATTTTGGTTATTATATGAACCAAAAGCCATCAGAATTACGCCTCCACTCACAATTTCATTCAAAGAACTAGAAGAAGGATGCGATATTATTCTAAACATTTTAGACTCTGTTGGTAAAAACTGTTAATTATTTTGTTGAAAACATTCGCATTAGTGTATCAACTCTGAGTGATATAATTATAAATTTATTATAACAAAAAACACTCTATGGAGTTAAGCCCTTCAAACGAAAGTCAAAATATCTCGTTAAATAAATTCGAGTCAATGTTAAAGACCAATAATGTTTTTTTCTTTGATTCCAACGAATTTGAAAGCATAATTCACCATTACTTAGAAATTGGAAAAATTGCATTGGCCAAAAAAGCCATCAATCTAGGATTAGACCAGCACCCAACATCTATAAATTTAAGATTATTCAAAGTTGAAATATTAATTTTTGAAAACGATTTTAATGCTGCGGAACGCTTGCTAAATTCTTTATTTCAAATAGAGCCAAACAATGAAGAACTATATATTCAAAGAGCAAATATTTATTCCAAAAAAGACCAACATCAAAAAGCTATTGACACTTTTAAGGAAGCCCTAAAAATAGCAGAAGATTGTTCTGAAATTCACTCACTAATAGGTATGGAATACCTATTTATGGATCAATATGAAGACGCAAAAACACATTTCATTAAATGTGTAGATTTAGATATAGAAGATTATTCATCTTTATACAATACCATATATTGCTTTGAGTTTTTGGATCAAACAAAAGAAGCTATAAAATATTTAAATTGGTATTTAGATCAAAATCCATATTGTGAAGTGGCTTGGCATCAATTAGGTAAACAATATCTCGAGGAAAAAGAACTTCAAAAAGCACTAACTGCTTTTGATTTTGCGGTAATTTCTGATGATACTTTTATTGGTGCATATCTAGAAAAAGCAAAAGTTTTGGAACGCTTGAACCGCCACGAGGAAGCTATTGAGCAATACAGTATTTCAATGGCTATTGAAGGGGCTACTGCATATACGCTATTGAAAATTGGGTATTGTTATGAGCAAATAAATAAAGATGATCAAGCCCTTAAGTTTTATATGAAATCTGTGGAAGAAGATCCTGCTTTTGACAAAGGTTGGATGGGAATTTCGATATTTTACTTTTCAAAAAAAGATTTTTTTAAATCCTTATTTTACGTCAATAAAGCTATAGATATTGACGATGAAAATGCAGACTATTGGTTGTTTTGTTCAAAAATTAACGAACGCCTAAATTATTTAGAAGAAGCAGAACGTGGCTATAAAAAAACTCTTGAACTTGGCAACTGTTCCTTAGAAACATGGTTATCGAGAGGGGATATTTTAATAAAATTAGGTGAATTGGAAGCCGCAAAATACAACTTTGTACAGGCATTAGAACACCACCCAAAAAGTGAGGAATTAGAATTTAGGATTTCAGGGATTTGCTTTAAACTCAATGAAACAGAAACAGCATACACACATTTACTCGCCGCTTTACACTACAATGCGGAGCACGCTTTTATTCTTGAAGAATTATTTCCTGACGTAAATGCTCAAAAAGAGGTGCAACATTTCATTAAAAGCTACAACAAAACGTCCAAGTAAAATTAGCTATCTTTAGTGTTCAATAACGCATTGACATGAAACGTAATTTATTAGATTATTTTGCACTAATTTTGAAAGGAATAGCCATGGGTGCAGCCGACCTAGTCCCTGGTGTGTCAGGAGGAACAATTGCTTTTATTTCTGGAATTTATGAAGAATTAATTTCTAGTTTAAATGCTATCAATTTAAGCTTGATAAAAACCATCAAAACAGAAGGATTAAAATCCTTTTGGAAAAAAATAAATGGAAGTTTTTTGGTTGCTATACTATTGGGAATTGCAGTAAGTATATTATCACTTTCAAAACTGATCACATGGTTACTTCATGAAAAACCTATACTGGTTTGGGCCTTCTTTTTTGGTTTAGTTTTGGCTAGTATTTTATTTGTTACTAAAAAAATAAATCAATGGAAATTAGGTGAGTTTTTAGGTTTAATTATAGGGACGCTTTTTGCCTATCAGCTCACAAAAATTGGAGCTATGGGCAGTTCTGAAAGCATGTTGTATTTATTTATTTCAGGAGCTATTGCAATTTGCGCAATGATTTTACCAGGGATTTCTGGAGCATTTATTTTAGTAATACTAGGAAGCTACAACACTGTTTTGCAGGCCATAAATGAAAAGTCAATTGGCAAGTTATTGGTTTTTATTGCGGGTGCAATTGTTGGAATATTATCATTTTCAAAATTACTAAAGTGGTTATTTAATAACTACAAAAGCATAACTTTAGCAGTACTTACAGGATTTATGGTTGGTGCATTAGCAAAAATATGGCCATGGAAAAGAGCTCTTAGCTTCAGACTGAATTCAAAGGGAATTAATGTTCCACTAAATGAAGAATGTGTTTCTCCATTATCTTTTGATGGAAATCCACAAATTTTATCTGCTTTTACACTAATGGTTTTTGGATTTTTAATGATATTAGTTCTAGAAAAAATTGGCTCCAAAAACAAAACAGTTGGATAAGTATAGCACTATAAAAGATAAAATACTCCTTATTCTTAAAGGATTAGCAATGGGCACGGCCAACAAAGTCCCCGGTGTTTCTGGTGGAATCGTTGCATTTGTTGCTGGATTTTATGAGGAATTTATTTATTCGCTTCAAAGATTTAACAAAAAAGGGTTCAAACTTCTTTATTCAGGGCATTTTACTTCTTTTTATAAATATATCAATGGGCGTTTCTTAAGTTTATTGTTCTTGGGAATGATTATCAGTTATTTTAGCATTTCAAAATTACTAGATTACCTGATTATTCACTATGAATTGTATGTTTGGAGTGTGTTTTTTGGAATGATTATCGGTTCTATTATTTATATTTATAATGATTTTAAATCTTGGAACAGAACGACTATTTTCAGTACAACTTTAGGTATTATTTTGGGCTTGAGCATTAGTTTTTTAAATCCAGCAACTGAAAATGATCATCTTCTGTTTGTATTTTTTTGTGGTATCATCAGTATCACTGGTATGACACTTCCAGGCTTTTCTGGTTCATTCATACTCATACTATTAGGTAATTATGTACTTTTATTGGTTGATGCTGTTAATGCTCTTTTTGATGTCTTTTTAGGATTTAGTACTGGGGATTTTTCAGTATTGTCTGACCCCTACACCAAAAAAATGCTTAAAATATTATTTGTTTTTACACTTGGTTCAGTTGTTGGCCTTGTAAGTTTATCTCATTTGTTAAGCTATGTTTTAAAGAAACACAAAAACATCACACTTGCCCTCATAATGGGATTCATAACAGGCTCACTAGGAGTGGTTTGGCCTTGGAAGAACACAATTTATACGCAAAATTCTGCTGGCAATTTTTTATTAGATTCGAGAGGAAAAAAAATTATAGAAAATTACCAGAGATATATACCAGAATTTAATACTGATACCGTTTATGCCATTATCTTTGCTTTACTAGGAATAGGCATTGTTTTGAGTTTGGAATGGTACGGAAATCATCAAAAAAAACTGAAATGAAATTATTTGGGTTAATTGGAAAAAATATAGATTACTCTTTTTCAAGAACATATTTTTCTGAAAAATTTAAGCAACACCATTTGGACTGTGTGTATCAGAACTTTGACTTGAATTCCATTAAAGAATTTCCCCGTATTTTTGATAGTGAAAATATCTATGGGCTGAATGTTACTATTCCATACAAAGAAGCTGTTATCCCATATTTAGATGCGCTAGACCACGAAGCAGAAGCCATTGGTGCTGTAAACACCATACTTATAAAAAATAACAAGTTAATTGGCTGTAATACAGATCATTACGGATTTAAAACTAGTCTTATTCCACATTTAAATTCTACACAAAAAAAAGCACTCATTTTAGGAACAGGCGGCGCTTCAAAAGCAGTAGTTTATGCATTAGAATCACTTGGAATTGAAACTAAATTTGTATCACGATCAAAAAAAATTAAAGGTACTCTAAATTATAAAGACTTAAGCGCCTCTGATATTCAAGAACATACATTAATTGTAAATTGTACACCGCTTGGTACACATCCAAACATAGAAGAATGTCCGCCGATTCCGTACAACGGAATTGGAAAAAACCATTTGCTTTACGATCTAATCTATAATCCTAGCGAAACTAAATTTTTGGGCTATGGAAAAAAAGCAGATGCAAAGACACTCAATGGACTGAAAATGTTGGAGTTACAAGCCGAAAAATCTTGGGAAATTTGGCATTCCTAATGTTTAGAGATAAATTTTGAATTTGTAAGTTTAAGGGATAAGCGTATATTTATACCCTTAAGGAATAAAATAACCCAAAAACCTTACATATGACAACGATAGATAACCTGCAAGATGCAGACGGAACATTAGAAGAACAAAAAAATAATACTACAGAAAATCAAACTCCTCAGGAGGAAGTTAAAAATGTTGAAATACAACAGCATTCACAAACAGACATAGAGGTTGAAGTTTCTGAACTTAAAAGTGTTAAACAATCATCTGATTCTTCGGAAGAAACAACCGAAGTACAAGACAGTGAAGTTGAGTCAAAAAAAATAGACAAAATAAATAAAGTAAAAGACTTCAACTACGAAGATATGTCTTTAGAGTCTCTGATATCTGAATTTGAACAACTTCTCAAAAACGATGATATTTATAGTATTCGCCCTAAAGTTAATGCTATAAAAAAGGTTTTTAATCAAAAATTCTCTATCATTCTCAATGAAAAAAAAGAGGCCTTTTTGGCTGAAGGTGGAAACAGTATTGATTTTAGTTTCGACAGTCCAATAAAAAAACAATTTAATGGTCTATCTAAAACCTTTCGAGAAAAAAACGAAAAATTTGAAAAGAAAAAAACAGAAAGTTTAAAACAAAATCTAGAGTCTAGATTACAAATAATAGAAGAAATAAAGGGCTTAATTGATGTAAGCCAAAGTAGCAATGCAACCTACAATAAATTTAGGAACTTACAAGAACAATGGAGAAGTCTTGGGAAAGTTCCTGTAAAAAATGCAAATGATGTATGGAACAACTACCGTCATCATGTAGAAAAGTTTTATGATTTTCTGCATCTTAACAGAGACCTTAGAGAACGAGATTACAAGCACAATTTAGAGAAAAAACAAAAGCTCATAAAAAGTGTAGAAGCTTTGGCTAGCGAAGAAAATCTTGGACGAGCATTTAGAGAACTTCAAGCTATACATAAAATATGGAAAGAGGAATTAGGACCTGTTTCTAAAGAATATAATGAAGTGTTGTGGGAACAATTTAGTGCTGCAACTAAAGTTATCAATGACAAGCGTCAAGAGTATAATGCTCATATCGAAAAAGAATTAATGACTAATTATGAAAGTAAACAAGTCATTATTGAAAAAATTAAATCTTTAGCAGATGCCAAAAATAGCTCACACGGAAAATGGCAAAATAGAGTGAAGGAAGTGGAAGAACTTAGAGAAAATTTCTTCAAAATTGGTAGCGTTCCAAAAAAACTAAGAAATCAATCTTGGACAGATTTTAAAAGTAACTTAAGAACTTTCAATAAAACAAAAAATAATTTCTACAAAGACCTGAAAAAATCACATGCAGAAAACTTAAAAAAGAAAAAAGAGTTAATCGAAATAGCTGTACAAAATAAAGACAGTGAAGATTTTGAAACCACTGCTGCATTGATGAAAACGATTCAAAATCAATGGAAAAACATTGGTCATATTTCAAAAAAAGACAGCAATAAACTTTGGATAGAATTTCGTGGAGCATGCAACCATTTCTTTGATCGTTATCATGAACAAAAAAATGCTGGAACACCAGAAGAAATTGAAAATTTAGCTCAGAAAGAACAGCTTTTCAATGAGGTAAAATCTTTTGAAGTTGGAGACAATAAAGAAGATGATTTAAAAATCATAAAAAATTTTTCTAAACAATGGAATGCACTTGGTCGTGTACCAAAAAACAAGCGTCATATCGATCGGGATTTCTTTAAAACAACAAGTAAATTATTCGCAAAAATTGGAGTGAATGAAGAAGAATTAAAATCTTTAAAATACACGAATAAAATTCAGGAACTGAGTAAAGATCCAAGGGCACTTAATAACGAAATTTCCTTTGTGCGAAAAAAGATTGATGAAATCAAATCTGATATGAATCAATTGGAAAATAATCTACAATTTTTCTCTAATGTAGCCGATGACAATCCAGTAGTGATTGATGTGCAGAAGAAAATTGAAAAGCATAAAGATCAACTACAGCAGTGGACCAAAAAACTGTCAAACATCAAAAAAGTAATCAACTAAGGTTCTTGTTGCCTTTTTGCTTCTTCCCAAATGACATCCATTTCAGAAAGTGACATTTCAGAAAGTGAACGCTTTCTGAGTTTGGCCTGTTCCTCCAAATATTGAAATCTTTTGATGAATTTTTTATTGGTACGCTCTAAAGCATTTTCAGGATTGATGTTTATAAAACGTGCATAATTGATTAAGGAAAATAGAACATCTCCAAATTCAGATTCTATCGCTTCTTGATTTTTGGCTTTAATTTCTGCATTAAATTCTTGTAACTCCTCCTCTACTTTTTCAAAAACTTGTTGGGGTTCTTCCCAATCGAAACCAACACCGGATACTTTTTCCTGAATACGTATTGCTTTAACCAATGCTGGCAAACTTTTTGGAACACCTTGCAAAACACTTGTTTTTCCTTCTTTTAACTTTATTTTTTCCCAATTTTGTTTAACCTCTTCTTCATTATCAACTTTTACATCTCCATAAATATGAGGATGACGTTGAATTAGTTTTTCGCAAATACCATTCAAAACATCTGCAATATCAAAAATGTTAGTTTCACTTCCAATTTTAGCATAAAAAACAATATGGAGTATCAAATCACCTAACTCGCCCTTGACTTCTTCTAAGTTTTGTTCTAAGATAGCATCGGCGAGCTCATAAGTTTCCTCTATTGTAAGTGGCCGAAGGGTTTCCATCGTTTGTTTCTTGTCCCATGGACACTGTGACCGTAATTCGTCCATTATAGTCAGTAAGCGATCAAAAGCTTCTAATTGTTGTGTGCGTTTTGTCATTGATTAAAGTTTTAGATTGCTCATTTCTTTACTGGCAATATTAAATTCAGTTATGATTTGTTCTATAATTTCTTTTACTGGTAAAATATCATCAATTAATCCTGCTATTTGTCCAATTTCTAATTCTCCTTCTTCCAAATCTCCCTCAAACATGCCTTTTTTTGCCCTGGCTCTCCCAAGCAATTTTTTTAAATCTTCCTGGGTTGGATGACTTTGGTATAATCGAACAACATCTTGATAAAATTTATTCTTTAATAATCTTACAGGTGTTAATTCCTTTAGTGTAAGCTGGGTAGCTCCATCTTTTGCCTTGAGTACTTCGGCTTTGAAAGCTTGATGTGCAGAGGACTCTATACTAGTTACAAAACGACTTCCTACTTGTACGCCTTGTGCACCTAATATCATTGCAGACAACATTCCTCTGCCTGTTGCAATTCCACCAGCAGCAATAACTGGAATAGAAACGGCTTTGCATACCATTGGAATTAACGTAAAGGTTGTGGTTTCTTCTCGCCCATTGTGACCTCCTGCTTCAAAACCTTCTGCTACAATAGCATCTACACCACAGGCTTCCGCTTTCAACGCAAATTTTACGCTACTTACCACGTGAACAACTGTAATTCCATGATTTTTCAACCACTGTGCCCAGGCTGAAGGATTTCCTGCAGATGTGAATACAATTTTTACATCTTCTTCTACAATAATCTGCATTATTTCTTCAATATTTGGATAAAGCAATGGAACATTGACACCAAAAGGTTTGTCAGTAGCAAGTGTACATTTTTGAATATGTTTTCGAAGAACATCGGGATACATAGATCCTGCACCTATAAGGCCTAAAATCCCTGAATTTGAAGACGCTGAAGCTAATTCCCAACCGCTATTCCATACCATACCAGCTTGAATAATTGGATATTGTATACCAAAAAGATTAGTAATTGTATTGTTCATAATGAATTTATTGTTTTTAAAACAATAATACAATTTAGGAAATTACACCCGAACCAACTAATTCATCGTTTAAATACCAAGCTACAAATTGCCCTTCAGTAATAGCGGTTTGTGGATTTTTAAATGAAACATATAAACCTGTGTTAGATTTATAAAGCGTTGCTTCTTCTAAAGGTTGTCGATAGCGAATGCGAGCCATTACATCTAGCTCTTCATTAGGGTTTAATGATAAATCTGGACGAACCCAATGTAGATCATCATTTGGAACAAATAATGTGTTTCGCAGTAGTCCTGGATGATTTTTACCTTCACCAACATAAATTATATTTTCAACAACATCAGTATCAATTACAAATAATGGCTCTTTTGTACCCCCAACTGCCAATCCTTTTCGTTGACCTTTTGTAAAAAAATGAGCACCTTGATGTTTCCCTATAACCGAACCGCTCTCTTTTGAATAAATATGTTTTTTGGATTTGAAATCTAGGGCTTCTTCTTTAGTATTAAAAACGGGTAGAATTTGATTGTAGGATTCAGATGTACTTGGAATAGCTACTATATCTCCTATTTTCGGTCTAAGTTTTTGTTGTAAAAAATCTGGTAAGCGTACTTTTCCAATAAAACAAAGGCCTTGAGAGTCCTTTTTATTGGCTGTGACTAAATTTAATTCTTGAGCAATTTCTCTAACCTGAGGTTTTGTTAATTCGCCAATTGGAAAAAGCGTTTTAGATAACTGTTCTTGAGAAAGTTGACATAAAAAATAGGACTGATCTTTGGTTGTGTCCAAACCAGACAATAAGCGATAGGTTGGTGTTTTTGAGTTGGAATTAACCTCAGCTTTTCTGCAATAATGACCTGTGGCAACAAAATCTGCGCCTAAAGAAAGAGCTATTTTAAGAAAAACATCGAACTTTATTTCTCTATTGCATAAAACATCAGGGTTTGGTGTGCGACCTTGTTCGTATTCACGAAACATATAATCCACAATACGCTCCTTGTATTCTTCACTCAAATCAACAGTTTGAAATGGTATTTTCAATTTTTCAGCTACGAGCATAGCATCGTTACTGTCATCCAGCCATGGACATTCATCAGAAATTGTAACAGAATCGTCATGCCAATTTTTCATGAACAATCCAATCACATTATAGCCCTGTTTTTTGAGTAAGTATGCAGCTACGCTAGAATCTACTCCACCAGAAAGTCCAACAACAACTGTTTTCATTTTACAAAGTTATGAAATATAACTCAAGACGAATTTTATCTTATTTTTTACGACGTTCTTGGGCGGCTTTTTGTTTTTCGGCTTGCTCCATAATTTCAGCCATTTTCTTTTGAAAACGACTTTGTTTTTTGGGCTTTGCCTTGCTCACATTAATTTTTGCTAATACCTTTTCTTCATCAATGATATAGTTCTTTATGACAAGCATAATTCCAATACTAATAAGGTTTGAAACAAAATAATATAAACTCAAACCTGAGGCATAATTATTAAAGAAAAACAACATCAAAAGCGGTGAAAAATATATCATATATTTCATCATTTTTGCCATGTCTGGCATACCTTCTTGTTGCGGTTGGCTTGCCATGTTTTGACCTGTTGTCATTCGCATATAAAAGAATATTGCAATAGAGGCCAAAATTGGGAATAAACTGATATGATCGCCATAAAATGGAATATTAAATGGTAAGTCTGCAATAGTATCATAGGAGCTCAAATCCTCTACCCATAAAAATGGTTTTTGACGTAGTTCAAATGCAATTGGGAAAAACATAAATAAAGAATAAAATACTGGAATTTGCAGCAATCCAGGTAAACATCCACTAAGAGGACTTGCTCCTGCTTTGTTTTGCAATGCAAGAGTTTCTTGCTGAGCCTTCATTTTATCCTTTTTATATTTTGCTCTAATGGCATCTAATTCAGGCTTCAATATTTTCATTTTTGCCTGAGATAAAAATTGCTTGTATTGAACAAATGAAAGCAATATTTTAACCATTATGGTCATTACTATAATCGCAATTCCATAGGATAAAAAACTACTGAGCCATGCATACAATGGACTAAATACTGACTTATTGATCCAACCAAATATACCCCATCCAAAAGGAATACTGCTTTCAAGATTTTTATCATATTTTTTTAGCACCTTGTTATATGTTGGTCCAAAATATAAACTCATGCTTTGTGCCAATTCACCAGATGAATATGTCAACGGAAATTTTGTGTTATAACGTTTTGTAAAAACGCTATCGACCGTTTCATCCTCTACTAAATCAAAAGACTTTAATTCAACCTTACTTAGAGGAGAATCTGGCACTAAAATAGAGCTAAAAAAATGCTGTCTGTATGAAATCCAAGACACCTTGTCCAAAGTTTCATCATCCTCACCTGCTTGAGAAAGTTTTCCAGTTTTATCTCCTTCGTATTCGTATGAAAGTCGTGTGTAGCGATTTTCAAAAGTTATGCTTTGATCTTGTCTTAAAGCTTTAAAATCCCATTCAAAATTTGAATTTTTATTTGAATCTAATACTCCTGAGAGACCTTTGGAACGTATGTCAAAACCTAACATATAATCATCTGATGTGATTGTATATAGGTACTCCAAATATTGATCTTCTGATACTTTTAGTTTCATTGATAAAACCTTGTTGGAACCTTCTCTTTTCAATGTGGGTTCAAAATAAAGATCTGAAGTGTTTAAAGTACGATTATCCGAAGTTGAAAAACTCAAATTGAAACGCGCTGTTTTATCTTTAATAAGATATACAGGGACAGAATCATAATTTACAAAAGTTTTAAGCTTAGCTTCTGAAATTCCGCCACCCTTGTTGTTTATTTTTAATAATAAAACATCATTTTCTAGTATGGTAAAATTTTCGGTGGCTGAAGGTATTTCCAAAGAATATGCAAAAGCTCCTAATCTAGATTTTTGCTGATCATTTGAGGTGTTTTGAATATTTTCAAGGATGTTATTTTCAGGTTTTTGATTGGGACTATCATCAATTTGTACCTCCTTTGCTTGTTGTTCTGCTGCAAGTTGTTCTGGCGTGGGTTGGTTTTGCCACAACATGTACAATAGAATTGCTCCAATGAGTAAAAACCCAATGAGTGAATTTATGTCTAATTTTTTTTCTTCCATATTTAGAAACTTAATTGGTCAATTGTGTGATCCAAATTAAATATAATTTTAATTTGATTTTTTATGTCTTAGAGCCGCTTCAATAAATGCTTTAAATAAAGGGTGTGGATTAGCTACAGTACTCTTATATTCTGGATGATATTGTACACCAACAAACCAAGGGTGTGTTGGAATTTCTATAATTTCAACAAGACCTGTATCAGGATTAATTCCTGTGGATATCATTCCTTTTTCTTCTAATTGCGTTTTATATGAATTGTTATATTCATAACGATGTCTGTGGCGCTCATTGATAGAATTCTTATTATAAGCATTATATGCAGTGGATGACGGTGATAGCGTACAGCCCCATGCTCCCAAACGCATTGTTCCACCCATATTTTCAATTTGTTTTTGGTCTTCCATCAAATCAATAACAGGATTTTTGGTGGCTTCGTTCATTTCAGAAGAATTAGCATCGGCAAGCCCTAGAACTGTTCGAGCAAATTCTATAACGGCCATTTGCATTCCTAGACAAATACCAAAAAATGGAATATTGTTTGTTCGAACATAACGTATGGCTTCAATTTTTCCTTCAATGCCTCGCTCTCCAAATCCTGGTGCAACTAGAACACCGTTTAGTTCCGATAATAATTCTGAAACATTTTCTGATGTAATATGCTCAGAATGTATAGATTTTACAATGACTTTAACTTCATTTGATGCACCAGCATGTGTAAAAGCTTCCAAGATAGATTTGTAAGAATCTTGTAACTCTACATATTTTCCAACCAAACCAATAGTGACTTCATTAGTTGGGTTTTTATGTCTTTTTAAGAATGTATTCCAAGACGTTAAATCAGGATTGTGCCGTTCTAAATTTAGTTGTCTTAAAACAACCTTATCTAACCCTTCTTCAAGCATTAAATTTGGAACATCATATATAGTTGAAGCATCAATTGATTGAATAACACATTCTTCTTTTACATTGCAAAAACGAGCAAGTTTTGTACGAATAGATTGCCCTAATTCATGTTCTGTTCTACATACCAAAATATCGGCTTGAACTCCACTTTCCATAAGTGTTTTTACACTATGTTGAGTGGGTTTTGTTTTTAATTCACCAGCAGCAGAAAGATAAGGAATGAGGGTAAGATGAATGGTTATAGCGTTGTCATTGCCCATTTCCCATTTCAACTGGCGTACAGCTTCAACGTAGGGTAAGGATTCTATATCACCAACTGTTCCACCAATTTCAGTTATAACAATATCATAATCTCCAGAAGAACCCAATAATTTAATCCGATGCTTTATTTCATCAGTAATATGAGGGATTACTTGGACTGTTTTACCCAAAAACACACCTTGGCGTTCTTTATCAATAACACTTTGATAAATTCTACCTGTAGTTACATTATTGGCTTGCGAGGTCGGGACATTTAAAAAGCGTTCATAATGTCCCAAATCCAAATCTGTTTCTGCACCGTCATCTGTTACATAGCATTCGCCATGCTCATAAGGATTGAGTGTTCCGGGATCAATATTAATGTATGGATCAAGCTTTTGGATAGTAACACGATAACCTTGGGATTGAAGGAGTTTTGCAAGTGAGGCTGCAATAATACCTTTTCCAAGAGAGGAACTCACACCTCCTGTAACAAAGATGTATTTCGTTGTGGTTTGTGTCATTGTACGCTTATAAACGCAAACAAATTTACAAATAACTATTTAAATTTTACGAATAAAATTTAGTTGTTTGTAAACAATCATATTTATTTAATTTGTTTGCTTTGTTAAAATTAAAAATAGGTAGTAAAAATCTATTTAATACCCACCAATTCAACATCAAAAATAAGATTTGCATTTGGTGGAATAACCCCTCCTGCACCTCGACTTCCATAAGCCAATGCACTTGGTATTACAAATCGAGCTTTTTCGCCTACATGTAGTAATGCAATACCTTCGTCCCAACCTGGAATAACTTGACCTACACCCAGTGTAAATTCAATAGGATCATTACGTTTATAAGAAGAATCAAATACAGTTCCATCTACCAATTGACCTTTGTAGTGGACAGAAACAACATCATTTTTTTGAGCTTGTTTACCCTCCCCTTTTTGGATAATTTGATAGCGTAGTCCGCTTTCTGTTTTTTCAAATCCGCTAGCTAATTTTTCGAGCTCCGATTCGATAGCTGCTTTTTCAGCTTCAATACGTTTTGCACGAGAACCTTCAAAAACTCTAAATGACTCTATAGCATTAAATGCTTCTGCATCAGTTCCTACAGCCAAAATTTCTAAAGACTCAATAGTATCGCCTTGGGCTATTGCATCTACAACCGTTTGACCTTCAATGGTTTTACCAAAAACAGTGTGTTTTCCGTCTAACCATGGTGTTGGTGTATGAGTAATAAAAAACTGACTTCCATTTGTACCTGGTCCTGCATTTGCCATTGATAAAATTCCAGGTTGATCATGCTTTAATTCTGGATGAAATTCATCATCAAATTGGTAGCCTGGATTTCCTGTTCCTGTTCCCAGTGGGCAACCGCCTTGAATCATAAAGTCTGGAATAACACGATGGAATTTTAATCCATCATAATAAGGTTGTCCTTGTTTTTTGACATCATTTTCTAAATTTCCTTGAGCGAGTGCCACAAAGTTACCAACTGTTCCTGGTGTTTTTTGGAATTCTAAATTGACTAAAATTTCTCCCTTTGAAGTTGTAAACTTGGCATATAAACCGTCTTGCATTTGTTTTGTATTTGGTTCTAATTTTTAATGGCACAAAGGTAAGCAGGATTTGAAAAACTTTTTAATTAAAACGAAAAAATCTATAGAAATTAATTAGCGACTTCACTAAAAAATTTGATACGATACAAACGAAGTTCTTCTTCGTCATAATCGCCATCAAATTCTTCAATGGCTGCGTCAATATTGTCGGTGTCAGATTCCATGAAATACTCATGAATTTCTTCTTGTTGATCTTCGTCAAAAATTTCATCAATCCAATAATTGATATTTAATTTTGTTCCAGAAAACACAATGGATTCGAGTTCAGTTAAAAAATCATTCATTTCCATTCCTTTTGCAGACGAAATGTCTGTTAAGGGTAATTTTCTATCAATATTTTGAATGATATAAAGTTTTAATGATGAATTTGACCCTGTGGACTTGATGACTAAATCTTCTATACGAATTATGTCATTTTCTTCAACATAACGCTCAATAAGAGATACAAAATCTCTTCCGTATCGTTTTGCTTTTCCCTCGCCAACACCGTGAATATTATGGAGTTCTTCTATAGTAATTGGATATTTAAGTGCCATATCTTCCAAAGAAGGATCCTGAAAAATTGCAAATGGAGGAACACCTAATTTTTTAGCATTAGATTTTCTCAAATCTTTTAGCATACGAAACAAGGTTTTGTCTGTTTCAATTTTTGAACTTTTACTAATTGAGGCAGAATCGTTGGCATAATTATGATCTTCAGCCATCATAAATGACTTTGGGGATCTCAAAAATTCATATCCTTTGTCTGTCATTTTTACAACCCCATAAGATTCTATATCTTTTTTTAGCATCCCTGAAACCAATACCTGTCGTGTAAGCGCCATCCAGTAATGATTTTCATTAGATTTTCCTTGTCCAAAAAACGGTTGTTCATGAGTTTTATGAGAAATAATTAAAGCATTTTCTTCTCCAGTAAGAACCTTTACAAGATCTTTTGTTTTATATTTTTCTTTGGTGTTCAAAACCATATTAAGAACCATTTCTACTTGGTCTTGAGCTTCAACTTGCTTTTTTGGAAAACGGACATTATCATCCATATCACCACCTTCGCCTGTTGCATTATCAAATTCTTCCCCAAAATAATGTAGAATAAATTTTCGCCTCGAAATAGACGTTTCTGCTAACGCCACCACTTCTTGTAAAAGCGCAAAGCCAATTTCTTGCTCTGCAACAGGTTTTCCATGCATGAATTTCTCAAGCTTTTCTATGTCTTTATAGGAATAATAAGCCAAACAATGCCCCTCGCCACCATCTCGTCCAGCGCGACCGGTTTCCTGATAATAACTTTCAATACTTTTTGGAATATCATGATGGATTACAAAACGTACATCAGGTTTGTCAATCCCCATACCAAAGGCTATGGTTGCTACAATAACATCAACATCTTCCATCAAAAACATATCTTGATGATTAGATCGTGATTTTGCATCTAAACCAGCATGATATGGAAGTGCTTTGATTTCGTTGACTTGTAGTATTTGTGCTAGTTCTTCTACTCGCTTTCTACTTAAACAATAAACAATACCTGATTTGCCTTGGTTTTGCTTGATAAATCGAATAATATCGTTATCGACTTGTTGGGTTTTTGGAACAATTTCATAGTAAAGATTTGGACGATTAAAGGACGCTTTAAATGTATTGGCGTCAGTAATTGCAAGATTTTTAAGAATATCTTCTTGAACTTTTGGTGTAGCAGTAGCGGTTAGTCCAATAATTGGAATATTGTTTCCTATTTTTTGAATGATACGTCTCAAATTGCGGTATTCAGGTCTAAAGTCATGTCCCCATTCACTGATGCAGTGCGCTTCATCAATAGCCATAAAAGATATGGTTTGATTTTGTAAAAACTCAGTATTTTCTTCTTTAGCTAAAGATTCTGGGGCAACATAAAGTAGCTTTGTTATTCCTGATTCTATATCTGCTTTTACTTGTTTTACTTCTGTTTTATTTAGAGAGGAATTAAGAACATGAGCAACGCCTTCTTTATCTGAAATTCCACGAATGGCATCAACCTGATTTTTCATTAACGCTATAAGAGGAGATACTACAATTGCTGTTCCTTCTTGCATCAATGCTGGTAATTGGTAACATAAGGACTTTCCTCCACCTGTTGGCATAATTGCAAACGTGTGTCGTTTTGACATTATACTGGCCACAACTTGCTCTTGTAGGCCTTTAAATTTATTAAAGCCAAAATACTTTTTGAGTGCTGTGTGGAGTTGATCTGAAGTTGTATTCATTAAAAGGTTTAAATCAAACTAAAAACTTTTATTTAAAATAAAAAGTTAACATAAATTAAAATAACGTTTTTTACGGTTATTTTTTGTTTTTTTGTATTCCAATTCTAAGATAACTATATTTACTATAGTAGACAATAAATTTATGAAAACTTTAATATCAAAAAGCGCTATTGTTGAAACCGCTAAACGCTCTGTAGAAGAACAAAGTCATGCGGTAAAACACATCGCTTCCCTGATTGATGAATCGTTCGCTGAAGCTGTTAAACTTATTTTTAATTCCAATGGTCGTGTCATCATTACAGGAATAGGAAAAAGTGCCATTATTGCCAATAAAATTGTTGCCACATTAAATTCTACAGGAACACCAGCCATTTTTATGCACGCTGCAGATGCTATTCATGGTGATCTAGGTTTGGTTCAAGATAAAGATGTTGTGATTTGTATTTCTAAAAGTGGTAACACGCCAGAAATTAAAGTCCTGATTCCTCTTCTAAAAAGAGCAAGTAATCCTTTAATTGCTATCACTGGAAATAAAAATTCGTTTTTAGCAGAACAGGCCGATTTTGTATTTAATTCTTATGTTGAAAAAGAGGTTTGTCCAAATAATTTAGCGCCAACAACAAGCACTACTGCACAGCTCGTTTTAGGTGATGCTCTTGCGGTATCGCTTTTGCATATGCGAAATTTCTCTAGTAATGATTTTGCAAAATATCATCCAGGTGGAACTTTAGGGAAAAAATTGTTTTTAACTGTAAAAGACCTCGTAGAACAGAATGAAAAACCTAGCGTTGAACTCAATTCAAACATTAAAGAAGTAATTGTTGAAATCTCTGAAAAACGCCTAGGTGTGAGTGCTGTTGTAAATCAAAATAAAATTCAGGGAATTATTACTGACGGTGATCTGAGACGAATGTTGGCCAAAACCGATGATTTTTCAAACCTGTGTGCGGCAGATATTATGTCCAAAAACCCAAAATCAATAGATATTGATGCTATGGCTGTTGATGCCATGCAACTGATGGAAAAACATGAAATCTCACAATTGTTAGTTACTCAAAACGACACATACGCTGGTGTCATTCATTTGCATGACTTAATCAAAGAGGGAATATTGTAGCTATGATCCAAGAAAAAGAAATGTCCTTTATCGATCATCTTGAAGAACTAAGATGGCATATTATCCGGTGTTCAATAGCAATAATTGCGGCTGCAACTTTTGCATTTTTAGGGAAAAGTTTTTTGTTTGACAAACTCATATTTGGGCCAACAAAAACCGATTTTTTTACCTATGACTTGTTATGTAACGCATCTGCACTTATTGGCTACGATAGTTTTTGTAACACCTCTTTTGATTTTGAAGTACAAAGCAGAACTATGGCAGGACAATTTTCGGCACATATTTGGACTTCTATTACCTTTGGATTTATTATTGCTTTTCCTTATGTGCTTTACGAATTTTGGAAATTTATAAGCCCTGGACTGTATTCAAACGAAAGAAAACACTCTAGAGGATTTATTACAACGTCTTCTATACTTTTCTTTATTGGGATTTTATTTGGGTATTATGTTATCTGTCCGTTATCCATCAACTTTTTAGGAACTTATAGCGTAGCCGATCAAGTACACAACGACTTTGATTTGAACTCATATATAGGATTAGTGCGCGCTTCTGTTTTAGCTTCAGGATTTATTTTTGAACTTCCTATAATCATCTACTTTCTTACCAAAGTTGGGCTTGTTACACCAGAATTTCTAAGACGAAACCGAAAATATGCGCTTGTTATTGTTTTGATTGTTGCAGCCATCATCACACCACCCGACGTTGCCAGTCAAATTATTGTTGCCATACCCGTTATTATTTTATATCAAGTTAGTATTCTTATTTCAAAAATTGTCATAAAAAAACAAAAACGAAAAACATGAGTAATCCTGTAGAACAATTCAACGCTTATCGCGAAAAAATGAATACTCAAATTTTAGCCGATAACAATACTGTGATTAAACGTATTTTTAATCTAGACACTAAAGCATTTCAAGAAGGTGCATTAGATATAACAACCAAAGAACTTTTGGGTTTAGTCGCCTCTGCCGTTTTGCGTTGTGACGACTGTATTAAATACCATTTAGAAAAGTGCCATAAAGAAGGACTTTCAAGAGAACAAATTGTGGAAGCCTTAAGTATTGCTACACTTATTGGTGGCACAATTATGATCCCTCATTTAAGACGAGCTTATGAATTTCTTGAAGCTTTAGAAGCCTAGAAGTATAGATTTAATTATATTTACATCCATATAAATTTACAATGAAGTTAAGCGTTCAAAATCTGATGAAATCCTACAGCGGCAGAAAGGTTGTAAAAGACGTTTCTTTTGAAGTTAAACAAGGTGAAATTGTTGGTCTTTTGGGCCCTAATGGCGCTGGAAAAACAACTTCATTTTATATGACAGTTGGGTTAATTAAACCCAATGGAGGCGCTATATTTTTGGATGACAAAGAAATCACAAATTACCCCATGTACAAACGAGCACAAAGTGGTATTGGATATCTTGCACAAGAAGCATCGGTCTTCCGAAAATTGAGTATTGAAGACAATATTTTAAGTGTTTTACAAATGACTAAACTGTCTAAAAAAGAACAACTCAACAAAATGGAATCTCTTATTGAAGAATTTGGTCTTTCACATATCCGGAAAAACAGAGGAGATTTGCTTTCAGGTGGAGAACGTAGACGAACAGAAATTGCTCGTGCTTTGGCAACCGACCCTAATTTTATTCTTTTGGACGAACCTTTTGCTGGTGTCGACCCCGTTGCTGTTGAAGATATTCAGCGGATTGTAGCACGACTCACAAAAAAGAATATTGGCATTCTTATAACTGACCACAATGTACAGGAGACACTTGCCATTACAGACCGTACGTATTTGATGTTTGAAGGTAGTATTTTAAAAGCAGGTGATCCAGAAACTTTAGCCAATGATGCAATGGTTAGAAAAGTATATTTAGGTCAAAACTTTGAGCTAAGAAAAAAGAAACTAGAATTTTAAAATTCGTCCTTATTCAATTCCTGTGCTTTCATAATTTTTTTCTGATAACGCCCTTGTACAATATCAATAAGTACTAATATTACTATAACAAAGTAAAAAGTAGTTTTACTCATTGGTACGATTTCTTCGCCAAAAAGTTTGAGGTGTGCCAAATGACCACCCTCGGTAAGCAACATAATCCCAACGATAAACAAAATAAATAGACCTAAAACTTCATACATTCTATTTTTGGTTAAAAATTCTGTGACTTTTTCTGAAAGCCAAATCATAAGAAGACCTCCAATGATAATTGCAGTTGTCATGATCCATAATACATTGGTTAGAGCCATGGCACTAAGAATTGAATCAAACGAAAAAATAACATTCATAACCACAATCATAGTTATTACACTCGATACAGAACCATTTGATTTTGAGTTGGATATTGTAAAATTCTTAAAACTAACCATATGCCATATTTCTTTCATGGCTGTAAAAAGAATAAAAACACCACCAATTAAAACAATAATACTGTGGATATTAAAATGCCCCTCTATAACATCTGTAAAAGGAATATGTAATACTGGATCTTGAAAGTAACTGATCAATTTTACTAGAACGAAAAGCAAAACAATACGAAATACAATAGCAAGTCCAATTCCCATTTTTCGGACAAAAGATTGTCGTTCTTTGGGTGCTTTTTTACTCTCTAATGATATATATAGTAAATTGTCAAAACCTAAGACTGCTTGCAACATAACAAGCATAAATAAAGTGATAATATGATCAAGCATTGTTTGGTGGATTTAATAATGATAAAATAATATAGAATATAATAAGCAACGGAATACCTGCAAATTTAAAAACAATTAAAGCTACAATTGAAAAAATAATAAGAATATATCTCGAAGCATTATCTGAAAATTTCCAAGTTTTGAATTTTAAAGCAATTAACTTTACAGGTGCATTCAATAAAAAGCAACTTAAAAGTGTTGTTACAGTTAAAAATAGTGGGTTCAAAATTATGGCATTATAGCTGTCATTATTTTGATACGCCAAAATAAGAGGCAAACTCATAATAAGCAATGCATTGGCAGGAGTTGGTAACCCTATAAAATAACTCGACTGTTCTGTAGAAATATTAAATTTTGCTAATCTATACGCAGAAGCCAAAGCAACTGACAACCCAAAATAAGGTAAAATTTGATATGCATCCCACGACGGAGCAATAGCTAATTCCAACAAATGAAATAATACTAATGCAGGTACAAGACCACTTGTTACCATATCGGCAAGAGAGTCTAATTGAAGTCCAAGTTCTGAGGTAGCATTGAGTTTTCTAGCAAAGAATCCATCAAAAAAATCAAAGAAAATTCCCATAAACACAAAAAATGCAGCGTTTGTCATATTACCTTCAACAGCAAAGATGGTTGCAATCGCTCCCGACAACAGGTTTAAAAGTGTAATAAAATTTGGAACAAAAGTTTTCAAATCGAATAATATTTATTTAGTAAAAATAATAAACTATTTTTGTTTCACACAAGTAAAAGACAATATACACATCAAAATATAGTTTTTGAAGTACGTCATAAACCAAAGCATTGAATAATAAGCATTTCTTTTTGATTTTATTCATTTCAATTTCAACGGTTGGAATAAGTCAATCTGCACGAAAATATTCGAATGAATTCATGAATATAGGTGTCGATGCTGCTGCTCTTGCCATGAGTGGTGCAGTAAGTGCAACAAGCAACGATGTTAATTCTGGTTATTGGAATCCCGCTGGATTGGTGCAATTGGAAGATAATGCTTTGGCTCTGATGCATTCAAGCTATTTTGCAAATATTGCTAATTACAACTACATAGCGTTTGCAATGCCTTTGGACGATCGAAGTGCTGTTGGAATTTCTCTGATTCGATTTGGTGTCGATGATATTTTAGACACAACAAAACTAATTGACCAGCAAGGAAATATTAATTATGATCGAATTAATTTATTTTCTGCTGTAGATTATGGAGTTACGTTTTCTTATGCACGCAAACTTCCTATTCCAGGGTTAAATTATGGTGTAAATGCAAAAATAATTAGAAGAATTATTGGTGATTTTGCATCATCATGGGGCTTTGGACTCGATGTTGGAATACAATTTGAAACAAAACAATGGAAATTTGGCCTTATGGCACGAGACATTACAACTACGTTTAATTCTTGGGCATTTGATGAAAACCGACTTCAAGACATTCAAAATGCAATTCCAGGCCAAAATCAAGAAGAGCCAGAAGCAAGTGAGCTTACTCTTCCAAAACTTCAATTTGGTGTGGCAAAAAGTTTTATTTTCGATTACGATTACAGCCTAAAAGCTGAGTTTGATCTTATTATGCGTTTCGAACAAAACAACGATTTAATTTCTACTTCATTCGTAAGCATCAACCCTGCACTAGGTTTTGAATTTGGATATATCGATTTGGTTTACCTTCGTGGTGGAGTTGGAAATTTTCAAAACGAATTGCAATTTGACAATACTAAAAAACTGAGCTTTCAACCTAATTTGGGCGTAGGATTCAAATATAAAGGTATTGCAATTGATTATGCTATAACAGATATTGGTGACCAAAGTTTAGCTTTGTATTCTAATGTGTTTTCGCTTAAAATTGATTTAGGATTATTTAGAAGATAAGCATGAAAAAATCACATTACTTTTTAATCTTTTTTGCCACACTATTTTCAATGGCTTATGGACAAATTCAATTGTCTACCTACTCCGAAGTTAGCATATTAACAATTGGACCTGGCACTTCACTAAACGATGCATTTGGGCACAGTGCAATTCGAATAAAAGACCCCATGTACCGCTTGGATATTGTTTATGATTATGGTCGATATGATTTTGAATCCGATGGTTTTTATTTGAATTTTGCCAAAGGAAAATTGAATTACGAAATTGGTTTCACTAATTACAAACCTTTTCTTTCGTATTACTTAAGTGAAGAACGAGAAGTAAAGTCACAAACTCTCAACCTAAGTCTTGGTGAAAAACAAGCATTTTTTCAGAAACTTCAACAAAATATTTTACCACAAAACAAAAGTTACGCCTACGACTTTTTTTACAACAATTGTGCAACAAAAATAAAAGACATTGTAGCATCTGTGAGTGAAAAACACCTAGAATTTGAGCAACCACAAGACTTTAAGCAACACACATTTAGAGCGTTAATTCGATCTCAAGTAGAGCAAAATTCTTGGGGAGGGTTTGGTATTGATCTTGCATTGGGGTCTGTCATTGACCAAATTGCTCCAGTTAACAATCATATGTTTTTGCCAAGATACATTCATACCTTTTTTGAAGTTGCAAAATTTAAAAACACAAATGAACCATTAGTCAAAAAACAAGAAATTTTAAATTCAAAACAATTAAGTGTAAAACATTCTTTTTGGAGTAGCCCGCTTTTTATATTTAGTATTTTGAGTTTTTTAATTGTTTTATCAACGTATAAAAACTACAAAAGCAACTCCAGATCAAAATGGCTAGATGTCATGATTTTCTCTATTACAGGGCTAATTGGAGTGGTTATATTATTGTTGTGGTTTGCCACCGATCATACTGCAACAGCTTATAATTATAATCTGTTGTGGGCATTTGCTTTTAATCTTTTATTCATTCCTACCCTTTTGAAAAAAAGAGTAAAAAAACGATTTATTGGATACCTAAAATTTCTTTTAATTTTATTATTTCTTATGGCACTCCATTGGTTCACAGGAGTTCAGTCGTTCAATATTGGAATTCTACCACTATGGATAGCTTTAATAGTTCGCTATGTATACTTATGCAAATGGTACAACAAAAAATTAAGTCACTAAAAAAACAATTTAAACTTTAGCCATTGAATTATTTAAATGTAGAAGATATTTCAAAATCGTATGGTGAATTAACGCTTTTTGAGCATCTTTCATTTAGTATTCATAAAGACCAAAAAATCGCTTTTATTGCCAAAAACGGAACGGGAAAAACAACAATTTTAAATATTTTAACAGGTGCAGAAACACCAGATTCTGGTGCTGTGGTGTTCAGAAAAGATATTAGGATGGCATTTTTGTCACAAGAACCCAGCCTAAATCCAGAATTAAGCATAAAAGCGTCTATTTTTAATTCAGACAATCCAATTCTTAAAGTCATTGATAATTATCATAAAGCGCTTCAAAATCCAGATGATTCAAAAGGATATCAAGCAGCATTCGATGAAATGGATCGGTTGCAGGCTTGGGATTTTGAAAACAAGTTCACTCAAGTTTTATTTAAATTAAAACTTAATGATCTAAATCAAAAAGTAAATGCGCTTTCTGGAGGTCAAAAAAAGCGTCTAGCTTTAGCAATAACACTTCTTAGTAAACCCGATTTACTCATTTTGGATGAGCCAACAAATCATCTTGATTTAGAAATGATTGAATGGCTGGAAGATTTTTTTGAAAAAGAAAACATCACCCTTTTTATGGTAACTCATGATCGTTATTTTTTAGAACGGGTATGCTCTACTATCATTGAATTAGATGAAGGGAAAATCTATTCCTATAAAGGAAACTACTCTTATTTTTTAGAAAAAAAAGAAGAACGAATTCAAAGAGAAGCAATAGAAACTAACAAAGCTAAACAACTTTTCAAAAAAGAACTGAAATGGATTCGGAGACAGCCAAAAGCTAGAACAACAAAATCCAAATCTCGAGTTGATGATTTTCAAGATATCAAACAAAGGGCACACCAAAGACGAAAAGACCATGAAATACAACTTGAAATTAATATGGAACGCTTAGGAACAAAAATTCTAGAGCTTCATAAAATTTCAAAATCATATGATGATAAAATTATACTTGATGGTTTTAGTTATATGATTCAAAAAGGCGAACGCATTGGGATAATTGGAAAAAATGGAACTGGAAAATCTTCATTTTTAAACATAATAACAGGAAGTATAAAACCTGATCATGGAAAAATTGTTTATGGTGAGACCCTCAAATTTGGCTATTACACTCAACAAGGTATTCAATCAAAACCTCAACAAAAGGTAATAGATGTTGTTCGTGAATTTGGAGATTATATTCCATTGAAAAAAGGAAAACAAATAAGTGCTCAACAGCTATTAGAACGTTTTCTTTTTAGCCGAAAAAAACAATATGATTTTGTAGAAAAATTGAGTGGTGGCGAACGTAAACGTCTTTATTTATGTACTGTGTTAATTCAAAATCCAAATTTTTTGATTCTTGATGAGCCCACAAATGATTTGGATATTGTCACCCTAAATGTATTGGAAAACTTTCTTTTAGATTTTCCAGGTTGTCTTATTGTAGTTTCTCATGATCGTTATTTTATGGATAAAATAGTGGACCATCTTTTTGTATTTAGAGGTAATGGAATTATTGAAGATTTTCCTGGAAATTATTCAGATTTTAGAGTTTATGAAGATAGCAAACCACCAACATTTGAAGAAAAATCTAAACCTAAAAAAAAGCAAAATTTACAGGCCAATACGACTTCAAAACTAAACTATAATGACCAAAAAGAATTAAATAATTTGGAAAGTAAACTTAAAAGTTTAGAATATGATAAAAAACAGCTTGAATCCAAGTTTGAGGACAATGAATTGGATATGGAAACCATCGAAAAACTTTCAAAAGAACTTCAAAGTTTAATTCAACTCATTGAAGAAAAAGAATTGCGATGGATAGAACTGATTGAAAAATTTGAATGAAAAATTGGTGGCTTTATATAAAATTTTTATGGAGTTCAACCAACCAACATGGTGTACACTCCCCTTTTGTATTTGCTTTGGTTACCAAATGTTTTTACAATAAAAAAAAGTTGAAAATTTACGAAAATTTCAACGATGATTGTAAGAACATAAAAAAAGTGAAATTCCTTTATCGCTTTGTACATTATTTTGAATTTGAATCTATTTTTGTACCTGAAAATATCAATCCAAATTTTAATTCAGCTATAGTACTTGCACATCAACCAAATGACATCATAACCTATTCTTCAAAAGTTCCAAAAATTAAAAATTTTGATAAAAAAAAGCTCATTTATTTCAGTAATCAATCATTGAAAAATACCAAAGAAATTCAAAATATTCTAGAAAATTGTAGTAATAATTCTATTGTTTTGATTGAAAATATAAGGCAGAATTCACAGGTTTTTCAGCAGTGGAAAACACTTAAATCCAACCTAGCTATTCGTGTAAGTATTGATACTTTTGATTGGGGAATTTTATGTTTTAGGAAAGAGCAACACAAAGAGCATTTCATAATTCGTCTTTAGTATATAAAATTTATACTTAACTTTAAGTCCAATTTAAAAAATGATGAAAATATATACCAAAACTGGTGACAAGGGTTCAACATCTTTGTTTGGCGGAAAAAGAGTTCAAAAACATCATCTGTTGGTAGAGGCCTACGGCACCGTTGATGAACTGAATGCATACATCGGACTTATACGCGACAATGTGGATGATACTGACACTAAAACGAATCTCATTTCTATTCAAAATGTACTTTTTGAAATTGGTGCACATTTGGCATCTGATTCAGAAAATGATAAAAAGAATAAATCTAAAATCCCAAAAATTAAACAAAATTCAATTGAATTTTTAGAACATAAAATCGACCTAATGAACAACTCATTGGCTCCAATGACACATTTTATTTTACCAGGTGGACACACATTAGTGTCGTTTTGTCACATTGCTAGAGCGGTATGCAGAAGAGCAGAGCGAAGAGTGTGTCAAGCTTCTGAAAATCAGAATATTAACTCTACAATTATTATATATTTGAACCGCCTGTCCGACTTTCTTTTTGTGTTGGCACGAAAATTGTCCAATGATTTAAAAATTGAAGAAATCAAGTGGATTCCATCAAAAAATGTATAACAATTAACAGCTTTGAAAACGGTTAATAACTTTGAGGATTAAATAAATGTGATTTTTCTTGACTTTTTCAGGTAAAAATTTATTTTTGCAAGAAATTAAACCTTTTAATTATGTACTGGACACTAGAACTAGCATCTTATTTAAGCGACGCACCATGGCCTGCAACAAAAGATGAGTTGATTGATTACTCTATTAGAACTGGTTCTCCGCTTGAAGTTGTAGAAAACTTACAAGCTATTGAAGACGAAGGAGAAACCTACGATTCAATCCAAGAAATTTGGCCTGATTATCCATCAGACGAAGATTATCTTTGGAATGAAGATGAATATTAATTAAAAGTCTCGAAAAAGAGACTTTTTTTTTGGAATAATTATTCTCTAAAAAAGAGAACAAAACGTATATTTGACAGTCCTACATACTAAAATGTAGAGACAAAAATTAGAACAGCAAGAAAATGAGTCTACTCAATTCTGTATTAAAAGTATTTGTTGGCGACAAATCTAAGCAAGACGTAAAGTCTATCATGCCAATCGTGAAAGAAATTAAAAGCTTTGAACCCAAAGTATCTAATCTAAGCCACGATGAGCTTAGAGCAAAAACTGAGGAGTTCAAATCTAAAATACAATCTGCCTGCGCTCAACATAATACAAAAGCTGAGCAACTAAGGGACTCAATAAAAGCTATTTCTGATATTGATGAAAAAGAAGATATCTACGAAGAAATAGACCAAATAAATAATGAAATATACAGTACAACTCAAGACGTTTTAAACTCAATTTTACCTGAAGCTTTTGCTGTTGTAAAAGAAACTGCAAAACGTTTTGTAAATAATACATCTATAAAAGTCAAAGCGAATGCTTTTGATAGAGAAATAGCTGGAGGCAAAGACTATGTAACACTTGATGGAGATCATGCATTGTGGGCCAATTCATGGGATGCTGCTGGAAAACCTATTACTTGGGATATGATTCACTATGATGTTCAGCTCATTGGTGGTGTAGCTATGCACCAAGGAAAAATTGCAGAAATGCAAACTGGTGAAGGAAAAACACTTGTGGCTACCCTACCCGTTTATCTGAACGCTCTCACTGGAAAAGGTGTGCATTTGGTTACTGTAAATGATTATTTAGCAAAAAGAGATAGTGCATGGATGGCACCCATCTTTCAATTTCATGGTTTGAGTGTCGATTGTATTGATCTGCATAAACCAAATTCTGCTGAGCGAAAAAAAGCATACAACGCAGATGTTACTTACGGTACTAATAATGAGTTTGGATTTGACTACCTCAGAGACAATATGGCACACACCACAGACGATTTGGTACAAAAACCACATCATTATGCCATAGTCGATGAAATTGATTCTGTTTTAATTGATGACGCTCGAACACCATTGATTATTTCTGGGCCAGTGCCTCAGGGCGACCGTCATGAGTTTATGGAACTCAAACCAAAAATTCAAGATATCGTAAGCGTACAAAGAAAGTATCTCACTACTGTACTTGCTGAGGCCAAAAAAAATATCGCTAGCGGTGACACAAAAGAAGGAGGATTCCAATTGTTGCGCGCTTACAGAGGAATGCCAAAAAATAAAGCACTTATTAAATTTTTGAGTGAAGAAGGAATCAAACAACTTCTACAAAAAACAGAAAATTTCTACATGCAAGACAACAATAGAGAAATGCCAAAAGTAGATGCAGAACTCTATTATGTAATCGATGAAAAAAACAATCAAATCGAATTGTCCGACAAAGGTGTCGATTATCTTTCAGGAGTAGATGACCCCAACTTTTTTGTCATGCCAGAAATGGGAATGGAGATTTCAAAAATTGAAAGTCAAAATTTAGAGCCCGAAAAAGAAGCAGAACTAAAAGAAGAACTATTCAGAGAATTTGGAGTAAAATCTGAACGGATTCACACCATGAATCAATTGCTAAAAGCCTATGCCCTATTTGAAAAAGATATTCAATATGTGGTCATGGAAAACAAAGTAATGATTGTTGATGAGCAAACGGGTCGTATCATGGATGGTCGCCGCTACAGTGATGGATTACATCAAGCCATTGAAGCCAAAGAAAATGTAAAAATTGAAGCTGCAACGCAAACATTTGCTACGATAACACTTCAAAATTACTTCCGAATGTACCGTAAACTTTCAGGGATGACAGGTACGGCCGTAACAGAAGCTGGAGAATTTTGGGAAATTTACAAACTCGATGTAGTTGAAATTCCAACAAATCGTCCAATTGCAAGAGATGATCGAAACGATTTGGTATATAAAACAAAGCGTGAAAAATACAATGCAGTAATTGAAGAAGTTACTAATCTTTCCAAAGCAGGAAGACCTGTTTTGATTGGAACAACAAGTGTGGAAATTAGTGAATTGCTAGGAAAAATGCTAAGTATTAGAAAAATTCCACACAATGTATTAAATGCAAAACTCCACAAAAAAGAAGCTGATATTGTTGCAGAAGCAGGAAAACCTGGACAAGTTACCATTGCTACCAATATGGCAGGACGTGGTACAGATATCAAATTATCTGAAGAGGTGAAAAATGCAGGAGGACTAGCAATTGTTGGAACTGAGCGCCACGATTCTCGCCGAGTAGACCGACAATTGAGAGGACGTGCGGGACGACAAGGGGATCCAGGAAGTTCTCAATTTTATGTTTCACTTGAAGACAATTTAATGCGTCTTTTTGGAAGTGAACGTATTGCAAAAATGATGGATCGTATGGGACTCGAAGAAGGCGAAGTGATTCAACATTCCATGATTTCTAAATCTATTGAAAGAGCACAGAAAAAAGTTGAAGAAAATCAGTTTGGTATTCGAAAACGACTTTTAGAATATGATGATGTTATGAATGCTCAGCGCGAAGTGGTTTATAAAAGACGTTATAATGCATTGAACGGAGAACGTTTAAGAGTAGATTTAGCTAATATGGTCTACGACACTGCTGAAATCATTACAGAAAGTAACAAAGAAGCTAATGACTTCAAAAACTTTGAATTTGAATTGATTCGATACTTTTCGATGAGTGCGCCAATGGATAAGACTGATTTTGAAAACAAAAGCATTCAAGAAATCACAAAAGAAGTTTATAAAGTCGCTTTTGAGCACTACGAGTCCAAAATGGAACGTAATGCAGATTTAGCCTTCCCTGTTATCAAAAATGTATACGAAACACAGCGCGACAAGTTCAAGAGAATTGTAGTGCCATTTACAGACGGTGCGAAAACACTACAAGTCATAACTGACTTAGAAAAGTCATATGAAACTAATGGAAAACAATTAGTTACCGATTTCGAAAAAAATATTTCTTTGGCCATTATTGACGAATCATGGAAAACCCATCTTCGAAAAATGGACGAATTAAAGCAATCTGTTCAGCTTGCTGTCCACGAGCAAAAAGACCCTCTTTTGATTTATAAATTTGAATCTTTTGAATTGTTCAAAGCCATGATGGATCAAGTTAATAAAGATGTTATTTCATTTTTATTTAAAGGAGAAATTCCTCAGGAAACCGCCAATACAATTCAAGAAGCCAAGGCCAGACGTCGTGAAAAAGTTCAAACTTCAAAAGATGTTATTCCAAATATGGATGAGCGTGCTGCTCAAAGCAGAGCTGCAGGTAATACACAGCAAAGAAATCAGCCAATTGAAACTATTGTTAGAGAGCAACCAAAAATTGGAAGAAACGACCGAGTAACCATCAAAAATGTAATGAGTGGCGAAAGTAAAACACTCAAATACAAACAAGCCGAACCATTAATTAAAAAAGGGGATTGGATATTGGTAAGAGAATAAAAAGCCTTATTTGAGCTTCAAAATCAAGTTTGGATCTGGGCAATTCTCTTTATAAAAATCAAGTTCATTTGCACTACAAACACCAGGGTAATCACCAAAATTTCCTTGAAGGTCATTTATGATTTGAAAGTGCAAATGTGGAGGATAATCACCATTAACTTCAGAAGTGCCTAAGTACCCTATAATTTCTCCTGCTTTTACCTCTGTACCAACTTTTATATTAGTAATAGAATCCAACGAAAGGTGACCGTACAAAGTAAAAAATGTGATGCCATCAATGCGATGTTCTAAAATGATTGTTGGCCCATAATCACCATATGCAATATTGTTTTTAAAACTATGAATAACACCATTTAGAGCCGCCAAAACAGGGGTGTTGGCCTCGCACCAAAGGTCGATCCCCAAATGAATATTACGTTGATTTTCAGTATTTTGAGTGTTTTGAGGGTTAAAATGTGAGCTTCTATTGTAAATCTCTCTTTTCTCCAAATACCCACCAAAGGCAATTTTTTTGGAATGAATTTTTAAATAATTATTAATGTATTCTGAAAGAGATTTGGATGAATTGAGTTTTATTTTTTTAAGCGCAGTATTTTTATGTGATAAATCAATAGAGATATATTTATCAAAATCTATATGTGAAGCCACAACTTTAGTTGGGAAGTTTGATTGTTCAATCAATTTTTGATTTAATTTCATTTGGTAAATATAGTTTATGTGCTTTGGAAATTTAAAAGCTACAACATAAAAATATTGCTTAAATTTGATATAGCACAATTAAACTTATCCGTTGAAAAAAAAGGAAGATAATTTTAAGGGTATTAAAGAACTAGAAGGCATTTCTAATCAAGAAATGACTAATGATAATGCTGTAAAAAGACTAAAACAAAAACGGCAAAACAAACGCACTGTTGAAGATTTGTTTTTGGGAATTATACAAGGTAACAGAACTGCTTTAAGTCAGGGTATCACACTCATTGAAAGTACTAAACAATCCGATAGAACTTTAGCAAATATATTAATAGACAAATGCTTAAATCATCCCAACCCCTCGCCTACTATTCGAGTTGGAATTACTGGCGTTCCTGGTGTTGGAAAAAGTACATTTATTGAAGCACTTGGCAAACACCTGGTATCTAAACATCATAAAATAGCGGTACTCGCCATAGACCCCAGCAGTAGCAAAAGCAAAGGGAGTATTTTAGGAGATAAAACGCGAATGACAGAATTGGTACGAGAAGATAATGTATTTATTCGGCCTACAGCTTCTGGATCAACTCTGGGTGGTGTGGGTCAATATACAAGAGAAGCTATAATTTTGTGTGAGGCCGCTGGATACAACAAAATTTTGGTTGAAACTGTAGGTGTTGGTCAAGGGGAAACTGCTGTTTATGAAATGGTTGATTTTTTCCTTTTATTGAAATTGGCAGGCGCTGGTGATGAACTTCAAGGGATAAAACGAGGAATTATTGAAATGGCCGATGCTGTGCTTATCAATAAAGCAGATGGCACAAATATAGGTGCAGCAAAATTAGCCAAAAGTGCATTTAAGAGTGCATTGCATCTCTATGCTGCAAATCCTTCAGAATGGAACCCAAAAGTGATGCTATGTAGTGCATTAGAAAGCCAAGGAATTGTTGAAGCGTGGGATATGATCGAATCGTATGTAAAACTGACAACATCTAATGCCTTTTTTGTTAAAAAAAGAGAAGAACAAAATATTTTTTGGATGATGCAATCCATTGAAAATCAACTTCGAATTGATTTTTTTCAGCATAAAAACACCAAAAAATTTCTTGATCAACAAATTCAACTTGTAAAAGAAAATAAGATTTCTCCCTTTGTTGCTGCACTAGAGGTTTTAAACTACCACAAGTCTTCGTTCTAAATATTTGAATAAAGTATAAAACAAGAACCCTGAAAACACCCCAAAAGTCAAACCACATAAAACATCAAGTGGATAGTGTAGACCTAAATAAATACGACTGTAACCAACAACGATACTCCATGGTAACATGAGATAGATCAGTTTTCTATTTGGTAACTTTAACATTAAAATTGTAAAAACAGCGACTGCCATTGTATTTGAAGAATGTCCAGAAAAAAAACCATATCCCCAACATTCACTTTGACGGATAAGCCCCAAAACTCCATCTTGCGCACATGGTCTTAGTCTTTCAAAACCAAATTTGAAAAGATTGGTAATTTGATCTGTAAATGTAATCATCGCTGCGAGTGATAAAACTAAAATTAAGATCGCTTTTTTACTCAAATTTTTACACATCAAATAAAGCAAAAAGACATAAAGAGGAATATAGGTAAGTTTGTTTGTAACGACTAGCCAAAAAGAATCCCAGGTTGGACTTCCAAAATTATTGAGATAGACGAGTAAATCTTTGTCTAGCTCTAAAATTTGATCAATAATTTGCATTACTCATTTTCGTATTTGGCAACTTCTAAATCGTAAAAAGAAGTGGCTTGTTGTATGGCATTTTGTGCTTCAGATTGTAACTCTTTTTCATCTTGCTGATCAAAATCCTCAAGCCATTCCAATTCATCATTTTCTAAATTTATAACAAATCGTGGAAATTCTGTGTGTATTACAAATATGGCTTCTGGAAATTCAGAGTTGTCTCCAAGAATAAATTTTGGTAATGTCATGATTGTTCTTGTTTAAGTATAAGTTTCTTCGAAAGATAATCAAAACGGATGTATAAAAAAACTGATGATGCGGTTAGCCCTGCTAAAAGTCCAATCCAAATCCCTGTACTTCCATACCGTGATGCGTCTCCCAAATAGTAACTCACAGGAAAACCAATAACCCAATAGGCAATAAATGTGATAAATGTTGGGATTTTTACATCTTGTAATCCTCGTAATGCTCCTAAAAATACTACTTGAGTACTATCGCTAATTTGAAATAATGCAGCAATTATAAGGAGTGTTGATGCAATTTGGACCACATTTTGATTGTCTGAAAAATGTTTTATATCATTTAAATCTAAATAGAATGTTGGTAACACTTGATGAAAAGTAAGGAAAATAATCGCAAAAATGGTTGCAAAAACAAAGCCCATAAAGAATATAGATTTTGCAATTCTTCTGAGTTCATCTGGTCGTTTTAGTCCTTTTTGATTACCAACTCTAATGGTGGCTGTCACACTCAAGCCTACAGCTATCATGTATGTCATGGATGATAAATTTAGTGCAATTTGATTGGCTGCTTGTGCATTTTTACCTAAAGTTCCACTCAGCCAAATGGCAGCTGTAAAAACACCAATTTCAAAAAACATTTGCAACGCACTGGGCAATCCCAAACTGATGATTTTTTTTAACATAGAATGTTCTAGAACGAAAAATTTTAAATCTTTAAGATATGATTTGGTTTTTTTTAATTGAACTAAGAAATACCACATTAGTATTAACATAACAAATCGAGAAATAAGTGTTCCTATACCTGCACCAACAACACCCATTTTTGGAAACCCCCACAATCCAAAAATCAATACATAATTGAAGAAAATATTAATTAGATTAGCTAAAATTGTGGCGTACATAGGATATCTTGTTAGCGACATACCATCGCTAAATTGCTTTAGCGCTTGAAAAATAATTAATGGGATTAAAGACACTGCAATCATATCCAAATAAGGTAAAGCAAGAACCACTACTTCTTCTGGCTGATCCATCATATACATTAATGGTTTGGCGAGAAGCATTATAACAAACAAAACAATAGCAATTACTGTACAAAGTACCACTCCGTGTTTTAAGGCGGATTTTCCACGTATAAAATTTAATTTAGAATCTGCTTCGGCAACCAAAGGTGTAATAGCTGTAGAAAAACCAATACCTAAAGACATGGCTACAAAAAAGAAACTATTCCCTAAAGATACTGCGGCTAACTCTGCTGCACCAAGCTGTCCAACCATTAGATTGTCAACCAAACCCACAAAAGTATGGCCTAACATACCCATTATAACAGGTGCTGCTAGATGCCAATTATATCTAAACTCTTTGGTATATGCAGAAAACATCATTAAATATTTGAAACAAAGAAAGTTATTCTTCTTCGTCCTTTGAAGTCTTTTGTCCGCCAAAACCACCTACGGATAACAACAAATTGTACCATCGCAACAATTTTTTGATATCACTTGGATATACACGGTCTTCGTCGTAATTAGGTAAAATTGAAAACAAATATTCTTCTAAATCATCTTTTGAAGCATTTGGGGAAATGGAAGTTTCATTTCCATTTTCTTTATTGAAAATTTTATCAAAAACATCGGATAAAGGAACTTCTCCTTCTAAGGTATACATTGAAATATCACTAAGTAAACTTTGTGTTTTATCTATTTTGATAAATGTTCGTTTGTTATCTAATAAAGATTCTACGATGTAACCACTTCGGCTAGGGTTTACAAGTTTAAAAAGACCAGGTTTGTTGGTTATAGCAAGTATTTTATCTAAAGTCATTATAATATTTGTTTAAAATCTTTTTTTAGAAATTTTCGGAAAACGCATACGGTAATCCACATTTATTTTTCCTTTCGAAATAGAGGTTAATTTACTTTTTATTAAACGCTTTTTAAGAGTCGAAACTTTATCAGTAAATAAAACACCTTCAATATGATCATATTCGTGTTGAATTACTCGAGCAATTAAACCATCAAATTCTTGTATATGAGTATCAAAATTTTCATCCTGATAGCGAATTTTTATATGTGGTTTTCTTAATACATCTTCACGAACATTAGGAATACTCAAACAACCTTCATTGAAAGTCCACTCCTCACCTGTTTCTTCTAAAATTTCAGGATTGATAAATGTTTTTTTGAACGATTTAAGAGCCTTTCGCTCCGGTTCTGAATAGGATTCGTCTTCTGCAAAAGGGGATGTATCAACTAAAAAAAGTCGAATAGATAATCCAATTTGTGGAGCAGCCAATCCTACACCATAAGCGCCGTACATGGTTTCATACATGTTGGCAATGAGTGACTTTAAGTCCACATATTCTGATGTGATTTCAGTAGCTTTCTTCTTTAAAACTGGATCTCCATAAGCAACAATTGGTAATATCATTCTTCAACAATTTTGGTTCAAAAATACAACTCTCAAATCGTAAAAAACAAAGGAAAAAGAATTATTTACGATTCAAAAAGGATTGAAGTATAAGTGTGGCACTAATTTTATCGATAGTCGCTTTGTTTTGACGCTGTTTTTTCTTCATCCCACTATCAATCATAGATTGAAAGGCTAATTTGGATGTAAAGCGTTCATCTTCTCTTTCAATAGGAATATTTGGGAAAGCATTTTTTAATTTTTTGATAAATGGCTGAATAAGGTGTTCACTCTCAGAAGGTTGATTGTTCATTTGCTTAGGTAAACCAACAACAAAAATATCCACTTCCTCTTTAGAAATGTAGTCCTTTAAGTATGTAAGGAGTTGTTTAGTTTCAACGGTATCAAGTCCCGATGCAATAATTTGAAGCGGATCAGTTACAGCTATACCAGTTCGTTTTATTCCAAAATCTAATGCAAGAATTCTTCCCATTACAACAAAAATACAACTTCACTTAAATAACAAGGCCGAAAAAAGCCTTATTTTTACAAACTAGTCGGGAATTTTTACTCATTTTTTTTGAATATGATATATCTTTGTTCTTTAATTCAATCAAAATGACCACATTACAACAAACTATTGAAACCGCATGGGATAATCGAGAATTGCTCGGCGAAAAAAATACTCAAGATGCTATACGAGAAATTGTTTCATTACTAGACGAAGGTAGTCTTCGTGTTGCTGAACCAACAGAAAATGGATGGCAAGTGAATGAATGGGTAAAAAAGGCTGTTGTGATGTATTTCCCTATTCAAACCATGGAAACTATTGAAGTTGGGCCTTTTGAATTTCACGATAAAATTCCACTCAAAAAAGACTATAAAGCTAAAGGTATTCGTGTGGTACCACATGCTGTTGCACGCCATGGAGCTTATATTTCCAAAGGCACGATTTTGATGCCAAGTTATGTAAACATTGGAGCATACGTAGACGAAGGTACAATGGTAGACACATGGGCCACTGTAGGGAGTTGTGCTCAAATTGGTAAAAATGTACACCTTTCTGGTGGTGTAGGTATAGGTGGGGTTTTGGAACCCCTACAGGCTGCGCCGGTCATTATTGAAGATGATGCTTTTATTGGTTCGAGATGTATTGTTGTAGAAGGAGTTCGTGTAGAAAAAGAAGCGGTTTTAGGGGCCAATGTAGTCCTTACAGGGTCTACAAAAATTATAGATGTTACTGGTGCTGAACCCGTTGAATTGAAAGGCATTGTACCATCTCGTTCGGTGGTAATTCCTGGAAGTTATAGCAAAAAATTTCCAGCTGGAGATTTTAATGTCCCATGTGCACTCATTATTGGAAAACGAAAAGAGAGTACAAACAAAAAAACCTCTTTGAATGATGCGCTAAGAACACATAATGTAGCGGTTTAAACTTTTTTGAATTGTAATTTTTGCCCACGTTTACGTAGTTTTTTTGAGTTTACTTTTTTCTGAAAATTACGACTGTATTTGAGCATGAGATAGTACGTTTCCTCAAAAGATTTTTCAGCCAATTTAGCATAGGTTTTTGCCATAATTTTAACCATATATTTTGAGGGCCAAAGTCGTCTAATGTTGTGCATTCTTTGGTCAAAATTCAGAGTTTCAAAACGCATTCTATTCAAATCAATTAAATAAAAATCGTAGTGATTATTTTTTGTTTTTACAATAAGTGTGTTTCCAGGCGAATGATCCAAAAAATTGATACCTGCTTCGTGTAATTGAAATGTAAATGCTGTGAATTGTTTTAATATTTCATCGCGTTTTGGGTAATTTAAATCGTGAATTAAAACTCTAAAATCCAAATCATAATCAACATGAAGACTGATATAATAACTTTCTTTTAAACCAAAAAAATTAGTGGCTTCAAAATAAGCAACCGGAGTTGGTGTTAGTATTGATTTTTGAAGCAAAATATTAGCATATTGGTAGGAGCGTTTTGCTTTTGATGGGCGAATAAATCTATAAACAAAGGCATTAAAAAAATTAGGGTTTTTAAATTTTTTAAAATTAAAATTTAAACCCTCAATTTCAATACATTTAATGCTATTTCGATCTGATTTTAGAAGATTTCCGTTCTTTGTTTCAAAATTTAAGATTGCTTTTTCGATAGCAAGTTTTTTATCTTGAAAGTTAGAATGTATGATAAGATTCTTCATGGATACTTTTACAACTTTGAAAAAAGTAATATCTTGCTAAGATAGGCTATAGACTTTTATGAAAAAAATACTTGTGATTCAAAATAAACGTATTGGAGATGTTCTTATCGCATCGCTAATAGCTTCTAATATTAAAACTGTTTTTCCTGAATCAGAAATACATTATTTTGTTTATGACTACACTTCTGGGGTTATTGAAAATCATACATGTATTGATAAAATCATACAAATCAATGAAAAAAAACTCAAGAAAATCCCAAATCTCATAAAAACAACCAGCAAGCTGAGAAAAGAAAAATATGATATTGTTTTTGACCCCTATGCTAAGTTTCAAAGCCGATTTATATGTTTATTCTCGGGAGCAAAAATTCGGGTAGGTTTCAAGAAAAAACAAAAAAATCCTATACTTCCATTCTATACACACAATGTGAATTTTTTAAAAGAAAAGACACACATTTGTGGAAAATCTATACAAGATCGTGTGCATTTGGTTAGCAGTGCTTTTCCATTGAAAAACCCCATTTATGACCCTAAAATTTATTTGAGTAAAAGTGAAAAAAAACAGTCCAAGCTTAAAGCCTATAAAAAGCCAATAATTATGTTTGGGATTTTGGGAAGCACCCCTCAAAAATCGATGCCAAATACTTATGTTGTTGAACTTATAGACCATTTGACATCAAAGTATGACATCAATATTTTATTCAATTATGCGCCACATCAAAAAAGTGAAGCGCAAAAAATATACAATGGTTGCAAACACAATAATGCTATTATTTTTGATATTTATGAAGATAGCATCAGAGGGTTTATAGCACTAATGAACGAGTGCTCTCTTTTGGTTTCAAACGAAGGTGGAGCTGTTCACATTGCCAAAGCACTCGAAAAACCAACTTTTACGATCTTTTCTCCTTATGTTTTAAAATCTAGCTGGGCGAGTTTTGAAGATGGTGTGTTTCACAATTCAATTCACTTGCTTGATGAGAAACCAGAATTATTTTCAACAAATAAAAGTAATTTAAGAAAGATTGAAGAAAATCCTCAATATCTATATCATCAACTTACACCAAAATTAATTCTTAATAAATTGAATCCGTTTTTAAAACATCATTTATCCTAATGAAAAAGCTCACCTTTATTGAAAGCCTAAAAAATTGGAAAAGAAAACTCCGATGGGATAGACAGTATAAAAGCGGAAAATGGAACTATTTATTTGAAAATGAAGAAGAACCACGCTACAATGGAATCATAAATGCCATCTCAAAATACATTGAAAATCCTAAATTATTGGATTTAGGAGCTGGAGAGGGTGTTTTGAGGTTTAAATTAAAAGAGCAAAATTCTTTATTGAAATATTATTGCGGCGTAGATTTTTCTCAAGTCTCGATAAAAAAAGCTAAAAAATTTAATTTTGATAACTCAAAATTTGTGGTTGCAGACTTGCACTACTATACCCCCGACCAAAATTATGATGCCATTATTTTTAATGAAGCCTTTTACTACATAAACCAAAAGTTAAAGTCCGATGTCTTGGAGCGTGTTTTATCCAAGCTAAACACTAACGGAATTTTAATTGTTTCTATTTTTAAAGAAGGTGAAGGCTGTTGGGAGTTTTTTAATCATGAAAAATTAGAAGAACTAGAATTTACAAAAATTGAATCTTCAAAAGAAAACAGATATTGGAAATTAGGGGTGTATAGAAAAAAGAACTAAAACTAAGCCTTTTCAGATTTAATAATACCAGAAGCTGCCCAAACTGCTTTTTCAGATTTTACCTTACTTCGTATTTGAAGATTTTTTTCTATAGATTCTTTTGTTTTGTAGCCTCTCGGGTGGTCCAAATGTACACAAACAGCACTATAGCGTAGTTGTTTACTTTTTATACCATAATTAAAAAGACGCTCACCAAGTTCACGATCTTGACCTCCATATTGCATGCGTTCATCAAATCCATTTACAGCCACAATATCTTTTTTCCAACCCGATGCATTATGACCATTCCAACTTGCATTTGTTGGAGTAATTGTATTTAAAAACCAAGATGTAAATCCTTTAGAAGTCAACTTGAAATTCTTAAATGTACGTTTCAATCCATGGGATTTCAACCAGTTTAAATCAAAACAACGACCTGTATCTATATCTTCGTTTAAAATCAATTTAGAAATTGACATAGGAAGCATAAAATAGCCACCAGAAAGAAAATATCCCTCTTCTCTGTGTTTGACATGACATGCTACAAAATCCTGTCTTGGAATACAATCACCATCAGACATAATGATATATGGTGAACTACATTTTTGTATGGCTTTATTTAGAATTTGAGATTTTTGAAAGCCATTATCTTCATGCCAAACATGAACAATAGGGTAAAATACTTTTTTTTGAATAGATTCAATCAGATCAAGTGTTTCCTGCCCAGAGCCATCATCAGCAATGACAATTTCAAAAAATTGGTAAGATTGATTATTGTAGCCAATCAGTACCTTTTCAAGCCATTTTGGAGAATTATAAGTACTTATAATTATGGAAGTGTCAATCTTGTTCATCTGAGTGCGAAGATAAATATTTTTTATAAATTTGGCTTAAAATTAGCGATGCCAAAACTAACGGTCATTATTCCGACTTACAATGAAGACAAGTATCTTAAAGGCGCGCTTCATTCCGTTAAATTTGCCGATGAAATTATTGTTGTTGATTCCCTAAGTACAGACAAAACTGTTGAAATTGCAAAACAGCATGGATGTAAAGTTGTATCTCGGGCTTTCGATAATTTTTCTAATCAAAAAAATTATGCCTTAGAATTTGCTAGTTATGAGTGGGTTTTATTTTTAGATGCCGATGAGCGCATTCCACATCAACTCCAAGTTGAAATCAAAACAGCTATAAATCAATCTGAAATTAAAGGTTTTAAACTCAAATTTCCGCATTTTTTTATGAACAGATTTTTGTTTCATCAAGGCAGTTCAGTTATTCGTCTTGTACAACGCAAAGAATGCAAGTTTGAAGGCAGCGTACATGAAAAACTTATTATTCCTGGAAAAATTGGTCAGCTCAAAACTTCTGTTTTGCATTACACCTACAAAGGCTTTGAACATTATCTAAAAAAGAAAGATTCTTATGCCTGGTTTCAAGCCGAACAGATGCTAAAAAAAGGTAAAAAAGCAAATTACTTTCATTTAGCTTTCAAACCATTTTACCGCTTTTTTCATAGTTATATCATCAAAGGAGGTTTCAAAGATGGTTTGCCAGCACTGGCCGTTGCAGCTGCTAACGCCTATGGCGTGTTTTCTAGATATGCCAAACTTATGTTGTTACAAAAAAACTTAAAATAGAATTTTTCCAAACTTCACTTTAATCTTAAAAGAAGACAAACTTATATCGCCTTTAATATCTAAACGATTGAGTTCATATTTTGTTTGTAATGGGAGCCGATTTATTCGATTTCCAATGCGAAGCCCAAACGCAATTCTATGAGCAGATAATTGATTGAAGAAACGTAATTTTTTAGATTTTTCTCTTGGAAATTTCCCGTAAGGATAGGCCAAAATATTTTTGATATCTAATTTGTGTTTTTGTATAAAATCTTGACATTGTTGAAAATCAATATCCACATCATCTAAACTCAAACTATCATAAGGGCGATGTCTAAAAGAATGAAGTCCCAACTCAATCACGTTAGAATCCAAAGATTTTAACTGTTCTACAGACATGATGTTTTCTTGTCCATCATTCCAATCATCATAACCACCAACATAAGCAAAAGGCACAAAAAAGCTTGCTTTTAGGTTGTATTTTTGAAGCAAAGGATAGGCATACTCCAATTGATTTACATAGACATCATCAAAAGTGATAATGATTGGTTTTTTTGGTGGTACCATTTTATTAGATTCCATGTCCGAGAAAAAAACACTTGTGTAACCTTTTGAAACTAAGTACTGAAACTGTTGCTCCAATTTTTCAACTGAGATTGTAAGCCCCTTACTTTCTGTTTTGTTAGCACAGACATTGTGATACATCAATATTGGAAGCTTTGCCATAAATTAAAACCTTTTATCGTTGTAAAATTATTACTTTTGTTCAGTACTACACAATTAATCGTACAGTTTTTAAATTTATGGTCAGTGCTGTTGTAATTTCTTTTGATGATAATGCGTATTTAGAAATGTGTTTGAAACACTTATCTTTTGCAAGCCAAATTATTGTAATTGGAACTTTAGATTCAAAAGTTCATGGGAGGTTAAAAAAAGAATTAGACATTGATTATATAGAAAATAAAAATGATGAAATTTCAACACTTTTTGAAATTGCAAGACGAGATTGCAAGCATGATTGGATTTTAGGGTTAGAAGCCAATATGATTGTTCCAACAAAACTAAAAAGTGAAATTCAATCCATAGTTGAAACCCAAAAAACACCCAAGATTTTCAAAGCTAAAACTCAATTTGACTTTATGGGAAAATCCATGAAATTTTCTGGGTTTCGAACAAAATGGAAACCAATTTTGTGGTCGAAAAAATCAAAGAATATTGGTACATCACAACTAAACTCAAAGTTTACAACATTGTACTTGGATTTTGATTCATTTTCGCAACGAACCACACAAATTGCAAAAAGAAAAGCTTTTAAATTATACTCAAAAAAAGTAAAACCAAATATGATTGACTTTATTTGGAAACCTTTTTGGACATTGAAAAAAGAATGTGTTTTTAATCTTTGTATATTGGATGGGAAACAAGGTTTTATTTTGGCTTATCTAAGAGCATTTATGCAGCTAAAAACTTATCTTTTTCTTTGGTTAAATTACCGAAATCTAGAATAAAATATGATTAAATTATCGGCGGTTATCATCACTTTTAACGAAGAGGAACATTTGGAAAAATGTCTTTCTTCCTTACAAAATATTGCCGATGAAATTGTTGTGGTAGACTCCTACTCTACAGACGGTACTAAAAAAATATGCAAGGATTTTGGTGTACGTTTTATTGAGCAAAAATTCTTAGGCTACAAAGAACAAAAGAACTTTGCTTTGACTCAAGCAAAATACGATTATATTCTGTCTTTGGATGGCGATGAAGCTCTTTCTGACACTCTTAAAAAATCGATAATCGAAGTCAAAAATAATTGGAATAAAGATGGGTATTATTGTAACCGTCTAAACAATTATTGTGGGCAATGGATACGACATTCGGACTGGTATCCAGACCGAAAATTGAGGCTTTTCAAAAAAGAGAGTGGCACTTGGAAAGGTATTAATCCTCATGATTGTTTTACACTAATTTCAGGTAAAAAAAGTGGTCAACTCAAAGGCAATTTGTTACATTGGATTTATAGAGATTATGAAGAACACAACCAAAAAATTGAACGTTTTTCGAGTATTGCCGCACAAGCCTATTTTGATTTAGGTATTAAAGCATCATTTTTTAAAATTCTCTGGCGACCAAGCTGGGCTTTTTTTAAAGCCTATTTTCTCAGACGAGGATTTTTGGACGGATTCAATGGTTGGGTAATTTGTATTCAAACGTACAATGTCACATTTTTAAAATACATTAAACTTCGGGAGTTGTGGAGACAAAACAACATGAAAAGATGACAAAAAGAGTATTCCTTGAAGCGCACAATATAAAAAACCCTTATTTTGGATTTGGGCAGTTTAATTATCATCTTTTAAAGGGACTTTACAATGCCAATATTGATGACTTTAAAATGGTAATTCATGCAAAAGATATTACTAAATTAAAAGAAGAATTTGGCGATTATTTTGAGTACAAAAAATACTATAGTCATAGAAGATATCCCCTTTTTGGTATCAGAAAAAAATATGATATTTGGCATTCTTTAAATCAAAATATAAAGATAGAGCCGCAATCTGTGAGTCCATATTTGCTCACCGTTCATGATGTTAATTTTATAGAAGAAGTTTCAGGTGATGCTAGACATCCCAGGAACCTTAGATTTCAAAAAAAATTAAATCGAAGCAATGCTATTACCTATATTTCAGAATATGCAAAGCAATCAACACATCAATATTTTAAAGTTCCGAAAGTACCAGAATTTGTAATTTATAATGGTAACCCAATTCAATCTACTAAAATAGAGGGGGATTATGTACCAAAATATACTACAAAACGTCCATTTTTATTTACGATTGGTGAGTGCACGCCTCGAAAAAATTTTCATACACTTGTACATATGCTTAAAGAGCTTCCAGAGTATGACCTTATAATTTCTGGAAATCAAAACACAGAACATGCAAAGGAAAAATTAGCAGCATGTATAAAATCCGAAAACTTGGAAAAACAAGTGATTTTAACGGGTAAAATTAGTGATATTGAAAAGCAATATTATTTAAAAAATTGTTCTGCATTTGTATTTCCTAGTTTGAGAGAAGGTTTTGGAATTCCGCCTATAGAGGCCATGCGCTTTGGTAAACCTGTATTTTTATCCAATAGTACTTCACTTCCAGAAATTGGAGGAAAACATGCTTTTTATTGGGATCATTTTGAGCCAAAATATATGGCAGAAATTTTTATAAAAGGAATGATAACATATAATGCCAAAAAAGACTGGTATTCTGAGCAATATATTGAACGCGCTAAAAGTTTTGATTGGAACAAAGCTGCAAAACATTACATTGAAGTGTACCGCTCAATCCTCTAGCGAAAAAACTTTTTTTACCCAATTGTCTATGCGATAGGGATCTAAGATGTGATCTGGAACATCTACATAAGGAGATTCCACAAAATATTTTGGAATATGTAAATTGTTGGGATCCAAAACTAGTATATTTTGAGGATTATAAAAATCATAATTAACAACATCTGTATTAGTGGTTATAAGTTTTTTTCTATACCCCAATGCTTCAAAAACACGGAAGGAAAGTCCAATTTGATTTTCTCTTTGAAATTCTACTAATATTTTTGATTTAAGAATTTGTTCTTTAACCAAATGTACAGGGATTATGTCTTTTCGTATTGTTAAAAGATCATTTTTGATATTTTTATTTTTTATATCAACAGATATAAAATTGTAAGACCAATTATGCGATTTAATATATTTTGCCATTTGAACTAATTTACCAAATCTGTAATTATCATCATGGCTGGAAATATTAAAAAATAAATAATGATGATTTTTTAATGCTTTAGATTCATCGAAAATATAGTTTGTACAAAATTCAAATCCATGTTTTTTTATATCTTCTTTGTCAAAGCTTAAAATACGATCAAAAAAATGTATGATTTCTTTTTTCCTTGGAACATGTCCTATACTGTCAAAATAAAAAGCTGTAAATTTCGAGCACTTTTTTTTGATTTTACTTAGCACATAGTTGTCTAGAAAATCTGGTCGAATAATAAAAATGTGATCTTGTTTTGGATAAGGCTTTAATCTTGTTAATATATGTCTTTTTTTAAGATTTACGTTTAGAAAAGTTTTAGAAAAAAAATTCAAAACTCTGTGATTGAAGTTTCGATATTTAAAGTTTTTATTTTCTATAAATACCAGTGATGGCTCGACATTACTACACTTTAAAAGTGAATCATAAATATGTTGTGTGTAACCAAATGCAATTGGAACAATAATCATTATTTTTCGATTGGGCATTGTTATAAATTTAGTTTAAATTTACAAAAAATATGTGAAATGGGTATTAGGAGAAATATTAAAAAATTAACCGGTTACTTAAATTTGATTAATGGTTTAAACAAAAATTTTAATTTTTTTGATTCTTTAAGACTTTTTATTGGCCTTAGATTTAATAAAAATACAATTAGTGTTAAATCAAAAAAAATTAAAATCTATTTTCGAAATAATACAAAAGATAAAGAAACATTTTTAGAAATTTTTAAAGATGAAATTTATAATACACCATATTTTTTTGAGCCAAAAAACATAATAGATGCTGGTGCTAATGTCGGTTATTTTTCACTATTATTTAAAATACGTTATCCAAAAGCATCAATTGTAGCAATTGAAATTGATGACGAAAATATAAATTATGCAAAAAAAAATACTTCTAGTTTTTCAGATGTGGAAATATTAAAAAAAGGGTTATACAATAAGAAAACAACTCTGAAAGTTGAAGATCCTTATAACGCAACAAATAGTTATCAAGTCAGAGAATTAATATCAAGAGAAAAAAATTCAATTGAGTCAATTACAATCGATGAAATAATAGCAGAAAAAAAATGGGACTACATTGATATTCTAAAAATTGATATTGAAGGTGCTGAATTAAACTTGTTTTCAAGTAATTATGAAAAATGGTTACCAAAAGTTAAGATTTTATTTATTGAAACGCATGACCGCATGATAAAAGGATGTTCAAAAAGTGTAACAAGTGCATTAAATGAGTTTGATCAATTTGTTTTGTACACAACCACAATCGGAACTCTTGTTTATTATAATTCAGATTTAATTAAAATTCCATAATTAAAATTATTTTGAAAAAATTATCAATCCTCATAATAAATTTCAATTCATCAAAATATACAATAAATTGTGTTGAATCATTGACAAGTTTAGGAATTGACTTTCCAAATGAAATAATCGTCATCGATAACAATTCAAATCACAATGATTACAATTCTCTAATTTATGGATTAAAAAAATACCCAAACTTAATCATAAAAAGAAGCATTGTCAATACCGGTTTTGGAGGAGGAAATATGTTTGGATCTCAATTTGCTAGTGGTGATTATTTGCTTTTCCTTAATAACGACGTAGTTTTCAGAAATAATGCAATTTCAATTGCTTTAAATTTTATGGAGAAACATCCTGATGTAGGAATATGTACAGTACAAAATTTTGATGAACAAAACAACTTGATACCTTCTTTTGACCACGACAAAGGTTTACTGAAATTAATTTTTGGTAGAGGTTTTTTAGAAGCAATCAATTCTACTAAATATCCTAAACGAAAAATAGAACATAATAATCCAATAGAGGTTAATTTTGCAAACGGTGCTTTTATGTTTTTCAGAAAAAAACAATTTGAAGAAGTTGGAGGATTTGATACGAATATTTTTCTATACTATGAAGAAATGGATATTTGTTACAGATTAAGAAAAAGAGATTACAAGTGTGTATTATTACCAAATGGAAAAATAACTCATTTCCAAGGTGCAAGCACAAAAATATCAAAAGCACAAAAAAAGGAGGGTTTTATATCATTTCTTTATGTTTTGAAAAAAAATTATAGTTATTTAAAATTTAAAATTATACAATTATACTTAGTAATTACCTTTCTTGTAAAACCAAAAAAATGGAACTTATTACCAATAGTAATAATAGGCGGTAATTTAGGATCGTCACTTAAACAAGAACAGATTGCTAAATTTCAGGAATTAAATTAATGCAAAACAACGATATTTTACATTCCCTTAAGGTATTAAAAAAAGGGGGGCTTCTACTATACCCTACGGATACTGTTTGGGGTGTAGGATGTGATGCAACTAATTATGAAGCGGTTCAAAAAATTTTCGAATTAAAAAAAAGAGAAGATTCAAAAACAATGATCTGTTTGGTAAATTCTGTTCAAATGCTCAATCAATATATTGAGGAAGTACCAGAGTCTGCCTATCCCATTCTCAAATACGCTAACACCCCCACCACCATTATATATGACCGTCCACTTCGTGTAGCAGAAAACTTAATTGCTCAAGACAACACTTTAGCCATTAGACTGGTACAAACAGGGTTTTGTGCTGAATTGATCAAACGCTTCAAAAAGCCAATTGTTTCAACTTCCGCTAATTTATCTGGAAATCCTACACCAAAAGTGTTTAAAGAAATTGAAAATGAGATTTTAAAAGGTGTAGACTATGTTGTAACTTTGGAGCGCAAAAAAAAACCATCAAATCCATCTTCAATTATCAAATTGAGTTCAAATGGAGAAGTGAAGGTTATTCGTTAAAAAAATTGCAATTATACAAAAGGTCTATGAATCTTGAACACGCATTGAAAGATCCTGTTTTCAAAATTATCTCAGCTTCTGCAGACGAACTTGGAATAGAATGCTATGTAGTTGGCGGATTTGTTAGAGATTTTTTGTTGGAGCGCAACATTGGTCAAGATATAGATATAGTCGCTATTGGCAGTGGTATTGAATTGGCAAAACATGTTGCAAAGCACTTATCAAATCAACCTAAAGTCAGTATTTTTAAAACCTATGGCACGGCCATGATTCGTTATGAAAAAATAGAACTAGAATTTGTTGGAGCTCGAAAAGAATCATACACCAAAAACAGTCGAAATCCTGAAGTAGAAAATGGCACTTTAGAAGATGATCAAAAGCGTAGAGATTTTACCATTAATGCACTGGCTATCGGGCTGAATACCTCAAACTTTGGTACACTGCTTGACCCGTTTGACGGACTAAAAGATTTAGATGATAAACGTATTGTTACACCATTAGATCCAAATATCACATTTAGTGATGACCCATTGCGAATGCTTCGTGCGATTCGATTTGCTACACAATTGGGATTTGAAATAGATCAAAAATCTTTAGAAGCTATTAGAGATAATTTTCAAAGAATTGAGATCATTACCAAAGAACGTATTGTTGTAGAATTACACAAAATATTAGAAAGTCCAAAACCATCAATTGGATTTTTATTACTTGAAAAAACAGGTCTTTTAGAAATTATTTTACCTGAAGTTACAGCATTAAAAGGAATCGATGAAGTTGAAGGACAGCGCCACAAAGACAATTTTTATCACACCTTAGAAGTTGTAGACAACATCTCCAACCACACCAATAATGTTTGGCTAAGGTGGACCGCACTATTGCATGACATTGGTAAAGCTCCAACAAAAAAGTTTAGTAAAAAAGTAGGTTGGACTTTCCATGGACACGAACTAAAAGGTTCTCAAATGGTCTATCATTTATTTAAGCGATTAAAAATGCCGCTAAACGATAAAATGAAATATGTTCAAAAATTAGTGTTTATGAGCTCTCGACCAATTGCATTGGCCCGCGAGAACATCACAGATTCTGCAGTACGAAGATTGGTATTTGATGCAGGGGAATATATTGATGATTTGATGACACTTTGCGAAGCCGATATCACCACAAAAAACCAGCGGAAATTTAAAAAATACCACAATAATTTTAAAATTGTTCGTGAAAAAATGGTGGAAGTTGAACAACGCGATCGCATAAGAGACTTTCAACCACCTGTAACTGGTGAGGAAATTATGAATGCCTTTCAATTAAAACCTTGTCGCGAAATTGGAATCATAAAAGAACACATCAAAGAAGCCATTTTGGAGGGACATATCCCCAACGAACATCAAGCTGCATATGATTTGATGCTTAAAAAAGGAATTCAACTTGGATTAACTACTGCCTCATGAAAAATTTTAGAACTTTATCAAAAATAGCACTTGTTGTCATCTATTTAGTCATTATAGCTGGGTCTGTTGTAAGAATGACAGGCTCTGGTATGGGATGCCCCGACTGGCCAAAATGTTTTGGGTATTATATCCCTCCCACACATGGATCTGAATTGCTTTTTAAACCCAATCATAGCTACAAAAAAGGTATGATGATTCTTTTGGATAGCGAACAATTTATGGTCGCCAAAAAAGATTTTACAACTACCATAACCTACGATGCCAACAATTGGGAATTGTACAGCACACACGACTATACCTTATATAATCCTGTTCATACTTGGACAGAGTATATCAATAGACTTATTGGTGCATTTTCGGGGCTTCCAATTCTAATTTTAGGTGTCTGGTCGGTGTGGTTTTTCAAGAATAATAAATGGATTACAATAATTGCATTGCTAACACTTTTTGGCATGGGCTTTCAAGCATGGTTGGGAAAAACCGTTGTTGACTCAAATTTAGCACCATATAAAATTACTGTTCATATGGTTATGGCGTTACTTATTGTTGCATTTATTTTGTATTTGATATTTGCCACCAAAACAAGTTTTAAACTTCAGAAGTATCACTCATTTTTTCACACTTTACTTGTCATAGGAATCGTCTTAACATTGATTCAAATTGTTCTGGGAACGCAAGTACGGCAGTTTGTAGATGAACAAACTAAAATGATGGGGTATGAAAAATCACTTTGGCTTGCACAACCAAAACTTGATTTTTACATCCATCGCTCTACCTCTATTTTGATGCTTATAATCAATGGGTATTTGTGGTTTATCAATAGAAAAATAAATTTAGTATACCATAAAATAAACCTTGTATTAGGCTGTATTCTACTTGAAGTTTTCACTGGCATTATGATGTACTACTTTGATTTTCCATTTTTGAGTCAACCACTTCATTTGGTCATTGCCTCAATTTTGTTTGGAATTCAAATGTATATTTTGCTTGAAGTTTTACACCAAAAAAGAACCATTAACCAAGTCATTGCTTAAAAACAAATAATTATGATATACAGATTTAGAGCTATATTAGATCACGAAAGTAAAGAAGACATTTTTCGAGATATTGAAATACGAAAAACTGATACTTTAGAAGACCTTTTTAACGTACTTACACAATCTTTTGGATTTGACGGAAGCGAAATGGCCTCCTTTTATGTAAGTAATGATGAATGGCATCAAGGGCAAGAAATTGCGCTGTTTGATATGGGTGAAAACGATGACATTCGATTAATGAACGAAACTATTATTGAAGACGTTGTTGATGAAAATCAGACTAAACTCATTTTTGTTTATGACTTTTTAAACATGTGGACATTTTTGGTTGAATTGGGTGAAATTGTCGAAGAAGCTCAAGGAACAGACTACCCAAATCTTATGTTTGTTTGTGGTCAAGTGCCTTCGGAAGCACCAGAAAAACAATTTGAGGCCGATCAATCTTTAGAAGATCAAGATGGGAATTACAAATTAGATGATTATGATGAACTCGATTTTGATGAACATTGGAATTAATTTTTTGTAACGTTTTGTGACTTAATTCGTCTATTAATATATATCCTAATAATTTGAAATCCATACTCAACTTAGAACATATCACTAAAAAATTTGGCTATCTCACCGCCGTAGACAACCTTTCGTTTACCATAGAAAAAGGTAATATTTATGGGATTTTGGGACCAAATGGTAGTGGAAAATCCACAACCCTAGGAATGATTCTAAATGTTGTTAATAAAACATCTGGAAACTATAGTTGGTTTGGAGGTACAATGGATACTCATAATGCCTTAAAAAAAGTAGGTGCAATCATCGAACGCCCAAACTTTTACCCCTACATGTCTGCTTATCAAAACCTAAAGTTGGTATGTAAAATAAAAGAAGTTCCACTTTCAGCTATTGATAAAGTTTTAGAAACGGTTGGATTATTAGATCGAAAAGACAGTTCTTTTAGTACTTTTTCATTGGGAATGAAACAACGCCTTGCAATCGCATCTGCACTACTCAATGATCCAGAGGTTTTAATTCTAGATGAACCTACAAATGGTTTAGATCCACAAGGCATACATCAAATTCGAGAAATTACAAAAGAAATTGCTCAAAGAGGAACTACCATTCTTTTGGCTTCACACTTGCTCGATGAAGTTGAAAAAGTGTGTACACATGTTGTAGTCCTCAGAAAAGGAGTAAAATTATATGCTGGACGTGTCGATGAAATGATTTCTAGTTATGGTTTTTTTGAAATGAAAAGTAATCAAGAAAAAGCACTACTAAAGATGATTGAAAACCACCCAAAAATAGCACACTACAAAAAACAAGGCGGGCTAATCACCGCATTTCTTGCAGAAAATCTTGAAGCAGAAGAATTTGTTCAAATGCTTTTTAAGCACAACATAATTTTGACACATTTTGTTAAACGAAAGGAAAGTTTGGAAGAACAATTCTTACAACTCACAGATCAAGAATGATACGACTTTTACAGCTTGAACTTCAAAAACTATTACTCAATCGTACAAGTAAAATATTGATATTTATTTCATTTATTTTACCGCTTTGTGTAATTGTATTGTCTTCGATTAAAATTAACTTTTTTGGTTTTTTCACCCTTGAGCTTGGCGAAGTTGGAATTTTTAACTTCCCATTAGTTTGGCATGTTACTACCTATTTTTCTGCCTTGTTCAAATTCTTTTTTGCAATTGTTGTGGTGTCAATGATTGGGAACGAATACAGCAATAAAACATTAAAACAAAACTTAATTGATGGCTTGAGTAAAAAAGAATTTATTCTTTCTAAATTTTATGCTATTCTGTTTTTCTCTTTAATATCTACAATCATCATATTTCTTATATCTCTGATTTTAGGACTTATTTTCTCAAGTTACAATGAATTTGGCATCATCATAAGAGAAATAGAATATCTACCTGCTTACTTTATTAAGCTTGTTGGCTTCTTTTCATTTTGTTTGTTTCTTGGTGTGCTGGCAAAAAGATCGGCTTTTGCTTTGGCGTTTCTTTTTGTTGAATTTATTTTTGAATGGATTATTTTTGGACTAATTGTTTGGAAATTTAATGTGGAACTAGCCTCAAAAATTCAGAGCTTCTTCCCTTTAACTTCAATGTCAAATCTAATAAAACAACCTTTTCAGCGTATAGCAATTACAAAATTTCCAGACAAAAGTAGTTTGGACTACGACTATACAGTACATTTCGAAACTATGATAATTGTTGGAATTTGGACTTTAATATTTATATATCTATCCTATTTTCTTTTAAAGAAAAGAGATTTATAAGTTCAACTTTAACTGCTCATTATTTGTTGTAAAATTTTGTTAACTAGAGACTTATATCTTTAGTTTTTCCTAAATTTGAAAAGACAAATTCCACTAATGAAAGCTAATTTACTTACCTGCCTTATATTCACAACATGCCTTTTTGGATACTCACAAGCCGAAGCCTCTCATTGGTACTTTGGTAATGGTGCTGGTCTTGTTTTTGATGTTAATACAGGAACAGTCACAAGTACTGATGCAGCATCTAACACAATTAGTACTAATGAAGGGTGTTCGTCGATTTCTGATTTCAACGGCAATCTGTTATTTTACACAGATGGAAGAAATGTATGGGACAAAAACCACAGCATCATGTCCAATGCAAATTATAATTCTGGAACAGGTTTGATGGGCGATCCCTCAAGTACATCATCAGGACTTATTGTTCCAAAACCAGGTGATCCAAATCAATATTACATATTTACAGTAGATGAGCCACATCATCAAAATGCGTTTGCATTTCCAAATCAAGGACCTGCTGAGGCTAATGGTAGTTCCACAAATGAATATGATAGTGGTGGTGGTGTTCCAGGTGCGGACGATGGATTTAACAATGGGCTAGCTTATTCTCTTGTTGATTTAACATTAAATAATGGTAATGGAAACGTTGTTAGTGCAGAAAAAAATATACAACTTGTTACTTATGACCCTAACGAACAGGGTCAAGAGAGCTATAAATGTTCAGAAAAAATAACAGCAGTAGAACACAGCGACAAACAGTCCTATTGGGTACTCACACAGTTTATAGATAACTTTTACGCTTTCAGAGTTGATGCGGCTGGAGTAAATACAACGCCTGTAGAAACAAATATTATACCTTTAATTAATTTTGAAGGCTATAGAAGAAACGCAATCGGGTATATGAAAGCTTCCCCAGATGGCTCAAGAATTGCAGTTTGTCACCGTCAAAATGGTAATCAACCAGGTGGTTTCTCGAATAACACAGGAAGTGTTTGGATTTATGATTTTGATAATACCACGGGGAATTTATCAAATCCTATAAATTTATTACCAAATTTTGGACCTTACAGTGTTGAATTTTCGCCAGATTCTTCAAAACTATATGTCTCTGGAAGTAACTCTGTTACACAATTTGATTTAAATACCAGCGATCCTGCATCAACAGATTTTATGGTCTATAGTGGATTTAATTTTATTGGAGCATTACAACTTGGCCCTGATGGAAAAATATATATTGCGAATACAGAAGATTCACAGTCTTTAGATGTAATAAATGATCCAAATACCTATGGAGTTGATGCAAACTATGTCCCTTATCAAGTTCAATTGGCACCAGGAACTTTTTCTAATATTGGTCTTCCTCCATTTATTCAATCTTTTTTCTTGGCTTCAATACAGCTCGAAAATTCATGTGTTGGTCAAGATGTAAATTTTAGCGTAAATAGCGCCCAGGTTTTTGATAGTATTGCATGGGATTTTGGTGATGGAACAGGAACTGCAAATGAAAATAACCCAAGTTATATTTTTTCAACTCCTGGCACATACACAGTATCCGCCGAAATAACTGCAGGAACAGAAGTCCTTACTTTTACTGAAGACATAATTATTAGTCAAAATCCAACAGCATTTCCAGCTGATGACCTCTTTATTTGTGATGATAATAATGATGGTGTTTCTTCTTTTACATTTCAAGAATCTGGAGATGATATCATAAATGGACAGGATACAGCTGTTTATTCGATTTCTTATCACCTTAGTTTAGCTGATGCAGAAAGCAATTCAAATGCAATAAATTTACCTTATCAGAACACAAACTCCACTGAAGAAATTTTTGCCCGAATTGAAAATAACATTAATAGTAATTGTTTTGATACTACATCTTTTGAAATTAATGTTTTTGATACTCCTGAAATCGCTACAGATGTTATAGTTTTTAGGTGTGACGACGGTTCGGATGGAAATCCCTCAAATGGACAAACTGAAATAGATCTATCCTCATTAGACGAATTAATAATTGGCAGTCAAGATCCATCCAATTTAAATATTAGTTACCACATAAATCAAGATGATGCAGATAATGATATTAACGGATTGCCCTTATTGTTTTATAACACAACCCCCTTTACTCAAACTTTAGTTGTTCGTGTCGAAAACATCAACAATGAAAACTGTTACACCACAGGTTTACTTGAAGTTCTGGTAAATCCCTCTCCTGTAGCCAATACTGTTGACGATATACTTGAATGTGATGTTGACAATGATGGCCTGTTCAGCTTTGACTTCGTAGAATCTCAAAATCAAGTTCTTGGAGGGCAAGATCCTACAGCATTCACTCTTACGTATTATTTATCGCAAGATGATGCTGATGCTAAAACAAATCCTTTGACATTACCTTACCAAAATACCAATATCACTGAGGAAATTTTTGTAAGAATTGAAAACAATAACAATACTACTTGTTTCGACACAACGTCTTTTAATCTCACTGTTTTTGATACCCCAAATGCTAACGCTGTTCAAACTGTAGAAGAATGCGACAATTTAGATGATGGAAATAATGCCAACGGTCAAATAGAAATTAACCTCAATAATTTTGATGGCGATGTTTTAGGTGCTCAAGACAACACTCTTTTTAGCGTTTCATACCACTTAACACAAGGCGATGCAAATAACAATGATAATCCCATAATTTCACCCTACTACAATACAACACCATTTTCATATCAAATTTTTGCTCGAATTGAAAATAACCTGAAAACAGAATGTTATGATACGACTGTGTTTACAGTAAATATCAGCGCAACACCCACCGCAAATGATGCCGGAGATATATTTGAATGTGATGATAATGATGATGGAGTACTGTTTTTTGATTTCGCAGATGCACAAACACAAGTTCTTAATAATCAAAATGCTACGGATTTTAGCATCACATTTCACTCTAGCTTAGAAGATGCAGAAACCAATTCAAATGCTATAAATTTACCTTATCAGAACACAAACTCCACTGAGGAAATTTTTGTCAGAATTGAAAACAATAACAATACTACTTGTTTCGACACAACGTCCTTTAGCCTAACCGTTTTTGATACCCCAACTGCTAATGTTGTTCAAACTGTAGAAGAGTGCGACAATTTGGATGATGGGAACAATGCCAATGGCCAAAGAGAAATTAACCTCAATAATTTTGATGGCGATGTTTTAGGTACTCAAAACAATACTCTTTTTAGCGTTTCGTACCACTTAACACAAGGCGATGCAAATAACAATGACAATCCCATCACTTCACCCTATTATAATACAACACCATTTTCATATCAAATCTTTGCACGTATAGAAAACAACCTAAAAACTGACTGTTTTGATACGACTTTATTTACTGTGAATATAAATCCAATTCCTGTTGCTTTTGATACTACTCTAGTTCAATGTGATGAGGATGGTGTAAATGATGGTTTTACAATTTTTAATCTTGACGAAGCAAACTCAGCAGTGACCAACGGTGTTTCAGGTTTGAGTACAAAATTTTTCTTATTGGAAAGTGACGCTCAAAATTCAACAGGAGAAATTAGTGCTGCTCCTTTTACAAATACTGCGAATCCACAAATAATATATGTTCAAGTAATAGATGACAATACTGGTTGCTTTGATATTTCTCAAATATCACTTGAAGTGAGTTTAACCTCTGGCAATAATTCGGAATTGAAGTCTTGTGATAATGATGGAATTGAAGATGGTTTTAAATCTTTTACACTAAGTAATGCTACTCCAAGTATCCTTGCTGGATTACCATCAGATTATAATCTGGCTTATTATGAAACCTATGAAAATGCATTATTAGAACAAAATCCGCTTTCTAATACATTTACAAACACTAATGCATACAACCAAATTATTTATGCACGAATAGAAAACAACAATCAGTGTTATGGGATCAATGAATTAGAACTGACTGTATTTGAATTACCACAACTTGACCAGGGAGATCAAACGTTCTTTTGTATTGACTCTAACTCAGGCCCTGTATTTCTAAACAGTGGAATTATTGGTAATCCATCGGATTATAGTTATGTATGGTCAAGTGGAGAAATCACTGAAGAAATTGAAATTAATCAAGGAGGAACATATACAGTAACAGTAACGAATTCCAATAACTGCACACAAAGTAAAAGTATAACTGTAGTTAACTCTAATATTGCAACCATAGAAACTATAGATATTAATGATGTCAGCTCAAACAATACCATTTCGATTATTGCAACAGGTGATGGTGATTATGAATATGCATTAGACAACATCAGTGGCCCATATCAAGACGACATTACTTTCTATAATGTAACACCTGGTTTTCATACCGTTTATGTTAGAGACAAAAACGGGTGTGGAATTGCCAACGAAACAGTATCTGTAATTGGATTTCCAAATTTCTTTACCCCAAATGATGATGGTTATAATGATACGTGGCATATTTATGGCATCAATACCCCAAGTCAATCTGGAAGTGAAATCTACATCTTTGACCGCTATGGGAAACTTTTAAAACAATTGTTATATAACAGCTCGGGATGGGATGGCACCTACAATGGTAACCCTATGCCAACATCGGACTATTGGTTTTACATTAAATTAGGAGATAATCGTATCTTTAGAGGACATTTTACATTAAAACGTTAAAAATGAATCTATCAAAACGACTAATATTTTGTTGCTTTATTTTTTTTGCATCAAAAAGCTATAGTCAACCAATAACACTATATCACCAACACAATGGTCGCTATGATTATAAGGCCATTGGAAATACGCTAAACACCTCAGAAAATGGTGCATTTACGAGTTGTAACATCCTGACAGGGTCTTCAGCAAGCTTAAATATTGATTCAAACCAAACTGTAATTGCTGCATATCTGTATTGGGCAGGATCAGGTGATGGCGACTTTGATATCAATTTGAATGATACTGCTATAACACCAGATCGAACTTTTTATTTTGAATTAGATGAAAATCGTAAATTTTTTGCTGCATTTACAGACATCTCACAACTTGTTCAAAATCATGGTAGCGGAACATATGCACTAACAGATTTAGAAAATATTAATATCTCTCAAAACTACTGCTCTACAGGTACTAATTTTGCTGGTTGGTCAATCGTTGTCATTTATGAAGATCAAAACTTGCCACTAAACCAAATCAATATTTATGATGGACTAGAAGCTGTTCCTGATGCCATTACCATACAACTTGACAACTTAAATGTTTTTGATGTGGACGGTGCAAAAATTGGGTTTATAGCTTGGGAGGGCGATTCGAGTCTGGCGGTCAATGAATCCTTAAAAATGAATGGATATTTATTGAGTAACCCCCCTTTAAACCCTGAAACAAATGCTTTTAACGGCACCAATAGCTTTACAGGTCAATCTAATCTTTATAACATGGATATTGATTTTTATGATATTCAAAACACTATAAATGTTGGTGATACTTCAGCCACAATTGAGCTGACCTCTGGTCAAGATTTGGTGATGGTCAACAATATTATTACTGTCCTCAATAGTCAGCTCCCAGATGCTACAATTGAGCTCGAAGAAGACCTCGAAAGTGCTTGTTTTTCAAGAATTGTAACTTTAAAATACTCGGTGTCAAATTTAAATTCTACTGCTGAGATTCCAGAAGGTACACCCATTGCTTTTTATATTGAGGATGTTTTGGTTGGACAATCCGAAACTGAAGAAATCATTGCCATTGGCGAAACAATTGATGGATCAATTAATATTGAAATAAATTCTAATATACCTGAAGAATTTGAAATCATTGCAGTTGTAGATGATGATGGTACAGGAAATGGTAGCCTTGATGAAATTAATGAAGACAATAATAATGATATCATCACGCTTGAGCTATCAAACGATGGATGTCCAATAAATATTCCTCAAGGCTTTTCACCAAATGGAGACGGCCTAAATGATTGGTTCAATATTCAAGGGGTATATGATGTGTTTTTGAATCATATATTACTTATTTATAACCGTTACGGAACTTTAATTTTTGAAGGTAATAATGATTTGAAATGGGATGGAACATCCAATCGAGGCCCTAATCCAAGTTCCAAAAAA